>Ga0307982_1004844_pt1 | contig 10585 bp, 7 predicted proteins | sample OrgLakmetagen989_FD_201847 | JGI IMG/M metagenome (GOLD analysis project Ga0307982, IMG submission 201847) | Saline water microbial communities from Organic Lake, Antarctica - #989 | ecosystem: Environmental > Aquatic > Non-marine Saline and Alkaline > Saline | place: Antarctica: Organic Lake... | reverse complement strand
CGGCCCGCCGGTGTCCTTCAACAAGCTGTTCACGGACGCGGAAAGGATCCCACCGAGTTCAATGGCCGCGTCTTCGAGAGGCGACCGCATGTGCGCAGCCCGCCCCCTCTGCCCACTCCCCGGAGCTGGCAGCTCGCCCACCCGGGAAGCGAGGGGCAATGGCTGCTGTGGCGACAGGGGCGCACCGGGCCGCTGCTGTTGTTGATAATGATGGGGCATTGGTGGTGCTGCGCCAGCTGGAGCCCACGGCGGCTGCTGTTGATGCTGTTGGTGGTGGTACTGAGGTTGCTGCGGAGGGTAGCCCGGGTACTGCGGCGGCGGCGCCTGCTGCTGTGGTGGTCGTGCACTCGGGTAGCCGGGATAGGACACTTCACCGGGCGACCCTCGCTGCTGAGATCGAGCATGGGGTCCGATGCGGGCAGCTGCGGCTTCGGCACTGCCAACAGACAGGGATATCGGTGGCGGCTTGTCGGAATCTTTCCGGAAAGTGAGGGTTAAGGGGCGAGGCGCCCCCGGTCCCAGCCAGTGCAAGAGCACGTCGTACCGGTCTTCCCGCGCGCCTTCTACGGCCACCAAAGCATCTCCGGGTTTCACCCCAAAGCTGGCCGCGGCTTCGTAGGGGACCACCGGGCCCACTCGACCACACCCTGTAGTGGGATCCCGCTCGAGCCGAAACCCGAGCCGGGCCCCGCTGAACGTGACGTCGAACTCGTGGCCCCACGCGACAGTACTAGGCGGCGGAGCTGCTTGGCTTGCTCCAGGACTGGGTGAGGAAGGAGAAGATCCGGCACTTCTAGTACCTGTCGCTATGGTGATTGCTAAATTCGCGGAATCACCACCACCAGTAGTGTCGTTATCGATGGTAGCTTCGCGTAGCCAATCGGGCATCGCAGCACTATTGTTAGCAGAAGCCGAAGCATCTTCGTCGATAAGCGGTGGCTCGCTAGACTGCTGCTGCTCGGTGTTTACGGTCAAGGATGCAGCCCACAGAGCAGTCGCGCTACTGGCGTCGTCGTTTTCGCTAATCTCTGAAGCAGTCCTCGCAGCAAGTGCGGTGTCATTTTGGGCACCATCGCTAGCAGCTGATGTGACAGTACTAGCAGCAGCGCTCGCGGCCGTAGGGTAGTACGCACGAACGAGGGACAGCGCAGATGCTGCTGCAGTCACCTCCGCCGCCAGAGAGACAGCCGTGGCGGCGGCTGCGATTCCAGCAGCAGCGGCAGTGGTGGCGACTGCTGCATCATCGCGATTCTCGGAACCCCCCACGAAAGGGGCCTGCGCTGGCGGCATCCGCGGCTTGGCACCGGGAGCGCGCTGCACGGTAGGCGACGGCGGGCTCAGAGGCGAGCTTGCACTAGCACCACCTGCCTCATGATTGTCACCGTTTCCTGCTGTCGATGCACTCGCTGCCCCTAGCACCGGTCCTTTGCCTAAACCAGCGTGGTTGCCTAACAAGCTGTACAAGCGCTGCTGAGCTTTTTCCGAGCTCGGGCTTGGGGCGTGGCCTTGCGAGGACACGACCTTCACAGGCCGGCGCACCACCAGTTGGAGAGGCCGCGCATGAGGGCCACACCTGGCTAACGCGGCCATGAGAGCATCGAAGTTGTTGGGGTGCACGAACCCCCTCCCAACACCACCACCGTCAGCGCTGCCTCCACCATTGCTGCTGCTAGGAGTCACTCCACAAACCACGTCTCCGGGCACTACCCCAGCTTTGGCAGCGTCGCCGTCTGAAGCCACGCGCACTACCCTCGCCACGCTTGCGTCAGGGCTAGGGCTTGGGGCGCTGCTGTTGGTTGAAGAAGAAGCTGTCAGGAGTTCTTTGGTGAGGGTCATGCCTAAGCCCTGCGAGTGAATCGCTGCTTCAAAGTACTCGCACCCTGGCCCCTCCTGGGGGTCGCCCCAATCTCCGGGCAGAGAAGAAGAAGATGCACCGCTGGCAGAAACCGTCGAGGTAGGATTACCGTTGCCACTATTGGCGCTGCTGCTGCTCCTGCTGCTGGCGTGCTTGGGCGTGGTTTCAGGAGACGCCGAGGGCGATGGAGAAGGGCTTTCATAGACAGATGCAGCAACCTGGTCGAGCACGCACGGTAAACCACCGGCTAATTGGCCCATCGCCAAATCCACCTTGATGAAAATAAAGGAACAGAAAGCAACAAGCGAATGAGCCCCTGGTATTGTTATTTGATGAGATGTCTGACAGACAAAGCAAAGAAACGTTGATAAGGAAGTCATTATCATGCGAGTCGAAATTGGGCAAGGAAAACCGTTGACTGTGGCATGAATATTTCTCCTCTGGCACCTATTACCTGCTTGGCGAGTTCCATGCGGTAAAAGTTGGCTGCTCGCACGTGAGGGTAAAGGTCTTCGATTTGCGAATTGTGCACTTTTTGCCGCTTGAAGAAACCTTTCACCTAGCAGCCATGAATAAGACAGGCAGAAAAGAATCGAATAAATGCAGCACTTCACGAGATATTAGGCAAAGCAGGGGGCATGCAGGCATGCATGCAGTCGTGTGCGCGGGCGGTTATGCTGCACAGTCAGCCAGCCAATTGCTACTAGGTTCTAACTTGTATCGGGAGGTAATACGCAGCCTTCTTCGGCAGAAAAATTTAGGCACAAAACCGCCGCTACATGCCAATCAGGTACTTCTACCGTAGTACTAAGCAATAGCACTACTATTTAGCATTAGTGAGTAGCCTTCTGCAATTAGGTGGGCTCTACCTGAGCGTTGCCGGACAAAAGCATCGCAGCGACGTGCTGGGGCTCCCAGGCGTCCATGGTTAAGGACTTAATGCGCGACACGTGGACGCCTAAAGTGCGGTGCCGCCCTGCGCACTGAAGGCACACCAGCGTGCCGTGGGACACGGAAGCCCATTCCGGCGAATGCGCTGGGCAGTCAAAGCACACGCTGCGAGCGCAAAAAACAAATCCGTAAGAGTAGAGAAAGATTCAGTGTTTAATTTGAGAGAGTGAAAATGAGAACGACAGCGGGTTGAGAGACAAAATTCGAAGAATTAGAAAAGGGCTCAAGGATAAATGAGGAGTATATTTGAGGACTGAAGGATCACTAGAGTACGCATGGACGCAGACCATCAATTTCTTAGCCTCACAGTCGCATGCTTTCACCCTCGATTAATCCATAATCACTCAAACCCAAGATGGTGTTACAAACTTGAATGAATGCACTTACTCGTTGCCTTGCATGCCTTGGATGCGTTGCAGGAAGAGAAATGGCAGTGGTCCGCCATTTCGATCCAAGCCGCCAGGAAGCGAATCGAAAGGATCCATGGTCAACAATGCAAAAATATGAGGATATGTTCGCTAATTTCAGGCGACGACGTCGAAATCTGCCGGCAAAACCTCTACTAACTTAGCTATCTAGAGGGGGCGGAGTTGTCACGTGCTCCAACAACGCTCCGAGAGCTGCAAGCAAAAGCCAGCAGAAAGATCACTCGCAGCTTCACCAATCAACCATCTGATCCCTGTGGTCAATTATGCGCCCCTACGGGGTGATTTCCTTCGCTACAAGAAGAAAACAAAATCGATAAACCATGGCTGGCCGCACTGCCGGACTACACACGCACAGAGGACTAAGGTATCCTCTCCGCTTAATTTGACAGAAAAGTTAGATGCAAGGATCATCTGCGAGCAAGCCTATTGGTTGTCGGTCTTGACGATAGAATATGGAGTTTGCTGGCGGTATAGAACTATTGCAGTACTCTTAGTGAGGAGTAGAGTTGCCACCGATGCGAGGTTTGATACTTAAAAGCAAGCTAGCAGCTATGGCAAATACTTGAAGCCATAATCATATTAGATAATCAAAAGGAAAGTCTTTTTGTTACCAAAGCAGCGCAAAACCTGCGTCTCTCTCTTGGAAAAGCTAGCGTTGTTCGATTGCTTTGACACGTCTTTCAAGATACAGTGCTGCACCTCTACTGTGCATCCTGAAACTACCTCACTAGCCTTTGTTACAGCCTTTGGTGCCGCAATGTCTACCTTTGAAGCTGATTATCCTACTTTTGAGCCGCCACTTGCAACCTTACCTAGGCACGAGCACTCGCGAGGCTACATGTTGTCTCAATCTTCAACGAGAAGTCAAGCGGTGTTCACAGCTCTCGGCCCTACGGTGCTACGTCCTCCACGCAAACCTATAGTCTACTACGCGGATCGTTGGGATGCGTATCCAACGTGGGTCGGCAGGGATAACAACAATAAAGTAAGCCGAGATGAGAATGAGGATTTAAGTGCGACAGACCTCGCTCGTGAACATGGAGATATCTCTGAAGTGATTCCCGCGGGAACAGCTTCTAGTGGAGATGGTGTCGATGGCCTCGTCGGAGGAGCAACAACTTCGATGAGTGCTAACCAAGAGCAGGCACCAGCACTGCCCAACTCTACAGCTAGACGAGCAGCTAGGCTGGATACAGCAGTACCAGCCGTCGGTGGCCACCCCATTGACTCTTCTCTTCAAAATACTAGCGATGATGATATTGCGCTGCAAGAAGAAGGAGAAGCCGTTGATGGACCTTCGGCTCTCATGGAGGCTTGTTGGCATGGACGAGTAAATGTTGTTCGAAAGTTGTTGCGAGAGCATCATGCCAAGCACTGCTCGCGTTCAAATTTAAAACACAAGCGGCGGCAGCACCAGCACCAGAACCGCCAATACCACCCGCTCCACGCAAAACGTACTCATTCGACACACATGAGTGTAGGACCCGCCGATAACCCTACAGAAGCATTATTAGAGAGCGATTGGTTTGGGTCACCTTTGCACTACGCGTGTATAGCAGGCCGCACGAGCTGTGCGCGCCTCTTACTCTACGGAGAGGATGACGAGTGTAAGGAAACTGCTGAAAGAAGAAACAAGAAAGAAGTCAAGTGGGAGGTGCCAGTGGTTACCTCAGATACCAGTCAACCGTCAACCAATGTACTCGAGTGCAATGAATGCATTGGAACGCACCATTTCTTGCGGGTTGTGGACCCATGGGCACGTAATTCCTACGGGTCAACACCGCTTCACAAGGCTGCGGCGTCGGGTTCCTTGCCCACTGTTCAATTGCTCTTAAGCCTTTTGCCTCCTCCTCAAGGCACCAATGACGATATGAATATCAACTGCAGTTGTGGTCACACCAGCAACATAAGCAGCAGTAGCTGTGGTCCTGAGAACCCTTTAGAGACGGCTAATTGGCGTGGAGATCGACCGCTCCATGCTGCAGCACGCAGTGGCAGTTTAGCATGTTGTGCTGTCTTGCTCGCAGCTGGGAGCAACGGCAGTGCGCGAAACTTGGCTGGTCAAACCGCGCTCGATGTGGCTGAGGCTAAGAATCACGTGGACGCGGCTGCAGTTCTGCGTGCCGCAGCACTACAACGCTTCAGCGGTGATGATAACGGCATAGACCGTGCCGATGACGTCAAGCTTGAATCAAAAAGGGAAACTTGGAAGAATCGCACCAGGAAATGTAGCAGCGACAGCGGCAACAGTAAACACCGCACAGCGACAGAAATGGTGAAGGATAAGCGCGGCGCCGTTATTGATGAAGCAGTGGCTACCGCTACTGGGGTTCCCGTATCCCTCGCAGAGAGCTGGGTACCCTCTGTTGGAGCTCACTTGGTGCCATTGGATGCATCTCTCACGAGCCAACGCCAACTTTGGCTTCAGCCTTCTGTGGAGTCATCTATATTCCCCTTGGGTGCACGAGGCGACCAGCAGGCCTTTCTTCAAGGAGTGCGCCCAACGGTGTTGCCAGCAGGAAGAGATAAGCAAAAGTCTGGCCTAGATGAACGACCTACATCTGGAGCTGCATCTGAAACTTCAATTATTGAGGAGTTCGATTTTATGCTATCACCAGCGCAGCGATGGGGCACACCCATGTCCTAGAAGAAGATAACAAGAGATGCAAAACACTCAATAATCATCGCTTGAACTCCGAGACGTGCGCTGGATGGAGAATACTTTACCGGGAAATCTCAAATATCCTTCATAGGGAACGCAATCATTATGACATCTCAATAGAATTCATGTATTAATGCCGATTACCAGATCAGAGAACATTGGAATAAGCAAGCATGATACACTGGTACACTGCGAATTTTCCCTGCTGTATTGCTGGGTTCTCCAGAGTTTAGATACTCGTGATCGCGATATGAAGATGAAGATGGAGATGAAGGCACTGATCGACTGGTGGTCGCCATCCGACCTGGCCGTCAGTTTTGACACGGGCCCCGAAGGGCCGGAATAGGAGATTTAAGGTTATATTGCGAGTGGAACTTATCAGGAACGCATGCTCGAGTTGCCATGGAAGTGGTGATAACGGCCGTCCGAAGTGGCCCAGTTTTCCGTGCCAAGAGAGAGAGAGTTCTGCTCGATTTTCGTTTTTGTTGATTGTTGAGTAAAGTACTCATTGCTTGCTGTGCGAATCACCTTTCCCCTCTTGATGCGTATAAATATGTTGCTTAATAGATCAACTATGACTTGATGTTCTGGGCGTGGGCTCAAAAAGTCACTTACTGTACCACTTACCAAGGATTTTGCCCGTCTCCGTCTGTCCGTCTGTCAAATCACATTTTTATCTGGGTAAAAGCCGCTGCTGTAGTTTGCACCAATGGGAGCTCTTGCCGACATAACTTTCACGGAATTCTCTCTCCTGCGACAATTGACATTGACGGCAATTTTTTTATTAAACGAGTAGCGGATTTTTTTTATTAGAAAAAAAGGAAAAAAAGGAGAAAGTGGAGAGACCAGAGAAAGTGGAGCTGCAACGCAGCAATCACCTCAGTATGTTCTGCGAGGAACTCTAACGCCATTTCATATCCAAATTCCGCCAACTTTAACCAGCCCGTTGCTAGTTCTTCAAGGCCAAATCGAGGCATTTTCATGCACTGGGTTTCGATACTGCATAATGCAAGGTACAGGCAGGCATCACGGATTTTTAGTCTGCTGTTGCTGTATCGCTGCATCCAGTGCACGGGAATATTTTTGCTGGGCAGATCGACATGGTTTCGCACGTGTGGGCCGTCTTCTCATCTAATTCTTGCGTTTGCGGCCCAGTAGGCTCCCTCTCCTCTCGTTGTTGCCTGTAAAGCGATTACCTTAACTAAGATAAATATAGGCAGTACGAGAATTGGCAAACATATACATTAATGAACGGATATTGAAAGCACCTCGCACGTTCTTACATTTTTCGTTGTTAGACGGTGCCATCTAAAGCCATGGCAACTGCGATGATGCCACAGCTACTTCTCACCTCCAAACCCCTTGTGAACTTTTAAGCGCTGCACCCATTCTAACTAGCACTGCTTAATTTTGCAATTATTTGTGCACAATTGGTTGAAAATGAATTTATCCTTCTGGCTGAAGTCTGCCTTGTGCACCTGCTTCCAAGTGCTTCCCACTAGCACATCTATTGTCTTTGCAGCTGCCTAATTATTCTCGTCGTTGAGGAAGTGTGACAACGCATCGCTGAATGCAGCACCATGATGAAATGCTTGCACGAGAGAACTAGAGGACAGCCATTACTAAAATCTTGACTCGTGGCATTGCATCCCGGCAGTGGCCTCCGATCTCGCGAGCGATCCGGCAACTTCAAACCTTACTCGAAGTTCTCTACTATGAGTTCTGGAGGTCTGGAGGTCTCGACGGACCTATACCGTAGTCATTCAAGGCAGAGAAAATGCCAGGACAGTTCAACTGCTCCAGCAGCATTGTTCAATGGATACTTTTTAATTGTTTGATGTGCTTGCATGGCGTTGGCTCTACATAAAATGCGGCCGTCGATACCAAGAGTTTATTATCGATGGGCCTGTGCGCCTGCTGTGCTGTGCAAGATGCAAGATTGAGCAGAGACAAGACGAGTGCTTTGAGGCCACTGAGCCTCGAGGCGAAACACGCAACGTTAATTCACATTATCATAGCCATTGTCTAATAGCGTCGTAGTGGAAAATAAGCTCATTGAGGGTTCATTTTGGGCCGAGGCGTGCGCCGCAGGCCACGACCAGAGGACGTGGCGAACTCACACCACAGTACAGCTAGTGGGCTACTAGATTAAAAAAGAAAACTTGGCATGGCCTTGTATTGAGCTAAGAAAGACTGAAGTACCAATAGAGCTCTTGTAGAAGCCTGAAAGATGAGGGCGAGCCTAATTAGTGCCGAGGTCAACATCCATTGAGCTACTAAATTTTCGCTGGACCAACAAGAAGGTAAAAGCGCAACAGCAATTCATTAGCCAATCATTGAATGAGTTGATTGACTATTTGAATGACTATAGCGGTTCATCAACCAATCAAAGCACGAGTTGAATGAGTATTTGAATGACTTCGCTACTCGTGATATTGCAAACCTGCCACATTGACAAGCCGACAAGCCGCAGCCAGCTACTGAAGCAGAAAAGATAAGCTTAGCAGCACTATCGGTGGTCAGCCATGCGATCGCAAGATTATGAGGAGACACTTCTGCCCATAGATGAAGCTCCCAGTGCCCATAGAAGACCTCAGGAATGGATCGCGCGGCGAGTAGGAATGGTTTTCTTCTTTCCTGCTCTTGGTGGGCTGCTCTTTGGGTGAGACATCTGTAAGAAGTAGTGACGTTCTTGCACTTGGCGATTCTTTCGACAAAAGCAATTTGCTCAGGGATATAGAAGCTTTTGGTTGATTTTGTTTTGTGCCATGCTTGTGTGAAGTGAAAGTAGAGGGTTTGGAAGCATACTTCATGAGTCGATGCCTCCCTTGTATACTAGGTACGACATAGGAGCTACGAGTTACGTTGTGACGCAGCTACAAGACTCAGAATACTCAGGCGTGTCATGGCACCAACAACTGGCCGATTCCTCTTTTTTACAAGGCGCTATAACTTCAGCTGGAGTTGGTGAGATTCTCGCACCCATGTGATTTCTAGAACCTGCGTGCACCTCGCATAGACACGAGCTTTTAATCCACGTGTACAAAGCTTGTACTCAGTAATTCCCTCTCCTTCTCACATATATAATTCACTCACGCTTTCTGTTGATATCTATTTCGCTGATACATTACTCTTCGTAGGTGGTGCTTTTCTGGGTAGTTTAGTCGTCTTTTCGGTGACAGAAGCCATGGGCACTCGCCGCGAAATGCTCTTGGCGGCCTTGCTCTTCGTGTGTGGCGCCTTAGTAGAAGCTCTGGCAGCGACTTCGAGCTTGAGTGCCGGTGCTGGGGAAGGCATTTTGCTGCTTGGGCGCTGGACTTATGGCATCGGCTGCGGTTTTGCGATGCACGGTATGAAATGCGCTCGTGGCACAAGCACGCGTGGACTATGCAACCCGCACAATTGTTGCCTATCATCCAATCACAACGCCATGGATTTTTCATGTGCTATTCATACTATCTATCATCACATCATAGACGCTAGAGCTTCGTGTTAAGCCTCTACTATCAGTTCGAATGTACAATATTTCTTTTTATCATACTCGCTGTTCCTGGTTATATTTCATGTTTGATTCGAAGGTGCCCCGAGCTACATTGCTGAGATGAGCCCGCCGGACGTACGGGGCACTTTGGTGAGCCTCAAGGAGGCCATGGTGGTGCTCGGCATGCTCCTCGGCTACCTCATTGGTGCGCTTGAAGCTTGATGCATGATGCAAGCTCGTCTTTCTTCGTCGTTTACTGAAGACCATGCTGCTACAGTAGTTGCCAAAGACTCTTGACGTACTTAGTGCTAAGTGCTCGACCATCCGTACTTGTTGCTCATTCGTCGATCCATCTTTTTTTAAATGGCCCTAGGTTGGGCCAACTCAACCACGCCAGGAGGTTGGAAATGGACTTATGCGGCGGCTGTGTTGCCTGCCGCGGCCATGTTCTTCGGAATCTGGCTCACTTTGTCCAGCCCGCCGCGGTGGTTATTGAGCCGGGGCTTGAAGCAAGAAGCGTGGACCAGTGCTGCGTTCGTGTACGTGCACCGAGAAGAGGCTGCTGACGCCATCATTGCCGACTTGACTGCGAGCGCGGAAGCTACCGAGAAGGCAGCGACTACAAGAGTGGCAGCGGTGGAGGCTGCCCAACCGAGTGATAGGGACGTGGTGAAAGGCGCAGCAGCTGGATTAGCAGGAAGAGGAGGGAGCAGCGCAGCCAAGCCCCCGCTGTTCGTGGCGGCCAACCGCCGCGCGTTAGTGGCAGGCCTCGGCGTGGTGACGCTCCAGCAGGTGTGTCCATTGGGCTTTTGGGTCTAGAATGTCTTTATGTGTGTGCAGTTCATTGTTGGTGTCATTGGCCTCGAAATATAGTGTGCTTGGAATTGAAGCACTTTCTTTTGTCTCAAATCTTTTTCGAATTTCCGTGCACTCCTAGACATATAAATACTCCTTAATTCTTTTGTCAATAGTTTGTGCTCTCAATGTCATCACAATATTGCTTACACTATTGCTAATTTTGCAACTTTTCCTCTTTCGCTTACTATAGGTAACCGGCCAGCCCTCCATTTTGTACTACGCAGCGGGTATATTCAAAGCCGCAGGAATCGAGTCTTACGCAGCAGTGCTGACCGGCGCCTTCAAGCTTGTCATGACTTTGCTTTCGGTCGTGGTGGTCGACAAGTATGGGCGGCGGTGGCTGCTCTTCG
>Ga0307982_1004842_pt1 | contig 10588 bp, 13 predicted proteins | sample OrgLakmetagen989_FD_201847 | JGI IMG/M metagenome (GOLD analysis project Ga0307982, IMG submission 201847) | Saline water microbial communities from Organic Lake, Antarctica - #989 | ecosystem: Environmental > Aquatic > Non-marine Saline and Alkaline > Saline | place: Antarctica: Organic Lake... | reverse complement strand
AGACAGCAGACTCACTCCAAACCAAAACCTCCTGATGATGCCTGATGGCTGATGGACAACTTGAGAGTATATAGTCACAATTGCTTTATGCAAAAAGAGCACTCAGCCCAGTCAGACTTGTTCTAAAGATTAAACTTTTTCTGAGCCCCCCCGAGGGGGGACTGGATTTAGTAACTAACAGGCAGGGTGCCATCTAACTTTTTCTGCCGCTGCATTGTACAGAGATGTTTCTTTGTTTTTGGGGAGTATTAACTAGACTAGACCTGTCCGGCCTTGCGCTAGAATTCCCGTTTGGTTTCCTCAAGTAACTGACTTCGCTTACACCTGGGATTTACGGTTCAAAATTCCTTCGATCCGAGTGGCGCCTTCGTGTGCGGGGGTGCCGACCCAGGTGGAATAAATAAATTACAGGGGTGGAGGCGGGTACAACAGAAAATAGTCTTGTCTAGTCAAGTTAATCCTCCCCAAAAACAAAGAAATATCCCTGTACAATGCAGTAGCAGAAAAAGTGTAACCTTCAGAACAAGTCTGACTGGGCTGAGTGTCCTTGTTGCATAATACAATTGTGACAATATACTCTCAAGTTGTCCATCAGCCATCAGGCATCAGGAGGTTTTGGTTTGGAGTGAGTCTGCTGTCTCCACTTCGGCCATTGCGAAAGATACAAAAGACAATCACATGCATTAACCACTTTACCTACTGCCGATATGTGAACAACTCTCGTTACTTAGGTATCTTTCTCTCTGAAATGGAAAACTCCTGTACAGTTTATGTCGTGGCCTTTGCGCTCGACTCACCTGAGCGAGAGAAGCGGGAAGGTTCAACAACGCCTTGTGGTTGAGGTCGTTTTAGGGGTTCGGGCCCCGAGGGGCCGGAATTAGAAGGCCAACAAGCAGACAGAGAAGTCAAGGCAACCAATACCAGAAGGAAAGACTAATTAGGCACACAGGCCAGAGTGGTCGTTTTAGGTCCCAGTTCTCGTGCTCATTCCGATTGGCTACACGTGGAGAGAACAGAATGTCCACTTCAACGGACAACAACGCAGGTCCAACTGTATTATAATTAAGTAGTAGCTAGTCACAGGCCACAGAGGCTACAGATCTGTAGGAGCAAACGACGCTTCTCGCACAACTTGCCGCGCGACACAAGAAGCTGCACCCCCCTGCGTCTCCTATCGTGCGAGAAGTAAATAGAATACACCTGATTTGACCATGAACGAAAGTCTATTGAATGCTGATGATGGCTATGGTCCGCAGGGCGACGACGACCAACACCAGTCGCCGATCCTCGACGGTCGCCTCAGCCGGTACAGCAATGTGTTTGAAGGAGCGGACGAGGAAGCGTGGGACATGTGCTTCGTGGTGCCTTTGAAAGGTTGGGGGCTTTCATATGTGATTTTCTATGATTGTATGGTAGAAACGATGCCTAGGGTTTAGTTTGATCTGCCGTGATTGTGTTACCATGTAAATCCTAATGAGACAGAGCGTGTGTTCGCATCCACAGACAACATCGAAAGCCAGGTTGCGGAACAATACAAGCGCAGAGGCACAGGTGGCTCTATCAGCGAGTTCACGGAAGACGAGAAAGCTAAAGATGCCCTCGCTCTGCAAAATACCCTGAACAGCATTGGGCTCGAAACAAAAGAGTAAGACTGTTTGCGTGTTTTCACTCCACGTTTTCCCCTTGGATACGAATCCATAACTTTGGGTTGTCCACCCCCCTTTCCAGGTATCTTTCCGTTCAAAATGATGAAATTTACGTACTCGTGCGAATTCCAGAGGCTACCTTGGAAGCCGAGGCAGAGAAGTATGAAGTAGAAGTTGAGTGCCGACCCGAGATGCTAGAGGTGTACAGCCGCGAAATGAAGATTCGTTTTCCTGGCGAGCCCGTGAACAATTTCAGCATACCGAGCTTTGAACTGCTGAAATCGGAGAATCAAGCCACCGCAAACATGTTGCCACCGTACGAGCACATCTGGATGCCCTTCAAAAGGGACCCGCGGTTTGCTGATCTGTACATGCGGCACTACAAATCTGCGGGCGAGTTCTCCAAGGACGGAGTGATGGGCGACACGTACTTTCCCACTGCGCAGCGGCTCAAGATTATGTACGCGGCATTGCAACGGCCTGAAGTAGACGGCGGCTGCGGCATTGATGACGCTGCGATGCAAGCGAATGGTTGGTCGATTTTTCCGTTGCACACTCCTCGTGAAAGGGAAACGTTGAACAAGTGTTGGCTCCAGCGCAAGGAGATCTGGCTCGGGTGGCTCCAACCGCTCGATCGATCTTTTGGCCAACCTTTTGGCCTGAAAGACTACTTCGGGGAAAGAGTCACCCTGTATTTTGCATTTTTGGGAACTCACTGTCGCTGGCTCTTTGTCCTTGGGATATTGGGGCTCATCATTCAGATTATAGTGTGGGCTCAGAATAACCCTGCGGACCCAGTTGTGGCATTTTTCGCAATAGTCGTCGCCGTGTGGTGCGCTCTCTTCACGCAGAGCTGGAAAAGGCGGGAAGCTTTACTGAGTTTGCAATGGGGCATGAGCTCGTTTGAGGGAAGAGAAGGCGTTCGTCTCAAGTTCATGCAGAACAACCCTAACAAGAAGCACGATGTAGTTACAGGCAAACTCGACTACAAGTACCCCAGTGTGAAAGAGAGGTTCGGGCGCCGCTTAGCCTCTGCAGCAGTCACTGCTATTGCGGTGCTCATCATTATGGGTATCATGTCCGTTGAATACTGGCTGAAAGTTCAAATGCTGAACTCTAGCAACTCCCTTGTGAGTGACAATGCGTCCACTATCTTCAGCGTTATTCTGGCAGTGACCATCTCCGTCATCAACGTTTCGTACGTTACAACAGCAGAGGCACTCTCTGAATACGAGAATCATCGCACCGAGACTAGCTACCGCGATAGCAAAGTGGTAAGTGTAGCAGTAAACGTACATACATGCGTTTCGTCGTGTTTCTAACTGTTTGATGTTTGGTATGCTTTGGCAACCAGTCGAAACTTTTTATTGTCCAGATAATTAGTTCCTTCGGGGGATTGGCATACACTGCATTCTTTGAGCACGATTTCGAAGGCAATTGCGGTGAAGGTGTCAGCTGCATGGGAGTCATATCGAAGCTCGTTGCAACTATCCTTATTGAGCGATTTATCTTCACATGGGTCTTCGATAATGTAAGTACAGACTAGCTCAGAACATCAAAAGTGTCACTCATGCTTTTGTCGACTCACTTACTGTGCGCATTTCGCATCTCATTCGGCTACCCATCAATTTAGCTCTTACCTCGGTACAATGCAGCGCAGAAGTACAAGAAGGAGACTGAAGGTGTGGACACGTCCAAGTTTAGCCCAGCGGAACAGCAATTCATTCTCGACCCTTATGACCAGAAACGCGAAATCTTGAACCGATACATGGACCAAGTGATCATGTTCGGGTACATGTGCCTCTTCGTGTGTGCTTTCCCACTTGCTCCCTTCCTGGGTTACGTGTCGAACATTCTTCAAATCCAGCAGTTTGGGTCCGCGCTGCTCTATCGCAAACAGCGCAACACTCCTTTTGGCGCGCAGGACATTGGCTCTTTCCAAAGTTGCTTTGAGGCCGTGTCACTTTTGGCAATTATGACTAACACGGGGTTGGTCTTCTTTACCAACCAGAAGAGGTATTTTGGCAATGATGTTGATCAAAAGCTTATCATTTGGCTCTTCTTTGGTACGATGGCTCTGATATTTGCATTTGTCAACATTTCGAAGCAAGTGATCTCCGATGTGCCTGAAAAGGTTGACATTCAGCTCCGCCGCCAAGATTTCATCAAGGCTGAACTCTTTGATGACGATTTGTTTGCGGATGCAAAGGGCTCAAAAAGTGAGTCAGCTTCACAACTATTTCGTCAGTCGCCAGGGCCACCCAGCACAGCTCAAGTGTAATGATTGGACTCAAATTAGTGATTTCGGACAAAACAGAAGCACGCATCCCGAGGTCTGATTCTGCGGTGGCGGGCAATAGCATGGTCACGGTGTAAGCCACCTGAAGCGCTTGGGCTGCTGGCCTTGCAATGGACTATCACTAGCCTGGCGAGGGATGTACCAACGTACTAGAACGCCGATAAAGACCATGGGAATCTTGTGGAATCGAAAAAAACAATAGTATATAGCCCCAAATTAGCAACAGGACTTAAAGGGAAACACCAGGCATGCTTAAATTAAAAAGGTTGAGGCCACTCCGGGAAGGCTGTTTCCACTTTGGAGTGAGCTGGGAGTACTATACTTCCTTCTCTCAAATTCCCTACACACTTCCTGCTTCCCTACAAGGCGGTTTTGATTTTGACTTGCGCGCATCGCATGTGTGTTTACTTCTGCCCAAGGTACCGGCTTCTGTGTCATCTGGGTTTGTATAAGTTCGAGTTGAATCGTACTAATAGAATAATTATTAGTTCTTAGATATTAGTAGCTGATAAGCAGCAACTCCTATTTTATTTTGCGAAGTGCGGTTGAAAATGCCCATATGGGAGTTTTCTCAAGGCAAAAATTATTCAAATTCATGTCTGCGCTCTACGCCCTAAGCGCGAAAAAAGAATTACGGGCAGCCCATTCCACCGGCTACTGCATGCGTGGCCGTTTCTTCTTCGGCGTGCTTTTAGGAGAGGCGCCGAAGGCCTTCGCTGAAGGCTGGTTGTTGCTGGTCGTTGATGATGAAGGCGAAAGGGGAACTAATTCTCCTTGTTTCTGTTCACTAACATCCAATGAACTAACGACATCAGGCGAAACTGGGGCATCTCCTTGAGAATTTGCTTGACTAATCCGCTTGGCTGCTTTCTTTTCAGCGTTGCGGCGCTTTTCTTCGACTTTGAACTTTTCCATCTCGCTGCGTGTCTATGCAATAAAAGCGAGGCACAAGCGATAAGGGCCCTGTGCCTACAATTGTATATAAATGCATGAGTGCCAATAAAGCTTAAGTAATTTATGCTGAGTTACCTCGTCGGGAATCAAATCGATGAAGCCCGGCAGTTCGGCTGCAAAGAGTAAAGAGTGCGCCCAGCCCGTTTTCTCGGGGTACTTTTCTCGAAACAAGTCGCCCACTCGCTTGTACACTACGGGCGTTAAGCTCTTAGCGTCACTTAAGGTAGGGTCGAGGTCTCGCTCGGCAATGCGCCACACATGTACGTCCACCGGCACAATGTCAGCCCGATCGAGCGAAAAGAGCGCCGCGCAATCGGCAACTTTTTGTCCGACGCCAACGAAACTCATGAGGCGAGCTTGCACTTCTTCGCTCGTGTGCGCAGAAGCGTCACGAAGACCATAGAGCCACTTGCGAGCTTCAGCCTCATCTGACGTTGACAGTGGCGACTCAGCAAGACCATCGTTATCGCTACTAGCCACAGTACCTGGCACATCATCATTACTCTTCACTGCGGCTGCTTGTGCAGGAGAATTGCTTTGTAGTTTGTCATCGACGGCAGGTTTCGCCAATAAAGCTGATGCAGTTTCGTGAATGTAACGCGCTCGATACCCTAACCCCAAAGCCTGCACCAAGCACAATATTAGAACAGATGAACGAGTTTTGATTCGCGTACGTAGCTTCAAAACTCCTAACTACTACAACCTCTCCTCGTCGCGCTGGCTCGCTGGTTTCTTTCTTCGACTCTCCCCACCCTCTTAGCTCATAATTGAACGCGCCACTTAATTGAACGCGCCACTTACCCTAAGTTCGTCTTCTGTAGCCAGTGCTAGTGCTGTTAGCGTTGGGAAAGAGTAGTAGTCTTGCGGGCCCAGTGCAGCCTCAGCCGTTAGAGTCGCGGGACCGCTGCTACCACCAGAGGGTCGAGGGCTGCTCTTCAAGTTAGATTTATCCGGCAATGGCTCTCTCGTTGCATCGTCACCAAGAACAGGAGCGGCCGAATTCATCGCATGAGCCGAAGAGGTCGGAGGAGGAGGTGGTGTTGTGGCTGGATGTGAGGAGTGTGATGACTCGTCGCTACGACTAGGGTGTAGAGTTAAGAGGTGGCGTCCATAGCGAGCTCGAAGCCGGTTCAAGATCAACGCAATGCGGCTGATGTTGTTGTTCGAGCTGATGCAGGTGCAGCAATCCGGATTGGCAAGAAATTGTTTAGGTGAGCATCATAGAGTGCAAGTATTGCACTGAAAGCACTTCGCATACACTCTTACTCTCCTTCTCTCTCCATCTCGAACTCATTGTGGCTTTGCTTCTCAAAGTTGGCTCATCAATAAAAAAAGAAACTCTCCACAAACCTGACGATGAACGAAAACAAGCACTCCACTGGTTCTTGTCTGAGTACGCGAAGGCCTGGCAAGCTTAATGCAATGCCTTGCAAACGAGCATCAGCTGCGGCCCATCCCGCCACCAGAGGCGCTAACGGCGTGTCTAAATGAAAGAGGTCGTGTAACGCATCGCGCACAGCAGGTATGCTAGCCGCAGTTTCGGCACCCGTGAATTCATCCTGATTGGGATCGTGCGTGATGCATAAATGGCTGTATAAGAATTGGTATCTTTCGAAGAGATTCAAAGGAGAATCCAAAATCTTGTACCGTTCCTAACGTCAAGCTTGTGGTTTCATAATTTAGCAATGATGGCAAAGCTACCTAATACATTGTGTACACACATGCATACTGAGAGTGTACCTTGTCAGCAAGGCATGCGAACATGGTCGTTTCCGGTGTTTCTCGTAGAGCCACTACCCTGTCGCCTACCACTCCTACCCACGCCACCGTGTCATCGTTGTCGATTGAGTCGTGGAACTGAACAGGTCGCCAATTGAAGCACTGCCCCGTAGCTAGGGTAGCACATGGCCGCAATTCTGTCGCAGGTACCTTCAAATCATGCCAATCTAAAGTCCCACCCAGCACTTTTGCAACTGTAGTAGGTTTTATGGGGCTTACGACGGCTGAGAGCTCTAAAGGGCTTGTCGCACCCTCGCCATGGGTCGCCCGATGTTTAGTTGGTGTTGTGGCAGCCATAATAATGCTACGAGGAGACAAGCTCAAATTTGTCGATCGGCTAACAAGTAAAGAGGAAAATAGGCTAGCACAGCGACGCATAGATTCTTAGCATTTGTATGGATGCATTTAGGTCATGTAGTCATGTAGAGTTTTCGAGTATTGCGGTCAATTTTTGCGATGCACATTTTAGCCATGGGAAATCCGTAGCTACAGGGTTAACCTCAAGTTGTTACTTCTCGAAAATTTTGTGACAAACAATCGACGAGTTTCGAAGCTAAAAGAAGCGGCTTCGTGGAAGCCCAGTAGTTAGCGTAGCTAAGAGAACGAGCTCCAACAAGTTGCAATGGAGCGCTCTATATCTCGACCTAGGTATTCGATCCGGCTTTTTTTCATTCAATCTTCACTACGCATTTGACTTTGCTAAGCCTATGGTTACTTGTAATGCGGTGCACTCCACAGAAAGCCAAGGCAGGTGCTTGACCCTAGTATTGCCAACGAGCCTAAAGAAGGCAAGAATAGGCCTCGAAAGAAGCCGAACAAGTGAGAAGATCAATTTCGTAGACTTGTGTGATCATGTACACTCATGCCGTGTTGCTCGCTCGATGTATCACTCTATGTTGATAGTCTTCATAATATTCGCTTGTACTACGTACATAGGGTTAAGACACTGTCGAAAAGCATGCTTTCTTCCGCATGCGTCTCGTGCGCCACGCAAGGCGACGACAAAAACGACGTTTTGTTTTGTGATGGCTGCGATGTTGCACATTGTCAAAACTGCGTTGGTCTTACCACGGTTGGTGCACTGCTGTCTATTTGAGGACCTTCTGTCACTATTAAGTTGCCACAGTGGACCTCAGCGCGATTGTGATTTTGGCTGTGGAAGTTAATTAAGAGGCCCATAAACCTAAGTATGTCTCAACTTAATTTCCTGCATGTGCAGGTACCATCGGAAGACTGGTTTTGCATTTCATGCACTGAAGCCCGTGCTGTTTCACACGCCAAAGCTGGGTTTGGAGATCCACTCTGGAGCGGTTTTGTGAAACGACTGACTGGGTGAGTTAAATGAAACTTTTAATGCGGGCTTTTGTTTCTAATATTGCATCTATTCCGATTAAGAGAGCAGACTCATCTCTTGCGCACATCAACTTTTATCTTAAATAACTTCCTTTTGGGTGGCATTTTTAAGTTCACTTTCTTTCTTTTTTCTCATGCGTGTTGTGCGTATACGTGTAACCTCTCGGACCCCCTTTCAACGAAATGCAGGTTGTGCCATAAGATTGCGCGGCATGAGCATTTCGTGCGAACTTACGACGTGGAAGCATCCAAGTCTGCGTTTCAAGCTCGGAGCATACCAAAAGCGGAGCTCCACAAGGAACGCCGCGGGGTAATCGTTCAATGCTTTCTTGTTCTGCCTATGCCATCAGTTCTATGAATACTTTCACCTGGCTCTCTTTTAAGCACCTTTTTTGGTGGGACGTTTCAATTCTCATTTAGATGTATGCAGCTAAATATACCGCGCGAACCCTTTTGAAGGACTTGACGGAACTCAACTCTCAGAACAAACAATGGGCAGCTCTGAAGTCTGAGAATGAAAAGAAGTCTGCTGCTGATGGTGGCAGTGACATTGATGTAGAGGATGTGGGTTGTTCCATATGTGGCCTTCTTGAGTCAACGGAAGAAAACGACATTTTGCTCTGTGATCGTGCAGGGTGCGTGTGCTTATGGTCTTGTAACATTGGCGTTTTTTGCGAGTTCAATTCAACATATCCACTCATCTGATTAATGTGTTTCTATTCAGGTGCTGCCGCGCCTACCACATGGCATGTCTCTCTCCAGCGGTGACGCGCGCAGGCGTAATTGCGAACCAAGTAGCCAAAAAGAAGCAGCAGAGGTTGGCGCAGAGTGGCAGCAATGCGTCAAGCGATGACGAGGATGAAGAGGATGACGATGACAACGATGTGGATGAAGATTGGTTTTGCCCTCAGTGCGATTGTTTGCAGGTGAATTTCTAATTAAAGAACAAATAAAACTGGATGATAAGGCCAATTCGTAGTTGCCTTCATACTCCTATTTAAGGCTTCATTTGAATGTGAGCATGTCTTATAAGCTTTTGGTTTAACTTGCCCAAATGCCTTGCATGTTTTAGACGTGTTTTGAGACCATCGCCGAGACTTTCAACGACGAAGAGCCCAAAGGTACATGGGAGGAAGTCTTTCCTGAAGCATCGAATCCACTGAGCGAGGAAATTGACGACGAAGAAAGAGGGTCCAAGGAGCGTTCGGGAGGCATGAGTGGAACTCAGGGAGGATCAGACGATGATGACGACGAAGAAGAAGATAGTGACTTCGATCCAGATGCAAAGGGCAATGACCAGGAAGAAGAAGGGGCAAAGGATAGTGACGACGACAGCAATGATAGTGATGATAGCGACAGCGATTCCTCAGATGATAGCGGCTCTGACCAAAGTGAAAGCGACGATAACAGCGTGCATGGCTCGGAAGTAGATGCTTTGATGGAGGAAGCTGGCCTCTCAGAGAATGAACTCAATCACGAGAACAGCACGTCACGACTCCGTCGCCGAACCACACAACAGCAACCGATTCAATCAACGTCGTCATCAGTATCGTCAGCTTTTCGCAAAGGCCGCCCTGCAGGCCGTGGCTATGTGCTAATCAGCGAGAGCGAGAGCGAAGAAGGAGACGACGGCCCAGGAACACTGAGCAAAGGAAAGCAGGCGAAGAAGCCTGTGGCTAAGGCACAAGACGATGGCACGCTGGATGAAGCCAATATTGTGTCAGGCAAACGCCGCCGCAAGGTTGAACAACATTTCACACCTTACGTGATGTCTCTGGTCTTTGAATACTGCTTTCTCTGTACCTTTTAATTATGTGAAAGAGACGAGCGTAGAGGGAGCTTTGACTTGTTTGATATTTCTTCAAAATGTCGCTTGCATGTTGTTCTTTGAACACTTTTAACCTGCGAAATCTCCCTCTTATACCCTAATCTCACTCACTGCCTTGTTCACCAAACAGGAAGTGGACTACGTCGCCTTAAACGGCGAGTTGTTCGGCGCTCTCGACGCATCAGGTGTGAGCCACCTTTTGGTCGACGATGACGAACAATGGAAACCTGGAATGGCGTCTCCTGATAGCGCCCTGTCTTCATTCACTGCTTCCAATTCGACCGAAGCAGTCACTAGCAACGACAATGGCGACGACAACGAAGACAGCGACTTATTGGAGGTATTTTGCGCGCATTCTAAAATTAGATGCAGTAGTGCGATGTTTATCATTGATTATTCCACTTTTTGGCCTAATAATTGGCGTGTTCTGTATTTTCCTAGGCGATTCGGCGCTCGAAAGCAGACGGCGTGGTAACAGAGTCACCGACAAAGAAGAAGAATAAGAAGAAGGAAAAGGGCAAGGGCAAGGAAAAAACGACGGCGAATACGTCGCATATAAAAGTGAACGAGAAAACGTCGGAGGAGAAGAAAAACAAGGGGAGGGAAAAGAAGAAGGCAGCCATCCCAACTCAGGTGATTCAGTCGTCTACTTCTTCGTCTTCTTCAGCACTACCACCATTGTCTGAATCGAAGCAGCGCTTTCCAGTGGGCACTCGCTTCTTCAAAGAG
>Ga0307982_1004840_pt1 | contig 10588 bp, 11 predicted proteins | sample OrgLakmetagen989_FD_201847 | JGI IMG/M metagenome (GOLD analysis project Ga0307982, IMG submission 201847) | Saline water microbial communities from Organic Lake, Antarctica - #989 | ecosystem: Environmental > Aquatic > Non-marine Saline and Alkaline > Saline | place: Antarctica: Organic Lake... | reverse complement strand
CCTCCATGCTCTGTGAGTGCAGCTCAAAGGAAGAGTTTTTGATACTGCAGTACAAGAAGAAAATCGGTTTATCAGGTGGAGGTTGAAGTGGCGAATTCTTATCACTTTTCCCCAAAACAACCTGCAACTACAGAAGTAGGTGACTCCGATTTGGACTTCGGGCATGTGCCAAAATATCATAAGGGCGATTTCGAGGGTTCAGCTAGGGCTAGTTAGAGGCCTAATTGTTGGAGTATGGGGCGTTAGCACAGAAACTTCAAGACTAATCGCCCCTACTTTGACATTTAACATTTAAAAATTAACCTCTAACCTTGACCTTAACTGGGCAGCTGGCAGGCCCTCGTGAGCAAATTGAGCAAAGGAAGGGTCTTAGGGTCAAGGCCGCGAAACTGAGGCCCAAGCTACTCCCAATAGGAAATAATTCTTATAGCATATGTATTCAGAGAAGGCCGAGTCGGACTCGGAGTCTGCCAGGGCATAAGCTTCTGGACCTGCATTTCTATATCTCTACTATTTGTAGCGGAGCTAGATGCTAGACATGTAGTAGAAGTAGAAGTAGGACAAAACACACAGCCGAAGGACGAAGAACGCATCAAGCACCTCAAGAGATTTATCCTATAGGCGCAGAGCAAGGATCTTTTTGAAAAGGTTAGTTTTCGATGTAAGTAATCTTTCCTCGGTAACGCGCGGTAAGGTCAATCTTCTTTTTAACCACCCGCAGAATTTCTCGGCAGGAGTCCTCTCCGAGCCCGATGCCCCGGAGTGCAGCTACTGCCGCTTCTGCGGTACAGACGTCGCTCGACCCCCCCGAGCTGTGCTTACGGAGCGGAGCTAGCAGTGACTGCCGCCGCGGCTGCTCACTGGCATCTGACTCGACGAGTAATTCGCCCTCTCTTCTCGACGCCGCGTCATCGTCCTCACTGCTACTTCTACTGTTTTCTGCGCAAGATTTAAAAACACCCTCGCTTTCCCAAAACAGTTCAGACTCGCTCAAACCCAATCGTGCCACCGACTTGGGAAACTTGGAAACCATCTTCGCAGCTCCGCTCCATGTAGCATCTACTGCAATGAGAACTATCCGCTTCGGCTGTGGTGCTGAATCCCGGCAACTTTCACCGTAGTCACGTGAATTTTCACTGGACACTGTGGTTCGAACTTGCCGAAGGTCAGATAAACTAGTTGCAATGTCGTCAGTGCGATCTCGTGCAGGCCAGAGGAGCACAGGTTTTACATCTGGATCACTCAGTAAAGCCGTCATATGAGCGTCATGCTCGGGGAGGCCCTTCATGAGGAGCGTGCACGGCTGCAAAGCAAGAGCAAGCAAACCGCCTGTATTGCTCGATAGTCCCCATTCTTTGTGGTGCACCCACACCACTAATTCGATGCCCGCTGGTAGCTCGAATGGTTTTGGGAAGTCAGAACAAACGCAGACCGGTAAGTAGCTCCAGCACTTAGCGCACACAAACGGATGCCGACCATTATCAAGGCGATGCTGGCACTGGTACGCATGCCGTTGTGTTCCAGACAAAGAACCGTTTCGAAGTGTCTCGTACAGGTCCAAGGAGGCTTCGAGGCGCTTGGTCTGTGTTGCAAGCACTTCTTCTGGTGTCACATTTAGGGCTGCGGCGTAACGCTCAGGCGATGACACTAAATCACTTAGACTAGTGCGTCGCGGCGATGGAGTAGAATCAAAATTGGCATCTCTTCTGCTCTCAAGGTTCACAAGATTCGCATCAGCACGAGGCCGAAGTCTAGGGATGTGGTGCACAAGCGAAGTGCATGGAAGCACAACAACAACTAGGATCCTAAGTATGGCATCAAAAGTCATCTCCTATGAACTTGACTTGTCGACAACAAGCAAGCTATCACTCTAGGAATATTATAGTTGCATTTGCGTGCATCCAAGCAATGAGCCTGCTAGCTCCTGTCTGCACTGATCGTGAAACTTGAAGCAACAGTGCTTAAAGTGGCCACACGGCTACACTGTCCTAGCTAGAGTGTCTAGCGAGCTAAAGCTAAGTAGCTATACGTGGGCTACCTCATAAGAAACCCGAATGTAGGTGAGACTTGGATTTTGGCTCTAATTCAACCATGTTGTAGCTCACGCCGAGCTCTTTCTAATGGGCCTTTTGTCACCGGAATCCATTGAAATGGCGATGAGTTACATGCAGTCGCGGCTTCGTAGCGCCGCCGAGTCCAACTCGTCGTTGTCGGACTTCGACAAGGCCGCGCGGGCCGCGACGACATTGTCGTCATGCGAGGCTTCGTCTTACGTGGCACTTAGGACCTCCCACGGGCGCTAGCTGCCAGGCGGGCTCAGAAACATGGTTCTAGTGCCATTTAGACCGAGTATGCCGAGGCACCCGAGCTCGCTAGCGTCTTACCTCATTGGACTTCAAATGCATTTATCTCAAAACGACTAATGCTCTAGAAATGCCAGATTTCTTATGAGGTAGCCCACAATACTGTATCTGTAGCTCTCTATTGTGTATATTATCGTGAGGATCCAAATGCCTGGTCGAAAAAGGCGATTTTTCCAGATTCCGATTCCCACAGGCAGAAAACGCCGTGCTGCTGTCCGTATGTTACAAAGTTGAATTACATCAAGAATTGATTCACCCATAAGCAATATGAGCGCTGAATAAATCGCTGTAAACTTCTGTCTGCAACTCAATCTAATGAGGTGCGCAGGAACTATAAATCTCTCAACTTTATAGCCCTAGTACTGCGCGCTTAAGCAACCAAATCTTCTTGCTCGACACCAAGTTGATCCAGAAGCCAAAGTCCGCGCAGTCCACGTCCGCTGTGCCCCGACGGAGGAAAGTTGACGAGGAATCAAACAACACCGCAGCCGAAACAGAAATCATACATGTACGGAATCCGTAAAGGTAATTTGCGGTATTTTGAGACAGGCCCCGAGGAGCCGGAATTGGAAGGCCAACAGGAAGAGATAAAAAGCAAAAGAGCTCAAACCAAACCTAAGGAGCTAACCAGGCCTACGTGCCCGTGAATTTTTGAAAAAGACAATTGCAAATGCCCCAAGAGCAACCCTTATTTAACGATCAAGAAGTAATCCGTGGTATTGCGAAATTACGATGGGGGGTATTGGCATTATAAACATGCGGAGTTCTGTGATTCTCATACTGCTAGGCGCCATTTCCTTCTCGTTTTGCCTCCCCTTTCGTGGCATTTCCCGACTTCATTCCCGATATTCTATGAACCCCCAAGTCCCTGGTTTCTTGGAACCGGGAATTAGGATTTGCCTTGCCTTTACACTCGTAAGCTCGTAACTCGCAGCATTCGACATACAGACAGTACATAAAAAAGGTGCACCAATCAAACAACACAAGCACGTTAGAAAATGCGCGCCAACTACAACAAAAAAAGCCGCTCGCGTTCACAAATTTCTGTAGTACCAGAGTGAGTACATGAATCCAACCGAATTGCATAACAGAAGCGAACTACTACTTAGCAGCAGGACTGTACACACCGCCCTATGCAGCTTACTCATATAAACTTGTTGCAATCGAGATCATGACTAAATTATGGAGTAAGGTTTGGACCAACTTTTAAATTCAGAGCTATCGTGAGTAATTAGCTCATTTTTTTTAGGTGAAGGTATTGCGGTTAGGATTTTCGAAACGAAGAGAATAAATGTACAGAATTAGAAGCAGCATGAATGGCCACGTGCTACGGCTACATCATTTCATACAAACAGAGGCATGGTGCGTCCGCATCAGCACACGTCGTGTGGCATAGAACAAAAAAAGCTTAGTCCACTTAAGACTTACCCAATAAACAAGAAACTCCCCTGTTGCATATAGCAACATGCACAGAAATTTCGATGGAACTAATTAAAAAATAAAACACCGCTTTAATTATTAATTGGCCTTCTGGAGCGAATTTACCAGCGGAAATGCAGCCTAAACTCAAGCGCTTTCTTTGTTCTTCTGCCTATAATTCTACTTTTCTTTATGTATCCGAATGGGCAACGACTAGGCCAGAAAATTTCTTCGTGCAGATGCACCATGCAGGATCCGAAAAAAATATAGAACCAGAAGCAAAGTGATATATATGGAGTGATAATTATCTCCACCGCTCTAGCTCTAACAATAAGTCCGCATTGTATTGCCGTATACGCAACACGGTTACCGCTTATGCTGCTCCAGCTGTAGTTGGCTGCTTATGGATCCTGGTAGTAAGCCTGTACTTGAAACTACTTCGCTTAACTCCTCTCCTCGCATCAGCCGCGCTGGTATGTGACTACCGATAGGTGACTATGTACTCGGGATACACTTGACCCAAATCATAAAGCATACATACCCAGCTACCTGTATTGCCATAGACGGAGTCATAGCCGGTGGGAGGCGCTTGAATCGAGCTGTCAGAAGCCATGTGTATCGTGCGGCCCAAAGCAGCGCGCACGTAAAAGAATTGCCGCTCGCCATTAGCACAGCTCGAGGCATAGCTGTGCGAGTACGACGCATCCGCGGCCATATACAAAGCTCGCCCCCACATGCCACCCCTGCCGTAGCGGAAGTCCAGCCCTGCCTCGCAGATCGTGGCCATGGGAAAGTTTTTGGTGCCGTGGAAGCCCCACACCTCGTTCGCAGTGAAGCCATCGAAAGACCTCTTTGCCACTTCCGCGCGGCGCTGCGCGTATTTTTCCCACAATTTAGTACTTTGAACACGCTCCAAGCGCGTCAGCTGCGCGGCGGGCATCGTTTTTGACACGGCGTCAGCCACCTTCTGCCACTCAGCCGACCCCTGATGCACGGTTGTAAGTACGAAAGATGCGCCGGGGGGAGGCTGAGCGGAAAGGTCCCACTCGTCAGGCGGCTTCCTGGCGACCTCGCGCGCTCGAGCATGAATCGCAGCGCACTTCCCGTACGCGGCGTCGCGGGCGGCGTCGCTAGCAGCCCGCACCACAACGTGTTGATTGCCTAAAACCAGCTCTGCGGTGGCGCCGTACGCGGACACCGCTTCCTGCATGTCTACGAGAAGCTCGTGGGGCGGCCTTTCAGCATCGTCCACGCGCAGCTTCGCTTCGTGCTGCGACTCCGCCTGCCCACCCTGCTGTGTGGGCTTGTTGCCCATTTTCGACTGCTGGCTAACGGTTGTGACAGCGGGCTTGCTTGCGGCACCTCGCCCGCCGCCGCCGGCTGCTACTCCAAAGGCAAAAGGCGCCGCAGCAAGAGCAACAGGCTGAGAGCTGCCCGAGGCATTAGGCACCTGAGCTGTTCCGAAGGTCCAACCTCCCGTAGCGGCAAAGGTTCCCGCGGTCCCCCCACGCCCGCCGGCTTGCTGCACCTGCTGCGCACCAAAAGAAAACCCACCGCCGCCTGCTGCTTGGCCAAAGGGCGAAGGCGCTGCACCACGAGCAAACGGCTGAGAGCTGCCCGAGGCATTAGGCACCTGAGCTGCCCAAAAGGCCGCAGTGGGCTGCACGAGGATGCCTCCTTGTGGTCTGGGCTGAACTGTAAAAAAGCCAAAAGGCTGCAAAAGTGGGCACACGGAAATAAACAAAGAAAAAGAGTAAGGAAGAGGTAGGCTGGGAAGTAAATAATGTAGCATGAGGGAAGAGCTTACACACAAAGACAAAACGCAGTACGAGGATGCAAGGAATACTTACGCTTAAACGTGCGGCAGAACCGCTTGAGGTAGCTGCTCCGCCAAATGCCCCACTTGCTGCGGGCACAGCAGTGCCAAATGCAGGTGCCGCTGCAGCTTGTGCACCAAATGCACCACCTGCTGCGGGCACAGCAGTGCCAAATGCAGGTGCCGCTGCAGCTTGTGCACCAAATGCACCACCTGCTGCGGGCACAGCAGTGCCAAATGCAGGTGCCGCTGCGGCCTGTGCACCGAATGCACCACCTGCTGCGGGCACAGCAGTGCCAAATGCAGGTGCCGCTCCGGAAGCACGAGCACTTTGGTTAGCTGGCGCGCCAAACGCTCCATTAGATGGTGCTCCGAAGCCACCACTAGTAGGCGTGCCAAAAGCAGGGGATGCTTGTGCGCCAAAGCCGGGACCTCCACCTGGAAAATATGCGTTATAAAAAGGACTGCGTTTAAAAGGGTGCTGAGGAAATTATTCATTCCTTAAACCGGGCTTTGGAGCTTTTGCTGAAATCCTCAATTTGAAGAGCCGGGCGGAGGGGCTGTACTGGCAGGCCTCTGCTAGGGGCTGTTCGGACAGCGTTGTTGTTATGGTTACCGAAAGGCTGTGCTCCACCGTTTCCATTACTGCCTTGGTTGCTACGCCCATCTCGTCTTATTCCTCTTGGCATCACGGCAGTGTTCCACTGAAAAACTAACGAGATAATGTGCTCTTGGTAGCTCAGTTTAGCTCCACAATAGCACTACAACTGTTAGCTGTTGATACTATCTTTGTGGTTACTTTCTAAAGTAATAAGTAGCGTGTGTGCGTGTGTGTGTATGTGGCGCGGCGTCTTGGCCATCACTCCACCCTCCACCACAGCGCCGTTTCGGAGAACTTTCTCAAGGAACTGAAACCGAAACTCTGCTGCATACGGCCAACTCTTGGGGCTTCGAGTGAAATGACCTCAAACTTCGCATGCTTCTTAAGTAACACTTGAACTCTCTTAATTAGATTAGAGTGTATTATACAGTACACTTCAATTGCAAAGAAACAACAATAAACGGCATAAAGCTGCGTTTTGATGAGTCTTCCAGAACAAGTCTGACAGGGCTGAGTGCCCTTTTGCGTAATGCTATGTTCATCTTTGCTCTCATGAGCCCTGTAGAATCAATTCTCGGAAGGAGGCATAAGCTTCGAATACAACCGCGATCTCCACTCCGGCCTATCCTCCGCTATGGCACGCCATTCCTGTGAATTGACCGGTAGCCCTATGCACTTTGGAGCCTTTTATGTGCCACCAACAGAGGCGCATTGAAATGGCAATCATCTTCATTTTAAAGTACAGTAACCAAGAAAACCCACGAGGCTGCTTGGTTTTCCTCAGGTTTTATTTCAGCGTCAATAGTAATCACCGGATCTTCTGCTGGGCCGAAGTGGGTAAAACCCCGGAAAACCCGCGGTTTTCTTGCCCTCCCGAAGGACATTTTGAGACAGGCCCCGAGGGGGCGGACTAAGTAGGCTAACAGGAAGAGATAAAAAGCAAAGTAGCTCATAATATAACTATGAAGCTAATCAGGCGCACAAATTTTGACACCACGTGCATTTTTGTTGTTAACACTAAAATGACCACCATGAGGGCTAATTTGAATATTTTTTGGCCAAAAAAAGTCTAAGAACCTGGGCTTGCCTTAAAGAACTCGGTATCCAAATCCACTTTTCTGTATATCCATACAGCTCAAGGGACACACCGATTTCGGCTGTTGAAATGAGGCAACTTTTTTTATATCACTTATCACTTATTACCATTATCACAATCGAGGCAACGCAGCCTAAAACTTTTCATGGGCAGTAAGTGACTCCTGAACTACCTTGCTGTGTACCAAGACAGGCACATGAATGCGCTTATAATGCACTGCATGGGGACAGGCGGCAATTATTGGCTATTTCTAGAAATTGGACAAATGGTTACTAAGGACTTGCCCCCTGTAAAAACTGTTACTGCACAGCTGTACAGAAGCGCTGGCCCATTAAGGCCTGTATTAACGATTCTGAATTAAAGTCAAGGAGCTACCGCTATCGTCGCCATAATAGTTTGTGACTAGGAAAGGTGAGTTAAGGAATCGGGGGGTTTTGGGAGTTCAGCTTTGGTATATTAAGGGACCGCACTGAAAGAAAAGTCCGTTTCCCGAAGAATCAACAATTAACGAAATCAAAGCGAAAGGGATGCCCGCTTCCTGAAGACCAACGCTTGAGAGCTCTCACATACCCTTCCACTCCCATTCAGATTTATGTGGGTGGTGCGCAGAGCTGGCTAGCCGATTCTTTCTCTCATCAGGAGGGCACTTAACACCGATAAAACTATATACATCTCATCAAACCACGCCACCTTTCTTGAAGCATCCAGGGCATAAACGACACTTGCACGCCTGTTTTTCAACAAAAGGCCGAACACATGGCGTCGTAAGCATGCAACCAACAGGCAGAAATAGTGCAAGCGACTGTAAAAGAAGCATGCAACGCATAGAAGTAGGCAATTCACATTTTGTTTCGTTTTCCATGGCAATTACCTTGCAGCCGTGGAAAGGGTTCCCCTTTTGAAGTTTGTTTTTACATCGATCGCAGACCAGATTGTCATTTGGTGCGTTGTAATTTTTCAACCCATGTCCACCTTTACAGGTAGCTACAGCAACAGGAGTAGCAGCGGCAGCCGCTGTTGTTTCAGCACTAGAACTGTCCACGTAAATGGACGAGCCGAAGAACGATCCACTTTGCGTGTTGGGAGGGTTCCGGTAGCAAGTTTCGCACCACGTGGCTTTGCAGGGTTTGCACCCAAAGAAGGGTGCGCCCTGCACCAGCGTTTTGCCGCAGCCACCGCCGCCACCCGAGCATATCATGTTGTCCCGGGGGGTAGTGTACTGCTTCAACCCGTGCCCACCGCTGCAGTTGGCCGTGGCACCACCACCGCTGCTGCTGCTGCTGGCACGAGGCGATTTTTCCGATTCCCGGCGTTCTTTGAGGCTCAATTTCTTGCCCGGTGTGGCCGGTCCTGACGGCGCGTCTAAGTCTACGCCAGGAGTAGTAGTAGTGGTATTGGTAGCGCTTCCCAAAATGTCACTGCTGCTGCTGCTGCTACCGCCGCCCGACTGCTTTGCGGCGTCAATGCGCAAACGGATCAAACGCGCCGCCTCGTCTTCGCTGTTGCTGTTGTTGCTTTTCGCAGCCGCAGCGTGGGCCATTCCTTGGTCTGAAAGAGGTGCACTATTACTACTGTTGCTGCTGCTGCTGCCGTCACTACTGCCGTCGAGGAGTGGGAGTTTGACAACGATCGCACTAATATCGTCCCTGTAGTCGCCTTCGTCTTCCTTCCACCTTCTCGCAGCGGCGCTCACTAGGTCGCTCGCCGCCCGGCTTGCATGCAGCTCGCCGGTGCCCGACCGCTGTTGAACGTCGTCTACAAGCTGCATCACCTGGATGACGCATATTGTGCACCACGAAGTGAAGGCAGGCAAGAGGCAAAATCAAGTAACAGTGGAACAAAAAGGTGTAGAATAAGATTCAATGGATTAACGATGTTCATTTTTTCACTGTTTGCAATGGTTTGAAACATTCGCCACTTATACCAAAACAAAAACAGTGTCAACATGGGGGTTTGAGAAACATGCACCTTGGCGGACGACAGCACGGACCAAACGCCGTCGGAGGCCCCCACCAGAACTTCGTCTTTGGTGCGCACCAAGTGCTCGGTGATGACGGGCTCGGCAATTACGCCCACCTATATACGATAATTGTTGTAATTGTAGGCCAATAAATTACACCAAAATAAACAGAGCACACAAGCGCGAGGAATCAACAACCAAATTAGGTAATTCAAAATAGGAAATTAGGCAATTTAGAATGGTCGAAATAAAAAAGACATTATTTACGTATTCTCCTTTTCTTTTGAAACGTACCGGTTTGAAGGTGTGGTCACCGAGGCTCCGCGCCATGGAGAGCCCCGCAGATGACATGCTTTTGTCGATCCAAACCCGCACCTGCGTAGAATTGGCGAGGAAGCTTCGGTTAGGAGGGTGAAAGTAGGGATGATTTATTGGTTTTATTTTCAAAAAAGAAGGACGAAGAGAAGTTAATTAACGACGAAGCATACCAGAATGAGGAGGAAATGATCAAATGAAGTAAGTAGATGAGAGGTGGTCAAGCAACACATTCATCAAGATCACTGAGAGATCTCTACCTCGCTGCTGTCTTCTTCTTTGCCCACCCAGCCGCCCATGCGGTGCACCCGGGCTTTTTCCGCGGGGTCGTCGGGGTTTTGGTCCACCGACAAATCTTTGAACTCCAACGGGCTCTTGGTGTCCCTCCGCCGCCCGAGCACCCATCGCGAGTCGCCGCAATTGGCAATCGTGAGCTGCTTCCCCACCATCAACACCACACACGCCGTAGTGCCCCCTGCGTCCGCCCACGCTGGATGCCGCTCGCCTGTGATTTTTGGTGATATTATTACGAGAAACGCGCAGAGAATATCATGGAGCAGGAGACTCAACGGCGATAAAATTATTCAATTGATAAGGAGATAGGGAATTTTAAATCTTTACTCTCATTACAAAAATGGTGTGGTGGATGCTTTTTCATCAATTGTATAAACTACGAACCGAGTTGTTGATCCGCGTGCAAAAAAGCCGCTGTTAGTAATGCTCCTGCTGCACCACCACCACTACTACTGCTGCTGTTGTTTATACTACTGGTCGAGCTGGTTGGTTGCTTGGGCAATTCCGAGACTCTGTTCGCGACGTATTCGCAGACCCGGCGCATGCAGTAATGGGAGCAGCGGTGGCCTGAGTCGCCGTGGCCGTCGAACACCCCAGAGAGGGCGATGTTCGGGTCGTTGCCCAGGGGCCAACACGTAAAGGCGGCGTCCTGAGAAAGGGGGTCGATTACCATGCGAAAACAAATAAAGTGCTCGCACACAGTCGCGCAAAGGATACTTAAAGT
>Ga0307982_1004838_pt1 | contig 10590 bp, 14 predicted proteins | sample OrgLakmetagen989_FD_201847 | JGI IMG/M metagenome (GOLD analysis project Ga0307982, IMG submission 201847) | Saline water microbial communities from Organic Lake, Antarctica - #989 | ecosystem: Environmental > Aquatic > Non-marine Saline and Alkaline > Saline | place: Antarctica: Organic Lake... | reverse complement strand
AGAAAGTAAAAGATTTTTTGTCGAATTTTGACCGAACTCCTGCACTACAGGGTAGGGAGTCGATGTAGCTGCTGGACAACTTCTTATCTTCTTACAAGTCACTACTTAAGTACAGAACAGAGACAGCTTAGGCTCTTAGCTCTTAGGCAGGCTACGCTTGCGCACTATGCACTTGCTACTCACTAAAGCTTACTTCTAGCCTAAGAAGTAAGATACCTTTTGCCATCAAAGTCAGTAAGCTCATGATGGTCTAGCGTTATCGCCATCAAATTAATCTTCACGTGGAGCGCGCGCTCTTTTATAAATTGATCAGTAAGTGCGAATCCATTTCACCTCAGAAAGTCTAGTGACTCGAATGGTATTCCTGCTTAGCTGGCTTCAGGCACCTCGTCTTCTCAACGGGCCTAGCTTTGCACCATCTCAAAAGTTTCATCGAGCTCGACTGATATTTTGCAGTAATCTTTCTGGAGAAGCTTTAAGTGCTTACGTCGATCGCTGCATTGCTTCCAATAAAATCCCTTTCGCCAACGCTGGCTCCGACCCATCGAAGAGAAGGTTTCGCCTTCTTCGCTTTAGCAATACCCTACAGTTCCTGAGCGTGCTGACGATATCCATCGATGAAAGTGAAAGCAGTGGTCGCCGTTCTAAAACAGCGTCATTAGTCATTGAGAGTGCATCAGCGGCATGTCTACCGGCATGGGTCCCGTTGGTCTTTTTCTTTCAATGGCTCCTCTTCTGGCTGCCATTCCCTGACTTTGGGCACAATTTAACTCTAAGTAAAGACCTTGCCGGCGCTTTCGAGGCTGCACACGCTAGCGGCCCTCGCTTGGAGCTGAAAGAGCCGCGAGTGTTTGAAACAGGCTACGGCCACAGCCTCACACAATGGCCACCAATCTTAGCCTTGGCAGCGCTTGTGTCCCCGCAATCGCGGTTCTTTCTCGTCTTCATTGCCTTGCCCGGTGTTGTTCTTATCTCAACCGTCTTGAGAAGCGGTATTGTGAAGTTCAGTTGATTATGAAGAGATTAACATTCTCCAGTCCTTGCCTGCCTGCCTGCCTGCCTGCCTGCCCTATGGTTCTGGTTCTACTACCTACTACTAGTTATTCAGTTGCTGGTGATATGCCGCCGTTGCGCCGGTGCTAGTGCAGCTAGTACTAGTAGTAATGAAACATAAAAGGGATTTAAATCCAGTCACCTGCCTGATATGTTTTCTTCCACACGCGCATACTTAATACGGATACCAAAGAAGCGATTCCGTGTCAGTTGCGCGTAACATGTAACATACAAGAATAGAGGACAAAGGGAGAAGGCGGTCTAGACGAGGGCACAGCACTCGAGGATAGAAATATGAATGAAAATTCCAATGAGGGACGTGTGAAGAACGCGCAATGGATTTCAAAAAGGCCAATGGAAATAATGAGAGGCCAGAGGCCTAAATCCGAATGCTAGTATATAACTGATTAACTGCATTTGGCATATGTGCCCACGCACGAGCACCTGACGAGCACCAACGCCCATCTGCATTTACAATGGCACGCCTGAGGAACCAGTTCCCCTCGAAGGCCCACTTGAGACCTGCGAAGACGAATTCCTGTGCTGAGAGTCCCCGAGAGACCACCTCTTCTGGTTCCTCCGCGCTTGCACTTGAGAGGCCAAGTCATTGAGGCCAAATTTGCCGCTCGCGCCACGAATGGCGGGGTGGCCGTCATTGTTGCAGATGTTGTGCCTTGCGCCCCCCGAAAGGAGGAGTGCTTTGCATTCCAGCAGGCCGAACTCCACCGCCATGTGCAGTGGGGTGTTCCCTTTGTGGTTTTGCGCGTTCACGTCACACCACGCCAGAGGCACCTGGTGCCAAGTGGAGGTGTTAGCGGCGGCTGGTTTTGGGCCGAAGCGCTGCAAAAACACCGACACGAATTCGGGCAACTCGTTCTGAGTGGCAATATGCAGAGCCGTGTTGCCCGTGGCCTGCGGGTTTATGTTCAGGCATTTGAGAGCGAGAAGAAGGAGGGAGAGGGTGAGGAGTAGAACGAGGCAGCAGGCTTAGGAAGAAATTGTCTTGATCAAATTAAGAAAAATATTGCGAAAACGGAAGAGGTGTCTAAGGAGAAGTTGAAGTCGTCAATCATGTTGTCATCTCCATGTCTTTTCTTTGAGTAAGTCATGTAAAACTCACCGGATCTGCCTGCGAGAGGATGTGCGGCCGCGCCTTCAGCGTATCGGCCACTTCTCGGGCTCGATTCCACCGCACGTGGCCATGAAACTCCCGCACCTGCCGCGCGTACACGATCTCTAAACCCGGATCCTTGGCCCCTGCCGTAGCTCCGTCTACGGGTTGCTCGTACGCGAAGCGCGCGCCCCAGGCTGGACCGATCAAGAGACGACCTGGCTGCAGGGCTGCCCACCTGCCAAGAAGGAAGAAAAAATGCAAACGTGGAAGGAGGAAGGAGAGAGGTGAAATTGGGACGAGAGAGTGTGGCACCCGTGCTCAGCGAAGCGATAAAGTGTAGAGAGTACATTGAGACTTCGAATGAGCGCAAGGGAACTGTAGTGTGATGTCCAATCGAGGTTTCAGCATCTATCTCAGTTCCTTCTTTCTACACTTCGTGATGACATGTAGCTTACCCGGGGGCGCCAACGAGAGTGAGTGCGCTGTCCACAGGGTAGTTCATAGAATAGAAACTCGAGGCCACCTCCAGGCCTGAGAAGGAGGGCACCTTTTCTGCCGTTGAGGTCGGTGTTGCTTCTGTAGCTGATTGTTGTGGTTGAGGAGGTAAATCATTGTTCTTGGGCTCAGGGAACGGGTAGTGAGGGTTCAGCGACGTGTGGGGTTTGGAGAGATGGTCGAGGTGCAAAAGCCCGCTAGTGTCTGGCGGATGGTTCTGTCCGGACGGCAGTGGCAAATCACTGGAAGAAGAATGTGTGGAAGCGCTGTTTTGAAACAAGGATGCGTGCAAGTCAGGATAGAGATAGTGCTGCTGCTGCTGTTGACGGTTGCTATGTTCATTGTCTTTCTTCGCTTGTTCACTTGCTTCTTCGTATTTTCCTTCTGATTCTACGCCATTATCACGTGTTGTCTTGCTTGCCTCCCCACTGTTTTCTTGCAAGTGCGCAGCGGAGCAGCGCCTCGCTCTAGCGTGCAGCACATCAAAGGCATCGAGGGTGCTCGACGTGGCGCGACCATGCGATTGAGACCGCGTCATTTCCAAGCGCAACTTCTCGTGGAGGCGACCAAGAAGGCCCAGAGGAGTCTCTGTTGCGTGAAGCGTGTCATTGTCTTCGTCGCCAATTTTACTACTGTATGTAGACACAAAGGAAGCAGCTGAGGTGGCATGATGCATGGCAGGGCGCGTACTGCTCGGATTGCTCGGAAACGATTTACTGAGAGGGATCAAAGGGTCGTATCGGGTCTGCAAGCTCGACGAAAGCAGCGAGGCATGAATCACGTCGTAACCAATCATGCTGCTCGGATTACTGTGATGGTTTCTGCCCGGCTTTGGAGCTACTTGCACCCCACCTGACTTTTGCCCTTGATTCGGGTTCAGCATCCAGCGGTCCGTCATGAAGTCCCACACGGATTGCACTCGCACCCGGCGACAGCGTGCAAGCACCATGGCATCTCTCGCTTGCCGCTGCTGTAAGCCTGGCGGCTGACCCGATGCTTGCTTCTGGTCGAAGTAGTATCTGGGAAAGAAACAGAGATAAAATGATTGTAGATACAATGAACTCAGACTCATAAAATGATCATAGTAATGCAGAGCTTTAAAGGTTGCATGTGGTCATTTACATACGACGAAACATACTTCAGGGTAGACAGGTGGCGCTTACGAAATCATACGCGGGAGATAACGCTACTATTGGTAAGTTTGACTCACCCAGTTCCGAATTTCCCGGTTCCAAAGGCGTGATTAGGCACATGCCCTAAGAAACGCTCCGAAGGTTCAAACGCTTCCATCTTCGGTGGCATGACGGTTTGCAGGCAACCGCTCACACACAAGCGGTACAGCGCAGGCCCCAAGGTTTGCACGAGCTCCAGCGCTGTGCAATTCCGCACCAACACGCCCTGAGGAGGGGGGTATGAAGAAGAAAGATCTGTGGCAAGACCATTGAGATGCAGAGGCCCGGAGCCGGCACTACTGCTTCCTCCTGGCGCCGCTGCTGTCCCCAAGGATGGAAGATCTACCTGTTCGTCGTCGTTGGGTGTCGAGTCAAGTGTGATGCCATTGTCGTTCGTTGTCGATGCTGTGTTCTTCGCCATAACTTTGGCTTGCTGCTTTTGTTGTTGAGCCAACTCCCACAGATCCCATTCTGCCCACGTTGCTGCGTCCGTAGCCACTGCTTTCTCTGCCAACTCCAACAGAGCTTGCCAGTGAGGAGCACCCGTGCCGCGCTGCGTTGAAGGAGCTGCCACCACATTAGTGCTCACTTCCTTGTTACCGTCAGTATCACTACTGCTCGAACTACTGCTGAAATGGCTACTGCTGCTGTCGAAGCTATTGTTGTTGTACCCTGGAGCTGGAGCCTCCTCTGGTGGCACACTGAAGCTCACAGTCTCTCCTTCCGAGAACGTGAGACCTTTTGCAGAGAGACTTTCATTTACTAATGAAATCTTGCCCACCTATGCAGCAGAAGAGATGCACGAGTACGAAATCACAATACCAAACGCATTACTATGATACGAATGTTGGATAGATTCGTCTACAAAGTCGTGTCGCACTGCTCAAAAGCAATGTACAGGTATCTAAATTCTCATTTACTTCTTCTTCGTTCTTCGATATTGCGACGCTACTCTGCAGTAATCATTCATTTGTATTTCTCGTATAGGTGCTGTTGACGCACCATTTCAAAGAACTCTGCTCGATCAACGGTGCCACCGAGGTCCTTGTCAACAACCATGAACACTTGCGACGCAAGCTCACGCGTGAAGTGTGAGCCTCCAAACGAGGTGTCAAAGTGGGCAAGCACCTAAGAATAGTGACCCAAAATTCGATTCATTTTTTCGGAACATAGGAAGTATTACAAAATGAAAATCAACAAATACATTCGTGCAAGACATTCATATCCGGACAGTAACGCGGCCAAAACGTCCTTGAATGCGAAACAACGAAGAAGGGAGACTGTGAGAGTGTACGTTTACGAACGATTTGAAATCGTATACAGTGTCTTTTCGTTACCGTCATGATTTCATCTAAGCTAAGGTCACCGCTGCCATCGCGATCTCCAAACCGGAACAGCAGTTCGTAGGCTTGAACGTCCTTCGGTTGAAGCACAGAGGCATACTGATTGCACACATTTACCACTCGCTGTTCCAATTCCGTCTCTTCCTTCATCTAAGACAATCAAATGCACCGGTGCAAGTTTGAAGAAAGAAACAAAAGCGCACAGACACTCAAAATCATGCATGTGTACGGTGAAAAACTGTATATGACAAAAGCAAGGAAACTACTTAGTATACGGTACAAAGAGCAATCAGACAGTTTTGATTATAGCTTTTAAATAGTCGAACTGTCAAGAAAACACTTACAAAATGAAATCAACATGAGTCGAATGAATGTGTATTTGGTCTTTCATTGGACCTGGAAGTTGGCTTCTCGAACAGCAGCAGTAATCACGGCGACAAGAAGGGAAGGCATTACAAGTGCTCCAAATATGACGATGATGGCATAAAACACGACCACCTAACGCCGCACAAAAAGTAAATGCAAGAAGTAAGCTCACGCCAAGCAGCACAATGTGGAAGAAGTCGCCCCTAAAATTTTATTTACCGAGTATCCGTGAGCTTCACTTTGCTCGCACGGCGCTAGATCTTGAGAAAGGTCAGGCTCACTATACACTGCACAGCCCCAGAGCCCAACATACATCGCTTGCTCCCAGTTTTGAAGCGTTTCGATTCGATACAAAGTCCCCATGGCCGCACCCAGCGACCCGTAATTGAAGCTGTCCGACGTTTTGTAATATTGCACTGCCGCTACCCCGAGAACGAAGTTGAACATTAAAATGAGCGCTAACACATAGCTGGTGGATGTAAAACCAGTGAGAAGTGCGTCAATGAGCACTCGGAGCTGCTTCAGTCGTTTGGTTAACTTCACAAGCTGTAAGAGCCGTACTACTCGTAAAATGGCCAAATTACTCCCACCAATTGCGAGACCAATGTAACTGAGCATGACCACCTGTATGAGCGACATTGTGCAAGAAGGTTCACATGGAGGTGAAAATACATATTTATACCTCTTCTTTTTTTGTGAGCGAAAAATTAGTCAATAAAGTTGAATATTCAGGATGATACTGTTTCAATCAAGAACTCTACTTCACACCAAAAATAAACGCAGGTCACGCGCTCAGGCCATACTCGAGATGTACATTTGTCGCTGTATATGATATTACCGTGAAGTCAAAACAATTCCAATTGCTGTTGAAGTACGTCAGCGGCGCTAAGCCTTCGGCGCAAAGCTTGACCAACGCTTCAGAGGTAAACACACCGAGGACTCCGAAGTTCAATTGGTAAAGTAGATCTTCGTTTATTTCTCGAGCATTGGTCTCGTCAACCTCAAGGTCGAGCACCACGAGCACTGCAGTACAGCACACCACTACGGTGATCTGAAGAACAGAAGAATCGTCAAGGGAAATTATAAACAGCCACGTTCTACAATACTTGGCCCGGCGAACTCATTAGTAAAGACAAAATTTTCAAGCAATGCAAAAGAGATGGAGGGCACGAGATTCGCAGCAAGTAGCCAAGCAGTCAAAGTCTTCAAAATTAGGGATCAGAAAGATATGTGATCATGTATATCCGACGGATTATGTGTACACTCCGTCCGGAATTAAAGACTATTTGGTCTTGTAAATTAATTTGTTTTAACGTTGGCGTTGGGCATAGCTCTAGTGTAGTAATCTCAAGAGTTCTGTGCGAAATTTCCAATAGTAAGACGATACAAAGCAAAAAAGATAACTCAAAACGAATGTTTTCATGTATGTTCACCGAATAGTCGAAGCGAATGTCCGAGACGATTGCTTTGCAGTGCTTGGCAAAGTTGGTGTACCTGACGATGATTTCAGTATTCAAAGTTCAAATCCGTGGCTTGAATGAAGGAGACGTGGTGAAGGAGATTCAAGTTTGGATTCGAAAAGGCGAGATCGGACGAAAGCAGAATCCGTATTTCCGTACCTCTTTGTGTATCTACCAAGGAGATTAATACAAAATTTCAGCTCCGTCGCATGATGTTCAGTCACCTGGAGCCACATGAAGAAAACGGGCGATTCATGAGACACAGACGATAGATGAGCTTGAAACCAGTTGAATTGTCGAAACGGCAGACAACACTTAATGCGCGTGTATTCATATCAGCAAGAATGCAAAAAGGAAAAGGAAACGTTGAGAGAAATGTCTCAAGCACCAACCAATTCAAAGTTGTCGCCGCTTCGCAAAATCTCCATAGCTTTTCGAATGACGTCGTTTTCGTTCATCTTTTTGGCTCCCGCAAGCATCCTGCGCTGTCGCCTCAATCGCCTTCGACCATCTTCTTCGTCATACTGTTCGAGACCGTATTGAACGAAAAGACAAAAGCAGAGCAAAGATGATCACAAGCGAAGGGGTACAGTGTCAGACATCACCAATACGCCAAAAGCGTAATTACTTTCAACTCTAAAAACTCGATTCTCTCTCGAAATCAATTTGACACGAACCTCATTGGAACCAGTATTAGGAAGCAGAGGCTCCGTTGCTTCCAATTCAGCAGCCAACTTATCAACGGTAAAGTCCACCTTCGAGGGAGAAAAATAATGCGTGAGATGATGACGTAAACTCACGGACATTGCTCTTGGAAGAGGAGCAAAAAAAACATAAGTCCGAATAGCAAACCTAATTTGTTTTATACCTCAAATTTAATGTCAACAAATTGGTCTTCGTTTTCGGAGTCTTCGCTTTCTACAAAGCCCTGTTTGATGACATACGTCTCCTTTAAAGACTGTCGACGGCTCGTTCGTCTACCGGTCGCGTTATCCTCATTGAGCTGTGTGCTAGGCAAAATGGACTGCTTGCTCTCGAGGTGCGCTGAAGGGAGTTCAGTGAACCGTAGGCTCGAGTTCTGCATCTGCTGCAGTAAACTTTCGCGGACCTCCATCGCATGATTCACCGAAACCTTAGAAGGAGCGACAATTCGCACACAAGGTGGATGGGAATGGTCGTGAGAATTATAAGAAGGGTAGAGGCACGCAGGAAGGCAGATGAAGAAAATTGGAGTTGCTTGAGAACGTGCAAGAGAAGGTAAACAAACAAGAGATGATACAAGATTGTATGGTGGAAATGCGTGAGTCTTTGTATATACTTTCTTTTTACTTCAAGTTGATTGCGAAATTCTTCCGCTTTGAAATCGTTGGTTTTCGATCGAATGTGCGTCTCCATTTGCTCTAGCATCGACAGCGTGATGATGCCCACGAACAAGCTCAGCACGATGAAGGCAAGGAGCGTGAAAGTGGTGAAGAAGGCGGCGCCTGCCACGTGCTGGCCATAAGGTGCCACACACAACAGTGCAGGAAAATCGCCGCTCGAAGTCTCTATGACTTGTCCGCGCAAACTGTCCGTGTCGGCGTTGCTCTGGGTTTGGTTGGTCGAATACAGTGCTCCAGGGTAGTGGTCGCAGCCATATTGCGCTGTGTACAAAGCGTCATCCCAACCGCTGCAACGAAAGAGGAAGTGATTGGTGAACAGACCAATAAAATGATTGAATTTATGAAAGAAAAAGCATTAAATTATGGAATACTGCTGGATGGGTCTCTATTCAATAGTTGGAAAAAAATAATCCAAAGGAAGTGATTGGCTCGAATTGACATTTAAATCGATGCTCTCTATTGGTGTTGAGTGCACATGTGTACTTTACCACAGTCTATCTACATGTATGTCATCACCTGAGAGTAGCACCCGGAAGTAAAGTGAGCACCGCCATGGGCAGAGACCCAAACCGAGCTGGATCGTTCCCACTAAAGAGGTCCACCCCAAGCACTGCGAAGATGTAAAACGCCACCAACAGCACCTACACGAATCCGTTTTGATGGACGTAGTAGTAATGAAACTGACACATTGAATGGACGTAAGAATGTCACTCGAAGAGACTACGCTGGAAGCCATGGAGAGGTAGAAAAGAAACTTGAAATTCATGGTGAATGACAGAGAACCACCGCACGAATAGGTAGCTAGCTAGGAGTCGAAACGAAAAGTGGAACGTTGAGCCTCTGAGAAGTGTCCCATTCAACTCACGATCAAAATGTAGAAAACGCTGTTAACGGCTGACACGAATCCCGCTACAATGACTGCCATTTCAGGAGACTTGTTGAGGATAGTTGCAAGCCGCGCTAAGCGAAGCAAACGCAAAAGCACCACGATCCGATAGCTCGATTCGCCCGTCTCCGAGATCACCGTTGCCAACAGCAAACTCGCGTAGCTCACGCTGAAGTCAAACACGTTCCAGCGCGCGGCCAGCGACCAAGATTCGCTCTCGCGCCCAAAGAAGTAGCACTGGGGCTGCTCGCCTTCCGCGGCAATGTGAAGGTTGCACTCCAAACAAAACCACGCCAAAAGCGCAAAGTCTGCAACTCTAGCTGCCGCTGGAACGGAGTCCGCGTCCACCTATATAGTGTCATCATGCGTGTGTGCATATATTAGCAATATGCGCTCGCAAACTTGCGCGCGCACACACACACACACCCTAGCGTGCGCACAGTTCGTATGCACGATATTACTCGAAACATGTAAATTTTTGGACACACCTCAATCGCGCCCACAACGGCCGCCCCTAAAATAGCAAGCACCGAACAGCACTTGTAGAGCGGCTCGTTGCAAAAGCTACGGCACCACTCGCTGTAGTCGTTGGCACGGTATGGCACTGTCGTGTCTTCCATATTTACTAAGCGCTTCACTGCACGCTGGGCTTCCTCAGTCTGTGCCGAAGCTTGCTCATCCTCCAACACTACTTCAAGCAGAGAAATGAGAAAGTAGTCGCCCTTTGAAGAAGATTCAAGTGCTTCGCGCCACAGGTCTTTTCTGCCCGCCTGCTGTTGGATGCGGTAGTGCGCCTGCTTGTCTGAGGTTGCGGGAACATTGCCCGAACCACGAGCCGAGGCATCAGCTGAGTCCGACATATAGATGTTCGGCGCGGGTCAACCGAAGGCGATTAAGAAACCGTGAGCGCAGCCCTTTGAAGTATAGAAAAAAATAGGCCTTGATCGACTCACACAACTCGTGTCGAAAAGACTTCCGAACTACGCTACCCTTAATGTCTCCGTGTCTCCATTGTGTGCAGTAAACTCGCACCGCACCGAACACCGAACCGTCCGTTCATCGTCGGGAAATACGTATATGAAATATTTTGCCATTGATATTATAAACGAGTAATCGAGTATCCTGTCTCGCTTTTTCCAGCGCCCGGATTTCGTTAGTGGGGTTCGCCGAACGTTAACGAACAGGCCGAAATTAACGAATTGTTTGTTCGATTCGGGTGTGTTCGTTAGTTTTTCGAAAGCCGAACGCCCAGTTCGTTTTGGTTCAATAATTTGTGGAAAGCGAACTTCTGTTCGATTCGAGTTCGTTAATTCCTGAGG
>Ga0307982_1004837_pt1 | contig 10590 bp, 9 predicted proteins | sample OrgLakmetagen989_FD_201847 | JGI IMG/M metagenome (GOLD analysis project Ga0307982, IMG submission 201847) | Saline water microbial communities from Organic Lake, Antarctica - #989 | ecosystem: Environmental > Aquatic > Non-marine Saline and Alkaline > Saline | place: Antarctica: Organic Lake... | reverse complement strand
AGATTACAGGGCTGAATTTAGTGGAATATAGAATTCGGCTAACGCGAGCCAAGAGAGCCAAATACAAAAGATTTATTTAGGCCGCTCGCTAGTCTTGTTGCCTTCTGTGCTCGTGCTTTCTTTGCTTCCCACCCACCACATTCCCTTGGGAGTCACCGGTATTCACCGGTTTCTGCGCCTTTGATTATTACATTAATTCTTTCCCTACCGAGTTGGAAAGTTAAGTAGAAGTAGTGTGATCTGTTCGTCTGTTCGTTATTTTTATCAGCGAGAGTTTCGCGAAGCGTCCCGTCCCTTCCCGCGCGCATTTGCACGGTCTCAGGTAGGCGTAGCTCACACTGCCATTTCTCTTCTCTATTTACTTTAAGCATCAAGGCATGCTCGATGAAGATTAATTTACGTGTGCGAGCGTTAGGACTTGTGCCTAATTTAGCGTGGCCTATCCGTTCTCGATTGTCCAGCAAATGACGGATCTTTCGGCAGACGAGCTGCATTCAAAGTTTACAGCTTTCGCTGAGGCGGCCGGAGTGGAAGAGCTTGGCAAATCTGCTTTCATCTCGCTTGTACAAGCTATCACTTCCCAGGTAAATGTAATACGGTCTGGCGACGAGGCAGACAACCTTATTATCAAGAATAATTAACTACCAACGGCAGGTAGTTCGAGCCTTCTCAAGATATGTTGTATGTATTTATTCATTTTCGCGTGGATAAAGCTAGCCAGCGTACCTTGCGAACTCGATGTAATTCAAAGTTTCAATTTCATGTGTTGAGTGCTTTCGTTGTTCCCTTTCTTCCCACATTTGAAGGGCCAAGGGCTACCGCTGAAAGAAGCGGACCTAGAGATGGCATTCACGCTGGCGGATGAGGACAATTCCGGCAGTGTTGACGTGTTCGAGTTCATCAAGCTCTTCAGGCTCATCCGCGAAGGCAAGGTTGTTGGGCTGGGCAAGAAGTCGTTCCTGAGGCGAAAGTCGAATGCTAAGTTAGCAGCGCAAGTGAAGAGCGCGCTGTGCGATGGTGGTAAGCCTTTTGAGGCGGGCGCATTAGTGAATTGGGTGGACGCAGACGAAGATATCCCGAGCGGCACGATTGGCAAAGTCCTCTGCTGTCACGACGACGGTGATATCGAGGTGCTATTTCCCAACCCCGTCACGGGTGTGGAATCAACCTTTACTTTTGGAGCGGCACGTTTGGTGAAAGTGGAGCCTTCAGAGAAGGATACTGCGAGTGAGGCTGGCGTCGGCAGCGGCGGCGTCGAAGCCAGACCTCGGAGCAGCACATTGCCAGTCTCAGCCCCTGCGGTGAATGAAAGCGCCGTAAAAAATGTGCTGGACCTGTCAGCGGACGAGCTCCGAGGACGCTTTGCCAAGGCATGTAAAGCCGAGGGCGCCGAGGATTTAAGCAAAGCATCTTTCAAGGTGCGGTGGAGACGTTGTAGGGCCTATCGGGCTGAGCATTGTTGGTCGTAGCAGAGGGACTATGATTTAATTTTGAAATGAAGATCGCATTGAAGCGCTTACTAGGTTACGTAATTCACTTCTGATAGAACTTGATCAACCAAGCACGGTTTCTTGCCTATCACTATGATGCACTATTTTCCGTCATACTTTTACCTCGTCAGCTGCAAGTCACCTGAGTGCATATTGTGCTTGGATTCAGGCACTTGTCATGAGCTTGATCACGAATGGTGGCCAACCTTCGACCTTAAGTGCGTTGCCTACGGAGAGGGATTTGGACGCAGCCTTTGTTCTAGCGGATGAAGACAAGTCCGGTCGAGTTGACGTCTACGAGTTCATCAAACTATTCGTGTTGGTTCAGAATGGCAAAATTACTGGCCTCGGCCGACGCAAGTCAATCTTCGGTGGAAGAGGTGGCACAAACGACAGTTCATTCGCAAAGAAGCGAGCAGCAGCGTTAGCGGCCATTAAAGGTGCGGGGCAGCCCTTTGAATTGGGCTCAGCCGTTTGCTGGAAAGGTGAAGACGAGGACGTTCCCAAGGGCACAATTGGCAAGGTCCTTTGCTGTCACGATGACGGTGACGTTGAGGTGTTGTTTCGCAGCCTGGCAACTGGCACCGAATCGGTGTACACCTTTGGAGCAGACCGTTTGTACGACGCGGCCCCTGATGTTTCAGCCGAAGCCGAACTCATGGCAAAGAACGACTCAGCAACTCTTTTGGTACCTTCCGAAGATGCACCTTTGCCTGCTGATTCCACAGAAAGTGGAGCTGGCGAAGAAGTGTCCTCGCCTGACGTAGAAGCAAAAGCTGCATCCGAACAGTCTTCGTCTGACGGCACTAACGACCTCGTTCAAGGTTTGGATGGTTCGCCCGGGCTGCAGGACCAAGAGACTACGCTTGATGCGGCGAACGGCCTATCAGAAGCCTCAACCGATGCCGCTGCTGGTTTGAACCCTTTGATTCAAGATGAAGTGCCTTCACCAGATCTAGGAGCAGAGAGCGCTCAAAAAGATGCTGAATTGAAAGACGTGTCCGCTACCGATGCTAGCACTGGCCAGGCCGCAGAAGAGGTGCGAAGTGGAGCTAATGGTTCTGTGACCGCCTCAAACCAGCCGCCTTGCCATCAGTGTGGAGAACCGTGGGCAGCGCAATCTGGTTTCTTGCTGGGCGATGGCAAGCACAGCCGTTGCTGCCGCCTCTGTGGCGTGGGCTACTGCCACAAGTGCAAGTTTACATTTATGACCAAAGCGCCCGTATTTACGACGGCTCAAGCAGCTGAGAAGGCTGCACCTGAAGCATCGGTAGACAACAGCGATTCTGCGCCTTCGCAGTCCCAAAGCGACGCAGCGAGTGCTGCATCTTGTCCACCACCATTAGGACACGACGCTCCATCTCGTGGCGCTGATGCGTGGACATGCCGTCCTTGCGCTGCTGCTCATGGCGTAGTATTGGACAGTAAAGCATGCGTGGCGTGCAATGCGCCCTGGATGGAAAAAGACAGCTTCTTGGGCAGCGGGCAGCACAGCCGCGCGTGTGTCACGTGCGGAAAGTCGTACTGTTTCATGTGCAAGGACAAGCACATGGTGAAGGAGGGCACCGTAGATGGTTGGTACAAGGGCTTATGCGGCCGTGGAGATAAAGACGCCACGAAGAACGACATCTTAGTGCTATCGAAGCCGACACGCCGTCGCGAGTGCCTCGACTGCCGTTCTGGCAATTCGACTCCCTTGAACAGTGCTCAACAAAGATATTGAGATGAATCGAAGGCAATTTATCTCTGATGGTGAGCTGGCGACTGGATTACCCCTTATTTATCCATTATCTTTTCCGTGCCGTGCAGCACTTCTATGCGCTATATTGGATATCCCTTCTGCTGCTTGCTCTGGCTGCTTTTTAGGCCTCTCTGGGAGTTGTTGGTTCTTTGTGTACTTGTTATGTAGATATGTATGATTTCGATTTCTTTCTCTCTGTAGATTAGACCAAGACGGAGCAAGACCCTCTCTCTGGTCCCTGGCCGTATATGTATATCGTTTATCTGTTTTGGTAAATCGCAACTGTGCTTATATATCTTTATGGGCCCCTCTCGAGGTAGCGCTGGAGTCAGTAACTTATAAATTACAATTACAGACGGGCTGCCATCTCATTGCCGCCTAAAGACCTAAAGAGTCCCCTGGGGGCTGGGGGGCGGGGTTTACGCAACTATCGTAAGCTTCAAGAGGCCTGTTTGTTGTAGTCGTTACGAGCAAGGGGGTATTTGCTTTGGTAACTTAAGTCCCATGGGGCGTTCGGGGCTTGTACGAGGCCCTCGTCGCGGTCGAGCACATGGCGTGTTCACCCACGATAGGTGGTTAGCCTCTATGCGCGATAGAGAACCCGGCAGTAATAGGCCTTGACTGTCTGTACATCATCTCTCAATCAGATTAAGCGCAGCCCCTTCTGTCTGCGCTATAGAAGTTCAAATGGTCCAGGAGAAGAAAAAGAATAGATAAACTAATCCTTCTGCTTTAACTTCTGGTATGATGTACTCTTTTACTTGCTGGCTATGAACGATTCGATTCCGGTCGGCCCCTCGTCGGGCCTCGGGGCCCGTGCCGGCATGTTGAAGTCGCACACGGCGAACGCGCCGCCAACAATCGCATTTGAAGTGGAATTATGAATTGAGGCGCTTTGAGCCGGCCTAGAAAGGAGGACATAAAGTTCTGGCAGGCAGTCAAAATTGGCCAAATCGAGGATCGCAGCCGAACCCCTCTTTCCACTCTTGGAATGGAGATCCAAATTGCTGATTATAGGAAATATGAACGTAAGAGTTCTAGTATATAATAATAGATCAACGTAGTTTGATGTTTCTGCCCTGGAGGTCAAACGTGAGTAGCAACAATTTTTGTCCCTCTGTCCCTCCCTCTGTCGGCAGCGTCGGTTCTTTATCTGGGTAAGGGCCTTGCGTTATCACATGCTTATAAGCTCATAAGTTAACACGCACCCCACAAAAACTACGTTGATCGTGGCGTGGCGTGGCGTAGTGCGCCACTGCAGTAATTCAGGTCTGAAGGATCTTGGGACGTGGGTTTACGAATGTTGAGGAGTGGGTCATCACGTCATCACGTCATCACGGATTTCCGAACCGGCCGTCCGGCCGGGTGGTTTCGGTACTGGTTGTCGGCAAGTTAGTGTGATGTACTTACTTAGTACTCGTGGTGTGCATAGCTCGCCTTAACGTCGGCTAACTTGTGACGTTCGTGAGCCACAAAGAATAATATTGTAATTTGACATTCATCCTCAAGAAGTATTGCCCAACAACCACGTTCATCAACACATCAATCCATCCATAAATATCTGCCTAAGACGAGATAGCTTTCATGAACAACCTCAACGACCGCGACGAGGTATCCATTCGGGAAGCCCCCAAAATCAACGATCCGTCACTTTCGGGGCGAGAGAATCAGGACTGTATTAAAACAATGCCAATGAAGAAAAGTAAAGTTCATTTTCAAGCGTTCTTAATACAGTCTTGGCAACTGCACCGCATCCGCCGCGGTGCCATAATTGCAACGTCGCATGGATATGGATGAGTCTGGTCTTTTGGTAGGCGATGGAAAACACAGCCGATGTTGCCGCCTCTGCGGTGTTAGCTTTTGTCATCAGTGCAAATTCATTAACATGACCAAGATACCACTGCCCAATGGTGCAGTCGCTGCGGGAGAGACATCTTCGGTAGCAGCCAGCAGCATCAATGCGAATTATCCACGATATGAAGATGACGAAGGCGCTTCTTCCTCCTGCTTTCCGCCTTTCGGACCTGGACTTGACTTGCCTAAAAGCGCTAAAACGTGGACGTGCCGTCCTTGTGCTGCGGCTAACGGCGTAGTACTTGACGGCAAAGCGTGCGTCGCATGCGACGCTCCATGGATGGAAATGGACAGTTACTTGGGCAGTGGTCGACACAGTCGAGCCTGCACAACATGTGGTAAAGCGTAATGCTACGTGTGTAAGGATCGCCATATGATCAAGGAACATATCATTGAAAGCTGGTACAGGAATATGTGTGGCCGAGGCGACAGAGAGGCGAGAAAGATTTCACCAAGGACGATGCACATGTGCTGTCGACGCCAATGCGCCGTCGAGAGTGCCTCGAATGTTCCACTTCTTTTTGAGTTTCTGTTGATGTACTAATGTTGTATGGCCCCTGCCTCGTTAATCTCTGCAACGAACGGGGTTAACAATTATTTAAGTGTACCGGTTCTCTTGCTCGCCTCACATTATCACGCCTAATTTACCTCAAGAGCATGTAGCTTGCATGATAATATTCCCTTGAATGATCAGAAAATTAAGTATTATGCCATTTGTAAGAGATTCATCGAAGAACTGGTGAGGTGGAGAAACGGCGTGCTCTCTTCAATGCAGAGAATGGCACAGATATCAGATTAGACTCAGTTCTGGTCGAAATTAAATGATATTATGCTTCCACTTCAGAGGAAGGAGAATTAGCCCGTGTGCGGATACTCGGAGAATGGGGGGGAATACATATCAACTACGCCAGGAGAGACTTTACTAAGTTGAGCATCGGAACTTACTGGCAATAGGTAGTTGTCTAGTCTAGGTCTAGTCTAGTTTATACTTTCCCAATAACAAAGAAAGGTAGGTACACAGTAGCCACAGAGGTACAGCAAAGTACATATGCTGCTTATGTGCTAGCAAAATTGCTCCAGAAGGCCAGAAGGCCAAGTTGGTAGTTGGTGGTAAATAGTTGGCAGTTTGTGTTCATGCCGCGGACCACAAGAGATAATATATAATTGAAGAATGAAAGCCGACTGCCAAATTTAACCAGCACAAGGAAAAACCTCTATTCCCCGCACGTGCGTATGTATGCAGCTCTTATCAATTAGCTATAAGTATTATGCGGGATATTTCAGGGGGTATTATTTCGATGCGGAGATGCGCTCTGCCCCCCACTCCCCCCAAATCGCCACCAAACGCAAAATGCTTCGTCAAACTAGTATCAAAACACACGTGTTTTTAATCAAAGAATAATCAAGAAAAACGAGCTACAACGATCCGTCGCTGTCGTAATCATTAGGCTGGGCTTCTTCTCTAAAGGAAGTCTGATTGGATGGTGCCGCAACAGGCGTCTCAGGCAGGCTTACTGCATTTGATGCTGCAGGTAAGCTCGCCGCAATACTCGGCTCCTCAGTTTGCGGGGTAATGTTTTGAAATCGAGAGTGGAAAGCTGCATGCGGCTTCAATGACGCACTAGTACCTGCATGTTGTGCTAGGACAGCAGGGTTTAGGGCAAACGACGGCTGTGCGAAATTCCATTGAGGCGCATCTGGCTCAGCGAGTGCCGCAAAGGCATTGCCACGACGTTCATGTCGTGGATATACAGTTTTGTCATGCGCATGGAAAATCGCTCCTGAGGACAGCGTCGCAGTAAACTGATTTCCGCGGACGCTTTCAGGGTTTGTTTCGGAAGGCTGCTGAACCCTATCGTCTGTTATCTCGTGAAGCATAGAATCCAGTGCTGACTTCTTTATTGGCAAAGGAGCTGTTTGTACTGTTGATAGTGGTTGCTGAAATCCAAGTGGAAATGAAGGTGGTAGAAAATTGAGTACTGTTGCGCCTTGAGTCTTTCGCTCCTGCGCTCGCTGCTTCGTGGCATTGGCGCCAAGCGTCCGCTGCCTTAGTGCTTCAAACTCGGCATCTCGCTCTCTCTTGGCATCGACGTCACCTTTAGCACGGACATGCATTAAAGTATTCATAGAATGATTATCAGCTTTTGCTTTGGGCCCAGTGCTCGAGTTCGATTTGGCTATACACATAGTTGCAGCGCGGCGCTGTCCTTTCGCTGCACCTGCCTTGGACTTCACCGAGTGCTTCTTTTGTGCTTGGCCCTTTTTGCCCATTTAGCTCAGAATATAGGCGAGGCACGATTAAATCTACGACCAATGTAATATGAGCCTCAATTTACGACTCGTCCTAGCAACAAGTAGCGAATCTTATCAAAGACTTCACTAGATATATTTTGCGATAAGTGAAAAGCAGAAGTCAAATCCAAGCATTAGCTAGCTAGAATCTAGTCAACTAGAAGTTAATGTAAGTAGACGTAATAAGTAATTATACTTGATGTAGATTATATGCTCTTCGTTCACCCTGCTGCTATCTGATCTTTGATCTTTGGTCGCCCTGTTAGCCTATCTTTAGAGGCAATGAGTAAGTTCAGTTACTATGCAGTAGGACTCACTCGCCGACTCGCTTTTTTTGTTTCACATCTCATCACCTCTCTCCGACAATTTTAGACCAGGGTCAGATTTCTGCTTCCACCAGGACACAAACATGAAAAAAAATGACGGTGAATAGAGACTAAGACTAAACTGAAGCTACTAACTACTAGCGCTAGCTACACGAGAAATAGTTGAGTGTGCTACTTTGAGGTCGCAGGATCAAGAGTCTTCGCGACGCAAATGTCAGCTCAAACAGATTTCAAAGTTTGTTTGGAGCCTATTTTGTAATGGAAGTGTTGGATCACGTAGCGAATTGGTAGGATAGGGGGGCGAATCATCAGCAACCCTTCGTAAACAAGGGTGACTTCGTCTTCCCTGCAGCATTGATACATATACTTGATTTTGGCGACCTTCGCGCTGATCCTAGCGCCAGTCCCAAAGACTTTTGATGAACTCGTTAGCGGCTTTTGAGTGCCCATATAGCTGCTGCTCCGTCGAGTTTTCGCCGTTTGATGAGCGGCGCTTGGCAGTTGCAACGGCGCAATACTTTGGAGTTGTTGGCAATGGCCAGGTATTTTAGAAACTTTGTCTACAAACTCGTTCTTCCATTTCAAGCGAATTTGGTGGCAATTGTGATTGTCTTGTTCTACTTCGAAGAAGTCGAATGTACCTGATTATGTATTTCATACCTGAAAGCCTCTTTTTGCTACGATTCCCAATTTCGAATTGCCTCCATTTTCCAGAATTAGACTCACCGTAGAAGCATACCGCTGGCTTTGTCAAGCTTATCTCTGACCTCAAGTATCCTTCTTGCCAGGTGCACATCCTCGAACTCAACGCGTCAAACCAGCTCGTCGAAAAGAAATCTTTCCTGAGCCCCGAAGGCCTTTACGACTGCTCTTGGAACGAAATGAACCAGAACCAGCTGGTAACCGCTTCGGCAGACGGCAGCGTGTGCCTCTGGGATTTGGGCGCGTCTGATAACTTGCCCGTCGCGAGGTGGACCCAAGCCCACGCCTCCGAAGTGAGCTCCGTGGACTGGAACTTCATCCGCAAAGACCGCTTCCTGTCCTCGGGCTGGGACGGCACCGTAAAACTATGGTCTCCTGAGCACGCGCACCAGCCTCTGCCCCTCGCTGCATTCGCAGCGGCCGCAGCTGTCGGCGCGCCCCCCGCCCCCGCTTATAACGCCATTTGGTCCCCGCACCACCCAGAGGTGTTTGCTTCGGTGTCCGGCGACGGCTTTGCTCGCACTTGGGACTGCCGCAGTGGGGGGTTGAGCGGGTCAGTAGCTGCGCATGGCGATGAAGCCCTCGCCGTCGACTATGACAAGTAAAGCTCTTGCTGTGAATGACAAAAGAATATCATACGTGAATCAGTGCGATGTGTGTTTATTTGTTTTTGCTGTGAGATTGAATGCGAGTTAGAGATGTCGAGCCAGTGAAAATGTATGAGGCTAGAGTGTAGCGTCTTTGTTGATTACTTTGCTTGTACAACCAGAGCATTTTCATGCTTGTACAACATTCTCCGTTGCTATTGGGTGTGTGTGCTTGTACTCAGGTACTCGGACTATCTCTTGGTGACGGGCAGCGTGGATCGGTCGATCCGAGTCTGGGACTGGCGCTTCACTGCCAATGGCCCTCTGCAAGTGCTGGTGGGGCATGGCTACGCAGTGAAGCGCCTTAAGTGCCACCCCCATGCCACTCGTGTTGTGGGGAGCGTGAGCTACGACATGACCTGTTGCTTGTGGGATGCAGGGCCCCTTCCTAACCTAGCTCCACCCCTACTACCGCCACTGCAGCCGTCTTCAACTTCACCACCTACAAATGCATCCTCAGCACCCAATAACGCTCCCGCGGAAGTTCCTGGGCACATTGAAACGCGCAAACGAGGCAGCGGCCTGGGAGGCTTTGGGTTGGGTGGGTTAATGGACCGAGGCTACGGTCAGGCCAGAGACTTCGGTGGCCGCGGGCTCGCAGGCGGGCAACTGGTGTGTACATGTGGGCACATCTTGGTGTGTGCGTGTGCCGCTGATTGTCTTTCATTACATGTATTGATATGCTCGTTTTGGCCAGAAGTATGCGTTGGTCGTGGCAACCTTACAGTTGATTTGTGCCTTCGTGGGAGAGGAGTCATTGTTAGTCCACACTCGCTTATCTCTTGTTTTCCTTGAATGTTCCTTATCTTCCGTTCCTATTTATTGGCGCCCTTATCACCCCTGCCCTGTCTGTGTGCTTGCATAGGTTGCGCGGGGAGACCACCGCGAATTTGCAACCGGGCTGGACTTTTCGCTGTTCACGTCCAATTTGCTGGCTACCTGTTCCTGGGACCGCACTGTGCGAATTTGGGACACTCCAATAGGCCACTTAAAGTAATGGTTGTCAAGGAGGTTGAATGCGCACTCCGTCGATACTTAGAGAAGGCCAGGTTGAATTAGACGTCATGGGGAAGTAACACCCAGGTATATCTGATGATTTTAGCCACGTATTTTTTGGTCGATCGGTTGTACTTAGTAGTAACTGATAATCAACAGAAAGAAATTCGCAGCTGTACTAATAGCTAATACTTAATAGGCCCTCTTTGCTCTTGAACTCAATTGAAGAAATCCCCTGGTACGATATGAACGAATAAATGACAGAGAGATAATATACAGGTAAACTTGCAATATGCTCCTCGATTCCCACATACGCCGATTGCCGTCTCCTCGAAATCGAACTCGAGTTCGAGTCCCCCTTATCTTATCTCTAGTATTAGCTCTGCGCCTAACTGGAATTCCTGGTACATATTTTTGAAGCTAAATCACACAGCCCACAGCCCAAGCCGCAAGCCGATAACTCAGTTCCTAACCGCTCTTTTTCTTGCTGGTATAGTGCTCCCTGATGCGCTCTTCGACACCCCAATCCAGGTTTCCAGTCT
>Ga0307982_1004834_pt1 | contig 10592 bp, 16 predicted proteins | sample OrgLakmetagen989_FD_201847 | JGI IMG/M metagenome (GOLD analysis project Ga0307982, IMG submission 201847) | Saline water microbial communities from Organic Lake, Antarctica - #989 | ecosystem: Environmental > Aquatic > Non-marine Saline and Alkaline > Saline | place: Antarctica: Organic Lake... | reverse complement strand
GAGGAATCTTCGACAGACACATATTTCAGACGATAAATCTGGATCTTGGGAAACTGAAGCACCTAAACCCTCGAAACGAGTTTCCTAAACCTAACCGCACCTAAACCATAACGCTGTTTTGGGCATTTTTGAATGCATTCTTTGAAGTTGACCGGTCGTGTTCACTCCAGCATCAGGGAGTGAACTACCCAAGTTACTCTCAGGTTTATGCATGACCTTCGCCTGTTCAGTGCTTACGCCCTTTTGGGGCCTGTATCTGACAAAAGAGGTCGCGCCACGGTTTGCCATCTTCCCGTGTCAAAGTTGGCTCTTCGCCGGGGACTTCACCCGACCCGCTCTCGTACCGGCTCCGTCTAGGTGAGAGCAGAAGCGCGACTACTATAACCCACCGGCCACATTCAGGAGGTTCCTGTTTTAGTCCGGGGACTCTGCTCTTGGTTCTTGATGCATTATCAAGGTTTGGTGTGGGGGACAGATGAGAACTCTGTGGGGAAGCGGTTGGCCTCCGATATCAGGCATCGCGTGGATACGGCGAAATAGTTTAACGGGCCTTCCTCTGCATGCGGGGGGAAGGAGCGGGTGGAGGTATTGTATCCAGAGTTCTGGTCGCTTGAGATGCTTCTCTAGGGGGATACCTTAAAGGATCATTGTGTCGCGTTGTTGGCTGCGACGTCGGCTGCGATGATTTCATGGATGAACTTGCGCAGATCATCCTTCAGGTCGTCGCGCGCCAGTGCAAATGCGACGGTTGCCTGAAGGAAACCGGCCTTGGACCCGCAATCATAGCGATGACCCTTGAAGCGGAAACCATAGACCTCCTCGCCGTCGTTGCGCGCCTCGTCGATGGCATCGGTCAGCTGGATCTCACCGCCAGCACCGACTTGCTTCTTGTTCAGCTTCTGCAGCACGGTGGGCGTCAGGATATAGCGCCCGATTACCGCCAGATTAGATGGTTGCGTTCCGGGGGCGGGCTTTTCGACCATGCCCTTGGTCGATACCAGGTCGCCCATGTCGTCCTTGATATCGAGGATACCGTAGAACGATGCTTGGTCTTCAGGTACTTCCATGGCGGCGACGATATTGCCGGGTTTCTCCTCGAATGCCTCTACCATCTGCTGAAGGCAGGGTGTTTCAGCGGCGATCACGTCGTCCGGCAGAATGACTGCAAAGGGCTCGTTGCCAACAAAGCGGCGGGCGCACCAGACGGCATGACCCAGACCCAGTGGCTTGTCCTGACGCATATAGGCAATTTCGCCCGAACCCATGTTGGTGGATTTAAGGATCTCCAGCAGTTCGGTCTTGTTCTGCCTGCGCAGTTCCTCTTCCAGATGGGGGACATTGTCGAAGTAGTCCTCCAGCGCGCTCTTGCCGCGCGACGTGACAAAGATGAATTCCTTGATGCCAGCGGCGCGTGCTTCGTCGATGGCGTATTGTACCAGCGGACGGTCGACCAAGGTCATGATTTCCTTCGGCACAGATTTTGTCGCCGGAAGGAACCGTGTCCCCAAACCTGCGACTGGAAAGATGGCCTTTGTGATCTTGGTCCGCATAATGTGTCTCTCTTGTTTATTTGAATATTGATTAGCTTATGGCATGTGGCTTTGGCAACTCCGCAAAAACTGCCTCGAACTCGACGCGATAATCCCCACTCAAAGCGTTTAATGCCATTTTGCCCAGATACAGACTCTCGCTTGAAATGCCTTTAGCGAAGATGATCTCATGCTGCTCGAAGGCCAGATGCACTGCCGCTGAAAGAACCTGCCGTTGGCCGAAATATATCTCGGCGCGCCAGCCCTCGATCAACATTCTGTGCTGGGGCGATACGACCAGCCTGGGCCAGTTTCCCAAGGCCCCTGCGGCAATCTCGATCGGCGCCATAGACCCACACCAACTGACTTTGCGCTGTCCAGCCCAGTAAACCAGCTGCAGACCCTGATCAAGCGTATGCACTAGGTCACCGGATCGGACGCTGACGCTAACGTAAACTACGAATTTGCAGGCTACAGATCCTCAATACGAAGGAGATCAGCTACGTCGAAGTGGAAAGATGCAACGATGCTCTGAGCGTTGAGCGCAGAGGGAGAAAATACCCCGCAGATCGCCACAGAGGCAGCCACAGAGCCGCTAGAGCATCAAATAGACACCGGACGTGGACATGTAGGAAGTGGGGTTGAGGTGCCCTTAGAGGCCATCACAGGCCGCTGGAGGCTCCCAAAGCGTAGATGGCATGGTTCACTCTGGTTCACTGGTTCGGCGGATTCTGGAAAAAGCTGTTTTGGTAACTAATAACGATCTTCTGTTATGCGGATTTAGCGGTGGCTCGCGGCATATGCACCAACGTTGGCTTCAGTGCTGACGTTCTACAAACAGTATTTTGGCAACTAGTGTAGACGCTCAGTTCCAGAGAGGATTGGGCGCGGAAGCGCTGCGCCCTCCTGGAGCTCCTGCCAGAAGCAGCCCGAGGGGCGCCACACAGAACCATGCTTGAAAATGGATAATTATTATACCATATTCAGCCATGGATTTTGAGTATGACCTCACCAAAAGTGCCTCGAATGAGTCGAAGCATGGTATCGACTTCGATCAGGCGCAGGCCCTTTGGAATGACCCGTGGATGCTCGAGGCGCCGGCCAAGACCGAAGACGAGCTGCGCTTCCTGTCGATTGGGAAGATCGAGGGAAAGCACTGGGCGGTGGTCTGGACGCCGCGAGGTGAAGCGGTGCGGATCATCTCGGTACGCCGCGCCCGAAAAGAGGAGATCGGATACTATGAAGGCAACTGAATTCGACAAAAAGTTTGACGCAGAGGAAGACGTGAGCGGTGCAATCGACTGGTCCCAGGCGCAGCGCCCGAACAATCAGCCCAAGCGCGTGAACGTGGATTTTCCAGCATGGGTCGTCGAGGGTTTGGATAAGCAAGCTCGGCACCTGGGCGTGACACGGCAATCACTGATCAAGCTATGGATCGCTGAACGGTTACAGTAAGACTGTTCTGATTATACCGCTGCTAGCCTCGCTTCGGCGGGGCCCTTTGCGATTTGTGGTTCAGATTGCCTCGGCGCAATACGCTGCATTCGTCTGCACATCGTTATTGGCGTGAAGATGCCTATGAATTTTTATTCGGAGGTATCTCGATCCAGACGCGCCCGATCCAGCCCGGGAAGTTCAGGAGCTGATCAAAGGCTGTGTCTTTCGATATTAGCGGGCAGGAAAGTTCGATCGCCGTGGCCGCGATCATCCGATCGAATGGATCTTTGTGACCCCAATCCATTCCACCTGATAGAACGGCCATTTCCGCGGTGTATGGCGCGACAACTCCGCCCTGTGCGCGTAGAAGGTGCGGAAGTCTCCCGACAATTTCTCCTACCTCTGGCCACTTGCCGGATCGATGCTTCGCGGTGATTTCGTGGAATGCACAGGGCGGAACGTAGATCGTTCCGGCTTGCTCAATCACGTCCCGCGCGGCGGGTGAGAGTTCGGATTGCTTGAATAGGCTCCAAACCCAAGTGTGGGTGTCGAGCAGGACGGTCGTCAACTCCAAAGCGCGATCTCTTTGTCCGTCATTGTCTCAATGAAGTCGGGAATGTGGGTTACCTCACCCTCGGCAATCCCGATGCGAAATGTGGGACCCTTTGACTGAACTGACACGAGACGAACGATCGGCTTGCCTCCACGGGCAATCACTACTTCTTCGCCACGCTCGGCAGCAGCGATGAGCTCTGACAGCTTTGCCTTCGCTTCCGCGATGTTCATTTGCATGCCGTAACTCCAAAAAGATCACCCAACTTAGACTAAGTCTTGGACTAAGTCTTGGACTAAATTAATCTGTGCTTTGGTATATGGCAAGGGGTTCGGACATGTCATGTGTACCACGAAGTGCAAAGGGCCCCGATTTGGCGGGCCTCTTTTTCAGGTGGCACTCTGCACAATCCATAATATTCTGTATATTCATGAAACAGTTTCCCGCTGGCTATCTGACCAGAAAAACCGGTGATCTGTTCGAGGTGGCACGCGTCGCGCCTGTTGCCATCACGAAGCATCGCAAACCCCGCTTCGTCGTTATGTCGATGGAGCGGTTCGAAGCTATGACCGCTGGGCCAGGGTCGCAGGTTGCGCTGGACGTGGCCGACATGCCCGAAGAACTTGGTAAGATGCTGACAAGGGTATCAAGTACCATCAGCGTCGCCACTGATTTCCCCAAGGCAGGGCAGGTTTTCGACGATTGTTTCCTGTGAAAGTGGTAGGCAAAACGCGGCGAGACCGAGGGCCAGAAAAGCCACCCCAGCTGTGTTGCAATTGTCATCGCCAATTCTGCTGGCCAGCATGTCATCTTCATTGCCCCTACCACCAGCAAGCAGCGCGGTCAGGACCGGGCTGCCTTGGCGATCCCGGAGACCGAGGCCCGCCGGGCAAAACTCGATACGGACGTAGCGCTCTGGATCATGGTGGACGAACTGAACGCCGACATTCTTGAAGTATTATATACACTTGAGGATCGCACATCGCGTGGCGCATTCAGCGCTGTTTTCACCGATGCTATCGTTTGCGGTGTGCAGGGCGTTCGCGCGGCGGGCAGGCTAAATCTGTCCACACGCACCTAGGACGCCGCAGGTCGCCACAGAGGCGCTGAGTGCCCTGCAATAGGCATCCGCAGGGGAAGGGGGGGCGGCAAACGGAGCGACCGAGGCCCTTACAAGCCATCACAGGCTGCCGGAACTCCCAAAGCATGGCATGGTTCACTTGTTCGGTGGGTTCTGGAAAAAGCTGTTTGGTAACTAATACCGACTTTCTACTGGAGTTGGCCAAGGGCTACTTCATCCGGCACAGCCGCCCCTCAGGTTGGTTCAACAGGCGCTCCTTATTGGAACACACCACATTTTTGCCAGCGGTGGAGGTCTGATGAGCTCGTATAAGTTCTGTCAACACTTCCACTAAGATGGTATCATTAGGTGATACTTATGGAGGAAAAACCATGCAATCCCCTGTTGCCGTCAAACTGGACGCAGACGTTCACAGCCGCATCAAATCTCTTGCAGAGGCGCGGGACAGATCCCCACATTGGATGATGCGCGAGGCGATTGCTCAATACGTTGAGCGCGAGGAAAAGCGTGAAGCGTTTCGCCAAGACGGTATCCGCGCTTGGGACGCGTATCAGGAGACCGGACTGCACGTGACGCATGCCGAAGCAGATGCTTGGCTTGCCCAGCTCGCTGCTGGTGACGACCAGGAGCCGCCTGAGTGCCACAACTGATCTGGTCGCCTGAGGCGCTGACGGATGTGCAGCGCCTCTACCGTTTTCTTGCTGAAAAAAAACCTGATGCTGGCAGACGTGCAGCAAGCGTGATTCGTGTTGAGATGCAAATCATTGCAGACTATCCCGATGTCGGCCGCCCCGTTGATGACATGGACCCAGAATTTCAAGAATGGCCGATCAGCTTTGGCGCCAGCGGGTATGTAGCGCTCTACCGCTTGCACCAAGGTGTGGCCTTAGTCGTCGCAGTGCGGCACCAGAAGGAGGTTCGCTATCAGCCTTTGTAGGTATGCAAAGGCGTTCAACAAAGGGTTTGGTTTTAGCACGTCATGCACCCGCAAGGCCGCTGCCGCCCACGCCAATGGCACCAAGGGCGGGCGTCCGAAGAAGCAGGCGTGACATGTCAGCGCTCGACCGGCCCCATACGTTGCTATTTCCTGCCACCTTCACACAACTCAAATCAACCTCTTTTGGCCAACCGTGCAGAAACAGCCACTATCTGGAAACGGGTGGTTGGGATGAATCGAGAAGCCCCTGTGATCCACTGTGAAGGGCATCAGGAGGGGGCTGGTCAGGGAAGGTAGCAAGCCGCAGGGGGTGGCAGACTCTGCGACGCACTCTGCGACACACTCTGCGACGCACTCTGGGGCTGTCTGGCGGCCTGTGGTGGGGCAAGAGTCATCTGGGTGTGGCAATTAACTGTAGCGCGATCCATTCTCAGAAAATCAGCCCGGCCATAATGAAACCAACCAGATGAGTGTCTGACAGGCAAAAGGGGCACCCCAAGCGGGCAAGCCCCTGACAATAGATGTTGTTCAGCCACCTGCGCTTACAGTAATTTCAATGTTCAACGACAATGCACTTACACTTGCACATTAAAATGTATTGCACTATGTGTATTAAGCGTTAGAAAGTGAGGTTATTATGTCGTCACCATTAAATATCCGTGACATTGGTCAGGATCGAAAAGCAGCCATCGAATTAGAGGCAAAGATTAAAAGCACTTCTATTGCAGAGGTTGTTCGCGGCTGGATCGACGCTGGCATTGCAAAAAACCGAGCCGAGCGCGAACGCGCTGCATGGATAGTCTCTGCCAAAGAAGGCATAGCCGATGAAGCTCGTCACCTGGACCAGAACGGACCCAGCCTCGCCCGGTTCAGACGGGTTTAAGTGGGGGCGCCCTGATGCAAGGAAAAATCCATCGCCTCCGGGATGGCAATGAACTCGTGTGCCGTGTTCAGACCGACCTCGGCATTGAGACGCCCTATGTTCTTTTTGCGCCGGTCCTTCCTCGCTCTGAATGGGGCGCGCTGACCCCAAAGTTGCATATTTCCTTTCACTTTGACGGCGTTCCCCATGTTATAATAATGTCACAAATGGTTGCTCTTCCAAGCGCACAAATTGGTCCTGCCATTGGTGATGCGTCGGCTTGGCGCGATAAAATCATCGCCGCCATAGATCTTTTGGTTTCTGGGTTTTAACGAACGAAAAACCCATCAACATCTATTGTCAGGGGCTTGCCCGCTTGGGGCGCCCCTTTCAATAATTCTGCAGTCCAATCAGTTAACATCTTCCCCAAGTAGACGGCCTTCTCCTGTATGTTGTCGCTGTTTTGTGCCCCTATTGGCTGTCTTGGCACGCGGCGCTGTGGTTCGGGCATCTGCCGCGGTATGGCGGCACTATCACCCTCTCCAGTGCTCAGGCGGGGCAGCCAGACCAAATGCGGTCAGAGGCATTGCATGGAATAAGGCGCCTAGATAGGATGTCAGCCTCGTCCGCCTGGACCAAGCTCAGTTAATATATCGAGTTGAAGGCTATGGGTTTTAGCATGTCTGGATTCTTAGAGAGACTTTTGGTAGGAAGGCGCTCTGCCAATGCTGAGCAACCATCATACAGGGATTGTGTGGCTCGTCCTATGTTGCAAAATGAGCCTTTCCGAGAATTTGCATGGAAAGACGAAAGTATCCTCGTCTTGGGGTACGAACATGGACTTTCTGCGCTAGCAAAAGATCTTTCAACGCTTGGGGCAGCCGTGTCATTCCGCTTCTTGACGCAATTGCAAGATATCTACCTTCTTCCTCTGGAACAGTATTCTATGGTCATCATGACGGATGGGTCTGACGGTCAACAGTTTGAAGTTGTTGACGTTGGCGGAATTCTGCGACGTGCTGATCCCAAACTCACCCTTGTGTGGGCATCACAAAAATTTAGGCTGTCTATGGTTGCGGATGCGGCAAATTATCGGTTTTGCGATATACAATTGGCGCTTCCTACATCACCAGTTCATTTAGAAAATTTTCTAAGATCAATCTGTCCCTGACGCTCCTTCTGTAAGAGCTGCGCGCCTGCAATATTGGTGGATCTTATGCTTCTGCTTCAAGTCTGGCGCCACCAAGAGTTCCTGCGTGGTCAAGAATAAGCGGGGTAGAGTTTGGGCTATAACGTCCCATTCCTTTGAGGATCTCTTGGGATCTCTGACCCTCTGAGTTTGTGTAAGGATAAGAGGCGTGTGACGTATTTCAGGGTCCGTCTGACTCGCATCGGCCAAGATTTCAACAATCCCAACAGCTAGTACTCTGTCAACACCTGCTGCCATCAGGCTTGAGGTTACATCAGCCCAAGCGGAGGAGGTCTCTAAATGTTTCATACAAAAAATAGCTTTCCTTGTTTGATGTCTAGAAAGCCGTTTAATTTTGTCCTAAACAAGGCGCTCATAGGGTATTTGATAGGCAAGGTTGTACTGCGTCAACTACTTTGCCTGGTAGCTGCAACGCTCCGGTCATTGAGATTCACGAACTGCGCTATGGGGCCTGCAAGAGCGTGCGGTAGGCAACCCGCGCCACCAAAACGCCCGCTGCCGTCGTCTGAAAACAGATCGACCGCTTCTCTTCATCCGTCCAAAGCCGCTTCGTCTGACGTGCCATTCTCTGCCCGTAGTGTCTGCTATTCTAAGCGGACACTATCGATCACTGCTCTATGAGCAGCAAGGCAGTCACGCCGGACGCTTACCAAAACGTTTGGTTGAGGCACATAATACGGGCACCATGCCAAGGAAGGCACGCGCTGCGGATGCCGGAGCGGTTACGAAAAGTCAAAAAAAGGGTTTGAGTTTGGTCAAGCCGCGTGCGACTGTAAGGTATGTGGGTTTGGCGTTCTGCTTGGGGAATATCAGCTAACATTTTTGTTACAGTCAAAAGCCGCGTGAATACGTTAAAAAGCATATTTTTTAGTAAACAGTAAATAAACTGGGCAATTAAAGGCACGTTATGTACAAAAATTGCCTCCTTGTGGCATCTTTGGCTATTGCGGCCAGCTTGCCCGCGACCCTACCCGCGCAGACATTTCCGACAGCGCCTGAAAATGATCAGGACTGGCAGCTCAGGCTCGATTTTGGCCTTCTCGCAACGCCAAAATACTTTGGCGACGACGACTATCAACTGCTTGCGCTTCCCAGTATCCGCGTCAGCTATGGCGAGACGTTTTTTGCCTCTATCAACGAAGGGATCGGCTTCAATTTGATCCGCAATGGTCCGTGGCGCGCCGGACCCATACTGCGTTATGACTTCGGACGAGATCAGGACGGAGACAGCACGTTGAGTGTTGCGGGCGGCGGCACCAATGACCTGGTTGGCCTCGGAGACGTAGATGGCACGGCCGAATTGGGCGGCTTTATCGAATACAACATGAACCAGTTTGAGGCATTTCTGGAACTACGCCAGGGCCTCGGCGGCGGGCATGACGGGCTAATTGGCCTTGCGCGGGTAGATTACAAAACCGCATTGCAGGTCTTTGGGCCATCTGCCTTTTTATCGATTGGCCCAGTGGTCCGCTTCGCTGGCTCCGACTACACAAGCGCCTATTTCGACGTGAACGCGGCACAGTCTGCAGCGTCAGGCCTGGCGGTCTATGACGCAGGTGGTGGCATCACCTCATATGGGATCAGCGCCGCGCTGACAGTGCCAATCAGCCAGACCGCCGCTATCACCGCTATCGCCGGTTACGACGTGCTGGCTGGCGATGTGGCGGACTCATCACTGGTCCGCCAACGCGGATCGCGCCATCAGGCACGGTTTGGGATATTTACCGGGTTCCAGTTCTGAGCATCACGCATCAATAGGATATTGGCTTAATGCGGCATTGGCGCTTGATCATAATGGCTTGCAAAGGCGCCTTTATGAATTTTCTTACTGTTTGGTTCTACCGACCAGCAAGTGAAAATTTGAATTCCATTTCAGTATGATTGCCGAGTTACCGCACGTTCTATCAGCCTCTTCGACCACGATAACGGGCTTTGTTGCACAAGTCGCCCTTAGAGCGTGCTTCCCCTGACCTCTTACGGCCTCATCTCAAAGTAACGGTGTTTAGGATGCCAAGTGTAGTGATGCCATTGAGTATCGCTGCTTAAGGGCCATAAAACTTGTGCCGTGGCCCAAGTCATACTAACCTGAATCATACATTAATTTGTTGAGAAAAAGATAAGTTATGAAGCGTCGCAATCTGATGAAATCGTTTGTGGTAGCAGGTATGCTTGCTGCAGTTGGGGCATGCGCCCAAGTTGACGACGGTGGTGACATCGTCGATATCGCAGCCTCAAACGCTGACTTCTCGACGCTTGTTGCTGCGGTCAAGTCTGCCGGACTGGTGGATACATTGAAGGGTCCGGGTCCATTCACCGTCTTTGCACCTACCAACGCGGCCTTCGCCGCATTGCCTGCCGGAACCGTAGAAACGCTCTTGCTCCCTGAGAACAAAGACCAACTGGTCAGTATCCTGACCTACCACGTTGTTCCGGGTGCGGTTACGTCGGATCAATTGCTCGGCAAGCAGATGAACGTTGCAACGATCCAGGGCGATACAGTTCGTATCGACGGCACTGGCGGCAAGTATGGCGCTGCGGTCCGCGTGAACGATGCTAACGTTACAACGGCAGACATCATGGCGACCAATGGCATTATTCATGTCATCGACAAAGTGCTCCTGCCGTAAAAGGCGCTGGCAAGATTATGTCAGTGAGATCAGCGGACGTCTTGTCCGCTGGGCTTTTTCATTTCTTAATAAGGGCTGAATCAACCGGACCGAGCTGGTGGCGTTGGCCAAGATCTACACCAAGACAGAATATGGCGATTATCTGAACTGTCTCGCTGGTCCGTGAGTGCGCTGAGTTACCGGCTCTATGTGCAGCCCTCTGCTTTACAACTAAATGTGGATATAGATAGCACTCTTGGTGTAGGGGGCAATATGCATTAAGGTCACACCACCCCGAAGCTTCCTTGGCCTCACAAGAAAAACGTTGTGTTTCTCAAAGAAAGAAGGCCTTTTTTGCAACAGCAGTATAATAATAA
>Ga0307982_1004831_pt1 | contig 10598 bp, 8 predicted proteins | sample OrgLakmetagen989_FD_201847 | JGI IMG/M metagenome (GOLD analysis project Ga0307982, IMG submission 201847) | Saline water microbial communities from Organic Lake, Antarctica - #989 | ecosystem: Environmental > Aquatic > Non-marine Saline and Alkaline > Saline | place: Antarctica: Organic Lake... | reverse complement strand
TGACGTCCGCCAACGGGACTTCGTGTTCCGCACGTCACGAGCTTCGCTCGCGCGCCTTCCTCTTTTTTTGTTTCTGCGAACTCGAACTCGAACTAATACAAACCCAAATGGCACAGAAGCCAATGCTGCGGGAAGAAGTGTACGCGCATGCGATGCGCGCAAGTCAAAATCTTTCAACAGAGTGCGCGCTACCCACAAATGCCTCGCTTTTTGTAATTTTGCGAGAATCCTGGCTTGTGCCCCTCCTCCTCATGAATTATTCCGCACTTGCCTTGTTTGCGCAACGCACACACATTCCCACTTCTGCCCGTAGCATTGGCTTCTGTGTCGTTTGGGTTTGTACTTATTAGTTCGAGTTCGAGTTCGAATAAATTGACGTACTTGGGTCATTAGACTGACGTTCATTGCATTTGCTGTTTTGTTTGGTTCATTCACACTGGCAAAAATTAGCGCCCTAACTGGCGCATAGCGCTTCAGCGTAGCGGCTAGAGCACGTAGACTCCCCCTATTTGAGAAATAAGTCGATGTCGGACGATGGGCCGAGCCAGAGCCGTACATGGCTCGCGAAGGAAGGCTACAAGCCCTCAGTTGTCCCAGGCAACGAGACGGAAATCAATAGCGCCCTCAGTGCCCTGCTAGCGAAACGCGACGACACAAAGCCTGCTAGCCGTTCGAACAATTCGCTTCCAAGTGACCCCCTCGCAAACCTAGGTGGCAATGTAGCATCGGTAGAGGGTGCCTGGGCCGAAGCGCGACAGCGTTTGCCTCAAGCAGTGCTCCGGAAACCTTACGGTGGGCCTGTGGCACAGGCGTTTGACCTAACTCTCGACGTGGTAGCCGATGAATCGTCAAGGACGGTGGAGTTGCGGGAACAGTTGCAGGAAACCGCAACTCGAGTTCAAGACTTGGAGGCAGGCAAAGGCGACGACGTTGGTGAGAAGCTAGCAGCGCTCAAGAAAATACAAGACGAAGCTTCGTGGGATGCGGCAGACCGCATTGACGCCGTTGAAGCAACCATGGCGAATTTGAAAGCGACCATCGACAAGAATGCCATGAATCTGAAGCACCAAGAAGAGGATGCCGCACGGGTGGTGGCAGAAATGACTGCAGGCATAGACAAAGAACGGCGGCGCAACATTCAGGAGCGCTTTGCGCTGGCGATTGTCATGAGCCGTTTGCAAGAGCTCAAAGAGTCGTTGGACCAAAACACCGAAGGCGATTTGGAGCTTCGCGCATCGGTAGAAGAGATGCAGCGCACCCTCGTGGCAAATGCCTCTTCAGGCAAGGAACTTCCCGCGGCGCTGCCTGCGCTGGCCGAGGACGATGCCAGTGCTGCTGACGAGGACGATGGCCTAGAAGCAGCCGAGTCCGCTGAGCTTGACCGTTTGAACGCACAAATCCACGAAATCACAGCCGCGTCCGAGGAGGCAGAAGCACGCATGAAAGAACAGGTGGAGCTGGAGAATTTCTAATTTCACTATTCGCTGGTTCATCATAAACGGCTTAAATGCATCTTTTTGTTACTTTTCCTGAGAATCCTGCTCGTTTGACACTACGTATTATACGTGTTTGCCCTTTCTCCTCGATTTAAGTTTTCCTTTTCAACATTAGGAAGAAGAATTCATTGCGCGTGAGAGAGCAGTCGCTGCCCTGGAGGCTGAGCTTCTCCACGCGAACCATGCCACTGACGCAGAGACCCGCAAAGCAGATGCCCTCGCCGAGAGGCTCAAGTCTCGTCTTGCGGCCGTCTCGAGCGACGCGACTCCTGCTGCAAAGCCGGCAGTTGCAAATAAGCCTAGCTCAGCTGAAGTTTCAAGTACGAATGAGGAGGCCCAAGAAGTAGTGAGCGAGTCAAAGGAGGTGTCAAAGGCAGCACCAGTTGCAGATGCAGTGCCTAGTAGTGCACCGACTCAAGCTGCTGCAGAGGCTGAGAAGGCCGCAGCAGAATCAAAGGCTGTAGAAGATGCAAAAGCAGCAGCGGCAGCGGCAGCGGCATTTGAGGAGAAAGTGAGAGCAGCAGAACAAGAGAAGGTGCGGAAGGCGAATGAGGACGCTGCGGCTGCTGCAGCGGCAGAGGCTGAGGCAAAAGAGGCAGAACGCATCCGTCTTGAAGGAGAAGAGGCAGAACGCATCCGTTTAGAAGAAGAAGAAGCTGAACGCATCCGTTTAGAAGAAGAAGAACGCGTTCGGGCCGAAGAAGAAGCCGCGGCAGAAGAGGCAGAACGTATTCGGGCTGAAGAGGAAGAAGCGGAACGCATCCGTTTAGAAGAAGAAGAAGAAGCAGAGCGCCTACGGCTAGAGGAAGAAGAAGCCGCGGCCGAGGCCGAGGAGGCAGCACTGGCAGCAGCAGAAGCAGCCGCCGCTGAGGCTGACTCGGCTGCCATGCGCGAGGAACAAGCACGAGCCAAGGAAGAGCGCGCAGCTGAGAAAGCGCTCGCGAAGCAAGAGAAAGAAGCGGCCAAGGAACGCGCGAGAGCCGAGAAAGAAGCACAAAGAGAAGCATTGAAGGCCGAGAAGGAAGCACAGAAAGAAGCTCAAAAGGCCGAGAAAGAAGCCCAAAAAGCCGAAAGAGCCGCTCAAAAGTCCGCCCAGAAAGCTGAGAAGGAAAGAGCTCGCGCTGAAGCTAAGGCACTTGCTGAGGCCAATAGAGTAGCAGCGGCTGAGGCAGCAGCAGCGGAGGCGAGGAGATTAGCCAATGAACAATCTCAGGCCCAGATTGCTTCCTCGACCCCTCCTGCTCCTGCTCCTGCTGCAGTGCCAACTGTTACTGGTGTTTCCAACGCAGTTCAATCAGAAGGTGCTGTAGAGCCATCTAAAGTAGCACCCAAAGAAGAAGATGAAGAAGAGCACGAGCACGACGTACTGCTGCGAGCGTCTCACGACCACGACGACGAAGAACTGCGCGCTTTACAGGCGGAATTTCAGGCTCAAAAGGCCGCCAACGACGCAAAAGCGGCCAAGAGAGCAGAGCTGGAAGCATCCATCGCCGCGCACAAGAGGGAGGTAGCGGCGCAGCAACAGGCGAAAGAAGACATGGAAAAGGTAGCCCAACGAGAGTGGCACAAGTTAAAAAACGTGACGAAACTGCGCCGCAACCAGATGCTCAGCTTGTCGAGGTCCGTGAAATTAGCAGAGCCCCCTGTAGTGGCGCCCCCGCCCTTGCCGGTGCCCGAGGAAAGCGACGACGAAGACGAGGACAATGGGGGCTTTGCGAGCGACGGCGCCGCTGAACTTGAGGTGAGTCGCGGCTTTTCATTTCGCAAAAATGTGTTCCAACCACTAACCTAGTCCACAAGCCTACTGTCTATTCGTGCCCTCGTTCTTCGTCTCATTCATTTTGATTCTCATCGCCTCTTCTTGTGTGGCTGTCTTAAATGCGAACTCCCTTCTCCGTCACCCGAAGGCGCTGGAAAAGCGGCTCGCTGCGCTAGATGCGCAGGGCAAAGCTCGCGTGGCCCAGGCCAACCTCATGCAAAACGAGCTGGCCAGTCTCGAGACCGCTGCAGCCACCGCCCAAGCCGCGCGAGAGCTCCGGGAAGCCCGCATGGCGGAGTTTCAGGAGCGGTTTCGTCTGGCCGTGTCCGAGAAAGCGGACCGCAGGGATTTGAGCGCCGTGAGTGGGCGAGTGAGCGTGCTGGAGCAGCAGCGGGACTACGAGGAAGGAGCGGGTCTGTCGATGAACGACGTCAAAGAGCGGCTGGAGGCTCTGGAGCGCGCTACGGCCGATTTGCGAGTGCGGACGGTTTTAGAAGAGCGCGTGCATGCGTTGGCAGAGACCAAAGGGGATGCTGCTCTGCTCTCAGCGCAACTTCAGGCGACCAGAGAGGCCCTGAAAAATGCTGTGCAAGAGGTTCGCACGGAAGACAGGCGCCGCGTAGATGCTTCTCTGCAGTCGCTGACTCAGAGACAAGCAGACCACGCACGAGACTTCTCTCAGTTCTCCACTCTCGTCGAGCAAGACCTAGCAGCTGCTCTAACACGCGCGAAAGAAACAGCGCATGCAGCGAGCACCCCCCAGCTCGCAGCAGCCTTGAAGCTACATGTAAACGCCACGGTGGCCGAGGCGGCCACAGCGCAGGAGGCAGCTCTGCAGCGGCAAGAGGCGCAATTGCGGAGTTTGAAAGCAGGAATACAGGGAGGACCGGATGCGTCGCAGGTGGGTCGGTGATCGAGGGGATTGGGTTTAAAGAAGAGCTGTCATTTCTTTCTTTGTCAGTATTGATTCCTCATCTCCTTCGTCGTTCTTTTCACATGTTTTCGGCCTAACTATTGGCCTCCTCGCTTCAATCTTGTCCCTTTCTTCTTGAACCTGATGGCTGCGTATTTTCTATTCTAGGTGCGCCGCCTTGTGGGGTCTTGCATGGAATCTGCTCTTGCCACCAAGACGCCGGAATTGAAGCAGCTCACTCAAATGGTTAACGACCTGAAGATGGAGCTCCAGGGGAAGCAACTAGCAATGCAATGGTCTACTGAAGAGAGCGACGAGACCATCAGCAGTGCCGTAGGAGGAAGAGGTCAAGGTGGCGAGGCATCTACGCTGGGTGGGTTCATGTCAAGTAGCACTCAACCCCAATTCAGCAGCACGGGGGTCCTAGGGCGGGACGAAGCCAGAGCGCTCATTGCGCAGCACGTAGAGAACGCCTTGAGTGAGGCGTTGGGTCAGACTTTGAAGCTGTCTACGTCAACTTCTTCGCTAGCAGGTCCTGGCGGTCTCGACCACACAGGATCGCAGGACCACCTTTCCCTGGGCTCGTCTTCAGTTGGATCCTTGCCTCCGTTACCCACCCACACGCACCACCCGCATTCACACGTGGGCAGTAGTGGCAGCAGTGTCGGAGGCAGCAGTAGCCTAGGAGGAAGCAGCAGTGTGTATGGTCCAGGCAGCAGCGTTGGTGGCGGAGGCAGCAGTTCCGTGCGCGAGCAGCGGCGGTTTTTCCTGACCGAAGCCTTAAAAGGCAACGGAGGGATGGCGCAGGCCACGCCGCAGCCGCAAGGGCAGCGGTGGCGGCCCACGCACCGCAAACGCGCACTCGAACACATGAAGCCCATCTTTGCGGGCGCGCAAACGTCGGCGGGGGGTGACATCTACACTGGCACAAACTCTCGTAGTAACAACCCAGCAGCAGCAATGAACGCGCTGCCAGGGCCGCGAGCACCGTCTTCGTCGTCTTCTTCAACTACCAGTAGCCGCAAATCACGCAGTTCGGGCCCCGCTAGCAGGCCCTAGAGCTCTATGATTCGCCTTTGAATTCCCCTTTTTTCCCCTACTGGATTTGTTTTTACTGTTCCTTAGCTCATCCAATTCAATTCCAACTGCGCACGCTCAGTTTGGGTCTGAGTTCTATGGATCTGGATTTTTGTTCTACTTCGCATAGATTTATTAGAATTGTATCGGATATCTATTTCGATATTACGACGACATGTATCACATCTAACGATGCGCCATTTTCTTATAGAGGGCCCTTCCGCCACAAGGGCCGAATGCCTTCGCTTGTGCATTGCATTGCCAGGACTAGATAGACCTTTCCTTGATAACAGGACCCTCTAATAGCTTTGACAACGCATTCGGCTTTGGAGGAGGAGTGACATCGCCATACACATCAGGGCTCCCATCAGCGGGCTTGAAGACAAGAGCCGCACCGTCGATGCAGTGGCGTTGGCCGGTGGCAAACGCGGGGGTGTTTGGGTAGGCTTTTCCATCCCCAAACACGTCACCGAGATGGCCGCCACATGTACCACACCTCACCTCGGCACCCAGTAAAGTCATCACCACTGCACCGACCGCTTCAACTTCCTCGCCAGGTAATCCTTTCGCGAACGAGGGCCAGCCTGTGCCTGAATTGAACTTTTGATCGGACGCGAAGAGTGGCGTGCCACAGCCTGCACAAACGAAAGTGCCCGGGCGCTTCTCGCTTTCGAGCACACTGCTGAAGGGAGCTTCAGTGCCTCCGACTCTCAAAATATTGTACTGCTGTCCCGATAGCACGTAGCTCCAATCGCGTTCGCTTCGCTGCACGCTATAGCCCTGAGTCCGATCCTTTTTAGGGGCGGCAGTCGCTTGTTTCGGTGCCGTTATAGCTACCGCTAGACTCCCAACACCAGAGGCAAAAAAATGACGCCGACTAGTAGGCAGTCTATCGCTACCTAGTAAGAGCGCATCAACCGCCGCAAGGAATAAACAAGTTTGTAAGACGCGGAACGCAGCGTACATTTTTCCTGCAAATCGGAACTTTAGTAATGTTCAGAAGACGACACGAGTTTTTTTGCTGCTTTTCTGGTCCCCCCAAAAATCGCACACATTTCCGGTCCCAACTCCGTCCGAAACCCAAAAAGTGATCCGAACATGGCACATCTCCGTTCTCAATTTCAAGCATGTGCGGTGCTCGTAGCCTTGGCTCTCCACGCTTCAACTACTTTAGCATGTAGCAATATTCTGGTTCCTGCTGGAAGCAGCGCTGATGGGTAAATGATTTTGCGTCATCACAGATATTGCTTTCATAAGTAACAAGATACCTATGTTGCCATGATCATCTCATTACTGTCTTGCCAGCACGACAATTATCTCCTACACGGCTGACGACTCATCGCTCTTCGGGGATTTGTCCCATTGGCCTGCAGCTACTCACTCGCCTGGTGATCTCCGCAAAATTTACAGCTGGTGAGGATAAGATGTGTCATTGTAGTGTTGAAGTGTGATGTTTGGTTGAATTAAGACTGCGGCTTTTAAAATGTAACTGACATTTGCAATTACCTCGATGTTGACAGGGACTTTGGCACTTACCTTGGTGCCATTCCTCAACCACCGTCAACTTACAATGTTGTGGGCAACACCAACGAATTTCAGCTCAGCATCAGCGAGACCACTTTTGGCGGGTTGAGCGTGCTCTCGGGAACGAATGGCAAGGCGGTGTGCAATGAGGACTACGGATGTATCGACTACGGCCAACTGATTTGGGTTACGCTGCAGCGCAGCAAGAATGCTCAAGAAGCCATTACCACGATGGCTAATCTCACCAACACCTACGGGTATGCGTCAGAGGGCGAGTCTTTTTCCATTGCCGACCCGAACGAGGTCTGGATCCTCGAGATGATTGGGAAGGGGAGCATTGAGCTGGGCACCGTATGGGTGGCCACGCGTGTTCCCGATGGGTCGATTTGCGCTCACGCCAACCAGGCACGGACCCGCACCTTTGCGCGTAACACGCCCGATGACGTGCAATACGCGCCCGACGTGGTGAGCTTTGCCCAAGCCAATGGCCTCTGGCAGGGGGACGACGAGGCGACCTTCGACTTCTCTGACGTGTAAGTTTGAGTGCCCTTCTGCCCTTATAATCCTGAGGTGACCCGAAGTTTTCACTAGCGTGTGCGTAACCTTATGCGTCCTCCCGTTCATACCTCAACCTTACCGCTGTATGGGGGGGTGTTTTTTACGATACGTCTTCTTAGGTATGACCCAGTCACGTTCGAAGGCGCACGGTTTTGCGACGCCCGAGTTTGGTCGGTTTATCTGCAAGTGGCCGATGCCGACGAGGACATTGAGCAGTATTTGGACTACGCGCAAGGCTACAACCTGACGAACCGGCTCCCGATGTTCGTGAAAGTGGACTCCTCGAAGCTCTTGACCGTGAACGCGACCTTCTGGCTGATGCGCAACCACTATGAAGGCACTTGGCTGGACCCATCCCTGGACGTTGGGTCAGGTATTGACGCATCCCCTTATCGCCTCGGCGCTGGCCTCACTTGGTCTTACGAAGGAGCGGACTACGTGAACGAGCGGTTTATTGGCACTCAGGCCGCTGCTTGGAGCTTCATCGCCAACCAACGCAAGGACCAGCGCTACTCGGTGCTGTGGTTTGGGGTCGACGACTCCACTTTTTCTGTCAAGACGCCGTTCTACGGCGCAACCAGCGAGGTGCCATCCAGCTACAGCGGCGCCAACTGCACGGGCCGCAGCGCTTGCCGCGAAGCCAGCGGTCTGCCGGGGTCGATCACCAGCTACACCCTGGAGACCATGCACTGGATCACCAACCAAGTCGCCAACTACGCGTATTCCCGCTACGCCACGATTGCTCCTGCGGTCTGGGCGGCTATCGTGGAGACGGAATCCAGCCACTTCGACGCAGTCGCCGCCATGGACGCGAAACTTTTGGCGATGAGCGATACCGAAGCTGCGGCCGCCGCCACGGCCTTTTCGTTCAGCACCGCCACGGCCACGCACGCCCGCTGGGTGCGCCTCTTCGGAGAGTTGTTCGTCAAGTTCGTGGACGGCGCCATCCTCCAATCGGACCCCCAAGAAGAAACCTGCGGGTGCGCCAAGGATACGCCGGGCTTCACGGAGCAGGAAAAGGAGCGCATTGTGAACACCACAGGGACGCATTATTTGGTGCCGGAGGACGTGAAGAAGCAAGCCCGACCAATGACCCGGTCCAAGCTCGAAATCATCAGCAAGTAAAAGAGAGAGCCGAGTGGGCCTTCCATGGGAATGGCTGGAATGTCCCATATAGCTCCGTTATCCATTCGGGTATTTGTAAGTACGAGTTCGGTGAAAAGAAATTGAGGTGCCATGTGCTGATTTCAGATACACTGATACACTTACACTTACATAGTTGTTTCGCGTATCGCGCTGAAGTAGAATTATATCGTGGGTACTGTTTATGAATATGATGCTTAAAGACAGCGCATCCATGCGAGTTATAGAAGGTGGATGCGGAAGACGGGAAGGATATTAAACCCGTCTATAGCCGGCGCCCTGTAGGCCGCATCGCTGTTAGCTGTCAGTGAAAAAATGTTATGAGGCTAACCTCAGCGTAAAGAACAAATCGGTAGAATAACTCTTGTTTGTATCTAGGAATATGAACGAAATGAAATATAAAAGAGATGCGCCACCTTCCATGGAAAGATGGCAAGACAGGACAACAACGGACTAGGCAAAACATTGTCCTCTTCTTATGATTGCACCCCGTGAATCACGAGCCGCGCATGATGATTTCCATCAAAAGATCGGGTTCTTGCTTGAGTTCGGCAAACGCAGGCAGAGCTCGCACGTGCTCCAATCGTTCGAGCAAAAAGTCTAAGCACATGTCCTGAAGGGTGCAATGTCAAAGGAGATGAGTTTATTCCATAGAGGGTTTAGATTTAAATTCGAAAAGGGTGAGAAAAGAAGATGGGCAGAAGGTGAACCCGAAGGAGAGGATCCCGAGACCGAACGAATGCACACCCAAAAAGTATCAACAGTCAGATGGCGATTAACCCCTTTCATCATATCATTTCACCTTTAAGCTCGCCGCGTGATGGCGATGGGCCGCGAGCAGTGCGGGCACGACAGTGCTCGCCGTGATCGACCGTCGGATTGATTCCTCGCACAGAGCCTTGAGCCGAGGCAGCATCCAGCGCTCCCCCGCCACCAGCAAGGGCACCGCCAGCTCCGGTGGAATGTGGCTCACTGTATCGGTGTACAAAAACTCGAGCATGGCCACAAACACCGCATAACTCACGTCCTCCACCACAATGCCTTCACCGGAACCATCGGAAGAGGCTTCCTTGAAGCGCCCTCCTCCTCCTCGTCCACCGGCTATTGTGAAAGTGCCGCTCGAGCCCCCTCCGGGGGGACTCCCAGAGCCCAAAAACATGGCCCGAAACGGCTCCGACCGCGCCGCTAATATAATACGAGATGCGTACACCTGTTGACCCCCGGTTGTTTTCGCGCACAGGCAGAAAAGGGTCTGATGCACAAGTCTTGTCCATAGCGTGCAATTTCGAAACTGTCTAGTTACGGTGAGTAGTTTAGGACTTCGTGTTTTTGTTTTCTTTTGAGTTTTTTGTTATCTTCAGTGTCTGTTTCTGCCACACACAAAAAAGTGTTTTTCCTTGAAGCCGACAATCATCTCACACACTTCTTCACTTTCTCTCTCTCTCATTCCTTACCGGCTGTCCCTCCACAATGAAGGTCACGTCCGAGAGGTCTGGGCTGTTGACCAAGGCCTTCAAGTCTTCCACCAGTGAGGGAGGAGGCAGCGCGAGGGGCTGGAATCGGAACTCGAAGAAATCGTTGAGGACCACCTTCATAAGAGCAGGAACATGGCAAGAGCACAGTTCAGACGAAAGCAAGGTTGCGCTTTGAAGCACAAATGGTTGTGGTTATATATGATGAAAGGCCCACCAACATCGGAAATTTCAAACCTGTCCGTTGTAGCCTCCAAACACGAAGAGCGAGTTTTTGTAGACCACTGAGACGAGAGAGCTGCGGCCAGAGGGCACCTCGAGCGGCTTGGTTCTTAACGAGGACGACATCGATGAAGGTGAGTCGCTCCAAAGAGGACTACCACTAGTTGATTGGGCACTTGCACTGAAGTCGCCTCTTTCTCGTCCTTCTGCTACACTACTGGAGCTTCTTGTGGTTGGCGCGTCATTTTCGCCCAAACGAAGCGACGACATGGAGTGCAGACCTCGCGAGGCCTCGTCGTCTTCTTCTGCTCTTGACGAGGATGAGGACGCGCTCTGATGGAGAGGGAACAATGAACCTTCTTCGCCTTCTTGCTCTTCTTCGTCTTCAGATGCAGCCAACGGTGGAATGGACGAGCCATGAGCCGCAGTAGCTC
>Ga0307982_1004829_pt1 | contig 10599 bp, 3 predicted proteins | sample OrgLakmetagen989_FD_201847 | JGI IMG/M metagenome (GOLD analysis project Ga0307982, IMG submission 201847) | Saline water microbial communities from Organic Lake, Antarctica - #989 | ecosystem: Environmental > Aquatic > Non-marine Saline and Alkaline > Saline | place: Antarctica: Organic Lake... | reverse complement strand
TTTACCTCACTAAGTTTGGGATCCCGGTTGCACTCGAAGCGTTTATAGCTTCGAAGGAGGTGCTGGTCCGCCGCCCAGCACCTCCCGGCATTCGCCCATTTTTAGAAAATAAACGGTCAATACAGGGTCTGCTGCTGGAGCTATACTACTAGCTACTAGGGCAAAATCTCCCAATTGCCCGATAAGGACGTGTCGCCCGCTCTTTAAATCTCGTTAATACAGTAAGTCGAACCTCACCACAAAAGGGGGCAATTCCCCAATAACTCTACAGCTCCACATACATCAACATTCTGAGGAGGAGGATCCCAAGCCGCCAATGTTCTGAGAGGAGAGTCCCTAGCCGCACAGGAAGGGCAACGAAGAGGCCCTCCGGGTAACCCTGCAGCTCTGTGGTATAACACTGTAGTATTAGTTCATTCCTTCTATGCCTAGCTAGCTTGTCAAGTACATAACCCCTCGATATCCGGCCATCCGGCCCCTCGGGGAAAATGCATATACAGTATGTACACACACCAAATACACACGGTACTTTTTCCAGAACGAGAACGACTCTTCAAACAACAACTGTGACTGTGTGTTTGACACAACTTTTCTTCACTTTTCATTTCGGCTTGCCATTGTCATCAGCTCCACTGTGGAAAGTTTAGAGAAAGACATACATCATAACCCAAGATATAGATTGCATCTGATCAAATGATGACATGTCTGCCTCTCCTGGTGCTAGAGTGCAGCTGAAGCCAGTGCGCTCTGACACGCATTATACTCGCACTTACTTAATAATGTCATGCCGGTCTACTGAAAAGATTGTACGAGCGCGCCATCAACGAACACACGACTTCTTCGAGGCAGCTCAGATCAGATTCACGCATTATTAGCTCGATTTCATAATAGATATACAAAATAAATGTTTTTGTATGTTTTCCTTTGCTTTTTGGTCGCAGCCACTAGCACCAACCCTGTCAGTGGTCTGGGTTCTTTCTCGGCGATGATTTCTGTCGATGAGAAACAGCAAAAGAAGTTCGTTCGCCTAGTTTCTGGACTTGATGAGAGCACTCCAGATATAGATTTATCGATAAAAAAAGTTCAGACCGAAGAGCTCCGGATTCACATGGTGGGTGATTCAACAATGAGGAATCAATGGTCAGCCCTATGCAGCCTATTTGCTGGCAGTCCGAGGAAACTGCCTCAGCCGACGAATATGATGCCCTCTATTCAATGCATCGGCAATGGCTGGGGACATAAACGCTTAATTGCAACAGGAACTTTTGATTTTATGAAGCCTATAGTAGCTTCACAAATGCCTGAAATTCTTACAGCGGCTACAAAGGCTTACAATATCAGTCGCTTTAACGTGATTACTTTTGGCAGCACTGCATTGCATGTCCTGCAGCTGTTCCCGTATAGAGACCTAGGAGATTCCTTCTGGCCTAAAGCAGTCAATTTTGAAGACGATATCTCGCAAATGCTAAAGACAGTGCAAATGTTTACAAGTTGTCCCATATTTCAGACTGTGCATTATATATGTGATAACCTTTTCGACGGGAAGTGGGCAGAAGCAATCAAAGACAATTACAGTGGAAACAATAGTAATCTCCAAAGCATCTGCCAGAAGCGCTTACCTGAGTCTATCGACGTCTGCACAAGCTTTTCATTCACATCGAAAGGATCGACTAGTGTTGCACAAATAGAGCGTCGTAAAATTGAGGCAGCAAGGCCTGCTGTTGGCATCGTTGATACCTACGCCATGACGTATAAGCAGTGCTGGGCAACGAAAGATGGAGTCCATTACGTGAAACTTATTCCACTGTTTCTGAAGGCGCTATCTGACCAAGTTCGTGCATGCCAAAAAGGCTGAGTTCTCCATGAAGCAAAATTGTACGAACACAGATGGCTTAATTTTTGATTCTCAAAGCGATTGCTTCAAAGAGAAATCAAACGAAACATTTGCGGTGCGCAAAATCCACACACACGTACAGCATTCAATTGATTCTTTTATATAGATGTGGCCGCACATCTACAAAAAAAGTCTTCATTGATGCCCCAAGAAGATATCTTGTTTATCAATATTCAAATGAAATTCTTGTCTTATTTATGCGTTCTTATGTGTTGTATTTTCGTGGTATATCAATCAAGATATGCGCTTTCTCCGGGTCTCCGGTTTGAATGATATGCAAATGAAAATTGGTATCTGGTATCTGTGTTGCCCTTTGGTATTATGATAAGGAAAAAAATAAGGAACAGCAAAGATCACAGTGCGTTATACGGACGTTACTGGTAACTGGTAATCCCTCCTTCGTACTAACTTAGTATACTTCTTGTACTAATTGATTGGCAGGGTTTTATAGTTTAATTAAATTGGCCAGGGCAATTCTGTTTAAGTATTGAACGACACTTGAAGACGCGCGTTACTAAATCGTCTCACACCCGATATTTGACCTTAAATCTACTAGAATCAATTAACTCAAGTAAAAGGCGCCTTGGCCTTCTTGTACTGCTGTGCGGAGGCGTTCCCCAAGCACGGTCTCCGAGGGGTATTCGGGTAGCTTCAAATAGTGGGTGCAAGTAGCGGCAGACGGCAAATGATGCCACGAAGCCCCGCTCGCTTTCACCACCGTCAGCCGAGGCCGCAGCCCACGGAGCCCCCCACGTGGGAGCTGAGGCGAACCGGTGGCGAAGCGCACGAACTGCTTCTGGTCCGCAGCATTCCAGGTAGCCAGCGCGCGCGCCAGATGGCGCACAGATGTGCTGGAGCGATCGTAGCCGTGCGCACACTCGAGCGAGGCCAGGATGGCATCGGAATTGTTGCCCAAGGGCAACCCTTTTCTTGGCACGATATTTCTGCCATAAATTTCGTCTTCATCATCGCCATCACCCGTCAAGAGCGTTGCCAATTCTTTCCCTGAGAAAGGTGCCAAGCAAGCTGGATGCGCTACCCGACTTGCACCGAACTGCAGACCTGCTACAAGAGAATTCACCTTTCGACGCTCGCCCTCAGAAGTGCTCGTAGGACCAAGAAGCGCGGAGAACAGAACACATGCAACCCACAATTCAATGGATGCGCTGGTCACGTCAGAAAGCTCAGTGTTATCTTTAGTGTGCGGAAACAGAGAGATCTCAGGATAGCCAGGGAGCGTCCAGTCAAGCTCCAGTGCTTCAATTGGGTCAACAATTTCGGCGCTTTTGTCAATGCTGCTATTCTTGGTGCTGCTGATTCTGCTCTCACCACCTAGATCGCCGCTGTCATTGCTTTTGCTACTATCGCTGGCACCGCTAATATCCTTAGGACATTTACTATCAACAGCGCTTGTGGTATTTGAGGGCATGATAACATCGTCACGTGTTTGCTTTGCAGCATACACTGCTGCCTTGTGATTAGCTGCCAGCTCAAGGAGGCCAACGAGCTGTTTTGCCATGCCATGATCGATTGCAGCCAACGCCCGAAGGGCTGCGGCGCGGCTCCCCAAAAGAGGGAAATGAGCACCACCTCGAGCGAGGAGGTCCAAAAGAGGGGTTGCGAGAGGCAAGTCAAGCAGCAAATCGTCTTGGATGGCTTGCATGCACGCCCAGCCCACAATGTTCGCTCCAGAAGCTGCTGCTGCGTTGGTGTCATTGCTATTACTGATCATTTTCTCATTACCTTTGACCACAGTATCATCTTCATTACGAACGACAGCTTGGTTTGTATCGACACTTTTACCCGCAAGGTGTGGCGGCAGCAAATTGGCTTGCTGACCCAAAGGCGCAAAGAAGTATGAATCAAGTGAATCATCGCTGTTACGAACATCCTGGCCTCGCCAAAGCGGCGTTTGGCGATTGATCTTGGTACTGCCAGTAGTACTACTAGCGGTCGAGTTGTCTGACACCGTCGCTGTGGAAGTCACGGTAGTAGCGCTAGCAAGTTGGTTGGAAAGGAGCGATACGAACTCTTTTGTGGGACCGAGGCCACTCCCAGGCTCACCCGCAAAAGATGCTTCGAGTTTCATGCCTCCTAATGGGCCTTGTTTCCACTGCAGCGGCAGTTGCAAACTCTCCGAATCAAGATGAGAAGCTGAAACTTCAACAGCCGCAATGGATGTTGCTCGCGCTGCTGCTTCTTCTGATATCACTGCTCTAGAGATTTCGGAAGAGGCACTTTCGTCGACTCCAGGGGCGTTACCACTCGACACGCTTAGAGAAGCAGGCAAGCACGACGTGCCTAATGCAGACATGGATGCAGCGCGGAGTGCACCAATGGCGTCCGCGCGATCTACGATCACGAGCTGTTTTGGTGCTACTGGCGGCAGGGAAGCGCTTTCACTGCTGGAATTGCTTCCAACCCCTGCTCCTCCTCCCATGCCTCGATGCCCACCGTCTCCACCGCTGCCGTCTTCACCGTGTTGGCCAGCAGCAGCAGCTGCTGCCTCTGCAGCACGCCTCGCGGCAATTGCTGCATGTGCTGCACGTGCTGCGTGAGCGGGGCCAAAAGCAGTGGCGTGCAACCACTTCAACCTCAAGTCTAGGGGCAACGCAAACGGCACGCACTCTACGATCAGCGACGCCCAAGCAGGCAGCGCACTACAGCTAATACTGCTACTACTTTTGCCACTCAAGCCCTCCATCGCATTAGCACACGCCACCACGAGAGGGTCGTCGAGTTGCGCACTGAGCTTCGCCGCCAGTGCGTGGCTGTGCCAAGCGTGTTTGCTCCTGGGCAGCCACTGCGCTCGAGGGTCTATTGTCACCCCCACAGCTGCTGACGCGACTGCGAGTGCTTCATGACTTGCCACTGTGTCATTCGCAGTTTCAGAAGCAACTGTTGAAAGTGTAGTCGACCTACTGGTCGTCTTTACAGGGTCAGAAGAAGGTGCTATAGGGCTGGCAGAAGCAGCAGCTCGCAACAATCTTAAAAGCAAAAGTTGGTGCTTGAGTTCTTCGTCGCCAATCACTTTTGCTTCAGCAGCACATTGAGCAGCAAGGACAGACGTGGGGCTAGCAGAACCAAGCAATGGTGCGCCCTCGCCATAAGAAGTATCAGTAGTACCTTCCTCTCGCCCATAGTTGTAGGAACTACGTAGAGTTGGTACCAAGAGCTCGTCTTCTGGCCAAGCGCAATTCCAATCAGAAAGCGTAGACGGTTCAAGGCGCCACAACGATGGCGAAGGTGCTTTGACGGCTGTAGTTGGCAGAAACGAAGCAGCTTCCTTATCATTGTCTGCAAGTTTGCCAGCTGACAATGCAGGCTGATGAACAAAAATTTTGTCTGGTAAGAATTGAACGTCGAGATCGAGCACGTGAGACTGAAACCATAATGCAAGGGATGGTGCTGAAGGTGAGCTCATCGTGGCATCTTCTGGATGTTCACAGCTACTACTATGACACCCACCACCACCACCACTGACAAAGGGGTCAGCTCTTTCTCCAGCTGATGTTGCCGTAGCTGTTGTCAAGGCATAAAGAGCGGGCAGCAAACAGCATTGTGCACTGCTCGTGCCTGGTGAAATAAAAGGCTGTGCATCGAGATCGCAGTCTTGAACCAAAATCACTTTGCCACCGCAGCGCACCGTTAGTCGAAGCTTACTGTTTTCATCGCCGTGAGCGTCAAATCGACAATCAGATCCACGAGCAGAAGCATCACTCTTCGCCTCCGTGGCACTCGATGTAGCCTGTGCATCTCGAAGGCGCGCACCTTGTTGTCGCTGCTGCTGCAGTGCTGCGATCTTGCGTTGGCGAAGTGCTTGAAGTGCGCGGAGCCTGGGTAAAGTGGTAGCGAGGGCATGCTCGATGAGTGTGCTGAGGAGTGCGAGCGGCTCGACTTCCAACGGTATTTCTTCAACTAAGCGACACGTCGCATTAGTCCCACCAGCTGCAGCAGTGTTGATGGCCAAAGGTTGGGCGCGGTATCTACTATCCGCTCCTCCAAGTAGACGCTGGAATGGGTTCGAAGCAGACGCACGCGGAGATGTTGAACTTCCACGTGGAGAACTATTTGATAGCGAGTGCGGAGCAGCACCGGCGGCGGTGGCAGTGCTAGTATTCGGAGGAGCATGGCGTAGTGATGCAGAGAGCGGTGGAGTCACTATAAGCCGCACCCGGAGGAGTACTTGCAGAGTCTTGCAAAGCCATTCCATAGCACGCTCCGGACCGATACCATTGCCACCGTCGTCGGTGCTTATGCTGCCAACTCGACCATCTTCTTCCTCTGCATTGTCGTCTTTGGCCTCTTCTTCCTCGTCGTCGTCGTCGTCATCATCTTCGTCTTCCACCTCCTCCTGATTCCTTTCCCTAATTTCAGCGCCTTTCATGACGTGCAGAGTTTGACTATCATCACCCTTCCCACAGCTCACCTCGCTATTTTGTTCCAATTCATCAATCTTCTTCACTTCCCCACGATCACTGCTACTGCTGCTGCTGCTGTTTGAGCTACGGCTGCTGCTCCTGCTACTGCCAGCACCTAATTCGGCGAGTCGCTTGGCGAGCCGGCTTCGAAGCCCCACTGCCACTTTGGCTGCTACACCTCCAGGCCCAAAAGACGATGCCGAGGAAGCGCGAGCAGGTGCACTTCCTGAGCCTTCGTTGGCCCTCGTTTGGTCCGCCGGTGCATCTCCCACCGCAAGAGAAGATGAGAATGTCCCTTGCGCAGCAGCAGTAGGCGAGGATGCTGGTGGGACAGCAGTGGCTTCTCGTAGTGACGACGATGACGGTGGTGTGGCCAACCGTCGTGGAGTGTTGCCACCTCGAGCTCGATTGACCTGCCGTCGCTGCAGTGTCGCAGGAGCGCCTCCGCAAGGCTCAGAAAGCACCAAAGGCAAAGCTTTGCGACTGCTGCTTTCGCCTACAACTTCGCCGTGTGGGCACTGCTGCTCAGGTGGCCCAACGCGAAGAGAAATCGCAGCATGCACCAGTTGCAAGAGCGCACCAAATCGCGATGGTGACGGTGAGGAAATATCGATTCCTTCCAGATTGGCATTGTCATTGTGTGCACCTAGCTTTGGTCCAGCGGAGCTTCCAGCCCGCGGACAGCAGGCAACATCAAGAAATATACCAACGCGCCGCCTCCGCAACTGCACCAAGGCACGAGCTCTGCGCTTCTTTTCACATCGCCGCTGCTGCGCTAAATCCCGGGCACCTCGTAGTTGCACTCCTTGCGGTGATGCTGGCTCGTTGAAGGTTTCGCCATGAGCACTTTCGTCCTCGCCGTTATTGCTTAAAGCAGCGGCGCCAGCATCTGCCAGTGTAACCTCCCCATCTTTTAACGTGGACTCTCCAGAACTGTCGACCTGAAGCTGGTCGGAGCACAATGACGGGTCCGCTGTGAGGTAAGCTGCCAACGTTTGAGCTGCTGATGACGTCACCCACTGATGCGCTGACACTCCTCTGCCACTTGTTGCTGCCTTGATTAATGCGTCCAGGGCTCCTGCAATCTCACTGGAGATAGATGTACTAGAGTCAATAGCGTGTTCCTCAGGACTACCGTTGCTATTGCTAGCACCACCACTGCTGCTTCTTGAAGTGAGGCTATTCAGATATGCATGATGTGAGCTCTGTGGCTCATTATTTACTTCTAGAGCTAGTTCAATCGACGCGGCACGCGTAAGTCTTCGGCAACTCTCTTGCAAGCTCTGCTCCTCAGCCAAGACTGTGGTAACTTTCTCCATGCTATTCAATTCATCACAACCTACATCAATCTCGTCGCTTCTACTCGCAAGTTTTAACACACGTCTAGCAAGCTTCACAATAGACCCTTCATGCAAATCCGAGCGATGATTTTGCGCTGTTCCAGCTGCCTCTCTTGCAGATACGCTTCGTTGTTTGGCCACCACATCAGCAGCGAAGGCAAACACCCCCCAACGTTGAAGTTCTTCGATGGAAGCAGCCTGAGGGCACCAGTTTTGATCAGCGGAGTTGCCACCGTTGCGAATATTGGTCAAATTTACTCCACTGCTCCCAGAAAGTACGGCGGTAGCGATTCCCAGGCCATGCAGCTGAGTTGTAGGCGCTCCATGCCTAACAGCAGCCCCAACTAACGCGCATAAGCCACGATCGCCATCGAGCCGTGATCGAAATCGGCCAAAAGATATGCCGCCGCCTTCAACTTCTCCAGTTCCTCGCGCTGTCAAGGCAACAGGATCAACAGTCTCTTTTGATATTCCTGCGGCCTCCGTTGTGGGCAGATCAAGTGAACTCTGAAGAAAATGACCACGGTGCTGGTGTCGCTGCAGGACGCGGTCTGCGAGGGTGGTCGCGAGCGCAAGCTTGGCACTCTCTAACGGCTCTTTAAGTGCCAACTCGCACGCTGCTATTACAACACGTCCTTCTGTTTCCTCTGTTGCGCTCACGCTGTTACTGCCATTCTCTGAAGAACCTTCCTGCACATCTGTGGTCTGGCTCACCGGGCTGCCATTACTATCGCACCACATCAATGTTAAAGAATCGCCTTCTAAGGCAACGCCAACTGCTGCTATCAGAGCTTTGGCTTTTTGGCGACCATCGCCACCACCACCACCATTGGCACGACTACTTGACTGCATATACTTGCCATTGTCATCGCTACTGTCCTTGCTCCCTGCCATCAGTAGCGGCCGCGGCACCAGATGTGAGGGGTGGCCGAGCACGTGCCGGTGGAGGCCCGTACGGGAGTCGGTTGCCGTGGAAAGCAGTGGAAACACCGCTCCGTACTCAGCCATTACCCTGTGAGGCCGTGCCTCTACAGAGAAGTGTTGTGGTTCGTGTGGCTGCTCTCGTAAGCGCGCCATGAGCGCTCGATCCGACCACGGCGCCACGCCTGCTGCGAAGCCTTTCCACCGCTTGCTGTTTGCTGCAGAACTGCTCGCCTCGCTGCACGCCATCTCATGGAACCCATGCAAAGTGATCCCCTGAGGGCGCACTACGCGCACCCACCGCTGCACTTTTCGGCGCTTCTTCGGTGTTGATTCTGCCGCTGGGGCAGCCACCGTCTCAACGGAGGCAGCAGCAGCAGCAGCAGAAGAAGAAGAAGAAGAAGAAGTGCTAGGCAATGGCGGAGGCTGCGGGCACAATTCGATCGCTAAAGCTAGGAGCCGGTCACAGGTATCTGCACCTTCAGTTGCCGGAACCGTAGCCTCATTGGTTGTGTTAGATTGTGAAGCGGCTGCTGCACTTAGAAGCGACGCCACGCCATCCCAAAGCGCCAAAGGTTGGCTTGCTGCACGAGGAACACTAGTGCCTTCAGGGTTGCAGCTCCTGCAGCGGATCACGAGAATGAGCACGTCAAGTGCAGCCTGCAGCACTGACGGCGGGACAGTAGGAGGTCCAGTCGAGGTGCTTGCAGTCGCTGCTAAGTGAAGCCAGGCCGCAGCAACCTGGAAGAGGCCATGCGACGCAAAGGCCAACGCCGCAGCACCACCCTGAGCTATTCTATCAGAGTCGCCGCTGGAGCGAGGCGCGTTGCCTTGTTGGCTTTCCGACAGGCCATAGGCAGTTGTTGCTGCCGATTGCGTAGGCGGCGCCTGCACGCGCATGAAAGACGCGAGCGCATGGCAGCACGCTTGCAAGCTCGCTAGCACGTGAACGCCGCATGGCACGTGGGCGGTGGCTAACGCCGTGAGGTGGGGCGCAGCGTTGAGAAGCAGCGGCCAAGCGTCGGGTGTGGCGCGGCGGCAGAAGTGGGCCACCGTACCGAGCGCAAGCCGCTGCGTATCGAGCGGGTAAAAATCTAAGCAGTGAAATAGTGCTCCCAGGCTGTTGTCCGAAGCGTGCTTGGCGGGGCCGAGTGCTCGGGGTTTTCGCGCTGCCACCACAATGAGGCAGGTGAGAGCCATGCATGCGGCCTCAGAGCCCGGCCCTGCGCCTGCAGGAGCCATTGAGCTCGCGTGCTCCTCATCGGTAGAGCTTTGAGGGGCTCCGAGTAAGCCCACGAGCGCGCGGACGCCGTCGCAACGGCAAAGGGCCGCCGTTGCCGCTGCTGGGCGAGCATCGAGGCACAAGTGCACGCAACGGCATGCTTGGAGCAACACTTCGCCTCCTAGCCCCCATCCATCGCCACCATCCTCGTCAAACATGCCAGCAAAGCTACCGAACATGGTGGATTCATCATTGCTTAGCATGTTAGGAGGCTCTGAACTGGTCAGCAAGGGAACGACGAGAGGCAAGACGATGCTAGGGCGAAGCTGGTCAAACGCAGCCATGCTGTCAAAAGTGAGCGTCTCATTCAATTGACCCAGCACCTCGAGCCGTGTGAAGCAGTCCTGTACATGAAACAAAAGAATGCATTAGAATAACCTAGTCTTGAGTCTCAGTTTCAGTATTATGAACTGTGAATTAGCTTTTACCTCAGATGCAAGACCATCAAGGAGCGCGTGACCAGCATAATTCGACATCATAGAAATTCACGGACCTATCCGATACCTAAGCCTATTTTGAAAAGTAACTAACACGTGTAATTTATGCTAGCAGTGCTGAATTCAACATCAGTTCCGGCAACGGAGCTCAAAGTATGCCTATAATATGGTCTTCCATTTTTGGAAGTCAGTAGTCAGTACTCTCTCAGGTGGGAAAAGCTCCCAGTTGGGCAAGAGCTCCCATTGGTGCAGACAGTCATGATGGATTCTGCATAATGCATAATATAATATTCTCAGCAGATCC
>Ga0307982_1004828_pt1 | contig 10599 bp, 7 predicted proteins | sample OrgLakmetagen989_FD_201847 | JGI IMG/M metagenome (GOLD analysis project Ga0307982, IMG submission 201847) | Saline water microbial communities from Organic Lake, Antarctica - #989 | ecosystem: Environmental > Aquatic > Non-marine Saline and Alkaline > Saline | place: Antarctica: Organic Lake... | reverse complement strand
CTCCTTCTTGGACGGCGACAGCCTTTATGAACCAGTGCAATGCTTCCGAATCGCTTTGCGCCACTCCATAGCCTTTCTCGTACATACGAGCAAGACTACACTGCGCATCCACATTCCCTTGTCCAGCTGCTTTTCTGTACCATCGCATTGCCTCCACGTAGCTCTGCGCCACGCCTCGGCCCTCCGAGAATAGACAACCTAAATTACACTGTGCCTCAGCATCTCCTTGGTCAGCTGCCATCAAATACCATCGTGCAGCTTCTGCATCGTTTTTCGCTACACCTCGGCCTTCTTCAAACGCACTTCCTAAATGGAACTGAGCACCTGCAAATCCTTGATCAGCGGCTTTTTGGTACCATCGTACCAAATCTAAATTGTTTTGCCTTACGCCAACGCCTCTGTCACAGAATGTCCCCATGTAAAACTGCGCTGCAGCCTTCCCCTGGTCAGCTGCCTGTTTGAACCAACGTGCTGCCTCCTTGTGGCTTTTCTTCACGCCGCAACCACTCAGGAAAATGTGACCCATTTTGTACTGCGCATCTGCATCCCCTTGCTCAGCGGCCTTTCTAAACCAATATGCTGCCTCCACGTCGCTCTGTACCACCCCACAGCCGCTCTCAAATTGCGCCCCCAGATTGAATTGTGCATCTACAAACCCTTGGATTGCAGCTTTTCTGTACCAATATGACGCTTCCTCGTCACTCTGCGCAACACCGCGGGCTCCATCAAAGGAACAACCCAATCTATATTGTGCGCAAGCATCCCCTTGTTCCGCCGCTTTTCTGAGCCATTGATATGCCTCCGCGTCACTTTGCACTACACCACGACCTTCTTGGTAAAAGCACCCCAAACTGTGCTGCGCGTTCACATCGCCTTGAGCAGCTGCTAACCTGTACAGCTGTGCTGCCTCCAAGTCGCTTTGCGCTACACCAGCCCCATTCTCAATGATTCCACCCAAAGTGCTCTGAGCTCGTGCACATCCTTGATCGGCCGCGGCCCGCCATCTAGTGATTGCTTCATCCACTTCGTGCTGCGCCCATTCTGGGAGGGCACGCCAAGAGAAGTTGCCTCGCTCGACTAAGTGACTGATCGCTACAAATCGGTGGGCAGCCTCCTCGCAGAGCTTTTCGGGTCCAAGAGGCAGAGGAACACAACGGGCATGCTTGCTCCACACCAAACCTCCGTAACTCTGCGACGCATGCTTCGTGAAATATGTGAGTACATAGCAGAGTTACGGAGGGAAGTGAACCCGTTATCAAGTCTTGGCAGATGGCGCACTTCTCTCCCGAAGCGGCCGCCATAGAGACAGTATCTTTGTGGGCATCTAACGGATTCACGTTTGTTGGCACACGGTCAGCCTTGGTGATGCAGTTATGCTTGTGTTTGGCTTTCCAGTGAGCCCTTTGACAACCTTTGCTACAATACAGTACGAGACCACACCGAGCACAAGCCGAAAGTTTGGGGACACTCGCACTCCCTTCAGGCGCGAGACAGTTGTTGCAAACTTTGCCGGCTAGGGAAGACTTCTTCTTGTCCAGCTTTTCGATGGACATACTGAGGCCTCTCCAACTATGACAACTGGGAGCTGCTATCAATAGCTTTGCAAGGTAACTTATAATATATGTTTGGGCCGCTGCTCGCTCCTTTACTCCTGCGCAGGAGCCCGTGATGAGCACTGATCCTTTTTGAACCACAAAGATATGAAGGATAACGGTAATGACACCAATACCAAGCAAAAGTCAGTAGAAAAGTCTTCCTACTCAATCTCCCTATCTAGCTGCAGCTACACTATCGTAACAGCTCACTGGAACCACTTTGGCTAGCAAGCTCCGAGCTCCGTATGGGCGCATGGACGGAGGAAGAAGATAGTAATTAAGAGAATGAGAGATATGGACGTACGTTTCTTTGTTTCTACAGGACAATACTGTCAGGCTAGCCTCTAGCTACAGAGCATAGTAAACCCGCCTAACCGCCCATTGAGCACATCTTGAGCTTCCAACCATCAGTATCACAAGTAATGCAGTGGCCAAACTGGCTCATTGCGCAGGCTAATGCTAGCTCTTCCATCGCTAGCACTAGCATAGTCGTCAGCGGCAATACAAAATCTCCTCGATCGGAATCTCTCGGTTCAGCCGGCGCTCAGCTGCCAGACGATGTCGTTACCTTAGCCCTGTCATACTTGTCCTTGACGGACCTCTGCCGGGGCTGCATCCCTGCGGGCCGCGCTCTCGCCCAAGCCGTAGTCTGCGCGTCAGCCACGTTGCCGTCTTCGTCTTCGCCGGCTTCTTTACATCTTTTCAGTGGCAACCATCATGCACCAAGCACAGACGGTGACGACAAGACAAACCAAGTTTTTCGCGATGAGAGCAGGAACGGGTTGCAGTGGTCAAGTGCGCTGCTAGCTGATTCACCGCCGTCAGGTGGCTACCGCAGCATCTTGAACCATTGGCTACAAGGGCTCTTCACGAGCACGCCTAGACCTCAAGGTGCGTGTAGCTGGCATAGGAGACTACTGCCTTTACCGCCTTGTGTTATTTTCAACATTAACGAGCATCTTCGCTCTTAAAGTCTAGCTGGCCAGAAATGATTGTTCAGTGCATTCTTGGCTCAATCCTTACTTATCAAATTTGCTTTGTTTTGATTTTGCAAGCAGCTGATGCTACAAGCACAGACCCCGAAGCTGTTCCTCCCAGATCCTCATCCCTTGGTCTGCAGTGCCGATTACTCGTGCGGGCTGCCCTTGCCAGTTCCGTTGAGGAGGAGCTCAACAGTCAAAATCCACTTGCAGTCAGAGATGCAGAAGGAGCATCAAGGAAGCCTGAGCCAGCAGTCGCGATTACAGAGGGGAGTCCTTTTCACAGCGGTCTCGGCAGGGGAATTGCTTTTAAGCATCGAATGTTGGTCGGAGGCGGGGGTGGCTTGAGAGGCCCTCCCGACGTGGCGCTCGTGGCTGCAGCACCGCCTTGGCACGGCGACTTAGAAACCGCCGTGAACGAGGTGCGTTGATGGGTGGGGGGGTAGTCTGTATCATAAGAGCCGTGGTGACAAGCAGCCCTGGTGATTTCGTGATATGCGCTTTTTTTGGACAATGATTGTAGGGCGCTTGTGTGCTTGCGTGTGTTTTCGATGTTGTGAAGAGTACATGTCTGTACAGTTTTTCATCTTTCAACCTTGTCTCGCTTCATTGTCCTCAACTACGAGCATGTACGTAGTAGCGTGCATCTCTCAGCACTTTTCTCTCTTTGCACCCTCCAGATAGCTAAGTGGCTCCCAAAACGCGTGCGTTGCTTGTCGTGTGCTGGCACGCGCGTGCGTTTGCCTTTCCAAGCACCACCTCATCTCCAGGGGGGAGGCACAGTAGCAGCAAATGACACCAATGGCCTTCCAACCAACCATAACGAAGGAGGGAGTGCTGGTGCTGATGGCGATGGCAGGAGTGCTACATATAGTAGTGCCAACACCAGCAGTGGTAGCTTGCACGAAGACCTCCGAAAAGGGGGCTGGAACGAGCAAGGGCTGGTTTTGGTGTTGTTGCGCTTACCGAGAGACGGAACAACAGGAGCAGCTGGAGCAGTGGCAGTAGGAGCAGGAGGGGTTGCGAGAGGGGCTGCTTCACTTACGACTCCAACGAGTGGTTTGTTGCCAGGTGCTGATGGTTCTGGCAGCGCTTCTGCTTTTGATACCGGATCCGAGGCAGCAACTCCATCTATCCCTTTGTGCCCGCCACTGCCATCATCGCCATCGCGACTATCGCTATCACAGCCCAGTAGTGATGGCTTACCGGGCAGAGTGCACACAGGAACAACAACACGGCCACCCCTGACAACACCACAATCATCAATGCCAACTTCAACCTCACTCGAAGCAATAGCACCCAGTCAAGAGAATGCATCTCCTTCACATGCATTCTCTTCGCTTTCTTTCTCGTCGTCGTCGTCCTCGTCGTCGTCAGCGCTGGTGTCCGCGGTCGCGAGCACCGCCCACGCGTGTTGCGCAGGGAGGGGACCTAGCCAGGTGAGATCCTACTTCTTCTCAGGCATTTGATGTGAGTGTTAACGCCGCATCTAGAAAATTGAGTGCATCAATTTAGATTGAAATTCTCACCTGTTCGTGTCTTTTTTTAAAATCATGGCTTTCATGTCGACTGTGAATTGCTGAGAATGCTTCCTGCTGTCAAATGTCCTACGAACTTTCTTGTTTCTGACCTTACTTCTATTGCGTGTCTTAACCTTTAAAATCATCCTAAGCGCGGGCTTGATTTGGTGAGTTTGGTTGAAGGCGTGGACGAAGAGCTGGCTTACAGGAGCCCTTGGTGATGAAGTTGTCTGTTAGCGCTGTCGACGTCAGCTGGCTTCACTTGCTTTTCATTTCTTCTGGATTCTGGATTGACCTTGCGTTTGCCGACTTCTCTTTTTGTAGTTTTTGAAGCGGACCCCACAGGACCGGAACTAAAAGGGAAACGTGCGAAATCTGAGAAGTGAGATGAAGGAAAAGGACATATGCCACTGCTCTTTACTATACTTTTCTAGTCTAGTCTAGTCTAGTTGATACTCCCAAAAAATACAACGAAACGCCACTGTGGCATATAGCAACAGAAAAATACAATTTTTATGGAAATGGAGTGAGTTAGCTGTCTCCACTTCGACCTGTCCTTGGCAATGGCGATCCACTCATCAAAATCCCTCGAAATGCCCTTACTTTTGAGCGCATTCTCCAACGTCCTGCCCCAAGTCATTTGTGGAAAATCAATCGGTCGAGAATGCGATACCCATCCAGTCAGTAACTGCCGTGGCACCCGGCTCATGGGAATATGTGCGACGTGGCCAGCCCAACGAAGAATCCGTCGTGGAAACAATTGCAATTTTAATGATTGTGCCAATGGCAGTAGAAAGGCCAATTCCACCACAACAAGACGCCCCTGAAGTACTTCCCCGATCTATTTGAGGAATTTTTTGGGCGGCCTGAATTTGACGTGATTACCTCCTCTAAGGCGATCAGAAGAGAAGAGAACAGTTTCCGAGCCTTTATCATTTGGCGCCGACTAAAAAATAGCCCGGAGAAATGCCTTGTGTACCTGGGACGTGAAACACATTGGGCACTCAGACCCCGCCGACTTGATCGGAGGGAAGACACCAGATAGAGCCTTCTGGAACGCGCAGATGCATACCACAAGTGCAAATACAGATCACCTCTGAGAGCGTGCTATTTCTGCCCTTGTCTTTCTTTACACTGCTGGGGGAGTATAATCTAATCTAATCGACTGGAAATTTTCTTGAAAGCTCTGGGGTTTTCGAAGCGTGCCATATTAGAGCAAAAGCGGAGGAGAGGAAAAAGGCAAAGAAGCCAAAAACACAACGCGAAAACAATGCCGACCGACAAGAAAGATACGAAGGCCTCCATCCCTAATTCACGGGTGTGCGGCAACTGCTCTGCTTCTGGAGGGAGCGCTAGCGCTCCCAAGCTTTCAGCTTGCTCCCGGTGCGGTCTGGTGGTGTACTGCAGCCGAGACTGCCAGCGGGCTCACTGGAAGGCCAACCACAAGCAACACTGCATCGCTAAAGCCGATAGGGTGCCTCAGGAGCAGACCTCCTTGGACGCTCACAGAGGCGCTTGTAGTGATGTAACTCCAAGCGAGAAGTGCGCCATTTGTATGGATCCGTTTTCCAAAGATTCGGCCACCATCACTCTGCCGTGCAACCACGTGTTTCATGGCACCTGCGTAGCGGAGCTGCGGAAGTTTGGGGTGCAGCAAGTGTGTCCCTTGTGCCGCGTCGCGTTGCCTACCGGACCAGAGAAAATCTTCGAAGAAGCGACCCGGCGTTTTGTGGTGGTTCTGCGACTGGTGGAGCGTGGCTATGCGACCTGGTCTACCCTTTCATTCTTGGCACAGCACGAATTAAATGCTGCGCTCACTGGGTGGCGAGCCGCAGCCGACCAAGGATCAGAGCAGGCACAATTTAACCTCGGCATCATGTACGAGAATGGCCGCGGTGTTGCTCAAAGTTACACCGAGGCGGCACGATTGTACGAACAGGCCGCGTACCAGGGGAACGCGGGCGCCCAATATAACCTTGGACTATTTCTTTACGAAGGTCGCGGTGTAGCACAGAATGACGTGGAGGCAGCGCGGTGGTATAAAAAAGCAGCTGAACAAGGGTTTGCTCAGGCACAGTGTAATCTCGGGAGTATGTTTGATCAGGGTCGTGGTGTAACTCAGAGCGACGCAGAGGCTGCACGTTGGTTGAAGAAGGCTGCTGCTCAAGGGCATGCGCCTGCACAATTGAACTTGGGGCTTATGTTTCTAGTTGGGAGGGCTGTGCCTCAGAACGATAAGGAATCGATACGGTTGTTCAAAATGGCAGCTAGTAAAGGAATCAAGGAAGCGCAGTTTCAACTGGCAATCATGTTGAATACAGGTCGAGGCGTTGTGCAGAATCACGTGGAGGCAGTGCAATGGTACACCATGTCAGCCAGTCAAGGTTTTGTGGAAGCGCAGTTCAGGCTAGCATTCATGTACCTCAATGGTCACGGTGTTGCAATGAACTATAAGCAAGCGGCGCAGTGGTTCAAGAAGGCAGCTGACCAAGGGCATGCAGAGGCGCAGTTCAATATTGGGATTTTGATCGACGAAGGCCATGGCGTAGCGCAAAATGACGAGGAAGCCGCAAAGTGGATGAAAAGAGCATCTAAACAAGGATTTGCAGAAGCGCAATTCAATCTAGGAATGATGTTTGCATTCGGCCACGGCGTTGCCGAGAGCTACGATCAGGTAGTGTTCTGGTTCAAGAAAGCAGCTGAACAAGGACATGCGAGCGCGAAGGTTAAACTACGGGAACTACTCACGGATTGAAATGCATGAAGTTCGATGCTATTTGTGAAATACTTACTTCGCATGCAACGCCCAACTCAGAGCGGAGTTATGTGATAATTTTATAAAAAAAACACAAGAAGTACACGGCAGTTCTCGAAGAAGAAATTCGTAATAATCAGCTAGACTAAGTCATACTTCCCAGTAGCCAATAATCTCAAAAAAACTGGAAAATGCCACATCGTATCGAACAAGGCTAAGAGGCGAGGTCTCGTATTCCCCTATTTTTAGCCCCCTCCCCCTTTAGATCTGCGCTTCGGTCTCCAGAATTCTAATTCATTTGGGATATTTCGGATGATCCACCATTGACGGGAGCAGGCGCCATTTGAAGGTGTGGTAATACCTACTCACCTCTGTATCTATAGTTCTGCCAAAAACGGAATCAGCATAATGGATTTGCGAATTCAGTGCCTCTGCAGGCTACAGTTCAAAAATGAGCGAAGTGGGCGCAATCAATTCTTCTACGGGAAGTACAGCAGCACTTTTTACATGTGCTTCACCGATGTAATAAAAAGTTGCAGCGGAAAGAACGTGCCATATTGAATGCAAGAAGATATATGAGGCTCCGTCTCCGGCCCATTTAGGGCGAATGGTTGTTAGGAACCCAAAAGATGGAAACCAGCCCGCAAAGAAGAAGACGAAGGCTAAACCACAAGAGAAGAAAGCTTCGATTGGTATTGAAGAAAATTCGAGGTCCGAAACATAAATCAAACAGAGTATTGATGTGGTCAACGCGGAAGCGTAGTCAGTGAGTAACGCTATACGCACACTACTATCGCTGTCAGGAGACTTAGCGGACGATTGAAGTTGCTCGTAATGATACCAAAATGAGACAAAGCCTGACACTAGTGACATGCTCCCAAGGAGCATATCACCATCCGCCCGCAAGACTGTACCAGAAGCTAAGTAGGCAATATTCGTAGACAGGAATCCTTGACCCAAAGGCGTCGCAGGTGTTTCAGGGTTCAAATCAGGATGTGCAAGGAGCCATTCATCAGCAAGAACACTTATGTTTGACACAAATTCTTGAGCTGTCACAGGAAGTTTCTTTGCGCCTACCAACTTTGCATGCGCAGGTTCTGGCAGAAGTTGATGGGAACTTTTGTTTTGAATGGCACTATATATTGATTCATTGTCTTTCCGAGAAGAGCATTCAATGTGCCTTCTGTGTTGTAGCGGGTTCAATATAATCATTCTGAATGCCATCGTTGCTCTTAGATAGCAGGCAAGAAGCAACCACACTGGTTTATGCATATTGATAATATTAGATTCCAGGTGGATTGTAAATAGCGTCGAAAGATTCGGACCTTTCTGTGCAGCGGTTATCTCGTTGATTCATTTGATCGTCATGATGCTTTGTGTTGTATTAGCATTACACCATTCTGCTCCTCAAATGAACTTAGTGACCATACTATTGTGGTGGTAGCATAAAAACTGATGTGCGGGCTAATTAAAAGCATAATATCTTAGGAATTATTCGTCACAATACATACATCTTGCGCCCCCTCAAGGCACAGTACTTTTTTTTAATTAAAAACGGATAGGCACAACAAATAGACCTAGAAGAAATGGACCTGGTTTATTAAAAGCGAGGTTGAACTTCCCTGGCGATCTGGCTGCTCTGTGACTGTTCAATGCCATAGCGTTTACTGTACTTTTAAAGGAAAGGAACTATAATTCATTTTTAAGTGCCCTATCGCAGGCACTATTGCAAGTACCCATTTAATAGAAGCTACGCCGATCGTGGGCAAAGCACACCGCATAAAAGCTCCAATGCCGACTACTTCCTAGATAAAGTTTCTCAAGTGCATTTAATGCGACTGGAAATAATTCGAAGTAGACATGGCATTAGCCAGTTGGTTCTGGTTCAAAATTTAGTTAAGTCGCCTTATTAAAAAGAAATGAATTTACGACGGCATTGAATACAGCATCACATTTGAAGGACAGTAACAATTAAAAGAATGGCGGCAATGGCGACTGTGCAATAACAAATACCATAATTCAGTAATAGAAAAAACTCTCCATCAATGCGAATCTGGAAGTTTGTCGCTCTCTCGTTGATAAGTCGGCAGCGATACCGTGAATGATATATGTATGTGTCCAGCTGCATTGACATCATGAGAGCTATTCAAGACTTTCATCGAGCGCGCCGATGTTACATTTTGTGTGACAAAAGGTGGCATCAAGTGCTGCTTTTGGCTTATCCCTCCGACAGTTCCTTGCCGTTCAACTTCCGCAATGAGATGACTCACTGACCCGAAATTCAAGCTTTTGCCAATCTTGGCCTTTTTCTTTTCCTTTAAAGCCTTCCGCTTCTTTGATGTCTTGCCTTTATTTGTTATTGATGTTGTTGGTGGTTGTTCATTGTTCATCAGCACTGACTGATCGGGCACTGAAGGACAACTAGAAGTACTGTGCCTGTCAGATCCGCACTTAGAACAAATATGGTAGTTCATTTTCGTCTTTCCTCGAAAAGATTTTGAAGCATTCGCCGACTTGATGATATGGTCTTTTGGCCCCGAAGCTTGCGGGTTGTTCATAGGTACAAACTTCTTGACTCTTAAAGGACAAGTCAAAGTGTGATGTCCTTCTGCTCCGCACGTAGAACATTTTCTGAGTCGGACATTCATCTTATTCCCTTCGAAAGAGTTCAAGTCCTTCACTGACTTGGCTGTTGAGTTTATGTTTTCGAGTTGCACCAAAATCTGTGGTTGCCCTAGGGACGTTAATTCGTCAATCACTGAAGGACTGCGAGAAGGATCGGTAAAACCAGAAGATTTTCTTTTACTCTTCGGTGGATTCTTTCTGCGAAAGTCGTCTCGTTTCACAGACACGATTCGTCCATCGGTTGGAGGCAACTTCGGGAGAGACTTTTCGAGCCGTTCCATTACTTCTCCGTATTTGAGGCCGTTGAAGTGGCCAAGAAAGCCTGTCAGCGCTGTCACATCTTTAGGAGCGGTAAACGGGTGCCTTTGGCAAAAATAGGCACCGCGAACGCTATTGACGCCGTATCGCCACATGTACTGCGCAGTTTTAGTAGCTTCGACACCGAGGCACGCATCCAATGAAAGGCGGTCTACGCTTTCTATCATGCGTAGCGGCTTGTGATCCCGCGTCCAGCTACTGCCACCGCGATGAGACATATGCTCTGCGAATCGTTTGCGCTTTTGCAAGGAGCTACCCACGTAGTATTTGCCGCCTTCTAGCGCTAGCACGTACACGCTATAAGTCGCAAAATGCTCGAACCATACGCCACGCCACCACTTCAATAAGGCCTTACGCACATTGAGAAACTGACTCCAAAGGCGCTGCAATAAAGCAGTCGGGTTGCCTGATGAGCTTTGGGGTCGAACATGTGAAGAAGTTCCTACTCCGTTTAACATACCATTGCAGCTACTGTGTCCAGGGCGCAGAGGCAGTCTAGTCGGTAATGTTTGCCGTAAGTGCAGACCATGTAGATGCCTCAAATGCAGCTGAAATGAGTGACTCCTAAAGATTAAGAGGAGGCCCGCAATTAGTCTAATCATCAGACTAGCTTGCAAGGGCCTCGACGAGTACCTATGGTGACCGATACTGAACAGGAATCTCATGCTAAGCATAATATGTTCTCACTCTCACAATATTCACAAACTATACACCAGGTGACTCTGCACTCAACGTAGACCTCTTGAATAGACTAAAGTACAGTCGAGCAGTTCTAGATGGCGCCCCTCGCTACAAGAGAGCCAAGT
>Ga0307982_1004827_pt1 | contig 10601 bp, 3 predicted proteins | sample OrgLakmetagen989_FD_201847 | JGI IMG/M metagenome (GOLD analysis project Ga0307982, IMG submission 201847) | Saline water microbial communities from Organic Lake, Antarctica - #989 | ecosystem: Environmental > Aquatic > Non-marine Saline and Alkaline > Saline | place: Antarctica: Organic Lake... | reverse complement strand
ATGATGCCATGGAGCGACGAAGGTATACTGCGATCATTTCATCGCCGTTCTGCATGGGCTGCCGCTTCAAGTCCAGGTTCCATTTGCTGCCCATGAAGATGAAGCAGTCACTTGACTGCGAGCGCAGCTCACTTATGGACTCATCTATACCCATAGATGCAGTGAGTGCATCTGCAATAGTCACACCAAATCGCGCCGAAGGGATACGCTGGCAGCGCACTGCAAGAGGCAGAGTAGCATCGTCCGTCAAAAAGGACAGTTGGTCGAACCCCCGAGCAGTGGCCTCCTGCACTTTGGCCTTCAGCACAGACTGCAGCCATTTGGCCTCTTGGATCTTGGGGCGCGAAACAATGTGGGAGCCGCCGTGACTGGGGCTGCCTTGTGTGCTTGAAGGCTCTAGCCTGGCAAGACTTCGTGTGGACATATGCACAAAGCGAATCTGGAAGATTGCTGCTGCAGTCACCTGCTGCAGCAGCTCAAGAGCTGCTGCAGCACAGCCCACCGGCTGCGGTGCTGCTAGGTGCCTCCAGTGTGCGCTGGACATACTTGTGCTGGAGGGGACAGACGTGTCAAAGCTGCTGCCGGCTGCGGGCTGCGGCGGAGAAAACAGCGGCACTGCCAAGGATGGCCGCTTGGGCTCGCGGCTGGAAGCTGCAGCTTTTGAATAGGAGAAGCAGCTACCAGCCTCAAGTGGGGGGGACCTGCTGGCAGCCAGGTGGGCCCCCTGCGAGGCACTTTGCCAATTTGACCTGGGGGCACTCCGGGAACTGCGGCCTGGCTGCCCAATGGTTTGGTTCATGGGGGAGCACATGACTGCCTCGGAACATGAGCTGGACACAATGATAGATGCAGTGTGGTGCACCACCTGCACGTGGTGGCACTGGTGCACCTGTACCAAGCCCCGCTGCCCAGGCTGCAAAACTTGCCAAGCCACTGCTCTGCTCAGTCGCGAAGTTGCATCTTGTCGCTCGTTGCAAATTCCGCGAAGCATTTTTGACGTGGACGAACCTTCAGCTTCAAAGCATATCTCACTTTCCCCTTGGAAAATGTGCTTCACCAGCGGATTGTTCAGTTCATCATCAGTGAAGCCGTCCCCCGACTCTAGCCTGTCCAGAATCAGCAGCCACATGCTTTCACAAGCAGCAAGACGATCCCCCCAGTCCTCTCGTATTGTGGATAGCGCTGTGTGGGCTTGGCTGCCCTCCTCCACTGCGCTGGCCCACAACGGGCCAGGGGCAGGGGCTGCACCTCCAAGTGGGATTGCCGGTGGAAGCGCTGCCTGAGAGCGGCCATCGACCAGTTCAGCACCAAAACCGCTGCTTGTATGTGCTTTCAGTTGGCTGTGTGGTGAGGATGGCAGCGGCAAAGCCCTGGCTGGGGCAGCCGCAGCCGCTGGCGGGGGGACGCTGGGCACGGAGCGGCTTGCCTCCAGGGCGGCTGTGCTCTCGTCTGCCTGGGTCAGCGCAGCATTGCCTGCAAGCAGAAGTGCATCTGCCACAGAAATTGGGATGGACACTGTCCAGCCTGCCTCCTTCAATCGCTTCAGTGTGGACGGGACGTCCATCACAAGGGGCAGCATGGAGCCCCCTAGCCAGCGGATGTACTGGGGCCAATGGGGCGCCGACGCCCCAAGGGACTCCATTTTGTGCTTCAAAGACAGGTGAACTTGCTGAAGGAGGTTCACTCTGCTGTGCTCGGTGGCGAAGAAGGCATCAGACCCCATGACTAACCCAGCCAGCTGGGTCAGGGGCAGGTCCAGGATGGACGGCACCAGCTCAACCGCGTGTCGCCTGATGAGGGTGATAGCGGCATCTTTGATGCTATTGCCTGGTGGCCCTAGCTCGTGCGTCTCGGCGAAGTGCAAGTAGTCTACAGCCGTACCAGGGCTCACATTGTGAAACACCCACTCGCATGTGTCAGCCAATAGGCCGGGCAGGTCAAGAAACGCCGCGGCAAGCAACACACCACAGGCACTGTCGTGGTGCAGGTCTGGTGGAATGCCGTACATGTATGCAATGCACGTCTTGATGTGCCTGGGAAGCACGATGGATCCTGGCGCGTCTCTCAAGTCTATTTCGAAGAGGATCCTGTCTATGTCACCGTCAGTGGCAAGTTTGCCCGGCTTTGACGATTGAGATGGTTGAACAGGGCTACCAGCACACACCGTCGGTGTTCCTGGGCCCGGGGCTGCTTTTTGCCTGTCCGACAGCCAGCGGTGGCCTTGACGTCCATCACCGCTGCCAGGGGGCGAGCCCACAGAGTCAGCGCTGCACCCTGCTGCATTCGACCACTCAAGACATGCCTTGAAGTATCCACTCAATGTTATTATTGCCTGCATTAGTACAGATTGTGCCAAAGACTCGTGGACAGCGCTGCCTTGTCGCCCGCGACAAGCGCGTCCCTCACTCGATGGACGCGTAAACGGTCCGGAAAGCCCTGAAAGACAATCTCGGTATCAAAGTGTGACTGAGATTTGTAAATCTGTTGTAAATGCTCCAGCATACACTGAGCTTGCATTGTACGAGATGCCCAGAAACAGCGTGGCCCTGATCTTGGCTTCTCTCAGACCGTTCCGACCCTGCCGAGCAATGAACGGAAGTCAAAACTGAAATGAGGAGATGTTCACATTAAAGAGAGGCTAACGACAAGCTTTAACACTGGGTGTTTACCTGGTTGGTTTGGTGTGAGGCACGGAGCAAAAGACACACAAAAGAAATGTTTGCAATCAAGTGCCACGCCCGCTTCTGTAGAGGGGGCCTCAGAGACATGATGCCAGCAATGCTATAGAGAGGTGGAACTCCAGTTAGCCTCAAGTTGGACAAAACATCTTTTTTGTGTATCGCAAAAGGCCTTGACCAACTTACGGTCGACACCACTTGATCGCTTGAATTGCGGAATTTTGGTCCACCACGCCAAACTTACCGTGATCAAGCATGGGAGGTGTATGCTCAACTGCTGACACCAAAGGGGATTTGAGTGATATTGACGCCAATGCATTTGGAGATGCACCCGCTCCGGGCCCTGCTCCTGCTCCTGCCTCGGCACCGTCAAGTGCAGCAACCGCCAACCACCACGAAGACAACCCTGCATCAAGTAGTGGCGTGGCAGCGGATGTGAAGTTGACAGGAAAGCAAACAGAAGCCGTTCAAAAGGCATCTCATTTGCGTGCAAAGCTCGGGCAGAAGGTTGGCTCGCCAAGCTTCGTTTTGCCAGTTTTTCCGTTTCTCAACCGTGAGTTACAGGCTCAACTGTGTGTGCCTAGCCACGGACGTGCAAATTGAACTGCTACTATCAGTGTGACCATACATTTTCTTTGCAGTTTATGGTGCTTTGGTGGAGGATTTGAATGACGCTCTGCAGGAGAAATCTGAGGACGCAGCCACAGTGACACTCGAGGCATGGGTTGACACGCTCAGTCTGCTCAATGACAGCATCCAGCTGAGTTCCAAAGCAGCAGAGGCATACTACAATCTTTTTGCTGCTGGAAAGGTTCGTTCAATTTCGCTAGTACGCGTGACGGCTGCCTTGCTTGCATGATGCGGGTGTGATGAAGAAACTGCCGCCTCGCATTGCGACGAGCCCAACTGCACTTTTTGCATATATGCTCGTCCGCAGAACGCTGTGCCTATTTTGGAGCTTCTCATCATTCCGGCCCTGGCTTCTGGATTTTCTCACCAGGAAACCTTGACTTGTACGTAGACTTTGGCTCTCGATTTCCGCGCCAAGAAATATCTGAAATTTCTTACCTCCGCTCGAATTGCAGTTGTGTTTGAGCTGATGGGCGGTGATAGCGGAAGCGCAATTTCATCTGAGCAGTTGAAGAATGGTGTCATCACTGCCATGCGTGGAATGGCTTTGACTGAAGGCGACATCCCACCAGCCGACGAGGACGTCGAGCTCATCAGCGAGGCACTGCTCGCGCTGAGCGACTCAAACGCCGACAACAGCATGTCCCAGGATGAATTCTTGGAGTTTGCCATGCATCGGTCCCCGGAAGCTCGCTCATACCTTGACTACTACAACGACCCGGTGGTGGATGAGGCTGTGCTGGCTGCCGCCGGCGCAGTGGACGCCAGTGAAGTGAATGTCATGGAGGTGGCAAGCGACGCCGAGGACCCTCTGAGTGGAATCCTGGGAGCCGAGAATCCCAAGGTGCAGCGCCAGCAGATGTCTTCGCTGTACGGCTTGGACCTGGCGGCCGCCGGCAAGGCCCAGGCACAGCGCGATGCGCAGAGCGCCGGTGGAGGCCGTGGCTACGGAGACCACTCCGGACCCCCCCAGCCCCTCATTCAGGCCGCTCCAGGTGCTGGTGGCATGAGTGGAGCTGGAGGCTTCGACTTCGCCACCGCTGGCGACGAAGTGCTGCTGAACGCCGAAGTGATGGATGACGAGCCCCTGCTCATGTACGACGTGGCACCCGACGAAGTGCCCTCCAATGCAGCAGTGGAGGGCGGCGAAGAGGACTTGCAAGGGCCTCCTATCGGTCTGGACTTGGAGTACATCCACGGCTACCGGTGCCACGACGGCACGCGAAACCATGTGCGCGTGGCCGGCAACGGACACCTTGTGTACCCTGCCGCAGCGGTGGGCGTGTGCCTGAACACCAGCACACGGAGCCAGAGCTTCATGGCTGACCATGCCGATGATGTCGTACACCTGGCTGTTGCTCCTGATGGTTGCACTGTTGCAACCGTGGAAATGGGCAAGAACGCCCGTGTGGTGGTGTGGCGTGTGCAGGGCGGCACCCAGACCGCTTCCGGGGCCGGCGGCAAGTATGACGCAGACGCCAACGACATCACCCCCCTGGTGGTGCTCAAGGCCAAGAGCAAGCGTGGGCTCTCTCATGTGGCCTTCTCCCCCGACGGCAGCAAGGTCGCCGCTGTGGGACAGGACGACGAGCACACCGTGACGGTTTGGGACTGGGAGCAGCGCCGCACAGTGCTGAGCACTGCCACCACAAACCGAGTGGTGCTGGCGCTCACCTGGAAGGACAACGACACCATCGTGACTGCAGGCATGAACCACGCATACTTCGTGTCCCTGACTGACCAGACTGCCCGCAAGGCGCTGTTTGGGCGCCTGCGAGGCGTGCAGGTGCAGCCCCTGGTCTCCGTGGCCACACTGCCTGCACTGAACACAGCAGATGCACGGGGCTGGACAAGCAGCCGCTCCTCTCGCTCGCATGGCGGTGCCACCACCCGCTCCGGAGAGATGGTCATCACAGGCACCAAGAGTGGTGACCTGTATGTGTGGCACGGACGATCGTGTGCTGCCTTCAAGGGGGGTGCCCACTCCTCTGCGGTCACCGCGCTGTACGCGCCGTTCGACGAGCAGGCCAATGAAACGCCTGGTGTGGTGCTTGCCTCCGGCGGTGCCGAGGGCAGCGTCAAACTGTGGAGCCCAAGCGGCGATGTCATCGGAGAGGTGAACTTCGCGGGAGCGGGGTGGAACTGCCTTGACGCCTCTGTCCGCTCCGTGTCCTGGGGCAAGGACGGCGCTGGCGGTACGAAGCTCGTGGTGGGTGTGCGCTCAGGGGAGATCTACCAGCTGCCTCTTGAAAACGTCTTGGCTGCAGGGCCAGGCGAGAGCAAGGGAGACGACTCCAGCAGCTACGGAGACTTCGCTGAGCCTGTGGTGACTGGCCACTCCAACTTCGAGACGTGGGGCCTGGCTCCTCACCCCGAGGAAGCTGAGGTGTTTGCCACCAGCGGTGACGATGCGACGCTGCGCCTGTGGCGATTCAACAAGCAGTACGCTCGCCATGCACTGCCCACCCTAGCCCGCTGTGTGGCTTGGAATCACGACGGCAGCATGGTGGCTGTTGGCTTGGGCGGAGACTTTGGAGGCATCCTGCGTGACGGCAAGGGTCGCGGTGCCTGGAGTGGGCGTGGAGGCGAGGGACACGATGCAGATGCATTCGCGTCTTTGGATCGCAACGCCCTCCAACCTGGCGGCCACATCGTATTCCAAGTCAACGGCAACAAGCTCACCCCCGTGCACGCGGCCCGCGACCAGTCTGAGTGGATTTCAGACATCAAGTTCTCCCCCGATGGCAGTAAGCTGGCTGTGGGCTCCCACGACAACTCTGTGTGTGTGTACGACAGCGGCTCTTGGGACCGCATCGGCAAATGCAACAAGAGCAGCAGCTTCGTCGTCAAGATGGACTGGTCCGCCGATGGCGAGGTGATTCGCACTAATGACGGCGCACATGAATTGCTGTACTACTTCGCCAATGGCCGCCAAGCTCTCCCTGGACACTCCTTCCCTGGGTCGCCCAAGGACACCGCTTGGGCAACGCATACCAGCCCAATCAACGAGCAGGCCCCCGGCATTTGGCCCTTGGGATCCGATGGCACCGACATCAACGCCACTGCCGTGTCCAACTCTGGCGGTGTCATTGTTGTGGGAGACGATTTCTCCCGTGTGAACATCCACCCCTTCCCCTGCCCGCCTGAGGGCACCAAGCCCCTGCGGTACAAGGGACACGCATCCTTCGTGCAGAACGTGACCTTCTTGGCAGATGACTCTCGTGTCGTGTCTGTTGGCGGCTTTGACAAGACTGTCGCCATTTGGCGTGTGGTCGGCTCAGAGACCGAGCCTGAGATCGGCGGCGAGTCTGACGATGAGAGTGTCGCCCCTGGCGTGGAGATGGAGAGCTATGACCAGGACGTGCCTGAGATGCGCTACCAGTCCCCCCTGGAGGAGGCTGTCAAGAGCGGCGACATCCACAAGGCTGCACGCCTGCGGGCCGAGCAAGCCAGGCAGAATGCCGCCTTCGCTGACCAGCCCTCAGGGGAGATTGTGGGCAAGTCCGCCCGCCGCGCAGAGCCATCTGCGCACGACAGCTGGCCCCTTGCAGAGGTGCCCCCGGGCGCTGTTGTGAACAAGCGCCCCTGGATGCGCACGCCTGAGGAAGTGCTCCCTCGTCCCCGTTGGCCACACGCACTGTCTGACGAGGCACCCGACCAGGACTTGTCGCTCTCATATGTGCATGGCTACCGCGGATTTGACCTGCGCAACAACATCTGCTACACAGCTGATGGCGCCGTGGCCTACCCTGCCGCCGCGCTTGGCGTGTTGACTGCGCCTGTTGGCAGCGCAGCTCACGACGGTACAAGCAAGGCGCCCTCCCAGAAGTTCTTCGGAGGACATACTGACGACGTGTTGTGTGTTGCTATGCACCCTGATGGCATCCACATTGCCACCGGGCAGATCGGCAAGGACCCCGCCATCCACGTGTGGAGCTCCACCAACATGGAGCCTGTGGCCACACTTCGTGGCGTCGTGAAGCGAGCAGTCGCAGCCCTGCAGTTCTCGCCCGACGGCAAGTTCCTGGCGGCTGTTGGCCGTGATGAGTACAATTCGGTGTCCATTTACAACTGGGAGAACGAGACACTGGTTGCATCAGCCGCTGGCGCCAAAGAGGCCACCCTGGCTTTTGCCTTTGGGCTTGCTGGAGAGAGTGGTGCTGCAGGAGGCGCAGCCAAATCCCGCAAGCGCGGACAGGACACCTTGGAGGGCCTCACTGTGGTGCAGGCCGGCAAGCGTCACGTGCTCTTCCACTCCTGGCAGGGCCGCAGCGTGAGCACCCGCAAGGGTCTGGTGGGCGTACACTCCAAGGCAAACGCGTACTACGCCGCTGCTTGGCTGCACGGCAATGCGATCCTGGGCACCGACACCGGCGCGTTGTACCTGTTCCACGGCCGCACCCGGAAGAGTAGCCACAAGGCGCACTCTGGTGCCGTGTATGCCCTGCACACGCCCACTGCCAGTTCTGCCCTGGGGGCAGCACTGTTCTCAGGCGGCGCAGATGGCAAGGTCATCAGCTGGAGCGCCAACTTGGAGCAGCTGGCAGCATGGGACATCGCTGATGTCGCCAGCAAGGTGATTGTGCGCCCACGCGTGCGTGCACTGGCGCTGAATGCAGCAGGCACCCGCTTGGCAGTCGGCACCATCTCCAGCGAGATCATCGAGCTGTCCCCTGAGAATGGTGCTGTGGTGTCCACTGACTCTGAAGGCAACGCGACTGCTCTTGTGCGCGGGCACTACCGCGACGAGCTGTGGGGCCTTGCCACCTCTCCCGTGAACCCCGACACGTACGTGACTGTGGGCGACGACGGCATGCTGGCAGTGTGGTCCTTGGAGTCACGCAGCTGTGTGGCCAAGGCAGATGTGGGCGGCGTGGCACGCTGCATCACTTTCCACCCCAGTGGGGCTTTCTTGGCGGTGGGTCTCGGTGGCGACGCCAACCGCACTGGAGACGCAGCAGACGACACCGCCAGCAAGGGTCTGGATGGCGCAGTGAAGGTACTGTCTGTGTCCACGCTGTCCGAAGTGTGGAGCGAGAAGCGCGCCAAGGAGTGGATTTCAGACATCAAGTTCTCCCCCGATGGCGACACCCTGGCCGTGGGGTCCCACGACAACAAGGTGTACATTTACACTTTTGGCGCAAACGGGGACAGTGCTGATGTGTCACACCGTGCCACCTTTAACAAGCACTCGTCCTTTGTGAAGCACATGGACTTCACTTCTGACGGGCAGTACTTGCAGGTGTCAGCTGGCAGCCACGAGCTGCTGTTCGCCAACGCCGAGACTGGGCAGCAGGTGGTGACCAAGGACACCCTGGACGGCAAGGAGTGGGCCACAAACACCACCGACTTGGCGTGGCCTCTGCTTGGCGTGCACCCACGAGGCACTGACGGCACAGATGTGAATGCTGTGGACGTGACCCCCACTGCGCTCCTGCGTGACGCTGGCCCTGACGATGCCACCGCCGTTGTCGGCGATGACTTTGGCCGCGTCGTGCAGTACCGCTACCCCTGTGTGCTGAAGAAGGCTGGGCACAAGTCCTACACTGGGCACAGCTCCCACGTCACCAAGGTGGCCTTCACAGCTGATGGCAACCACGTGGTGTCCACTGGAGGCTACGACCGCTGCACATTTGTGTGGGCGGTACTGCCTGATCCTGAGGGCGAAGCTGAGGCTGTCGAGGCCGCAAGCATGGCGGCATCTGGTGCTGGCGACATGGCCAAGCACGAGGTTGTGGCAGGCCTGACCCCTTCAGCCAGCGACGCCCACAGTGTGGCGTCTGACCCCGCTGATGCCATTGCCGGTGTGCAGAAGGCAGACGTGGACTACGCACAGACCCGCCGCAGCCGGGCTAACCTGGGCAAGAAAGCGATCATCCCCACAATTGCGACGTCTTCCGACGGCCGTGCGCCCCCCGCGGGACTGTCGCTGGAGTGGATTTACGGTTATGAGGGCGAGCGCGGCCGACGCAACCTTGGGTACAATGCGGCCGGCGGCATCATGTACTTTGCCGCCGGAGTGGGCATTGTGTACAACCGCGCGGAGCACCAGCAGCACCACTACACGCGCCACGCCGATGACATCACGTGTCTGGATGTGAATGCAGCCGGCACATACGTGGCCACTGGCGAGATGGGCAAGCGGCCATCCGTGCGTGTGTGGCGCGCAGTTGGCGCCGAGCATGTGGTGACTCTGCCTCCTGTGCACATGCGCGGCGTGGTCACTGTGTCGTTCGACCCCTCAGGACACTTCCTGATGTCTGTTGGCGACGATGACTACCACACTGTGGCAGTGTATTACTCCCCTGCTGGCGACTGGCACGATGCCACTCTGGTGGGCACTGAGCAAGGTGACACCAACCGCGTGCTGTTTGCCCGTTGTCTGCCCCCCACTGACGGCCGCACGCAAGGCGAGTACCACGCTGTCACCGGTGGCAAGAAGCACATCAAGTTCTGGAACTTCCCCGTGCACCGTCCTGACGGCAGCACCCGCACGACAGCGCGCTCCCTGGCGAATGGCGGCTCCCGCTCCCACGGCCTGGCCACCAAGAAGGGTCTGCTAGGCAGCCACATCGGTGCCGTGGTGACAGATGCCGCTGTGGTGGGCTCAGGCTCGTCCTGGTCGCTGGTGGCTGGCACGACCAGCGGCGGCTTGTTGAACTACGGACAGGGCCGCAGCATTGCCAGCTCCGTGGAGCTGCCTGCTGGCGTCACTGCTCTCCATGGCTTCAGCGACGGCGTGGTGGTGGGCGACGCTGCTGGTGGCGTGCATGTGTTCAACTCTGCCCTGAAGAAGATGGCGTCCTACTCCGCCCCAGGCATGTCCTCCTTCGGCTCTTTGGTGCGCTCTGTGTGCCTGCGCCCTGATGGACGCTCCGTGCTGGTAGGAACGGCCAAATGCGAAGTGTGGGAGATCACTCGATCGACCTCTTCCGCGTGCCAGATCGTGAAGGGCCACTACGGGCGTGGCGAGGTATGGGGCCTGGCCACCGCCCCTGGCGATGGCTCCGCTGGCTCCGGCAATGCACAGTTGGCTGCCACCACCGGTGACGACGGTGATTTGATTGTGTGGGACCTGCAGCGCCACCTGCCCGTGTCTACAGTGAACATCAGCGACCCCGAGAAGAAGGGAGCCCCTGTGCGCGCTCTGTCCTGGACCGGTGCATGGGGCACGCCCGCGGGGGCAGCTGGCTCCCGGGCGCCTTATGGCCTGATTGTCGCTGGCATCGGCGGACGCGTGGGAGGCACCCGCGCTGACGCCGAGAACACTGGCGAGTTCAAGCTGGTGGATGT
>Ga0307982_1004823_pt1 | contig 10607 bp, 6 predicted proteins | sample OrgLakmetagen989_FD_201847 | JGI IMG/M metagenome (GOLD analysis project Ga0307982, IMG submission 201847) | Saline water microbial communities from Organic Lake, Antarctica - #989 | ecosystem: Environmental > Aquatic > Non-marine Saline and Alkaline > Saline | place: Antarctica: Organic Lake... | reverse complement strand
TGGGGGGGGTCCTTTCAGCGCCCCCCCCCCCCCCCCCTGCAGTTGCCATGTCCAGCCTGAGCCTGGAGACTGCTGCCCGCTTGGTGATGCGTGCAGTGCAGCACGGTGCCAGGCAGTGTGTCCACGCCATGCTCCCGTCTTTACAGGGGGCCTCAGCGGCTGAGCTGTGTGCTGCTGTGCTGGCTGTTGGGGGGGGGTCTACTGAAGAGGCCCCCCCTGGGGCCATGCAGCAGCAGGCGATCGGGGCAGCTGCCAAAGAAGTAGGCGCGTATGACTCAGCTGCGGCACTGGAAGCAGCGATGGGGGCTTTAGCAGTTATCGGCGAGCCGGGCATGCACTGGGCTGGGTGTGTTCTTGCTGTGATGGACGGTGTTCCGACGCTGGCACCGACGCTGCTTGAGCTGCTGCTGCGATCAAGTGCCATCACACGATGCAGTGATAAGGTGTCGTATGTCACGAGCCCCGAAAAAGAGCTCGTATTGGCACTGCGGGATCACATTTTGCCTCATGCGCGCCGCGGGCGGTTGGATTTTGTGCTGCTGCTGCTGCGAGCTGCGGCATGGGCACCGCAGCCAGGAGATCGTGCCCTGGCAGCAGCGGCACAGCCTAGGGCCGGTGTTGTGCAGGACCTGCATGCTACCACAGCCCCTGAGGCAAGCAGGCATGGGCACATGCATGTATTCAGCGCCGTTGTTGAGCGGGGCTTCGTTATTTATACGCGTTTTGGTTGTGTTCAGGTCACCCAAGAACAACTTTGGGAATGGTTCATCAATGGCTGTGCTGTAGCTGCCCTGCCCCGGGACTTGGTGGTGTATTTCATGCACAAGCTGCGAAGCGTGAGGGTCGACTCGCCCACCACTCCCGCTGAGGGCAAGTCGGAACACGGAACAGCCCAGGCACTGAGTGGCACCGAGCTGCTGTGTATGCTGTTTCAAGCCGCAGATTTCTCGTGCATTGACAATGCCCGAGGCACTCCTCAGCGCTTGCATGTGCTGGCAATCTGCCTGGAGGAGGTTCAGCTCCCCAGCGCACCGCCGGCAGCCGATTGGGCAAGCCTGCAAGATCGCCTCCTGAGCCTACACTCCTCTGGGGCGGAGCTGTCAGGCGTCGCAGCCCAGGCGGCCCTGGATGCCAGTGATGGCCTGGACTCCGCGTGTGCCGCTGTTGCCCTGCTGCTCTCAGCACTGCACCCAGAGCTGGCGCGCACAGCGGCGCATGTGGGCCCACTGTTCCGCATGGCCCACTGCGCACCGCACCAATGGATGCCAGCCGTGCGCACCGATCGTGGGTTTCCATATCTGGCATACACCGACCTGGCTGGGGGGGAGGGGGTGTTATGGGGGGCTCTGCAGAGCCTAGATGCGTTTGCGGAGATGGCTGGCTACCAGAGCAGTGTGAAGGCACTAATGGCGACGATGTACCGCCGGCTGCTGCTGCTGCATGCAGGGCAGCTGCGGCGCCTGAACGCCACCCGCCCTGCCCGGCCTGTTGTTCGCGATGACCCAGAAGAATTCTGGCTTGACAACTATTCCCTGGAGGAAGGCTTGCATGAGGGCAACTGGCGCCTACGGAGGACGGCAGTGCTGACGAGGGCGGCATTGCGAGCAGTGGCTAGTTGAATACACGATTCGTGCGTTGTAGTCACTAGGTTTAGGTCCGTCCAGGCTCCTGCACAGCTCCCCAAGGGGGGGGGGGCAGCTCGCAAGGGGGGGGGGCAGGGGAGGGGTGTGTGTGTGGTGCTATCGTTGCACCCTGCCCTGCTGCAATTCACTCCAGATCCAAACTCACCTGTGCATACATGTTTCTAAACAAGGATGAATGTGTTGAAGGGGGGACAGGTGCCGTTGAACCCCCCTCCAAGTCACCGATGCCGCTGTCCTCAGGCTGCAGATTGCTGCCTTTCGCGGGGGAGATGGCAGCTACTGCAGCAGCCCAAGACGACGCTGGCTTGGCAGGTGCATCAACGGGCGCGACCAGGTGTTGTACAGGCTGCTGCTTGGGGGCTAGTCGTGGGGCTTTGGGGGGGGGTGCTGACAGCAGCCTGGGGGCTGAGGCGTTGAACAGACCTCTACCGCGCTTCGTTGCCCGGGGGGGGTCGCTTGTGGGCAGCACTCCAGGGAGCACACTGCCTGATTGTCCGATTCGGTTGACCCCCCGTTCAACTGTGAATTCGCCCCCCCCCCTCCTGTCCTCCACCACATGCATGTCAAGCCACGCTGACACGCGGGCATGGCGCAGCAAGCCCTCCAATAGACCAGCATACGTGCTGGTTTGCACTGGGCCCATGCACAGGTTGGGCACCGATGCATCTGGGGCCAGCACCCCTCGCTTACGCAGCTGCAGCCAATGGTCCCTGAAGCCCTCGAAGAACCCCCCCTGCTCACAGCGCCACAGGGACTGCGGGCCAAACACGTCATCCTGCCGCACAAACGCATCATTGCGCTGCGCATCCAGCAGTAGGCGTGCCTCCCAGTCCTTGGTGATTTGTCTGTACAGCATGGTCTCTTCAATGCCCCCCTGGGTGGCAAGGGACAGCACCAGCACATCCCGCCGCTGCCCTAGGCGATACGCCCTGTCCTCCGCCTGCCGCTGCTTGGCGGGAGAGAAGCCCATGTCCCAGTGCACCACCACGTTTGCGCCAGTGAGGTTCAACCCCTCCCCCCCAGCAGTAGTGCTGATGCAGGCGGCGTGTACCCCCGAGGAGGACGAGTTGATGGACGCCACCACTGCATCACGAGCGGAGCCACGTCCATCACGGCCATGTATTGCCACCGTGTTGTATCCTGCACGGCCCAGGTGTAGCCGGATGTAGTCCAGCACACGTGTTGAGTGGGAGAATATCAGCACACGGTGGGGCTCCGTGGAAATTGGGGGAGATGTCGCTGCAGCACTGCCACGTCGGAACAAACCAGCCATGACTTGAAGCAGAACAACCATTTTACTGCTTTCCTGTGGTTCCATCACACGGCCTGTCTGAAATCCCGATGCGCCTCCCCCCGCCGCCACACTGGAGGGGGGGGGTGCCGCCGCCGACGCCGCCTGCGCTGTCACGGCGCCGCCCAGCTCCCGCTCAAGCCGTGCCTGCAGGGGGGGGCACCCTGCAGGGGGGTGCATAAACTCGGGGCTTTGAGCCAGTTTGCGCAGCAGCACTTGTCGGATGAGTGCAGCGCCTTTTGTGACTCGTGCCCGCAGGGCATAGAAATCACAGCGATCGCCCAAGTAGGCTGCAAATGCAGGAACGTGCACTGACTCTGCTGCAGCGGCTGCCTGCACTTCAAGTTGCTGCCATGGGTCCACTGCACTGCTGGCGCCTGCAGCTGCGGGCGCAGGGGTGTGCAGTGGGGATGCATCTTCAACCCCATCCGCCATATATGAGTCACCAGCGGGCGGTTTCGCCACAGCACGCCCCAGCGCCCGCAAATACTCCGCAGGGGAATGCAGCGGTGCCATGCGTTTGTACATGTGGAACACCCGTTGCCACAGCCCCTGCACAATCGCCCCATCGGCGATGGCATCGGAGGCCGCAGCACGGTAAAGGCGCCACTGGGGGGGGGACATGGTACAGAACAGCACCACGGAGTGCTTGGCGGGGAGGCAGTGCGCCAGCACACTGGCCTTACTGCGGCGCAGTACGTATGGCGCCGCACACCGTTCCAGCTCAGCCACCACCCCCCTTGCCTGGGCCTTGTCAAGGGGGGTGGATTCTGGGGACCGCCAGCGGCGCAGTGTGTGGGTGAGGGCTGACTGCAGGCGGCGGCAGTAATCTGACAACGACACATGTGGCAGCAACTCCCACTCCGCTCCGCTGCTGAGTGCGGGGCGGCTCCGCAGCCCTATGGCTGCCAGGCGCTTAAACAGGTGTTCCCATGCAGGGGGGGTGAGACACCCCCCAAAGTCGAGCAGGCCAAGTAGGTCGCCAGCTCCGTGAGAGATAGCAGTACCTGTCAGCAGCAGTCGCGTTTGTGCATGCAGGGCTTGCAGTGCTGCCCGTCCCACCCCTTCAGCCGTGGTGCAGTTGTGTGCCTCGTCTACCACAAGCAGCCCAAGGGGCACGGAGGCAAGCGAGGTGGTCACGAGCCCTCCTCGCCTGTGCTGGCCCTCCTTCACTGCGAGGGCGCTCACACAGCTGTGGGTGGTCACCACCACATCCACCACTCTGTCGATCATGATCTGAAGCGTTTCAGCCACGTGCTCCGCAGAGTGACTGCTGGTGAGGGACACCACGTGTAGCCCCCCTGCACCCCATTTATCCAGCGCAGCACACCACTGGGCTGCAATGGAGTTGGGCACCACCACCAGGGATGGTAGGGGGGTGTTGCCCATGTGCGTCTGGGCGTCCGTTGGAGTCAGCTGCCATCCCGCCACGCCTAAGTCCGCAGCTATCGCTGCCCGTGCAGCCTCAGCGCGAGCCACAAGGCCATGTTTGCGTAACCTGTCAGCTTTTGTGTCGCAGTGCACCCCATGCGCGTGCACAAGGCAGGCAATCGCTTGCAGAGTTTTCCCCAGACCCATGTCATCCGCTAACACACAGGACTGGCGAGCGGATAATCGAGGCAGCAGCCAGTGAAGTCCTGCCCGCTGGTGGGGATAAAACTGTTCCCATAGCGATATGGGAAAGCCTTTTGGGCAGTTTGCAGCAGGCGTGGCCCCAGATGGAGTCCCAGCTTGCGGTATTTGCTTCGACGACGCCGAGTGGGACCTTGGCGCAGCAGGCCTGCTTGCCGCCACCCGCTGGTGGTTCGGAGGCTGATCGGGTTCAGCTGACCGCATGCAATTGGCAGCAGGCACCAGATTCAAGCGCTGTAGGAGGCTCGGTCTTGCCATGCCACAGAGATTTTTTCAAATCACTATCACATATCTCAAAGAAAAGTATGGGAAGTCGCTTCCGTTGCTTGGCTGCCGCACTTGCGATGACCAAGGCTCGACATAATATTTCGCAGCTTTAGACATTAAACTTGAATTGGAGACTGCGCTTGCACAACCTCCGCAGTTTTGCAGACTGTGCAGTGGGTGGGCGATGGCAGCCCTACCTTGGCTTGGCGCAGGGGGGTGGCGACGGCAGCGGCTGACGCCCCGCAAACGCGCATGCATATGCAGAAGACACGTGGATTCATAATGGGCACGCTAGTGTCCTCTTCCCTGTGGTTGCTGCGCCGTCCCAGTCCGCCCATATGGACGGGAGGCCGCCGCCTTCGGTGACAGGCACAGCGGGCTTGGGCACTACGCAGCGCATGTGTTGTACAAACATAGTATATTGTGTCCACAGCATGTGGACCCCCGCTCCCCCCCCCAACCCCCCCTGCACCCCTTTCGCGTTCAGAAGGGGAGTTATAAGGAGGCGGCGGCTGGCCGGAGACTCTGCCAGCGTGTTGGCAGTCCACAGAAGCACGGACCGGCACACCCACATACGCCAGTATCATGTGAGGTTGTGATGCGCAACTGTGGCTGTGAAGGGGTGTGTTAGAATGGCTCCCAGTCGTCCGCTGGGGCGGCAGCTGCAGGGGCTGGCGCCGGCGCTGAGCTGATGCTTGTGGAGGCCATAGAGGAAGAAAGCCCCCCTAATAGGTCTTCGTCATCCCCAGTGTTGCTGGGTGCTGCCTGTGTGGTGGGCTTGCGCAGGCCTGAAGGCTTTTTGAGTCCGCCCCCAAGGCGTGTTGAGCGCTTGGTGCGGCCTCCACTGCTACCTGTAGCCAAGCTCAGCTTAATGGTCTGCCCTTCCTCCAGGGTTTCAATCTTCTTGTCGTCTACATTCAAGCGGCTTTTGCCGCTCTTGACCAGCTTTGCCTCTCTGTGCACACAAGCATTGGTGCAGACAGCGTTGCGGAGATTGCTGCAAAGTGGTGGACGGGCAGCCGAACCGCCTGTCGGCACAGGTCGCTATACTCACTCCTCGAACTCGACCAAGATGGTTTTAAAATCAAATGCTTCTGCCCTTTCTTGGAAGCCTAGACCAATGAATGTGTGGCGACCTGCGCACATGGGTTTATGTTGAGGTTGTCCCGCACAGATCACGGCTGGAGAAGCTTGAGAAACACACCTTTGCCATCACTGATGCGCAGAACAAAGTAGCGACTACTATCAGCTACAGGCTCATATGCTGGTGGACCTTCCACGGTCACTGGTGCCATTGCGAATAGCTTGCCGTCGCGGCCAACAAGCTGGATCACTGCTTTATCCCCTTTCTGCAGCACTTTTAGAGTGCCGTCCCAAACCTGGTTGGTCCAGTCTTTTGCCCTGTGCCCGCTCGCAGTTGACGCAGCAGGGATTTTAAAAACAAATACATCATTCACTTCCAGCAGGGTGAACACATCCTCGTCGGCTGCCATGCTCAACTCAAAGTGGTGAAGCTGAGCTGAAACGTGAGGTACGCTAGCAGCGAATCGAAACAGCAGTCGGTGAAACAGCAGTCCACTTGAAATGCGCTGGCGAAGTGCAAATAATTTGGGGCTCTGCGACTCTGTCATACGCTAGAGGCACCACAGTGGCATCGGCTGAGCGCAAGCAGGGGGGCTCAACACACAAGCGTTGCTAGCACTGTTTGTTGTGACATGTGTGATGTGCACACAAAAACCTGCCAGAGAACTTGCCTCGAGTGATCTGTTTTGTTGCAAGTTCGTCATCATGTCTGCTTCTGCTACTCCCGAGAGTCCAGCCTCCGAGGCTGGCAGCGAAAGCAGCATTGGCAGCGCAGCCAGTGCAGCTGCTGCCAGCGGTGCATCTCAAGCCACACAGCAAGAGATTGAGCGCGCTGACGAACTCAAAACGCAGGGCAACACGTTCTTTAAAGAGAGACAGTTTTCTGCTGCGATCAAAGCATACACAGAGGCTCTTGACCTGCACACCACGGCTGTGCTGTATGGTGAGTGAAATGCGAAATGTGCACTGCGAATGCACTCCTCAAAGCGTCACTCAAGTGTCCCCTCATTGCAGGCAATAGGGCTTTTGCGCATGTGAAGCTGGAAAACTTTGGATCTGCAATTGCAGATGCCGACGAAGCCATTCGCCTGGATGCAGATTATTTGAAGGTGCGCTCAATATCTCACGTGGAAGGCTTTCAAATTCCGCTGTACAGGTGTCTTGTAGCATGAGTCCAAATTACGTTCAGCAAGTCATGTACGCAGCCCATTCATTTTTACAGGCATATTACCGCAAAGGCTCCGCATACCTTGCCTTGGGGAAGTTTTCAGATGCCAAGGACGCTTTCTTTCGCGTTGCGAAGGCCAGGCCGCAAGACCGGGACGCACGCTCCAAGCTCGCCCAGTGCAACAAAATCATCAAACAGCAAAAATTCAAGTCAGCATTGGACAGTGGCAACCGGTTCACTGCCACTGCTCCCAGCACCAGCTGGCGCAGTGTTGATTTGCCCAGCGAATACTCTGGCCCGAAATGGGATGATGACGAGCCGTGCGATGCGCAATTCATGAAGGCGGTCATGCAGCACTTCAAGTCACAGAAAATGCTGCCCCGACGGTACGTTATGCGCCTGCTGATGGAGTGCAAGGCTCTTCTACGGGGCGAGAGCACCCTGGTGGACGCAGCACTGCCCCAGCAGAGCGACGAGGAAGACGCCGCTGAGCGCTACTTCAACATTTGCGGAGACACGCATGGGCAGTACTACGACCTGCTGCACATTTTTGAACTGAATGGCCTGCCATCTGTCGAGAACCCTTACCTGTTCAACGGCGACTTTGTGGACCGGGGCTCCTTTGGGGTGGAAAACGTGCTGGTGCTGTTGGGGTGGAAGTTGGCTCTGCCCAACGCCATGCACCTGAACCGGGGGAACCACGAGACCATCAACATGAACAAGATGTACGGCTTTGATGGGGAGGTGAGACACAAACTGGATGAGGCATGCATGGGGCTGTTCACACAGGTGTTCCAGTCTCTCCCCCTGGTGCATGTGGTGGACGACAAGGTCATGGTGGTGCACGGGGGACTGCCCTCCACTGACGAAGCTGACCTAGCCTCCATCAAGCGCATTGACCGCTTCAAGGAGCCGCCAGAGGGCAGCCTCTTCGCGGACCTGCTGTGGACGGACCCTCAGCCCTTCCAAGGGAGGGGGCCCTCAAAACGCGGACAGGGCAAGTCTTTTGGGCCCGATATCACGCATCGTTTCTTGGAGCGAAACGGTTTGCAGCTGCTGGTGCGTTCACATGAGGTGCGCGACGACGGGTACCTGGTGGAACACGACGGAAAGTGCGTCACTGTGTTCTCAGCTCCCAACTACTGCGACAGCATGGGGAATAAAGGCGGAATTGTGCGCTTGGACCGGAACTGCCAGCCGACGTATGTGCAGTTCACTGAGGTGGCACACCCCCCAGTGCGCCCCATGCAGTACAGTGACAACCTCATGAGTCTGATTGGGCTCATGTAGACAGGTATACACGGAGCGGGTAGCATCAGCGCACAGGGGTTGCTGTGCATGGCAGGTGTGCTGGTCCAGTGCTTGTTGTCGGCTAGGGGGGTTCAGGGGGGCTTCGGCTCGCTTGACTGCTCGATTGTTTGTGATTCGCACACCCAACCTTCAAATTTACAGCAACTCATGAACTTCAGTCCATCGTATACTTTTTTTCTCGGTCTATGTTGGCAACTTGTGCGGACTCTACTTTGGTCCACAGAAGTGTACACACGCGTACAGCTTCTGACGCTGCAACAGCGGTCTGTCTGACCACGGTTTAAAACAGCATGTCTGTAAGAACGACAAACACTTTGGCAAAAAATACCTATCAATGCAGAATTGAACGGGTTTTGCGCAGACTTTCTCATGGGGCTGTCCCAACGATCGAGCTTTGGGCATTGCCGGCACCTGGCAAAACCAAGCTGAGGCAAGGCCAAAAGCACCCAAGGAGCTGCTTTCAAGTGAAATACAACAAGCTGCAGCAGGCCAAGGACACACGTTATGGCTGGATGCATCTGGGCGTGTTTGGGCGACAGGGCGCAACAACGAAGGGCAGTGTGGTATGGGGCGCAGCATGGCTACAGTCGAAACTCCACGCGTTGTCGCTGCATTGGACTCCATGTACGTCACACACGTGGCGGCTGGAGCCCTCACAAGCGCATGCATTGTGGATGGCAAGTTGTATGAGGTGAGTTGCACTCCTGGGTGGTGCGTGTTCAAGTTGTACTGCAACAGGCGTTGCTGCTGCTTCGGCGTGGTGGAGCCTGACTCACGCAATGTCTTCCCTGCGCAGTGGGGTTTTTGTTGCACTGCACTGAAAGCAAAAGACAAAGATGAAGATCAAACGGATTCAGATGAGGTTTCATATGAAGATGCCATGGAGTCAATGGTGCAGCTGACAGGCCTTGTACGTAAAGTGTCGGTCCTGTGATTGTGCGGATTTCCATTGTTGATCTGCGGCCGTTCTTTGCCAAATAAACCAACAAGGCACATCGCGCACCCATCCGAGCTGCACAACTTGAATGATTTCCCACTGTACAGTCATCCAGACTTCGTGATCGCCCGGAGTTGCGCCGGTTGGTCACGCAGTCTAACCTGCAGTATCTCACCGGCGAAAACAAGGGCTACCACAGCGGCCACCGCGACGAAGACGAAGATGAGGTGGCAGGAGGGCAAGCTGCCGCTCCTGAACGCTCAGCAGAAGACCAGGCTGCGCACTTCCGCTCCCTGACGCTGCTTGCTCAGCGCGTCATGCGGATGAAGGTGCGTCGCATGGCGGTCCCCCAGCCCACGCTCGCCGCGGAGCTCTCGGCAGCCGGCAGCCCTGTGGTCAAAGTCGCCATTGGGTATGGACATACTGTTGCGCTGTGTGAGGACGGCTCTGTGTGGAGCAAGGGGTACAACGACCGGGGGCAGCTGATGCAGGGGCACCGTATTACGCTCCCCTTCTTTGTGGCAGTTCCGCTGGCACTTCCGGGGGCGGAGGAGCGCGTGGTGGATGTGCAGTGCGGCACCAGCCACACACTGCTGCTGACGTCAGCCGGTGCCGTGTACGCCGCAGGGGGGGGTGGGCTGGGCCAGTTGGGCCAGGCTCGCCGTGGCGATCGCTTGACACCGGTGCGGGTCGCCTGGGGCGACACGCTGTACGCCCCGCCCGGCAGCAACGTGGCCGTCAGCATCGGGACTGGCGCCAATCACAGCTGCATTGTTGACGCCACGGGAGCCTTGTGGACATTTGGGCACTCAGAGTATGCCCAGATGGCCCCCCCAGCTGCCCTAGAGGAGGCCTCAAAAGAAGCTGCTGCCGCAAGGGGGGGGTCTCCCGCATCTGTGGGGGGGCGCAGCAGCGGCTCTGGGCCCACTGGGGATCACACTGTTTCCGCTCGGTTTTACTACGAGCCACGACGAATGGTGGGCACCGGAACAGGTCCAGGGTGTGTTCTACAAGCCACCCGTGTGTTCTCAGGCTGCGGGTGCAACTTCATGGCTGCCACTTGCGCTGATGGCCGCCTGATGACGTGGGGATGGAATGCCTGGAATGTTTTGGGCAGAACAGCAAACCTTGCCGCCTCACGCGCCAGTGGCGGCAAGGTGTGTGTTCCGGGCTTCGGCGAAGAGGTGGGCTTGCCCGTTCGGTCTGTGGCCTGCGGGCAAAACCACACAGTGATTGTCACGGAGCCCGAGGGGCATCGTTTTGCCCGCGGATGGG
>Ga0307982_1004821_pt1 | contig 10609 bp, 13 predicted proteins | sample OrgLakmetagen989_FD_201847 | JGI IMG/M metagenome (GOLD analysis project Ga0307982, IMG submission 201847) | Saline water microbial communities from Organic Lake, Antarctica - #989 | ecosystem: Environmental > Aquatic > Non-marine Saline and Alkaline > Saline | place: Antarctica: Organic Lake... | reverse complement strand
AGTCGTGCCCACTTTGCGGCCGGTGAACGCAAAGATGCACACCACGGAAATCCCGAGCGAGATCACGAACGCCCACGCCGTGGATTCCACGAGGCGCGACTCGGTAGACGCAGCCACCCAATCCCACGAGCTGAGGCGCAGTACAGGGGGATTTGATTTGAGCCCGGCCGCCGCGGTGTAATTGGCGTTGGCTTCCGCCACAAAGTTCTGCCAGCCGTCTATCCCATCCGCAAGACACGAGATGTCGAAAATTAGGTGGTTGGAGAGGAAGATAAATGCAACTGAAAGATGAAGTGGAAGATAGGTAAAGTACGGGTAAAGTACGGGTAAACACGTATAAATCAATAAATAATCATCACGGACCAAAGAAAGCCTCAATTTCGTTGAACGGGGTGTTCGTCGGCAAGCGAGTTTTGAATTCGGCTTTCAGCCACATGAGGTCGCCGTCACGGTCGCAGTCAGGGCGCGCGTAGTCAGACCTGCTAGCTTGGTAGTAGTACACCAGAGCAGCACTTTTGAAGTCCTCAGGTGGCAACGGCAAGCCCTCCTCAAATCTGCCTTGAAGAAAAGAGTTCAAATCTTCCATGAAGCACGTGCTAGACGACCGCACCTGAATATAAAAATAAACGCCAATATTTGCATGAATAACATAACATAGATGGGACATAAAGTAAATCGCTGGAGAAGAATCTATCCAAAAAAAACTCTCAGATTCATCGTACTTTCAAGATTTTATGTACAAATTGTATTCGGTGTTATACTACGCGTACGCACCACTTGCAAGCGAGGATCTTTGTAAACAGCTTCACAAGTTGCCAGCAGCAGAGTTTGCTCTGTCTCGTCGAGAGTGCGAGCGAATTCGCTGCTGTTGGTGTTCGTTCCGTCGTCGTTTTCATCGCGCGACCCACTGCGATATCGAACGTTGCGCAAGTCCCATAAAAGGGTGACATCCACTGTAGATTTGGCGGCAGGGCTGGTAGGTTGCATTGTCGGTGCTGTTGAGTTGCGCTGCCTGGATGGCTGCAACGTAGGAAATGGCAGTGGAAACGCCGTAGGTTGCTCTGTGACAACAATTCCAGCAGCCGAAGGCTTGAGATATGGCTGCAACGTAGGAAATGGCAGTGGAAACGCAGTAGGTTGGTCTGTCACAACAACTCCAGCAGTTGTGGGCTTGGGAGTTGGGAGATGCGTAGGCTTCAACGTTGGCTCTGGCGACGGCTCAGAGACTGGGCGGGGCGTGGGCTCGAGCACTGGTGTCGCAGTGGGGTATATTATATTCGGCACACTGTAGCCGTCGCTGGCCGAGCCGGAATAATCATTCGACGAACTGGCATCGGCCAGATTGCGCGACGCCACAGTCCCAAACAGCTCGTAGGCTACCCCCAAGTTGTGCTGCTCGCCGAACAGTTGAGGAGGGTCCGAAGCGCCCTGGATGTGCAACAAGGTCCAGCCAAAGAGGGCAAAGGTGCTGAACAATGGCACGAAGGCGCAAACAAAACGGTGCCGCTGCACGAAACAAGTGGCTTTTGCAACCGATCGAACACGCTTGAGCTTCAGCACTTCCGACGGTGACATGTGTTCGGCCATTAAATCAGCGGCGGCGGCGGAGCTCTCAGCGCGTGGCGTGCGTGTGCAGCAACATGGGCAGCAATAGGCCAACGAACAGCATTCCGAGCAGCACTTGCATTGGCAGCACTTCGTGGTCTTTGAGATGTGCAAAGCGGCCATGAAGAGTGTCATCAACAAAACGTAGTTGCATATCACCAAGAGGCCTACAAACTGTCCGAATTCCCGGAGCACAGGCAGGGCGGACGCTACATTAGCGAAAAAACTTCCGGCCGTAGTGACTGTTGCAGCAAGGAGTGCACTGCCAGCTCGTTTGTAAACCTAATCATTACGCACGCAGACTTATAAAACGGTGCAGCCTTTCGAAAGGAGGTAGCTCAAGAGGGAACAGACAGACAATCTGATAAAATGGTCATTCTAGACCAAAATTATCGACCACTCATATACAAAAAAGCAGTTGTACCTTCGAGAGAAGAAGAGCATCTCGGCGAGATTGCAGAGCTTGTGAAATATTTTGACTCCGTGAGTCGACGTTGGACATAAATTCGTCGTACGTGTTAATAAGAAGGAAAACACCATCGCAGCCGATTCCCACAACAACAAACATACCGAAAAAGTTCAGCAGAGGCGTTCGCGCTATCCCGAGACAAGACGAGTACGTCCAATACGCAAGAGGAAGCGAAAGTAGCATGCATAAGAACGCAGCAAGTGTCAGTAATCCGCTCTTTGATGTACGTGCGACGACGGACACAACGAGGACGAATCCAGCGGCTGCAAGACGTGAATCGTACGCTAGAGCTTGGAGCACAGAATAGTCGTAAATCTCTGAATTCCACACGGAGACTCGAAATTCTCCTTGAGATCTTGAGAGCATATCAGGGAGAAGAACGTTGGTCAAATAAGTGGACAATTTTGAGGAATCTCCCAGGAACACGAAGTGCGAAATCATGACTGTTGACTCTGGGTTGCTCGTCGAGAACGACGTCTCGAGGAAACCTTCACCAACATTTGCTTGCGCAATTGCGTCGACAATGGTATCAAAAGGCGTGTCTAACACCTTGCCTTCCTCAGGAGGACACGTACGGATAGCGTTCAAACCTCCAACAAAAAAGACTGGCACGAGAGAGGCGGCAGCTGCACAAGTGCCAGTTTCTGCGTCTTTCAAGCAGTACGTCTCATACTTTTTGCTACACTGAAGATCTGCCTCCAGATCACGAGCCAAAGCCATATTTGAAGCAGTCAATACATTATTTGGGTTCGTAATTGGCTCTGGTGAGGAATACAACAAGCGTACAATTTGATAATCTGAATCCTCGTTGAGGCGTCGTCTACCTTTGCTGGCCGTAACGTTGTGATAGATGGTATCTTCCTCGAGCGAAGACGAACAAACGGTTGTATCATCGACGAGAGCTTGAACAAAGACGTAATTGTCATTTTCAACGCCATCACTTGACAAATATGAGGTGAGGTCAAGATCAAATTCGAGGGGCCGGCGGACCCATGCTTTGTAACCCAAATATGACGATCCAGACACGCATATGAAAATGACCAAAAGTGGCGACAATAGGATGATACGCGCAAATCCTAAAAGGAAGGTAGGCATGGTGTTTGCCTCGTCTTCTTCAACAGTTGGCCGATTGCGCCCAGCACGTGCCCATCTACTCTTTTCAGCACGGCCAAGTAAAATGGACATCAAGCCGACGAGCACAATGAATGCACAAACAATTAAGGCCTCGACAGGCAGAGACGGCATGGCCACAAAGAAAGTCCAATTGCTTCCATAACTTCTTGGTTCAGCCCATATAGGCGCAGTAGTTGGTTGAGCAGAGATCGTCGGCGAAGGAGTGGGCGCAACAGATGGCTTGCATGCATCTACATACGAAAATGGTTCCGGATTACAAACACCTGTATTACCGCACACGTCACAATTATCGGTCTCGAGACCGCTGCCAACGACTCCGTCACAACCCGTTGTGCTTGCTTCACTGCATGTGGAGCACGCAAAAGTATCGGGCACAGTCACAGAACTTTTGGTGTTGTTTGGAAGGAATGCATCCAGCCAAACGTCAAACGAGAGAGTGTCAGCAGCAAAGGGAATGCTTAGCGCTGCTGTGCAGTGTGAAGTGCCTGCGAAGATATAGCTTGTGCTGGCACCAGTAGCCTGGCGTAGCAGCCGAAGTGAAAACTCGTCGGGATTGCCGTTCATCGCTTCCCAAAAGCTCAATTGCGTTGCATCCTCAAGAGACGAGACTTGAGCTATGGGCCCATGCCCGTTTGTTTCTAAATTTTCTTTGGCGCTTGTCCATAAAGCAAGGGAATAGTCCTCGTCGCCTGCTTCGTAGGTGTCACGAGAGGTGCGCCAGAAAGTGCACTCAGCTCCCCAGGCGGCTACGCTGTTCGCCACAAAATCATGCGTCACCAGGAAAAAGGAGTCTGCAATCGCCACTACGGATGTGCTCGAGCCGCGGTTGATGTAATAGTCGGAGAGCATGGGCGCGTAGATGGCGGTAGCAACGGCACCTGCGGAGCAACCCGTCACGAGGACATTGCTCGGATCAGGAAAATTCCTCTTTACCCACTTCAAGGCAGTGGCAGCGTTGGCTGCACCATTGTGCCGGATCGTGACGTCGCTGCCTGAACCGCTGTCATCCGAGTACACCATTTCGACATCTTCGCCCACATGTACGTCCTTCGTGCAGTATGGGATGAAGACATAAGTCCAGTCCTTAACAGGATTGTCAGCATCAAACGAGTCAATCAAGCCGCCTCCAAAGTAAGCTGATGTAGTAGCAGTCCATTGATTGCAGTCAAGGCCAGAAATGGCAGGGTCAACTTCCAAGTAGCCAGTTCCCGAACAAGTTTCATAGTTCCAACATGCGCCTCCACCCTGTCGATAGTTAAAATAATGTGTTAAAAAGACACGCACAAAAACACGCGAATCAACATGGAAAAAACATGTGAACGTTGGCTAGATATATTCATTGCATATACTGGGCATACAAATGGTACCTGAAACTCGACGACGACTTTGCTGGAGCTGCCCTTGCGGACAACAAAGCTAAACGCGCCCCCTTGTGCGCAGCCTGTGCCTGCGTCGGTTGGCGTGAGCACTCGCGAGTAGCCTTCGTCCATGAATTCGAGGTCCACGTACCCATCTGCAATCCAACAAAAATGTAGAGCAATAAACTACACGCCGAAGCGTTGTAGTCATTCAAAATTTGGGCCATACCTTCGTCGGCCGGTGTGCATGCTGACTGTGACTTCACTGGCACTGACGGAAGTTCTGGTCCCGCTTGAAAGCTCCCGGAGGTACTGGTGCAACTATCGTCTGCTGACCCAGATACTCCACCGACGGACCAAGACACCTCACTATCATCACTGCCACCGCAGGCGTATGGACTGTAAGAACCTTCCTCGAGGCACACCACGGTGGTACCATAACCTCCAGCGGATAAGGTAACGTTTACTGAAGTCGATAAGAAAAGAGAGTTTCCATTCCAGCCGTCTCCACTAGAGTCACTCATTGCCACTGTGAAGTCCGTGCAGCTTACGAGCTTGCGTTTTCCTGCAGCTGAGTGCGCCAAACTGCTACCGCTGCTCCGGAAGAGTGTTGAAAGTATTGCGACTCTCAAACTGTAGTATCGATGCATCGTTCGCAATGTTGGTTGCACTTATGACTCTATTGAACACGTGCCTATCATAAAGCCTTTACTCATATCATCACTCTCAGGATGCCTCTTCGATTATTCGGTGTTACGGAAACTACGTAAAGGAATGATAATATGCCGCAGTTATACAAGACTGACTGACTTCACTTGCATTTTTCTTCTCATCGTCGCGTCATGGCGTCATGTTCCATAATGGAATTTTCTCTAATATATTTCATGAATAAAGACTGCCACCGTTTGTTTCACCACCATGCCCACCATGGCGTCAAGCTTCGGCAGCACTGCTTCTACTAGTTTGTTGAAAAAGAGAACGAAGGCCCTATTTGCTGGACTTCTAGCATGCAGCGCAAGTAATACGCTAGCTGCTTCGGATTCAGCCGCTGAAGTGGAGTTAGATTTGCCCGTGACTGTAGCTTTGCTTTTACCGTCTGCCGACGACCATGGCAGCACACCTATGCTACTAGACCCAGCAACTCTGCAGACAACGCTAGAGCAGGTGCACAGCAACGTCGTTATATCTGTTCTTGAAGATGTTGAGCTTTTGCAATCCGAGACAATACCGTGCACCTCACGAGCTTAAGGATGGGAGCTCTCGGTAATTGTTCTCAATAGCTATGCCCTCTTGCCTTCTTTACTTGCTTGTTGAACGTGTATGCTCTTATTTTGGACCGATCAGACCTTAGCCACCCATCAAGTGCCTTTATTCGATGGCGTGGGTTGGGTAACCTCAGGCTTACAGTATCGAATGCAATGGTCTTTAGCAGCGAAGTTGCCGTCGCATCTGCTGGAGGAAGTCGAGGATGCACTTGCTTCGGACTTGCATCACCGCACGGGGGCGCGAGCGACCTCTCCTTTGCCGTCTGGTACTAATGCAGATGCTAACGATGCTGCAGTGAGTGCAGGCGCAGCAACCGCCAGTGCTGCAGCTGCCGCACGAGAAGGTTTGGGCGTGAGCGTGAGCAAAGTTGACGCCGTGCTGGCCACCATTGCCGCTTCGCAATTTCCGGGCCAGACGGTGTTGTTCGTGCTAGCGCCTCGAAAAGCCAAGGTTGGTTTTCATGCGTGTTTCTTTTATATGTACCTCTCCTCCAGCCTGTTTAGGTTTGATGCGGTGGTAAGGTGTTGGTGTTGGTGATTTCATTTTTCACGCATTCTCGAAGGTGCCACTTCTCCCTAGGATTGCACTTCGAATCTTTTTTTTTTCATTCATAGAACCTTTCTCAATACTTGATGTTTTAGTAAAATTCCTTTGTTGGCGCCGTCACCTTCATTTCTTTTTTTGAACTCGAAATTTACTCCAAAGGTATTCGGCGACCATCGCTTGCGCCGGCACCGCTACCACTACAGCTTACGGCACAGGCCTGCTTGCAGTGCCAGTAGCGCTGCCAGCGGTACGATTGTTCATGATGCAAACCAAGAGAGCAGCAGCGGCAGCGAAAGCAGCCAATGCAATGGTAGTGGTGGCAGTGAGGGTTGTGCGGTGGCATGGGTTGGTAGCGGTCGATTCTTGGTTGTAGATTTGGCCGCTGGCCCCTGTGAATGGGGTGATGACGTCATCTCGTCTACAGCGAGCGGTGGTTTGGTAGGGCACAACTTTCCGTTCGTTGGCGATGGGACACAGGTGAGAAATGATGATCATGTGTTGATCATTCCTAAAACGAGAAATGTCTTGTGTATGATTTACTACTACATACTCCCTGGTTTCTTCTCGCCACATTCATACTTCTGTACTTCCCTTCTTATTCCCACCGTAGCACTTCCTTTCTCTCTCTGAGATTGAAGGAATGTGACGAGCTGATGTTGACCCCTACATCTATTTGTGTTCCCCTACTTCAGGCGCCCCGTTCTTCATTGGAGGCCCTGGGATTTCATCCTGCCAGTTCTTTGGCTAACGAAGAAGATGGCGACGATGTCGACGACGACGACGATGTTGATACCAAAGCAAACAGCAAGACGAAATATAGCAAAAGCAATGGTGACCGCGGTGATGCGGAAGAAGAAGAAGAAGAAGAAAGTAGTAGTTCCATCGAAATGAGGAAAAACGAAGCACGGTTGCGTGCCCACTTTTCAGGCCCGCTTTTGGCCGGACAAATCGCCAGTTTGGCTTCCTCTGCGGTAAAGGATAAAGAGAGTAAGAGTGTTCTTGCCATCATCTTGAACTTCGTCTGGGCAGTGGTGTATTGTGTTGGTGCATGGTATCATTTCTTTGGCATTACTACCCCTGTTTGACCGGTGTTTCGTATACCTGTTCGACCTATTTTTGTTGCATGTTCTCGATTTTTGATTCATTAATCTTATCTTTGCTCGTTCTAGGTGCGCTCTGTGCTGGCCCCTCCTGTAGGGAGTGCGCAAGATCATTTACACGACGGCGACGCGAGGTAGAGACGGGGGTTTTGTGCCTACTCTTTTTTGGTGTCTATTCTTTGTACTCTTCATTCCTCTCTTTGCCTTCCGTCTATTCGTAAGGTTCGATCGAATGACTGCGTTGTAGCTTTTGATTGTTGGCGTCTCATATCACAGTACTGCGATGCGTGATACCTAAAATATATATGTGTGTGTGTGTGCATGAACATCGCATTTGAAGGTCCGGCCATCATCTCGCCGCGGTGCCGTCCCAACTACTCGTGCCAGTCATTGTCTTGTCGCCTCGAGCCTCGGCGTGGGGCAGCTTGAGTGCGAGCGCCGATGAGGTATCGTGGTGGTCTAATAATAGCCTCATGCATTCTATCGTATTATCATAATATTTAACTCACCTCATCAATTACCATTGTCTCCGGGGAACGGGCAATGCATACCTCTCTTCATTTAATTGTTATCATGATTTTTTTTAACTTGTTTCGTGGCTGTTTTTATTTCAACACGGTTATTTCCCTGCTCCTACGTACTTTTCTGCCGCAACAGGCCTTCCTAGCGCGTGTCTTCAATTCATCAGCCGTGGAATCATTAGTAGCCTCTGCTTTACCTCACCTGAGTTCAGAGAATGAAGAGCAGAAAGTAACGGTGGTTGCTGCTGCACACGGAGTAAGTGCGAAATGCTCAGTGTATAATTTTTTCTCTTCACCTTGGTTCATTTCCCTCTCTAGAAAAAGCACCTCCTGGTGCCTCAATTTGTTTGCTTCATTGGCAACCGTGGACACCATCGAGTGAGCTTGGTATCTGTTGCCAGTGGCCTCCATTACTTGATCGTATTGCGATTGTCATTCCTTCTGGCTGATTTGTCTTTGTGAGCAGGTGAGCGAGCACCCGAGCCTCGGCGTTGCCCTAGCGGAATCGCTTCGCAGCAAAACCCACCACCGTCGCCTCCCTGGGCATCCTCATGCGCACGCTCAAGATTCAACCGACTCGAAAGAAGAGCCTTCGTTTGTGACGGAAGAACACACGTGAGTAGTTTTTTACATATGCCATGTTCGCCTTACCCTTCAAATTCAGCCACTAGCCACCATTTAGAAAGTGGAAAATGAAACGAAACCTCGACGCATTGTTGCAGTTACCAAAGGTACATTTGTCATTGCTCTTTTTCTTTATTTTTGAGCATACTCTATACGGTGCGACTGGACCCTTGCACAATGCATTATCATCCAACAAAAGGTATGTCGACGCATCGGTGCTCCAGCGTATCTTGCGCGACCATCACGGCGACGTATTAGCCCATGTGCTGCTCCGAGATGCCGGTGCTTTCAACGGTGGCAATAGTGATAGTGGCTCATCATCTTCAATGAAAGCGTCGCAGGCACGGCTGCAGGTACCACCAGCATAAGTTCGCTATATTTCGCGTGCAGGGCGTTGAAGTTCTTGTTGACATAATCTTCATAGTTTGAAGAATAATTTGTATTCAATTCTGCATTCTCCCATCAAAATCTTTACTTCTTGAATGATTTGTCATGTGAGAGCCCTTATTACACTTCATGTCACATGTTCTCGGGGGTGCATGCTTCTTTGTTTGCTGCACATGTACTAGGTTGAAGTGGCGTTGCGCGATCCACACGCCTTCGCGCAACAAACTCACATGAAAGCAGCAAGCTCCAGCGGTAACAAGAGCGGCCGTGAAAGTAGCAGTGGGCTTCGCGTCTTGCCAGTGTTTGTGCTGTCCGATTTGGCCTTCAGTTCCCCCCTCAGCGCGGGTGAAAAGGGCAGCGGCGGCGCTGCCAGTGCTGTTCCATTGGCTTTCGACCATGGCCAGCTGGTGCGAGTTATGAAGAACATAATAATAAGAATGGAGAAGGAGGCATGCACAAAAATAAGCATAAGCTTATTTAGGGAATATATGGACACCAGCACTAGGATGTGCATCCTGCAGCAATTGCTGTTTGCTCTTTTGATTCTTACATTCACTTTTGACTGTTTTGTTTGAAATGAATAGGTGTCTGCTTCAGCTGATTGTGTGATTGTGATTCACTCATCTTCATCTTCTTCAAGCGGCGCCGACCCTAGCAGCAATCTTATGCGCATGCCTTTGGAACATCTCGTCAGCCGACTCGGCGGCGCTGCCGGTGGCAGCAGCAGCATCCCTCAAAGAGGCAATTTGGACAGCTATTTATCCGTTGACCCCAGTGATGCCACCTCAGCCGTGGCCTCCGGAGTGATTACAGCATTGACCAGCGTAAACCCTGCTCCCCCTGTAGTGTCTATGACTCCCGGTGGTAGCGGGACCTCGTCTATAGGACACCACGATGCAGCAGGAAAAGCTAGTAGTTGGGTCAGTAGTAGTAGCCGAGCCTCTACTCATTCTTCAGGCACTTCCTCGTCGAATCTAGTCGTCGATTACACTTGGGCCGTCGGGCACCACCCTTTCCCGCCTTTCGGCCTTTTAAGCCAATCAACCAGCGGCAATAGCGGCGATGCTGGCGGTAGCAGCCAAGGGGGTGCGAATGCAGGCGCAGCTAGTAGCATGAAGGGACGAGGTAGTAGCGGCCGAGGCAGCAGCACCAGCAGCAGTACGAGTACTACTAGCAGTTGCAACAAGAATAACGCCCCGTTGTGGACTCTGAGCCCTCTGTACGGCGATGGCGCTACGAGATCAGCGATTGCAGCGAATGTGCACGCGGCGCGAGAGGTAATAATAGCTCTTTCGCACACCTTCTCACCATTACGATTTTTTATGTAGCGGTATTTATGAAAATTTAGAGTGGTCTAATTTGCTCCTATGAATGTCCCGTCTTCTTGCTTGCTTTGTACGCGCTTCCTCTCCAAACACGAACTAGGCGATGCGTGGTCTCAGCACAGCGCTATCTTCGTACGAGTTCAAAGTGTCTCGTGGGCTCACGCATTCGAGCACTGCCAACCAAACGATTAGTAGTCCGAGTGCTGATTATGCGCCGCAGCGCTCTTTACGGGATGCAGCCACGGCTGCCAGAAACGTACTTCCCCAGTCCTCT
>Ga0307982_1004820_pt1 | contig 10610 bp, 2 predicted proteins | sample OrgLakmetagen989_FD_201847 | JGI IMG/M metagenome (GOLD analysis project Ga0307982, IMG submission 201847) | Saline water microbial communities from Organic Lake, Antarctica - #989 | ecosystem: Environmental > Aquatic > Non-marine Saline and Alkaline > Saline | place: Antarctica: Organic Lake... | reverse complement strand
GCACGCAGCAGCGACCCTGGTCGCTCCTCTATGCGGCATGTGACTGGGTACGGCAAGGCGCTGCCGCAGACAGCTTAGGGGTGCATGCGTGTGCCTGTTGCTGTGATTTGCTGTGTGGCAGAGCAGGATGGTGTTTGTGGGAGGGGCTATGGCTGCAGGTGCATGTGCTGTGGGGCTACTGACGCCCAGGCCGTGCTGTTGTGCTTGTCTGCATCAATGTATTTAGGATCATGAAGCGCCACAGTGTGCAGCAGTGAGCTGTGTCGGTTTGCTGTGCACCATCTGGTCAGTGCCGGGCACAGCAGTTCCGTTGTCCCAGCTCAGGCTTTCTGCCTGCGGGCAGTTGGTCGCCCGCCACAGCCCGGGGTAGCACGCACGAGCCCAGCTCACATTGTGCGCTAGACTAATATCTTGCAGGTGTCTGGGCCATCTAAACTCTGCCCGTGCTTCCAACCTGCCACAGCATTAGCAGTGCAGATGCCTGTGCTCACACGCAGGGGGGCTCAGCTGTTGGGCGCAGCCATGGTGTGTGGGGGTGCCCATGGCCGAGTGGAGTGTCTGGCTCACTGGTGTGCATCAATTCATTAGCAGCAGTATACTTTCGCACTCTCAGGGAAAGGCATTACAGTGCTACTGTGTATTCGCACTCTGCGGAAATTGCACAACCACATTCACTCAAATATGGAGTGCGTACTGCCCATGTGTCTCATGTCGCCGCCTGCTGCGCATCGAGCGTCACTTGATGTGTGACATTGCTTTCTTCGCAGTTTTGCTGGAGCGACATGGGGCGATGACCTTGTGCGCGTGGGCACGGAGGAGAAGCTGCCATCCCAGCAGGCACAGCAGGAGCTGCCCGCGAGCTACGAGACAGCGCCCGATGCCACTGGCATGCGCATGTCTGTGAGCTTTCGCTGGGCTGGTAACGGTGGTGACCGTCACGTGGAGAAGGTGTGTGCGCTGATTGCTCTGTGTGCGTTCCCTGCAGGCAACGACACGCCGCGGCGGCTTCCTGTGCAGGTGACGAAGTACATCAAGACGGTGACGAAGACGACCCGTGTGTCCAAGGCTGCTGATGATAGGCGGGTGAGTGTGCTGCTTGAGCGTGTGCACCTGTGTGTACTGCTTGAGTGAGGCGTGGCTTGCATTGCCTGTTGTGTGCAGAAGTGGGCTCGCTTCGGCGCTGCGGCAGGGACGACTGACGACAGCAACGTCACCATCAAGGTGCACGACCCAGTGCCACTTGAGATCGCGGGCCAGGTCACACAGGATGCTGACATCCAGGCCAAGATCATGAAGACTCTCAAGGTACGATGCGCTGCAGTGGTGTGTGGTTGTTGTGAGCGCGGCTGCACCGTGTGTGTCATTTGCAGGCCGGTCAGCAGGAGAACGCTTTCAAGCAGCAGTTTGAGCGCTTGATGGGCGACGGTGGGGATGACGCCGATGGCAGTGGCGCAGCAGCTGGCGGCTACTCGGAGCTTGCTCGGCAGGGCATTGCCGACATGCAGCAGAAGCTGGGCGGGCGCGTGGGCGTGAGCATGGATGACGACCAGGTGGCGGTGCGTATTTCGAACTTGTCCAAGGATGCCACTCAGGACGATGTGAGGGAGCTGGTGTCTCCTTTTGGTCGTATTGCCCGCTGCACGGTGCCCAAGAACAAGTTTGAGGAGTCCCGGGGCTTTGCGTATGTGAACTTCTACAGCGAGCGGGACGCACAGGCTTGCATTGATGCACTGGACGGACACGGGTACGACTACTTGATCTTGGAGGTGAAGCTTGCCGAGGCACGCAGCAGCGACCCTGGTCGCTCCTCTATGCGGCATGTGACTGGGTACGGCAAGGCGCTGCCGCAGACAGCTTAGGGGTGCATGCGTGTGCCTGTTGCTGTGATTTGCTGTGTGGCAGAGCAGGGTGCTGCTTCGGACTAAAGCAGTCACTATGGGGTCGCATGAAACCATCCTAACAGCAGAGGCGGGCTCTGTGGGCAGCTCAATACATTCATAACGCATGCGAGACCTGAGGGAATATGTGTTTGCTCGAATCTTGTCCATGTTGTGCGTGTCTGATCGAATGATTGTCCCTCATCTTTGGTCATTAGGAGCCGTGTCGGTTCAAAATTCCAGCATAATCTCCCCTAACACGAATGTGGAGCCCCCTCCAAACGTGCACAGTCGGCAGAGCCGATTGCTAGCAGTGATCAGGTTAACACAGGGCCAGGAACACACGAAAACACGCTGAGCATCTGGTATTATATCTTGTCAATATATACTCTCTCCAAAGTATTGAAATATTCAGTTGGGTGCCAGCTTGTGCTCGATCTGAAGGACAACCTTTATCGATGCAAGTTGCCGAGAAGCTTGGCGTCACTTTATCTCACATCTAGATCTACTCGGCTGGCTTAAATTGTTCCAGTCTCAACAGTCGAGGCCTCATTTTGCCTCTGCCATGTCCCGACCAAGCACAATCGGCGGAAGTGCTTCAACTGCAGGCCCGCTGTCCGTTTTTCCCGGCCTCCTCGAATTCCGCAATGTCACCCTTGACACGTCCTTTAGGGCATCGCTCCGAGTCCAGAACACGAGTTCGAAGACCGTGCGTGTGGGAATTAAAAAACCAAAATCAGGCGAATTTGTAACCACCTTTGCATCTCAGTCCCTGGCCCCTGGCATGGCAGCTTCAGTAGACTTGTCTTTCACTCCTCAGCGCAGTGAGCAATTCCAAGATGTCTTGGTGGTGCGCACTCACGGGCACGATGTCAGCATCCCAATCACTGTATATGCGCCACAAGCAGCCCTGACTTGGCCAAAGGTGTTGGATTTTGGGCACATTCCCACTCGGGGAGAAGCCTCCGTCATGCTGCCACTGGTAAATGAGGGCACAGTAGACGCCAGCTTCGCCCTGCTGCCAGATGCAGGCTTGCCACTGCAAGCAACGCCTGCAGCAGGCACTGTACCTGCGGGGGGACGCATTGGTGTTCGTTTGGACCTCACAGCGCTTGCCCCCGGAGTTCTCCGCGGCCTGCTGAGCGTCGAGGTGAATGGGCGGGCAGCTGGCGTCGTGGACTGTCAGGCGGCTGTGTCTGCGCAGACGCTGCAGGTGCTGTCTCTTGACTCAAGGGGCCGCCCAGGGCCGCCCCTTTCCTCTGTGCAGTTCGGGGCAGCGTACTTTGGTACCCGGCGCACAGTGCGGATGCTGCTGGTCAACTCCGGGCCTCGCCCTGCCAGTTTCACAGCCTTGGCTGCGGGCAGTGTGCCGGGCAGCAGCACTTTGGGCATGGGTGAAGGTTCGCCCTCTGCGCGTTCACTGAGCGACAGCGAGGACGGCACTCCGTCCAGTTCTGCAGGCAGCAGCATCCCAGTGCGAGCGGTCCCGTCCGAGGGCGTGCTGCGGCCCAACGGACAACAGGAGATCCTGCTGACATTCACACCAGTTGACGAGGCGCCACGGCCAGCATTTGCTGCCCAGGCGGCCCACGCCACCCACTTGTCTGCCACTGGCCAGCTGCAGGAGAGTAAGGCGGCAGGCGGAGGGGCGGCATCTGACACCTCGCTGCCGTCTGTGTCAGCTCTGTCTGCAGCCACCACTGCCAAGCATGCACAGCCCCGTGAGCCGTCTCAGCACTTTGAAGGAGAGCTGGCATTTGTGAACTCAGACACGAAACAGTCACTTGTGCTGCCGCTGTCAGCCACTGCAGTGCGGCCAGCCCTTGTGCTCTCCCAGAGCACATGTGCGTTTGGGCCTACTGCGTTGAACAAACGCAAGGACATCCTGCTGCAAATCAAGAACGACAACCCACTGCTGCCGGTGGCGTGGCAGGTGCCCCGCGCCGCGCCGTTCTTCATGGAGCCTGCCGACGGTGTGCTGCAGCCGTATGAGGGGATCACTGTCGTCGCCTCCTTCAAGCCCCGTGTCAGCGGACAGCACATGAAGCGCCTGCACTTGCTAGCAGCAGATGTGGATGCAGCTGCAGAGCTGACGTCGCTGGAGGGCCTACCCCCCCCAGCAAAGCCTGCCAGCAGCACAGCAGCTGCCATTGCCGCAGCGTCATCCAGGGCGCCCCCTGCCAGGCTGTTGCAGCGCCTGAATGTGGACTGTGTGGGAGAAGTGGCCGCCATGACTGCCGCCGATGGGCTGGCCGCCAGGGTTCCCAAACCCCCCCGCTCAGCCAACGCACTGCCGGAGGAGTTCGTGCCCCAGTACAACTTCTCCTCAACTGGCAAGGAAGACGACCCCACACAAGTGGTGCGTGCGCTAGAGAGTCGAGCCACAGAGCGGGCGCGCCTGGCAGGGGATGGGGCAGCTGGGGGGCTTCAGGGGCGTCGGGGCGGCGCCCCTGCCCCCCTCTTGGCGTCCATGGAGCCTGCGGCGCTTGTGAAGGGCGCCACCGCTGCCGCCCGCAGGAAGCCAGTGTGGGAGCGCGATCCCAACTTGGCTGCCCGCATCGCCACTGGGCAGCCCAGTGCCAACGGCAGCAGCGGGCACGGGGGAGAGGGGCAGGAGCCTGCCGTGCTGCTGTGGAACTCCATTGCGCAGGGCCACGGCGACACTGCACTGACAGCAGATGTGCTGGACTACCTGCCCGATGACAGGCAGGGGTACACGCAGACCCTGCGACAGCAGCAGAAGCTGCATGCCCACAAGCAGCAGTACAACGACTACTTGGTGGATGCACGGTTGAACCGCGAGCAAGCCACCGTAGCGGCCCTGGCCAGCAGTGGCGGCGGCAAGCGTCGCACTGCTGGGGACACAGCCCGATCGGGGCTGGGGGGCAGTGCTCTGATGGCTGCCTCGGCTCGTTTGTCCTCATCAGCTGTCGCCTCCCTGCAGGCGGCCAAGGAGGCCTCCGCACTCAGCAAAAACAGGGAGGTGTCAGCAGACGTGGGCAACCTGGCAGTGTATGACGACCCCAAGGGCGCCCTGCCAGAGCCCACACTCCGCATGCCCCGCGCCACAGAGGGCCTGTGGCTGCAGCAGCCCATGACAGCTGACGGGCGGCCGGCCGGGCCGTCAGCTGCTGGGGGGCGCAACCCCAAGACCAACCCCCTGAAGCTGCACTCCAAGAAGTTCAAGGGTGCGCCCTCCACACAGGCGGAAGTGCGGGACTGCGAGGCCAGACTGGAGCCGGATGAGCTGCGGGCTGTGGTGGCAAATACACACGAGCTGAACTTCGGGCAGCTCACGGTGCGCAGCATCACCAAGCGGAACTTCGCAGTGACCAATGGCGCTCGCAGCACCATCATCGTGGCGCTTCGTACGCCGCACACTGCTACGGAGTTGGAGGGCACCACGCCTCTGGCGCAGGTCATCCCTCCCGGCGCCACTGCAGGCTTCGACGTGTGCTTGGCCGTGGAGGCTGAGGGAGACATTGCCCACAGTGTCTCGTGGAGTGTGAACGGCCACCACACCTTCCGCTTCCTGGTGGCTGCGCGTGTGGTGCCCATGGAGCTCATCATGTCCAAGCCCTCCCTGTACTTCCGCTTCCCGGAAATGTCCGCGAATGCTGAGCTGACGCAAGAAGTAAAGCTGACCAACCCAGGCAATGCCGCCGCGCACTACAGTTGGGCGACGCAGCCAAACACCCCGTATTCATTCTCCCCCCCTGGCGGCACGCTAGGCCCCGGGCAGTCAACGCCTGTGGCGGTTACGTACACTCCCAGGGCAGGCGCAGTGCTGGCCGCCACAGCGTCTTTGCAAGTGGACGGTGCTGCAGCAAACGAGCCTGCAGCAACGCTAGATTTGAATGCCGAGGCCGAAGATATTGTGCTGGTGCCATCTGAGCCCGAGGCGAATTTCGGCACTGTATCTGTGGGCATCGCAGCTCGCTCCTCCCTTCTGCTGCGCAACACGGGCACATCAGCTGCCTTCCTGCGCATCTCTCGGCCCAACCAGTGGGTGGATGTGCACCCTGCCTCTGCCCGCATTGTCCCTGGCGACGAGCTGGAGATTGTCGTCACCCTGCAATCCAGCAAGCCCATGTCCCTGCCAGACCACTCCCACTTGGTGATCATGGCACGGGGGGCTGAGGACCTGCGCGTCCCCATGGCAGGCTCCGTGGTCATGCCTGCTGTGGAGGTGGAGGAGGAGGGCGACGTGGACTTCGGCGCCATCACCACGGGGGGGCAACTACGCCGGCGGCTCACCCTGGTGAATCGCGGCGTGATCCCCACAGAGGTCACATGCGACCTGTCGGACTTCCCGCAATTCACTGCAGCGCCCCCCCGTAGCATGTTTCCCCTGGGGGGTGCTGGCGGCGACGATTCGTACTCTGTGTCTGCAGAGTCGGCATTTGCTTCCGAGAGCGTGTCTGGGAGCTCCGAGGCGGGCGCTGATGCAGCGTTCTCAGACGAGCCCGCGTCGGGGGAGGGCGGTGCCGCGTCCCCCCGGGCTGCTGAGGGCGACGGAGATGCGGACGGGGAGCCTGAGGTCCCCCGCAAGTTCACACTCAAAGTGGGCGCTGGCAAGCGGGTCGCGTTCGACCTGGTGTTCAAGCCTACAGTGCCCCGGGCCCACCAGTTCGCAGTGCCCTTCACTGTGGCGGGGGTGCCGCTGTCTGCGCTGCCCAAGCTGCTCAAGACAGTGCATGCCGTGGGTATGGAGCCGCGGCTGCAAGTGTCAGCGTCCTTCGTAGACTTCCAGCACAAGGTGGTGCCGTCTTCCTCTGGGCGACGACTGCCGTACACTGCACTGCTGGCGTTCACCAACCTGGACGTGACACCCCTGCAGTGGGACATTGACAGCCAGCAACTGGAGCAGGGGGGCGACGTGTTCTCCGTGGAGCCTTTCAGCGGCTTGTTAGCACCAGAGGAGTCCTGTGAAGTGAGGGTGCATTTTTCGCCAGCAGCCCCCAGGGAGTACAGTGTCATGCTACCGCTGTACCTGGATGGCACCCTGCGGCAAGCCCGCCTGCGCGCCTCCATCCTGTCCTCCATTGCCGCCAGTGGGCTGATTGGGGAGGCTGCCGAGGTGGCGGCGGCCACAGACTTGGCTGCTGCGGGGCTGCCCACCTCTGGGGGCGAGGCCAGTGGCGAGCGGCCTTACTTGGAGCTGGAGGCGCGAGGGCTGGGCATCCTGCCGCAGTTGTCCTTCTCGCAGCCCACGGTGGAGCTACCCATCGTCCCCACGGGCGTGCCCAGCCACGCCACCTTCCGTGTGGTGAACACAGGCTTCGACCATTTGAAGCTGGAGTACGAAGTGGGGGATCCCAGCAAGCCCTCCCTGGCCCCAGTGAAGCTGCTGTTCCCTGAGGGGCGCACACTGTCCCTGGCCAAGGAGAGCATTCCCGTGGTGGTGGTAGTGCTGAGCCACAAGCCGGTGTCCTTCACCGTGCTGGCCACATTCAAGGACAGCAAAGGCGGCAAGTACGCCATCCCCATCACGGCTGTGGTGGACAACAGCCTGCTCACCACATACCCCTACGTGGAAAGCTGCAAGGAAAACCACTCCCTACTGGTGCGGCCTGCCGCCGCCCCACAGCTGCTGTCAAACGCAGCCATTTCGCTGCAGCTGGCCAAGGATGCCTCGGACGCAAAGCGTGCAGGGCACGCTGCCGGAAGGGGTGCCAGGGGGGGTGCAGGCCGCCCCAACATCATCAAGCAGCCCAGCATCTCAGACCTGGACGGCACTGGCTCCAAGCTAGACGATGTCTCCCGCAGCCCAGCGCAAGTGGCCCTGGAAGGCTCCTCCATATTGAGTGTGGACGGACCCCACACTGCCGTGGGGGGGCAGGGGCGTGGCGTGGGGGGGCTGGCAGACGCTTCCGTTCTTGGGGGCAAGTCTGTGGTGGCCAGGGTGGAGGCTCTGCTCAAGGCAAGCTCCATTGGCAAGGACAAAGCCGCCACAGGCAAGCGCGCAGGTCACACACAAGACGCCCGCAAGCGTGTTGCCGTGGAGCAAGAGCTGCTTGCGGTGCAGGATGAGTTCACAGAGGGGCCTGCCGCTGCTGCCCTCATCGCCCAGCTGCCAGAGGCCCCCCCCCAACGCCCCCTGTCGTCCCAGTCAGCGGCCTTCCTGGTGCACTGGCTGAACACGTGCTGCCTGCGCACACCCATTGCATCATTCCCTGCAGACATCGTGGCGCTGAATGGAAAGCCTGTGTGGGACATGCTGGAGTCGCTCTCCAGCAAGGCCCTGCCGTGGAGGCTGTCTGGGAAGCTGCCAGCCGGCTCAAGGGAGCGCACACAGGTGCTGCTGACCCAAGCCCGACAAGCCCTGGCGTTTCTCAAGGCCCATGCTGCACTGGTGCACCACGTGCGCCCCGAAGCCCTGTTGCCCAAAAAGGACTTTGTGCGGGTGAGGAGTGCCCCAGCAGGCATGTTTGGGCCAGTGTTTGGGGGGCCAGTGCTGAAGCATAGCTCCGCCGCAACGCGCATTGCCGAGCGCAATGCCGCCGGCAAGGCGTTTTACGCCGAGTCACTTGCTGCGTGGGCCACTGTCGTGCTGCAGGTCATTCGTGTGTTCAGCTTGTCGGGCATTTCCCTGAAAACTCTGCTGAACACGCCAGGCATGACAGCAGACAGCGCTGTGCAGTCTGCTCTGACCGACGTTGCCCAGGCGCAGGTGGAAGCTAACCAAGCCGACAGCGCTGGTGACGGTCGCAATGATCCTTCGTCCTCTGGGGCCCTTGCTGCCTTGGGCCGTGCCAAGAAGCGGGCATTTGCGCCCGACCGCCTGCTTACCCCCAGCAACTTCCTCAGCATCAGCGAGGGACTGCTGGCTCGGTGGCTGCAGTACCACCACAACCGCGTATTCCATGAGGCCCCTCGGCGGGTAGTGGACTTCGCGCGGGACTTGAAGGATGGCGTGGTGCTGGCTGGCGTTATCCTCAGCCACGCCCCGCAGCTCAAGCTGGAAGACGGGCCGCTGCACAACTTCAACCGACAACCCATGGGCAACAGTGAGCTGCGTGGCAACATGCAGTGTGTGGTCAATGCCCTGCAGGCGCTGCATCTGACCCCCCCTTTCACCCCCCAGGACCTGACACGGGAGGGGGTCGAGCCTGGTGACGGGGATGGTCTGGACGCTGCTGCCCTGCAGGAGGTACGAGCTGCTGCAGCTGGCTTGCCTGTGAAGCGCCAGAGCGCCAAGGGGGCTGAGGCTGTGCACCGTGCCATGTTCGCGACGCACGGCGCACTGGTGCACAGCACCAGCCCAGTGGTGACTCTTGGCGAAGGGTGTCAGCGGGACAGCCTGTTGGCTGCGCTGTGGCTTTTCCAGTCTCTCCCCTCCCTCATCCCCCGGGCTGCAGTGACGTTTGCGTGCGCCCTTGGGCGATCCACCTCCAAGAGCATCGAGCTGACTAACCCCGCTGATGTTCCTGTCACGTACCACGTGTTCTTGGCTGGATCCGAGGAGTTCACGCTGCCTGCCCGCCGCCTGCGACTGGAGGCGGGGGGGCGGGCGTCCTTTGAGGTGCGCTGCACGCCCACCTTGTCCCGTCCAGCCCACGGGCGACTGACCTTCCAGCCCCTGCGGGAGGCTGGGGCGGGGCAGGGCAGTGTCATGGTGTTCTCCCTGCATGCCGTGGTCACCTCCCGCCCGCCCATTGCAGTGGTGAGCGCCGAGACTGACGTGTACAAGGCAGTTACTGTGAACGTGCCCGTGCAGAACCTGCTGACCGCAACTGCCTCCTTCCGGGTGGCGCTCGTGCACTTGCCCTTGGGGGCCGACTCCGGCGCAAACATCCCCAAGGAAGCCATTGACAAGGCCCGTGAGTCTGTGCGCGCAGCTGCCACCGCAGCGCTGCAAGACGGCCCAGCTGGCCACGAGGCTCCCCCTGGCAGCCGCGGCTCCAGGTCAGCCAGGTCGCTGGGCAGCCACCGTGGTAGCAAGCCAAACACACCCGTGGCAGCAGCAGGGCCCATGTCCCCAGCAGACGCCGGGTTTGGCACTGGGGCAGACCCCGATGCGTGGATGCGGCCGTTCTTCTGCCGCACGGAGGAGGTGACTCTCAAGGCCCGTGCCCAACGCAGCCTCAGCGTGCAGTTCTTCCCGTTGATGCCTGGCCCCCACAAGGTTGCCATCGTGCTCACTGACCCAGCACAGGGTGAGCTTGTGTGGGAGGTGCATGGCGTCGCTGGCTTGCCTGCCGTGTCCCACCGCATGTCCATGGAGGCGCAGCTAGCAGAGGTGCTGGACCGCGCTGTGGCCCTGCCGCTCATGAACCGCCAAATGGATGTGGCACACCGCACACTGCTGGAGCGGCTGGACCGGCGCCGACGAGGCCCAGAGACGAAGCGGTGGGACGACGCCCGGGCGGCAGGAGCCCTGTCCCTGGCCATGTACCGGGCACACCGCGCTGGCAGGGCGCCGCCCCCGGGGGGCCCCGTGCTATACGAGGTGGAAGTGGACTCACCCTATGTGGAGGTGCCGCCCACCGTGGAGCTGTCCCTAGCAGGCAACCCTCACTTAGTCTCCAGCGACGCACAGGGGGGCGGGCGCGCAGGCGGCGGCGAGGACAGCCGCCCAGGCAGCACCACTGGGGGCGCCTCCAAGGCCTCCCTGGTCACCATGGCAGATGTACAGTCCATGGAGACTGCTGCTGCAGCTGCAAGCGCCACGGGCCGCGCCACTGCACCGCTGAACCTGCTGCCGCTGCTGCTGCGGCCGCAAGGGTCGGG
>Ga0307982_1004815_pt1 | contig 10616 bp, 10 predicted proteins | sample OrgLakmetagen989_FD_201847 | JGI IMG/M metagenome (GOLD analysis project Ga0307982, IMG submission 201847) | Saline water microbial communities from Organic Lake, Antarctica - #989 | ecosystem: Environmental > Aquatic > Non-marine Saline and Alkaline > Saline | place: Antarctica: Organic Lake... | reverse complement strand
CGTCTTGAATAAAAACAAACAAAAATGGCCGTCTTGAATTCAAAAAAAAAAAAACGGCCGTCTTGAATTAACCATCTTAAAAAAAGACTGTCTTGCAATAAACCTAAAATTTTATTGTAATACGATTCTGAACTTCTGAACTCATAATAGTAAAGTTCAAAAGGAAGTTCTTTTTGTATAATATTATTTATACCTTTATGGTAGCTGTAAAAATTTGAAGCTGAAAGTCCGTAATAGTACACGCACATGGCACACACCAAAAAATCAGAAACCCCTGGCAGCATACACCAAACACAGCGACATCCATCAGCCACCACCTTCCTGATTAGTTGATTACGTATTCGGAGGTCTTAACCCGCCGCCATTAATTGGTTGCTGAAGGCGGCTAGGCTTGTTGGGGATGTTGCGCTGGTAGCGGCTGATGGGCGCGCCTTGTTCAATCGGGAGCGGTGACCCCGGCACTGGCGGTTCTATGCCACTCGCAGGGCCTGGGGCCATCCCTGGTGGCGGAGGCTCCGCTAGGTCCAGGGAGTACTTGTGCTGCTCGCTCGGGGGCAGGGGCCGCTGCCGCGGCGGAGGTCGCACTTTGGCAAGAGGCGCGTCGTAGCCCGGCAGCAAGACGCTCTGGTGGGCTTGTGGGATCGCCCCATGCCCACTTAGGACTTCTGGCGCGCCTCGGCTCGGTGGCCGCTCGGAGTCCGTGGAGTTGGGGATCTTGGGCAGGGGGCGGTTGCAGCTCAGGCAGTGGAACTTGGGCTTGTCGGTGTAGAAGGCCAGCACCGGGTCTGCGTCTTTGCCCCCCTTGGTAGCGAGCGCGCGAATGGCTTTGGCCAGCTCCGCCCGATCGGCTTTGGGCTCCAGCATTTTCGCGAACTCGTCTTCGCCGTTGGCGGCTTTCTCTTCCAGTTGCGCAAATTGCGCCTGCAGCCCACCAAGCGTCATTTCCAGATCGGCCGCGGACACCTTTTGGTCCAGCTTCCCAGTAAGCGAATAAATCGACACGTTGGTTTCGTCCACGGTGCCTTTCAGCTCGTTGAACTGATCGATGTCGAGGCCCACCAGCATGTCCTTCTGCTGGCCCCACAGCTCGACGTCCGGTTTGAGCTTCGCCAGCTCTTTGATGGCCGCGTCGGCGCGCTTCTGCAGGCCCAAGAACTCGGTCAAGTCGGTCTTAGCGTCCATTTGGCTCTGCACGGCTTCGGCCACGTCCGCCACCACTGCGGACTTGATGGTCAACAAACCGTTGCTCATCTCCCGGATCGACACCTGGGGGTGGAAGAAGAGGTAGAGTGGGAACAAGTGGAGAAAAAGAAAAGACCCAAGCGACAGTGGAACAATTGAAAGAATGCAAAAGCGAATTAGCCATCAACTCAAAGTGCTCTAGTAGTATTTTACCTGTTGCCGCCCTTTATTGAGGAAGTTGTCGAGAACCGCACAAATGGCATTGCTGCAGTCCGCGAGGAGGTCGGCTAGGCTCGGCACTGCAGAGGGCACGTTGGCCAGCACGTGGGACTCGTTGCTGTCGTGCTGGTTGCTGTCTTCCTTCAGGGTCAAATGCGACGCCCACAGCAACTCCGCGAGCTCGTTCACGAAGTCGGGCTCGTTCAGGGCGGCCTAGAAAAGGAGAAGGAAGGAGAAGATGATCATTGAGGTGCCGAACTGAGCAGGAAAAAAACGTAAAATAAAAAAGTTACAAGCCGAATCAAGCGAACATGCTCAAGAGCATAAACAGTCGCTGAATTCGTCGTTCCAAGACCTATCTTGATGACCATCTTTACTCACCAGCCAGGTCAACGAGTCTTGCGCCATGGGCTCTCCTTTTGCTGCTGCGTCTGCGCGCTCTTCTTCTTCCAGCGCTTTCGCTTTTTCCATCGCCGAACTCGCCCGAACCCCGCATTCTTTCAGCTGAGTGGTTAGCTCACTGTCTTGCCTCGGCAGTGGGGTAGCCCCCGCGATCGCTTCGGAGACTTGATTCACCAAGTCCAGCACACTGCCCATTTCTTTCTCGATCAGGCCGTCTTTGAGGGCGGCTTGCCCCTCTGGGCTGGTGCTGTAATCCACGTCCTTGCGTAGAGCTGCCACCAGGGCACCCTGTTCCGCGAACCCAGCAGCCACCTCGTCTTGGAAGCCTTCCACCTATGGATCGACACAAATGGGAAATACAGCATACAAAGAAAAGTGTGCATTGAGGGCATCTCTTCAAGCATAGGTATTTGGTACCAAATACATTGTGATTCTCTTTTGTGCGGCGGCGTGAACAGGGGGGAGCGACATGATTAGAAAAGAAGCACCCCCTCTGTACCTTGGTGTTCATGGTGTCGAGGCGCTGCGCCGCGTCCAACAACGATTCGTCCACGCGGTCCTGCAGAGCCTTGTTTTCCTTGCGCATCGACGCACACTCCACCAAGGCCTGCATGTATGTGCACATGTGAATAAATGAAGTGAATTCACATTTTGTGCGCAGGGCATGCAGGCGGAAAAGACCACTTCCTTTCTTTCCGGACCTTCCTTCTTTGATTGAAGAGTGCAGGAGCGCCATTCTTACCTTATCAGCGCGCTTTTCCGCTTCCGCAATCGCCGCTTTTGAATCTTCAATGACCTTGTCGATCTTGTGCTCTAATTGAATATTGGTGCGGCCGAATTCTTCGCACAGCTGCTCGCAACGTTCAATGCGGTTGGATACCTAGAATAGATCAACGGAGGAAGAAGCAACCGCTGTACTTGTCACCATGAGCAATTCGACCACATGAATCAGGTATGCACACTTTATAAAGTTCAGCCTGTAGTCTCTTCTGTAGCTTTCACCTATTCCTCTTCCCACTTCTGCCCATCTTTTAGACACCCAACCGCACCTACCGACAGGGACTTGGGAATCTTGCGGTGCGACATGTCCAGAGACTTGATTCGAGCCAGGGTGGCGCGCATGCCCCGCGTCAAGTGACCACGGTACATTTGCTGCAGCCGGGCTGCTGCTGCTTCGTCACGCTCGGGGCCTGATTGAGACAGAAAACGAACAAAAAGATGGAAGTACGTAATAAGAGAGAACACACCAGCAGGCAAAATCTCCAACGAGTAGAAAAAGAGAAATTCAAGCCGAGGGCTCCGCAATAAAATTGGCACTAAACTTTCGCCAAGGTCTTCAAACCAAGAGGACAGACGAGCTTTATCAATTACCGACGGGGTAGTCCTTCCACTTCCAGGGTCCGTACGTGCTGTTGCTCGGGTGCGTGTCGTCTGCTTTCACCCCCCCCAACGCCACTTGCGTCTGGAAGGATCAAAAAGGAAGAGAAGTCAAATTAAAACAGAAAAGAAGCAGTTCAATGAAAATAGAAGAGTTCGTAGCGCGAAAGTTTAAAGGAAAAATGGCAAGACAAGTCCACATATTTTATTTTTGTGCCCTTCTTCTGCCTCGTCGCTTCAAAAATAGCGCAAGCCTTACTTCATGCATGAGTTCTTCGGGCGTCTTGGGCCTGCTGCCAGCAGACCTCGGCCGGTTGCGCTCGGCCGTGCGTGGCCGCCCGGGCTTGTCGCTGGCGCCGTAAGTGCCCACGCGGTCGGTGCTTTCTTCTTTCTCTTCGAGCATCGTGCCCGGTGAAGCTGCGCTTCCAGGTGAAGAAGGAGCAGCTCCGTCCGGCGAGGCAGGTCGAGAGGTACCCTTGCCAAGAGAAGAAGACGACTTGGTCTGAGGCGTGCTTGGGCAAGAGCCTTTCTCGCTACCCCCGTGCACCGACAGGACCTCTGCGTTGCCGCGGCTGGAATCTGGAACAGCGCCTTCGCCCATTGATTGGTCGGAAGCGCCACCGCGGCTCTTGCCTTTGCTATTGAACATCGCTGAGGTGGCGACAGCGCCAGACGCGCGAGAGTAGAACGATGGGACCTTGTGCATAATGGGTTCGGGCTGCAAGAAAAAGCACACACACAGCGCGCGCGGGGAAAAAAAGAGAGAGGATAATCATGAGTAGACCATTGAGTCGAGTAGTAAGAGGGGGTGCATGTTAAGAGTGAAGTTGGCGTGGGTAGCCTTTTCTCAATGGACAGGAAAGTGGATGCCGCAGGCGCATAGACACCATCAAATTATAATATTGAAATCGACTTTCAAATATAGTTAGACAGATGTTCCAGCGACTTCGTGCACAAAAGAAGAGGGCGTGAAGCTTAGATGAGTGAGGCATTCATGACAAGTTTTCTTTCTATCGACGGTGTTTTCATATTATATTCACACCAGCTGTACCTCGAAGCCCTGGATGTTGAAAGTAAGCGTTGAAACGTTTCCCTCTAGGCTATCCAATCGCTCAAATAAAGTCTCGACGGCGCCGTCTAGCCGAGAGAGCGAGCCTACTAAAGTGTGCACAATTTGGAGCAGCGCGCCGGAGCCACCCATCAGAACATCAAGCGGCTCGTTCAGCGGCGCGTAATGGTTCATGATCATAGGTTTCAGCGGGACACCATTGCCCGCTTCGGAAGGCGACTCAGTTTCCATCTTCAGTACTAACTCGGCCTATGTCTTGGCCGAGCTGAACAAGTCGTATGTATACAAGAAAATGACACAAGATGATTTAACAACGCGTTATATTCTGTATTCTGTATTTTCACCCCTCAAAGGATGGAAATGTCGTAAGTCGTGGCACTTCCTGTAAACCTGTTAAGGAATGGCACGCCGAAGAAGAAAAGAAACAAAGAAAGAAGAAGATGATGCTTCAAAAACCTGTAAAGCCTTCTAATTCCGGCCCCTCGGGGCCCGAACTAAAAACCTGTAAATATTCCGTGATTCACGTTCTGCGTCATTCTGCACCCTCGTGTGCGTAAGGGTTGCGCAGTGCATGAAGTCGTGCGCCTGTTTTCGTGTGCCGACAAGTGCCGAGCAAAAAGGGTTTGCCGAATATTCAATTACTACGCCCTCTTAACTTCTAACACGTACACGTCGGCGCATTCATTCGACGGAGCTTCGTTCCGTGACTGAAGGTTACGTGACGTGTCCAGTATCATCGCAGAAGCAGCGAAGCAACAACCGTCCCACTCTTTCACTTCGGCGAAGCATGCTATCTGTGCATAGAACCGTAGAAAATTTCATAGACTTTGGAAGAAATTCCCCTTGAGTTCCCGGGCCGAAGTTGTGGATTACTATCCCAGGGAGTCAATCAGCCCTTGTTCTTGTGCGACGACAATGTCACAGATGCCTGTAGACTGGGGAACCAGTAGCAGGGCTCCGGGTGTTTCTGGAGTGGGCAGTGGCCCGTTGGAAGGTAGTGAAAACTGCACTACCACTAACACTGTCACAGCAGCAGCAGCAGCAACACCACCTCCGAAGCATCATCAGGCTCCATACATGGCCGACGAAGACCCAATGCGGCGCGTGTGGGTGATGGACGCGTGCTCTCTTCAGCCGTGGGGTGCGTGGAAGGGCACAGGAGAGCAGCTCAAAGGCGTACGCCCTTCAAAGCGTTCCCCACTTCCGGGAGCTACCACCGCCAATGGAGCTCACCCGCATTTTCCGCCCTATGCGAATAGCAGCGGGCACCCAGCTGGTGGCCTTCAGCCACATGCGAATGCGGCGGCGGGTTGCACGCGCCGCCAACCGCTCGATTTCTTTGCCGACGTGCACCCGGAAGATGCACCCATTGCTCGAGACTTGCTGGCGCTGCCCCCCTGGCGCCGCGCTGGCTTTGCTGTGAGCCCAGTTGGTGCTGCAGAAAGCAGTGGCAGCAGCAGCGGTAGTGGAGTCGGAGGGCTCGGTCGGCGGGTGCGGGTGCCCGTGTACCGCCGCAGAAAGGCCGATCGTGGTGGGAAAAAGGTGGAAGGAAAGGCCGAAGAAGAAGTCGACGGTTTGCGCGCCGAGTGGATAGGGCCTGACGGCACCACATGGACCATTTTTGAGTGCGTGGCATGGCTGGAAGCAGGCAGCTTTACAGTGGTCGCGGAGCGCCCTCGCCCGAAGCCACCCCATTCACCTGACCACCATGCACCCTCCTCATCCTCCTCGCCCTCTCCTAGGCCCGGCCATTCGGATGCATCGCGCTACTTGCCCCACTCGCCTTTCTCGGTCATCGAGTCCATGATCGCCGTGCTCGACTCGCGGCCGGGCGGCGCGCGCGGCGAAGGCGACGGCCTCTTCGCGCCCACGATTACATGTGTCGGCGACATGACGAGGGAATTCACCATGCACAGCGCCAGTAGTAGCGGCAACAGCACTACCACTACCAGCAGCAGCAGCAGCGCGACTACTTCCAGCAGTCAACTCGCACGAAACAAGTCCATGGCGCTCGCTCCACTACCTCGACCATCCGTCCTACCAGCTGCACCCACCACTGTAGTGGAAGTCGTAGCTGCTGCTGGCAACCTCTCTCGCCTCTCTGCTGACCTCCTACGGTAAAGAAGTCGTGTGCCCTAACATCACCCTGAATGGTACACTGTGTGTGTTTATGTGTTTTTTATTTGGCTGGTGGCCTTCGCGTGTTTGCACACGTACATGTAAACATGTCGAATGCACCTGAAACAGGTGCTTGCTCGTCGCGAGCCACTCCGGGCCCCCCACCAGCAAGCACAGAAAACCTACGACTACCCGCAATCAGGGTGAAAAGCGGAGCCGTCAGTCGGGGAGCAACGCTTATAACAGCAGCAGTAGCGATAGCAGAGGAGGCACGGCAGCAAGAAGAGCAGCAGCGCCTACACCAGTTGACCTTTTTCAGTATCGCAGCGGCGAAGGGAGCTCTTCCTCGCCTCCATTGTCGTCGTCTACGCGGGTGAGGAGGAAGAGACACTTGTCTTGAACAAAGCCTTTGCTTTTTGATCGAGTCTTTTGCTCCGTTGTTTGTAAGTGTACGCGCTCACTTGAACTTCTACAGCAACCGCCTTTTCCTGCACAAAGCCATGCTTTTTACCATCACAGTGCCAACACAATTCTCAGTGTACCCCTATTTAAAAAAAAGAGTGGCCCAGATGATGGTATAAAATTACCACATCCGCCCTCCCAGTTCATACCTGTAACAAACGCTTTTCTTTCTTTCTTTTTCGTCTCTTTCGTCAGTCCTCGTCGGAGTCCTCGATGTCCGACGAAGACCATACTTACGACGATACCATGGAACCTCTGCTACCGCCGCCACCTCTCGAAGCCAGCATTGAACCCGGCGTACTGCATTCTCAGGAGCAGGCCTCGGCGTCCTCGTCCTTTCTGCCACCCCGCCCGTTGACCTTGCCTCACATACGGCGCTTTCCGGTCCCACTCAGCGGTGTGTCTTTGACTTACCGCCAAGGTATAAGCGCGGATACTCTGGCCGCTCTCCTCGGAGTCAGCTCAGTCAGCGAATGTGACGCCAATACAAACCGAGACAGCGAACGAGCACAAGGCACCGGTGCGGCGAAGTCTGCTGCGGCGGCGGCACCAACACAAGAACAGGCCGGGCTTTCTTTCATGGATTCAGATCCTCTCGTCCCGTCCCGCCCAATATCCTTGGCCGGGAGCAGCGACAGCAGCCCATGTGCGGATGGTGGAGGTGTCGCTACTAAAAGTGACGCCGACAGAGTTGACAGCGACAGCAGCAGCAGCAGCAGCAGCAGTAGCAGCAGCAGCAGTAGTTTATCGAGGCAACAGGAGTCGTGCCACAGCTTGTTGGAGAGCATGGCAAGTCTCGCGTCGAGTTCGTTAGGGCCATCTCCGCCTAGTGCGATGTCAGCGGTAGGAGCACCGGAATCCGTCGCAGGTGCAGTCAGAATTACAGGATTTGGCAACTTCACAGGCAGTGACGTTCACCAGACAATGAATGAGGGCACCAGCGGGCAATGTCGACCTAATGCACAAAGAGGAATATGGAAGGGCGTGCTTGGCGAGTTAAAAACGATACGGCCTCGTCCCGCTGCGTTACCCTGGATTGCTTTCCTCAACCTGAGCTTTTCGACCGCTGACGACAGCATTGCGGCGCCTCTAGTGAGTCACTATGTCTTTTAATCCTGTATGTATCACCCGTTGTTCGTTACCCTTCATTCTACTCTCTCTTTACGCGCGTGTATGTTGTATCAGGCCTCTGCTCTGGCACATCCTCAAGGCGTTTTGCGGGTGCTGGGGCTAGCAGGCAACCATTTGAGCTCGAAAGGCGCTGTCGACCTCGCATCTGGGCTTGAGCGGAACAAGTCTCTGAGACGCTTAGACCTCAGCGGTACAAGCATAAGAGCGTGCGGGTTGGTGGGAGAGTGAAGGAAGTTTCTCTTCTTTACTGTTTTGATGTTCTATCTCGACTGAAAGTGGGGTCGCCTATTTACCTAGGAATACTTCTCCTTCCCTTACAATTTGTTCTGTGAATTGTGCGCACACGTTCAGGTAACAAAATCGGTGACGAAGGCGCTGCAGCAGTGGCTCGCGCCCTAGGCTGCCACCCTCGGCTCTTTGAGCTGAAACTCGACGGCTGCAACCTCGGCCTCGCGGGCGCGTATTCTTTGGCGAAGCATTTAGTGGCCCTCTCCAACAGCCTGCGGCGGCTCACGGTCGCTAGCAACGCCCTCGGCAGCGATGGCTTCGCCCTCTTGCACGCCGCTGCGGCAGGCGTGGTACCTCCGTCGTCGTCGTCGTCATCGTCGTCGTCGTCGTCACCTTTATCGTCGTCGTCAGCGGCAGCGGCAGAGTCCGGGAGCGCGTTGGTGCACTTGGATTGTCAGTTCAACGGCATTTCAGCGATGGCCCAAATCACCGGCTCCCTCGCCAACTGCAACTTGAATGGTTTGGTGCGAAGCGGCGGGAGTAGCCTGTGCCCACCGAAATTGTCCACAGGATTACGGGAGCTGGTACTGACCTGTAACACGTTGAACGACGACGGGGCGGCCAGCGTGGCCCGTGCTTTGCCCTTTTTGCCCCACCTCAAAGATCTGAAGGTGGGGTTCAACATGCTGGGCGTGAAAGGGGTGTATCCGCTGGTGCGCGCGCTGCCGCACACCCAGGTAGAAAGTTTGGATCTGTCAGGCAACCCTCTGGACGCTCCCTCGGCCTGGGCGCTGGCCTTTGCGTTGGGCCACAACACAAGCTTGCGGAAGCTCGGGTTGGATGGCACGGCGCTCTCGGGCCAGCCTTCGTGCGCTGCGCATTTCGCCGTAGCGCTGATTGCCAACCCAAAGTCGGCTCTGACGCACTTGTCGGGACTGCAGCTGGCAACGGCATTAGAGAGTTTCGGGATTCGCCTGCCGCCATCCGGGCACGGTGGGTTTGGGCATGGAGCCTCCCCTTTATGGCCTTCGCAGACCGACCACCAGACATTGCCAGGTGGCGATGTCTGTAGTCACTGCCCCGGAAACACGGACGTGCTCGCATGGGTAAAGGTACTTCGACAAGCGGCGTGCGCCCACGCCAAGGCGATCCAAGAAGCTGAGCGCGAGTTCGAGAAGCGGAGGAGCGCGCTAGGGAGTTGGCAGCCCTTGCCCGTGCACAACACGGCCTTACCGTACGGGATACACCAGCCCCGGTCAAAGACCATGGAACAACACGGAGAGCCCAGAGGCGCTTTGCGGCAAAGGCTCAGAGCGTCTACCGACATTTCAGAGGTAAAGCAATTGAAATACAGTGCGGCATTGTAAATATTTCAATCTACATTGAAGCAACAACACCAAGTGAAGCGAGAACAGATTGTGATGAATGCTAGATTTCAAACAGCTTTGCTTTTCTAGTGCAAAATCGTTTTTTCGTCATTCTCTCTTTCGAATTTTCTCCACCTCACGTGATTTTAGGGCATGCTAGCATCGATGAGCACGGAGAGCCTGATGAGCAACTCGGAGATCGGCGACGACGGCGACGCCCCCCTTCGGCGCTCGTTTGAGTCCAGCGGCTTCGGGAATGCTTGCTCGGAGCCTGCGGGCGTGCCGCCTCCGCTGCCAGGCGCTTCTCGAGCAGGAGCACCACCATTGCCACCACCGCAGCCCGTTGCTCCTGCTTATAACCACATGCTTGATTTCCCAGGCCCGCAACCTCTGGGTTGGCCACACGCACCGGGATTTCCACCGCCGCCAACAGTGCCATCACCGCTGGTAACGCCGCCTACTTTCTTGTCTTTCCATGCGCCGCTAGCCGCTTTTCCTCCTGCTTTCCCAGCGCCAGCCGCGTTTCCGCCCCCTGCTTTTCCGCCGCCGAACTTCCCGTGGAGCAGTAGTGGTGCTAATCAACAGCAGCAACAAGCGCCGTCACCGCCACCGCAGTCGCTCGAGCTGCCGCCTTCCTCATCATCTTCCTCTTATTCGTCGTCTCCAAGAGCGCAAGTAGCTCCAGCTGGAGCAGTAGCAGCTAGACCAGCTGGAGGAGGAGGTGCCAATGACGGCAGTGGTCGCGGTGGTGAGACGGGCTTCACAGGCACTGGCACCGTGTGGGTGGAGCGCGAGCGCGCAACGGAAGTGTTTGACGCAGTGTTCGACCCCGTGGCGTTCAGCCATGCCGTAGGTTTGCGCTCCCTCAGCAGCAGCACCACTGGCAGCGATCATGACCTCCATGCTTCAGGCTCGGCGCCTCAACAGAGCCACCACCCCCAGTCACAGCATGCCGCTTCTCCGCCATGCTTAGCGCCGAGAAGCCAGCGCGCCATGGGCATGCGCGACAGCGACGAGAGCGACGAGAGCGAGGGGAGCAGCAAGAGCAACACGTCTTCACC
>Ga0307982_1004813_pt1 | contig 10617 bp, 14 predicted proteins | sample OrgLakmetagen989_FD_201847 | JGI IMG/M metagenome (GOLD analysis project Ga0307982, IMG submission 201847) | Saline water microbial communities from Organic Lake, Antarctica - #989 | ecosystem: Environmental > Aquatic > Non-marine Saline and Alkaline > Saline | place: Antarctica: Organic Lake... | reverse complement strand
GCATCAGGAGGTTGTGCTACAGTGTTAGTGCTTGTAGTACGTGTCTGCGTTTGTCTCAGTCAGACAGCCAGACATCTAAACAGATGCCTCATAACACCAAACACCGACGACAACAGTAGCACAGAGTCAAGCCTTCCCTGAGCCCCCCCCGGAGAGGGGACGGGTTTTCAAAGTGGCAGGTAGGGTGCCATCTAGTTGCGAGCTCTGTATTCTGGCGAATCCTATGGCACATTTGGTAGATAACAAAAGGACGTGAACCCCCAGAAAGGCTTCCAGTCCGGCCTGGGGGAAACTCTAGACGCCAACTAGATAGCACCCTACCTGCCACTTTGAAAACCCGTCCCCTCTCCGGGGGGGGCTCAGGGGAGGCTTGACTCTGTGCTACTGTTGTCGTCGGTGTTTGGTGTTATGAGGCATCTGTTTAGATGTCTGACTGTCTGACTGAGACAAACGCAGACACGTACTACAAGCACTAACACTGTAGCACAACCGTCCCTGACGAGTCCCTCTGACTCTGTCATTGAAGACATATTTGATAAGGTTTATAATAGCAAGGTGCGATGACGAACCGCACATGAGACTCACTTGAGAGACAAAGCAAAGATTGCTGACGAGCAGTCTTTGGAAATCAGACTCGGCGTTCCGTTCTGGGGATGAATTTTGTTTCCGTGCATGGAGTATGAGTGAAATAGCAACGAATAAGCCCAGATTTGAAGGGCGGTAGAAGTCGCCTGTACTAATTATTAAAATGACCTAGTAACTTCCTTCTTGACCTTTTCTTCCCTCGCAGATTCTTCCGGTGAATAAGATAGCATGCTCCTTCTCTTCAATCTCGGGTATGATCACTTCACTTTTGAACTAGCGAGCACTGCTTAGTAAATAACTCACACCATAAATTGCTCTTTCGCACATCGACTTTTTCACTCAGGCCGTTGCTTTTGCTCTTGAGCCTCTGTGGCCTGTGCACGACCACGGCGAGGCCTTCAGCCAATGTCACAGCAGCAAAGGGCTCAATCCGGAAACTTAGCGGAGGTACTAGACGCACGATGGTGGACTTTCGGCAATTCGAGGACAAAGGTATCTCACGGCGCAAGGAGATGCTGCCGGCCGCCATTTCATCATTTAACATGTCTCTCGTGAATCGAAGAATGGCTACTTTCGCTGCTTCTGATTTTGCGAGTCTCGAGTCGTACTTCACGTCGGCCGCGGACGGTGACGTCATCGAAGTGACAGCCGACATCACTTTTACCAGCACGATGTTCGTGATAACTTTGTTTCCTCATACATGACCATGAATTTGATTCCTTTGATCTTTTCCATCATATGAATTTTCATCTGAGCGCAGCTTATTGACGACGGTGAACACAAATGCCCCTTCTCCTTCGATCACTCGCGATTTGTCTCCTATTTGTTTGTCCAGTTCGAGGAGTACTGACACGTCCACTAGTATAACCGTCAAATCTGCCCTGGGTGGCATGTACAAGCTCCAAGGTGGCGGCGCAGGTTCAGCTTTTAAATTGTTTGAAATCACTGGGTCTTCCGAGGTAACCTTTATGAATCTGAATATTGTTAATGGAAGCACATATGGAGGAGGCGCGGCGATTTCACTTTTTGGATCCGGGCAGCTTACACTAGTGAACGTGGCCTTTTCTAAACACTGTGCGATTGGCGAAGGAGGCACCATATCTTTCTACACGATATATGATGCTGACCTTGTCGTTACAAATTGCAGCTTCACTGATATCTCTGCAACAGGAGCTGGCGGCGCGATTTCCGCAACGGCCTGTAAGTCACGACTGCAATTGTTTGGTCCTTTGTCTCGTGCTTCGTGCTTATAATATATGGTAGACCTTTCAGACTAACATGTGTCGCTGCCCTACCTTGCTTTGGTTGAAGCACTCGTGACGATCACTAGCTGCACTTTTCTACGCTGCGAGGCAACTTTTGCTACATCTTATGGTGGTGCCATTCTGTTTTTGGGGACATCACTTGTTGTGCAAGATTCTCATTTTGAAGCCTGCACTTCTAGCACAAGCGGCGGTGCTATTAATCATGGCTGTTATGGTCAAAAATTTGGCTCTACGACTATTTTGAACTCTAGATTTGTAGAGAACGAATCCGTTCTTGGCGGCGCTGTGGCACTCCTCTGCGATAGCACAGACAGGCACCTCATTTCGAGCTCGTATTTCTCAAGGAATGTGGCGGCTTTCATGCCCTCAACAGAGTCGGGTGGCATTGGTGGGGACTTGTACTTAAATTATGGCTTGGTGGATGTTCAAGGATGAATTTTTGATGGGAGCCGCGCCTCCAATATGGGAGGATCACTCTACTCCCTCAGCAGTGCCCTCCACCTTTCCAAAAGCACGTTCTCTGAGTCCGATGCCAAAAACGGAGGTGCTCTGACCTTGGCGAGTGGTAACAACACAATCCAGTCGTGTTATTTCTTCAACGTCAATGTGACCGAGCTGGGAGGTGCAATCTTCGTACCTGTCACGGCTCCATACTATGCATACAAAAATGAGGATGCTCCGACGTCGCTACTCGTCTCAAACTCGCGCTTTGAGCAGTGCATGGGTGCAGCCGGCGGCGGCATGTACGTTGATGTCGGTGTACCTCTTGAAGTGCGCGCATGTAACTTTACACATTGCAAGGCTGACGACTCGGGAGGAGGTATTTACGCTTCTGCTCTTGCAGCATCGGCCATTCAGGACACGATATTCCAGGGATGCTCGGCGGGATTTTCCGGGGGTGCTGTGGCGATTGTGGATGGAATTGTGTCTGTTGACACATGCACGTTCGTTGATTGCAGCGGTTCTGTGGTTGTTGAGACAGCAACATGCCTTCAGGTTACAATGACTGATTTGTTTGGGGATGGTTGGACAGGATCGAAACTCTACGTGATGAGCTTTCAAGATTTTGTGACACTCAAGCGGGCTGGCCTCGATCTAACGACAACACTATCATGGGGAGATGAGAGTACCGACGATTTCAATTTTTATGGTGCCCATGATGACCCAGGCAATTTCTTTGGCGATACTGGCGATGTATACTCATATGATTACTCGTATAGTTTCGACGCCACTAGTACAACGATCGGTACGACAACGGTTGGAACTACGACAACCGCTACAGAAGTAGCTACTAGCAGCAGTGTCTCATTCGACGAAACCTTAATCACGGATGATTATACATTTGAAGGCAATTCAACGTATGAACCACACATTACGACGCTCCTCTCAGGGTACACGCAGACAGATAACATTTGCTTCGATAAGCGCGACGGGGATGAATACGTCGTTGTCACAACAGCAGATACATGTAAGTCTCGTGAACTCCTTTTGGTATAATTTGTAGTTTCTATTGGACGTGGACTCTTTGCCTAATTGAAATCGACTTTACCTGGCAGACGCATATGAGGGCGCATTCACAGTCACAAGCTCCGATGGGGAGTCCACATACATTGCAAATGGTGCCTACGGCCGCGTCTGTGAGTGCTACATCTTTTTTTTTTCTGCCCACAATATTGTAGCTTTCTTGAATCCACGTGCTGTGCACTTTTAGATACGCTGACTCCATTCGAGCCTTTCGACACCTGCTCGGGCAGTGGAGGTGGAGCCATAATCATGTCTGCCAGCGCCACAGTCAGTGTAACCAAGAGCTCCTTCTCAGGCTGCAGCACAACCAACGCCAACGGTGGCTCCATAGCAGTCATCTCTGACACGCCCCTTGTGGCTGACCAAACAGTGCTGACAATGACTGACACGATTATTGGCAAGTCGACAAGCACGCACTATGGCGCGATCAAATTTGCCTCGCTGAGCAAGGCATCACTAACAAATATTGAAATTACGGCAGACGATGTTGACATTGAGAGCCTAAGTGGAACCTTTTTCAACAGTGGCGGCTTGATTACTTGTGTTTCTACTTGCTCAGCTGGCTTTTTTGGCAATTGCACGGCAGTGGACGATTGTTTCAGTTGCCTCATCGACGAATGCACTGCTTGCCCGGTAAGCTTTTTACTTTTCAGTACTTCAGATAAAGGCTGACATTTAAACGCTCATTGAGTCCCTCTTACGAACTCATTTTAATTATAGGCTGGAACCTATCTTGCGACCGCGGGAGCTGTGAGCAAAGCAAGTTGCATATCTTGCCCTTCTGGGAAAGTTAGCGCCGCGGGCTCGGGTAGCTGTGAAACTTGTTCTGCGGGTACGTACAGCACGGATTTTCCCAGCGACCTGGATGGGTATGGTTTGACTGCGGGCGCGTCCGTCTGTGTGAGCTGCCCTGCTGGCCGAGTAAACCCCTCAAAAAGTTCTACCCAATGCTCAGCCTGTGCTGCTGGTTTCTCGTCGGAAGCAAACGCGACTGAATGCTTCAAGTGTAGTCAGCATTCGAGAAAGTTGATCGACACCCCCTTTCTTATATTACTTCAACGACTATTGAATTTGTGCGCCTTGCTTCATATTTTGCTTTCAGCCTATTCCTCACTACTTCGCACTCCCCGAAAATATATTTTTTCTTTTTATGGAAAAGGTGTCGGTAAGTTTGCAGCGCAGCTTGCAACACCAGCCTGTCTGCTTGAATTGCGAAGCTGGATTTTACAGTCCCTTCGAGGGTATGGCTACGTGCTTAGAATGCACCGGCCAATTTTTCTGGTCTGTAGGCTCAACTGAATGCGACAAATGCCGACGCAATTTTTTTTTACTCTGATGATGACAACTGCGTTGAGTGTCCCGAGGGAACCTCTTGCCCAAACGATGGTGCATCTACTCAAGAAATGTTGACGCTGGAGCCAGGCTATTTCCGTATTTCAGGGACCACTGCATCGATTCATAAGTGCCCCTACACTGACGCGTGCATTGGTGGAACCAACTTCTCAGAGATCCCAGGCAAGAGCAAGCTCGATCCACCGACATTCAGTTACTGTGCTGAAGGCTCTGCCGGGCCTCTGTGCGCTGCGTGTGCCGTGCCTGGGTACTACTTCGACGCTGCGGTGACTGCATGTGTGCTGTGTAGCTCTGCTGACGAAGACGGTGACACGAGCATATTGAGCCCCTTCATGACTCCCTTTGTGCTCATTCTTTCTGTCGTACTCGGGGTGATTATGATTGGTTCAGCATACTTGATTTGTAAACCGAAGAGCAATTTGACAACTCTGAATGGTGACAATGCTCCAATGAAGAAAGATGCCAGCAAAGTCGCGAAGGCACTCATCACGACATATAGGGCCCTCAAGAAAAAGCAGAAAAAAATTGCAGTGAAGTTTAAGTCTATGATGTCTTTCTCACAAATCAGTGTAAATGTTGGATTCAACCTAAACATTGAGTTCCCAGATAACTTCACCGTTATACTCGAAGGGCTGGAGGTAGTTAACTTCGACGTGTTTCCTTCCTTGGCACCCGCGTGCTACATCGAAGGCTACAGCTACGTCAACAGCATGATATCAATGACGATGATGCCTATATGTATCGGAGCACTTCTGGGCGTCGCATATGCAATCACTGCTAGAGCATTCGCGCCCCGCTCAAAGTACTCTGCCAAGCAGCTTCGAGCAAAATATGTAGTACCAGACTCCCTCAAGAATCTTTTCCCAATCGCTGACGTAAATGCCTTTCGGAAGACGTTTGTAGAGCTTGACTCTGACTTCTCTGGATCGGTGAGTCGAGACGACTTTTCGGCCCTCCTGAATAAAATGAAAAAAAGCTTTGATGAAAAGAAAGTTATGGTGATGTTCGACGAGGTGGACATTTCTGGAGACGGTGCGTATAATGTACAGAGCCTCAATAGCGCACTCCCGTGCCCACTAAAAAGCTGCTAATTTTGCGTGCTTCTCATCAGGTGAAATTGATTTCGGCGAATTTGTCTTTTTAATGATGAACAAGATACGCAACGATAAAGTGTTGCTAGCGGCAACAAAAGGAGAGACTGAGGAAAAAATTATCGCCGACGAATTTGCAGCTTTGTCCTACGAAGTGGAGGCGAAAGCAAGTTTGGTCCGCGGGCAATTCATCATTTACTTGTTCATGCTTCTTACCTTCACTTTCCTCATCAGCAGCTCCACGGCTGCATTTCAATACTTCAAGTGCCATGAATTCCCTGAGGCAGACGGCGGCACGCGGCGCTTTCTCTACAAAGATTACTCGGTCGACTGTGATTCAAGTCGCTACAATTTTTACATCCCGTATGCACTTTTGATGATCTTAATCTATCCAATCGGCATTCCACTCTTTTATTGGGTCATGTTGCGTCAGCACAAGCATGTGCTGTCCGACGAAGAAGCGGTCAAGCGTGAGGCTTCTGAGGATTACCCCACCATAGGTCATGTGACCTTTTTGACCCAAGCGTACAAATCGAAGTATTACTAAACTTTGAAGTGCTCGAATGCTTGCGTCGCCTACTGCTGGCCTCAGTGATTGGCATGATTCCTGCTGATGGTGTGGTTGCGCCTACCCTAGGCATTCTCCTCTGCTTTGTGTTTCTGTACGTCTTCATCGACTTCCGCCCCTACCGCAACCCTGATGACTCGGACCTTGGCGTCATCTTGCAGTATAGCGTCACTTTATTTTTTCTGGCTGGACTCCTGGCGAAAGTGAACGTGACGACAGATCTGACGCCATCAGAAGCGGTCATTTTCAGATATGTACTTATGGGAATCCTGTTGTTGGGCCCGTTTATGATACTAGCCGACAACTTTAAGTCGCTATTCTTGCGGCGCAAAGTTAAGGTTTCTTTGAAGGATCAGCTACAAAAGCAAGAAGAAGTAGAAGCTGAATATCGTAAAGCACAGGCTACAGACACACTTAAGAATGAGGTTGAAAGAATTCAAGCTGATGCCATTAAAACGAATGTTGTTAATACTTTCCAGACGGGATTGGATAAAGGCGCCGGTGTTGCGCCTAAGAATAAGACGGCACCGACAGCAAAATTGAGCACCAGGGGTGAGCCGTTGGGATCGACCATCGAAAGATCTATTTCATCGCGCACCATATCAACTACTGCGAAGGATGGGAGCCAAGCAAGCATAGCACAGGAGAGTCTTCAAGAGAGAGCATTGCTCGTGGCGATTTTAGACCGACTTGAAGTGATGGGATACACCAAGACAGCTTCTATGCTGAAGAGTAAAATAAAGAAATCACTGAGCCACAGTTTAGCAGAAGACAATATCGACATCGAGCACGTCGTTAAAGAGTTTGAAAAGTCCTGGCGAGTCGCTTTCCATGCGCCATCAAAAATGACGCTGAAATCGCCATCGAAGTCGCCAATGAAGTCGACGCCGAGGTCGGCATCAAAGTTGGCTCTAAAGGGCAAACAGTTGGGTACAACAATTTAAATTCAATTAACCACATTGACGAGCAGAGCTGATTTATATGTGCAATGTAAGGTTAAGGGGAAAAGTAAGACCACGGCGAGTGGTGGGTGAATGGACTAGATTAATTCATGAGCAAAACAATCATCAACGCTCGCCCGCTGCCACCCTTCATTTCCCATATTGATATGCCTTCTAGTAGACGACCAGGAAATATCGATTTATAGATGGGTTCACGAGAAGTAAAAACTTACTAACAAAAGCAAAGACGCGCGATAACAAAAAAGAGAAGTCCAGTCAACCACCTTAAAGCTAACGAGAGGGGGGTTTCCTAAAGAGCGCTTTATGTTAAAAATTGGTATACTACTTTCGTGTGTAAATTCAAAATTATATCTGATGGCCCCTTGCTCCATTGCTGTGCTGTCATCCCCCTTCACCCAAACGAATTCAGTTCAGATGAGTTACTCGGTTCAAGTCGAAGCCATTGATATTCTTCTATCTATTTATAGCATTACAGGGATCTTATCATATCTGGTTGCTTAGTAAGACCAAGAAGTATAACAGAAATCCAAGAAGAAAGAACGCAGAGTCCGTAAACGAATCTACTCGCCCGCAGAACGCCAGTAATGCCATGCATGAATTCGATACCATTATTATCTACTGTGATCTCCACCAGCTGGGCTGCGTAAACGGTGCTCCTCCTCTAAACAGCAAACATAGTCAGAGTAGCAAAGGCGCCGAAGAGCCCCACAGGAACAGCCCAGGCAGGCACTGGTTTCCCGCGCATCGTCATGGTGCCCTGCTTCACTTCCACCTGCGAGTCGGTGGGTGGGTATCCCAAGCACAACGCCATGAGCACAATAAAAAGACTGTCGTTCTGGTGATAAGACAAGCAATAGGGCCATTTTAGGTGCATTCATTTCGAGGTTTGAAAAGAACTTCGGCACCGTTTCTTCATTGCAATGACACCGCCAAAATACGCCCAAACACAATGCTGTTTGTGCACGTCAAATAGAAAACCGAAAGCCACCCTCTCTTATTTACCTCCACAGTTCCCAACCACTCGCCACCTGCACCTACTGCAAAGCATGGGCTCAGCCAACCGTGCTGCGCTGATTTCGCCCATGTAAGGACCTGTAGATTAGAACACGCCATTAATAAGACGAAGGTACCTGAAGTTAGCTCATGCAGCCACTTCTTGGAACAATAAAATAGGGCAAGGACTATAATCGCAAAATAACAACGAAAAAATACAAGTTGAAGTACTGGTGACAAAAGAATGCTTACGACGCACCGAGGCAAGCCCTAAATCGTGCACTTTCAGCGAACCCGGTGGCAAGCTCTGCAACATTGCAGTGGGCGACTGCTTGGCGCCTGCAACCACTTTCACTGCTGCCGTCAGAACCGCCTTGCTGCTACTGCCACTGCTGCTGCTAACGCTGTCGGCCATATCGTACCCTGCAGAAGTAATGCCAGCGCCGGGGTTGGTCAAGTATAGAACAACAGCCGCCCAGCCGAGGAGCACTATGGAACGGTTGCCTTTGCCGCGCAGCAATCCCAGGCCCGCTGCCAAGCCGCTCACAGCCCAGAGTTGCTCCCGCGGTGCTTCGAGTGTGCGCCACCACACCTTGAAGCCGCTCATGAACGAGGCTGGATTGAAGGCCTCCATCGGCGGGAACGGGCGCACAAGGGCAATCGCTAAGACACCCCAAGTCAAGAGGTAAGTGAAACCCATGTCATTGGCGTCGCCGCGGAGAGTACCCATGCCGAGCGTAAACAACAGAGCTTGCAGCGACACGGTGATAAACTGTTCTGCGGTGCTCAGAGAGACCCACCACAGCCACGAGCGGTTCAGGGCTTGGGACATTTTCGGTGGCAGCATGCTTTGGAGGCCTTCCCAGGCAGTGCTCGTGCACGCTTGCGTCAGCGATCCTAGGTTCAGCTCCGCCATGGGGGCGTCATATCTGAACGCAACCCCACAAAACGACTAGTGTAAGACTGAAAAACGCGATGACACCCATATATTGTACACGATAAAGTGAAGGAAATACAAGGCATGAATTAAATAGCACCAGGTCGCGAGCTTACTTCTTTTCGAGTTGCTTTACAAGCTTTTCTTCTCGACCCGTGTATCTCCCCACGAGATTCAGCACTTCATCAACCTTAGAAGGCGCATGCTCGCCATAGAAATGCTCGAGACGGGCGCGGAATGCGATAGTCCTGAGAGAAAAAGGGGTATTAGTGAAGAATCGTTTTAGTTACATTCATTACCTAAGAACAAGCATTCTAAGTGAGACTAATAAGACTACAATTTGTTCAGGAGACAAACGACGCACTTGAATGGCTCGTAGTCTCGCTGCGCAGCCAAATCGAAAAGGTGAACGCTCCACGTGCTTATGAATAAAATGCCAATAACGACGTGGAACACTTTTCGAAAGGGCGTTGTGGGGCTCATTGGCACCGAGAAGCTAGTCGCGAACTCTAAGGAAGACTTCTACCGATATCTTTGTACTCAGGTGTGTATACGTATGATTGATTTGATTTCCACGTGGCCATCTTTCACATTTTTTTTTTTTTTTTTTTTCGCGCCTCCCCCGGGGGGAGGACTGGTATTAGTGACTATACAGGGAAGGGTACCATTTAGGCGGCATCATATGAGTCGCCGGGCCCGGCTCGGAAGCCAGGTTCGGGGTTCATATAGCTATCATACGCGGTCGCTTCGTCGTATTCGTCGCGGGAACGATTGCGGCTCGTGCGGTCGCGGGGGTTGGTGGAGGTGCCGATTAAGCACCGGCGGTCAAGCAGGAGGCGTGCCCATCCGCGGTGAGCTGCCAAGCCCCAAGATTGGTACAGCTGCTTGCGGAAGTAGGACCGCACCGTCTTGGTTTTTTTGTCCAGGTAGTAAGTACAGTGCTCGCTGGCTAGTTCAGTCGCTATCGTCTCGGCGATGTGTTCGACGTCGGATGACATTTCGCCAAATGCACCAATGACCGGTCCAAGGACTCTGCCATCTTGGCCGAAGGAGTTGAGCCTCGCCTTGAAGCCGTTGTTTTCGTCACAGTCGTACTGTTCGTCGAGTCTCTGGGCCTTTGCGTGGTAGTCCTGGTTGACGCGTTTCTGGCGGGCGTTGACCGCTGCGTTGGGTTCACCGGTCTGGTTGTCGGTGTACGCATCGCATGGAGATAGGGTCTTGACGTCTACGAGGGAGATCTTGCCGGCGAGTGGGCCCTCGTCTAAGGGCCGGCCGTTGATTTCGAGGTCGGGGATTATGTGCTGGTATGCCCTCGTGTTCTCTTCTGTGGGGGCGGAGA
>Ga0307982_1004809_pt1 | contig 10620 bp, 7 predicted proteins | sample OrgLakmetagen989_FD_201847 | JGI IMG/M metagenome (GOLD analysis project Ga0307982, IMG submission 201847) | Saline water microbial communities from Organic Lake, Antarctica - #989 | ecosystem: Environmental > Aquatic > Non-marine Saline and Alkaline > Saline | place: Antarctica: Organic Lake... | reverse complement strand
TTCTTTAAAAAAACAAAAAAAAAAACGACCGTCTTAAAACTACCCTAAAAATGAAAGGAACGTTGCCTTCTATCATTATTGACGACAGTCCATAGCCGTGGTATTCGTAGTAGCACATAAAGTATATCCTACGAGCGAGCTTCGTAATTCAGCATTCGGCTTCCAGCCTTTTCAGCACAATAGCGAGTAGACATTTTTGGTAGGTCTGGAAGCCATAATAAACCATCAGCAGTTGTCGGCAGCTGCCATCAGCTGCACATTCATCAAAAAGTCTTCACACCTTTGAGCAATGTAAACCTCTCAACTTCGTAAAACATATTACAAATGACAACTTGCATATTTTTGTAAGCGACCCTCCCGGGCTACGATCTTCTTCGGTTAAGCTAGCCTGGCCGCTTCGAATCTAAAACTTGGTGGCGCTATAGCAATCAATGACAATGAGATGGATTATCCTCGCACTTTTCTTCAATGCCAAAATCGGTGCCGCGAAGAAGGAGCCATTGCCGATCCTAGGCAGCGACTGGAATTTTACAGCCATATCTAGGCGAGCTACGAAGGACGACGACAATTTCGGTGCTCCCGCATCTTCTGATAAGGCCGCAGCTCGAAAGAAGAAACATACAAGTCAAAATGTTCTACCAACAAAGGTTGAGTTGACAGCGGGGCCGAGTCCTGTGAAGCGCATTTTCCTGCGACGCATGCGAAAAGCTGGGTCTACCACTGTTTTTGGATTTCTCCTCGCTGTTATGAAGGATTATAGCGGTAGTCTTGCGGCAGCGAGCTCTAGCAACATCACATTTGATCGCATGGAGTACTCATCTTTAAACCTAGGGTGCCTTTTTGGTTCCGCACCCCTACTGACAAAGCCGTACGGTACAGTATTTTTGGTGACACACTTGCGCGAACCTTTGAGCCGCATTAATTCAGAGTACTGGTTCGCTGGCCCAGGCAAGACACTTGGAGTCGCGAACGAAAGTTTATGGGCTGATTGGATTGCATCGTCAAGGCCATTGCCGGGCGGCGGCGCATTGCGCATTCAATCATTGGGGGCAGGATTCAATGCTGGCATTTATTTTGATAACTACTACACACGGATGCTAACTGGGGTATGTGGCGATTGTGCAGTTGGCAAAAAACTCAATCCTGTAACTGGCTTTGGGCCTGTTACAGGTTGTTCGTCCCACACAAAGGCCTTTCCCTTCGTCAACGTTACCAAGGAGAAACTTCGTACAGCTGTGGACATTCTTGAAAATTACTTTGACGCGGTGCTGATTTTAGAGTGGTTTCGCCGGCCCTCCTTGAACGCTTGGCTTCAGGCGACTCTTGAACGCCAGATCGGACTGCCTCGCGGCTCTCTCAAGGAGCATTCCCTCGGCCACATGCGCGTAGGGAGCAACAGTGCCAACGCGAAATTAATTACCAAGGCAAGTCCTATATATCTTACCTTTGCAATACGATAATTGTGTGGTACAATTTTAATTTCGTGTTCGCCCAATGTGCATTGTACTTACCTGTTGTCCATTCAGAAGAATGACGCCACACAAAGCAATTCAACTCAAGCTCCTGCCACTTATAGATCAAGACCACCCCCAGACGCTCTTCGAACACTTGAACATGAAAACGAGTTTGACCTTGAGTTATATTCGTGGGCGCTGAAGTACGTATCAAAGAAAATTGCGCCATTTGAAGAGAGCAAAGTAACGGGGAGGAAGAGCCTACGAGTGATATGATCGAGTGCAAGAAATCAGCCAGGAAAGGGCAGGAAGATACAGGCAGAACATCTATCGCGAATGCTCGATGCGGTGACGAAATCCGTTTCTTGTTAGTTTATTCGGGGCTAGGAATATCACCGACAATCAGCTCGGCACTTCTGGTGCTTTTGTACTTTGGTCGAATCGTCGAATAAACCATTAAGTCCGTGTATTAAGACTTGAAATCCATTTCAGATATTCTCCTCTGCGATAATCTCCGGAGTACCATCAGTTTTCTCCCTAGGTCTTTATAATTACAGCCACCAACTTATCTTTGAATTGACGGGAATTAGGCTATTGCTTCACACCTAAAACCTAAGGCACAAACTTGCATTCAGACATTTTGGTCTCCTCTTTCTCTCTACTTCTACATTTCCAATTTTCAATATCCTCTTCTGTCTTCCTCCCTTCCAACCTTCCAACTCCCAGGCGTAAACGTAGGCATGTGTCTAATAGAAATCCAAGCTCTCGCTGTGTATCTGTTCCGATCTATAATGCTGGTCAGAAAGTCCGGGCTCAAAGGTCAGGAAGTATGTGGAGCGGAAGCTGATGAGTCATGAGTGATGAGTCATGGACTCAGAGATAAGAAAAGAAATTAAGATTATTGGTTTCTTGCTGGGGGAAGGTACAGTGTCAGTGTCAGTGTCAGTGTCGAAAGTCGGGAGTATTACAGGTATCTGCAATACTCCGAATCCCCTCTTCATAGGGTAATAAAATCAAAAATGGCGCGTTCTCGTTTATTTCGCACCCTAGCAAGGGGATTGCGGCGCGAATTCGACTGTGCCTAGTAGTGGAGGCCGCACGCACGCTCGTAACTAAATTTTAAGTTGCGATTCGAGTTGAATACGAAGTGTAGCATTCTGCCGCCGATGACGACCGTCTTTGTCGATGCCTCGGTTGGGGGAAGAGACGGGCACCTTGGCCGCCTCGCAGCCGCCAGAGGGTATGTTGTGCATACAGTGCTAGAAAAGGGCGTGCAAATATGCGTCCTGGCGTCAAATGATGCTCAACCTGCACCAAGTGTTGCGACGTCGAAGCGGGCGAAACGCATGATGATGCCTGCTTCCAACAAACAACTGACCACAGCCGATGTGAGTGTCGTCCAAACACTCTTTATCGTAGGGTTCCTATGATAGCCCTAGACTCCTACTTCTCTTCTAACTTTAGAAGCATCTGTACCTACACTCTTTACTTTAACTCAATCTTTTATCTCTCCAAATGCTGATGCCAGATTGCACGTCAAGTGAAAGCGCGGGTTATGGAAGAGAAACCCTTCGTCGACCTCTTAAACGCCACTGCGCCTCCCACTGCAAGCAGTAATAAAGCAACACCACGACCTGAGAGTCAACTTACGAATATGGGTGGCTCTGGGCGGAATGGTGGTGTGTCTCTGATGGCAGGTCGCGGCGTAGAAGCGCGAGGTTGGGAGCGCTTTCGGCCTCCGTTGGCGGGTGCGGTGGCGCGCGTTACCATACGCGACCTCGACGGCCTCTACGAAGACCGCAGCAAATCTTTCAATGCCACCAAGCTCGACGGTTGCCGTTTGCACCTTGACGCTCCGCCGGGCATTTCTTTCTTCACGCCGAGAGACGAATGGCCGCGCCAGCCACCGCCACCGAAGCATGCGCCGAGACCGCGGCAGCCGCCTCGAGCAACCAGCACAAGTGTGGCTAGAGGTCCTGACAATGACACTGCCGGCCTAGGAGCAGGAATTCCCTCAAAGACTGCTCCAATGACCGCCGCCGCTACTGCCGCTACTCCTGATGCTGGTTCTGCTTCGCTGTCAGCCCCAGGCGCTAGCGAGGGCAACGCTTTGGAGGATGCCTCTGACGACGGCATGGGCGGCAATGCCTTTTTGATGCCGCCTCCTTCGCCTGCCGCGGCACCACCGCCGCCACCGGTGCAAATGGAGGCGATCCCGAAGGCCCAGGACCGGGTAGCGCCGAAGCGCACTACGCAAGCAGCAACGGTTCAGCGCACGCGAAGTGTGGTGCCGCCGCCCGCAGGGGGCTACTGCGAGTGCTGTGCGACCAGCTACACGGGTACGACGGAGGCCCACTGCGCGTCAGTACCACACCAGGCGTTCATGGCGGATGCCAGGCACTTCAAGGCCTTCGATGCTTTGGTGGTGAGTTTACGAAATGGCGCAGACGATATTAACAGCTCTAGCGGGCCTTCACTTCCGTCCAGTTCCTTTCCAATGACACAACAAGCGCCCTCTTCTCTGGCAGCTTCTCCAATGAGAGAAGTCGAGGTGCCAAATGATAACAGGCATCACACTAAATCACTGCTACGGGAATCGCCACATTCACCAGTGGATGGCGTCAGTCGCTGCGCTGGCCTCCTGAAACGACCTTGGCAACAGCCTGACGAGATGGCCATGGAAACGGGAAGCGTGCATGAATCCTGCCAGCAAGAGCTCTCTGTCGCTGCTGCATGCCAGCCTTCGTCATCTGCTCGCGAGGTGCCCCTTAGAGCTGCCTCAGATGCGCAGCGCTTGCCGTCGCCACCACAAGTGCCGCAGGCAGCGCCGCCACCATCAGGCAGGCACCGCCCGTTTGTGGCACCGAGCACGAAATTGGCAGCGCCGCGGCGATTGCGCAGCAATAGCGTGACGAGCCCTTCAGCAACAGCGGCAGCAGCGACCAGTGTAGCCACTGCACCAGCCTTAACCAGGCCTGATCTTCCTACTATTAGCGATGTCGCATGGAATGACGGGTACTCGTTCGAGGGCTATGCTCGAACACGCAGGGATTCCGTTCTTGGCGGCGCAGATCCGAGCTTGGCTATCGAAGGTGGTGTTGACGGGCGTTTTGGTGGCCACATGAGAGCAGCCGGGGCTGGGAGATTGAGCGGGCGGCGAGTCTTGCACTCAAACAGTGGCAGCAGTGCAGGTGCACTGTTACAGGGTCAGGTGGAGGGAAAACGCCCGGGCAAGTCCAGCTACAGGGTCATTTTGGACAATGGCGACAGCGAAGACATGTCTTCTGAAGAGCTTGAGCCCCTTGTTGAGGCAGCAGCAGCAGCAGCAGCCGCCGCTCAGGCGGAAGCACAACGCGCAAGTAAAGGGGCTATAAGCAAAAGAGACAAGGGCAGAAACAGCAGTAATAATACCGGGCCTCAGGCCCCTCCAACCGTGACCTTTGCCTCAGCTAAGGACATGCTTAAGAATGCCAAGTCTATGAACAATGCAGGTCCAGAGGCAGCCGTGACAAGTCAAGAGTCGGCTGCTGCTGCTGCTGCTGCTGCTGCTGCTTCTTCTACTTCTACGGCTAGAGAGACCCAAACACCTGAGATCGCAGCATCCGCTCAAAAGAAGTCAAAAAAACAATCACAAGGATGCCACGTGTCACCGTCGAAAGCTCCTGTCCCAGCAGAGGCTGCTGCAGCTGCCAGTTCACCTGCCACGCGGAGACGACAATCATTGCAGCGCGCAGTCAAAGACGCACCTACGGCAAGTGAGATCACATCAGCAGCGGGCGCGCAAGCACCTTCGCTGGCCTCTCCAGCACTGGCTAAGAGCCAGCAGCGTCCTTCAGCTAGAAATAGCCGTGGAAGTGGCACACAAAGCGCCAGTCGACCTGCGCCGACTCCAGTTATACCTGGCCGCGCTCTCAAGGTACTATACACGTGCACAGTGTATAAACCAGTGCTTAGCTACTCGTCTCGCATGTATCGGAACATAAGAAGCGCATTGCTACTTGCAGAATTGACATTTCTTTCATGCTGACTCGTTCTTTTGTGTGTGCTTTTTAGGAGAAAGCACGCCTCAGGGCTTCGCTCGAAGCGGCAGCTCCAATAGCCATGGCTGAATTGTCTTCTCCACCTAAAGCTGCACCAACAACTCCTGCTCGATTACCTAAAAGACCACCCAACACTGCGGATTCATCTTCGTCGTCATCGTCGTCTATATCGACACCTGTAGCTATGGCAACAGCTGAAATATCATCTCCTAAAGCAGCACCAGCAACTCCTGCTCGCTCACGCAGAAGATCAATTGACGCCTCTGATTCTTGTTCATCTTCATCATCGTCGTCGTCTGCAACATCGAGTGCAGCAGCAGTGGCTGAAGCACCGACTCCTAAAGCAGCACCAGCAACTCCTGCTCGCTCACGCAGAAGATCAATTGACGCCTCTGATTCTTGTTCATCTTCATCGTCGTCATCATCGTCATCATCATCGTCAGCGAGTCCTGGTGCAGCTCCAGTAGCTATGAATGAAGTATCATCTCCTGCACCTGCAACTCCTGCTCGATTGCGTAAAAGACCATCCGATACTGCGGATTCATCTTCGTCGTCGTCTACATCGACACCTGCAGCTGTAAGAATGATTGAAGTATCATGTCCTAAAGCAGCACCAGCAACTCCTGCTCGCTCTCGCCTAAATTCAGTTGACAAAGCTGAGGTAACGCCATCTCTGTCATCGCGGGTGCCGGTATCAGCTCCTGCGTCAGCGCCTGTGCCCATCTCGGCGGATGTAACTGCAGCTCAGCACTATCGCGCTGAGCAGCGCCACAATGCAACGAAGCGCAGCGCTGGAGGTCCTGAAATGCTGGCCATGTCACCCTCGCGTTCGCAAGCAGGAAAGAAACGCGCTCGGATTGCGCCAGATGGTGCACAAAATGCAGAAGCAGCAGCGACACTACCTAGCCCCCGCCGGCGCAAGCAGAGTCACAGTCCAAAGGCAGTGCCTACACCTGATGCTCCAAGCACGCTTCGGCGTAGCTCGAGAGGACGGAGCGAAGGGCAAAGCCTTTATGGCATCAGTAGCAGCGGCATTAGCGCTAGTTCCAGTTCTAGCTCTAGCTCCAGTGCCTCTGCCATCAATACTCGTGGTAGAAGCGGCAGCGCAGCGCACTCCACTTATTTATCGGATGACGATTGCACTGAGGAGCCTCTTCTGTTATCGCCGTGTGATCGAACCACCGGCCTAACTGAAGAATTAACGCACCAAAATGGAGTTGAAGCACCTGAGAATCATGGGCTGCAAACGTGCTTACTCGGCGCTATCGCTGACTCAGACGATGGCACCGAGGCCGCAACAACAATTGAACCGAAGCAAGGCGACTTAGGAAGAGGAATCAATGCATGGCTTCCTGTGTCGCCCGTTCTTGATTACATTGGCATGTCTGTTCGCAGTGTCCGCGCGTGTTTTACTTGGTAGTTATAGTTTTGGAGTATCAGTATCAGATGTCTGATTTGTGTCTATGCCCCGCGTTATTGAAATCAGCGCCATTTCACTTTTTAAGTATTACTCAGGGGTTAGGTTGCCTTCCAATTTTCTGAGCCCCCCCCGAGAGGGGACTGGATTTAGTAACTAGCAGAAAGAGCGCCATTTAGTAGGCCGTAGCAACGACCTCAGTGTCGTAGCTGCTGCGAGCTCGGGGGTCAAATTTTCTATACTCAATTATATTTCCTCAGTCAAGGTGAAGGCGAAGGGAGTTATATTAGAATTATTTCTACTATTTCTATTGCCTAACGGCAATGAGCTGCCTGTAATAAAGAAAACCTAAGTAACCCCGTATTCTCGGTTTTAATGGGTAATGGTTGAATGATGGCGTTCTTGCCTAATATGTAATATTTCGCGCCTGTATTCCTATCTGTATATTAACACTTACCAAACTTCCTGCTGTCAGAATTTACACAGGGCAAACAAAACAAGGAGCTGTGGGCAGCTCTGGTGACTGGCCGGCAAAGAATCGACAAGTGAACTATCGAAATCAAGAAGGTAGTCGTGGAATTCCTCGTTTCTTGATGTTTGGACTTGTGAACTGGAACTGCTTTGTCTCTACAACAAGTCTAGGTAGACTCTGCCTTTTGGCTAACCAGTCAGCTGTAAAGAAGCTGCAGCACCTAAAGCCCATCAGCGCACTGTGCAATAATACAATGATGAAATCGCCAGAAATGAAACCCGTGCGGCTTAGCAGGCTCGAAACTTCACATAATCTTCAAGATAGACAGCTTCTAAGAATTCCTTTTGGGCAATCTTGTTCTGGGAATCTGCCAAGGCAAATCAAATTGAAAGGTGAAAGCATAAGAACAAAGATTGAATTCGATCGCATAGCTTAAGTTGGGCAGCATATCATGCAGACCTCAAATCGATGAGCAGTCATCACGATGGGGCTGGCAGGCCAGTTAAGGGGCGCGAACTCGCACACCCGCCAGTCGCTCTGAGCCCACGACGCCATCTCCGCTCGCACCGCCGCTGTTTCCTCGTCGTGAAGTGGGCCTCGGTAGCAAGTCACACACATTAAGCCGCCTAATGCGGTTCGAGAGGCTGCTTCTCTCAACGAATCAAGCGTGTCCTCGGTCTGGGTTAAAATACTTTTGTCCCCACCGGGCAAATACCCCAGATTGTACACCCATGCCTTCACGGTTGACTCTCGGTCAGCTCCTACCCATTCATTCAAGTTTTCCCACGAGCGATGGTTGCCAAGCACAAACTCAACACCTGATTCAATGGTCTCCTCCGGAAACTCGTCAAGGAGTCGTTTTGAAGTCGTGTCGAGCGCCTTTTGCTGAACGTCTACGCTAACAACACGCCCTCGAGAGCCAGAGTCTCCGTTCAAGACTAGTCTAGCTAGGGTCAGCGTGTCGTAGCCATTGCCAGCAGTTGCATCAACCGCCACGTCGCCCGATTTGAGCGTCTGCGCAAGTAGCATTGGAACGAAGGAAAGGTGGGAGGTGACAGGAGCTTCCACACCAGGCACCATAGCAAAGTTGCGGACGAAGCGGGCAACTGTGCCAACTCGATTTGGCAAGAAGGCCCTAGTAGTTGGCAAAGCGAAGAGCAGCCGTTGCCAGGCTTTCATAGTGAGGTATCAAACGTCGCTTGGACTACAACGTACTACTATGTAAACTGTACTATCTGTATGTATATCGATGAGCGTAGCTTCTAAATCATGGGAGCAACATGACTGTGAAGGAACCTACACAAAGAAATGCATAGGGAGTTCGAGATCAGAATAAGTGCATGATAAGCGAATCAATAAAATCTGAACAAACGAAACCTAGACGTCGCGTTATCGCGAGGCACTAGCCAAGCGCTATCAAGGACACCGTTGATGGGTTGATGCCGTGCCGTGTTGCCGCACAAAACTGCAGCGGCGCGGGGAGCGCCGCGCCACGATCAACGAAGTTTGTCGGGGTTTCTTGCTCTGGGCTAGCCGAGGTGGATACGAGGCAAGAAATTTCAGGTCTAGGCAGCATGCAAAGCGACATGGATGGCGCTAGCGACCTGAAAAGGAGATATTTGCTACGAAGAGATACGCACGTTTTTTTCGAAAATTTTGCGCCTTTTTTTACTGAGCCATTAGCCAATCAGAGGAGGCCACCATTTATTTACTATAGCGATGTATTGGCCAATGAGAGCAGAGCATGTGGTGGTGCGTGTAGTCAAGAGAGTGAAGACGATCATAATGAGGGAGTGGAGACGATGAAAATGTCAGAGGAAGGGTGCGACAACAAGTGTCAGAAGAAGCCCGCAAGGGAAGTGCCGGAAGTAGCACATGCGAGCATGGAAGACTTCGCGCGAGACTAAGTATAACGTTTACATGCTTGCGGAGTTCGCTGCGCAAGGTCGTGTGGGACTGCACACTTAGCGCTGAGACTGTAAAGCTTCATCGAAGTCGTGCACGGAGTTCACACGTTTTGCTGAAAATGTTAGTAGAGCTTCATCAGAGGCAACGTGAGACAAGAATGTCAGAAGCACGCAAAGGGAGTGTCAGAACAAGCACGTGACATGAACAAACTTCACACACGGATTATGAGAGCATGGTAGACTTCGCGCGAGACGAAGTACAACACTTACGTGCTTGCCGCGAGTTCGCTGCGCAAGGTCGTGCATGGACTTCACACGTAGTGTTGAGAATCGAGAGATTCATGAGAGGCAACGCCTGACAACAAATGTAAGAAGAAGCTCGCAAGGGGATTGTCAGAACAAGGATGTGTCATGAAGAAGATTCACATATGGCACTGTTGCAAGCATGCGTCATCAAGCAGATTAACATCATTAAAATGCTTACAAAAAGTTCGGTGTGCAAGGTCTACGCTTAGATCATAACGACACGCTCGAGGCGCTACGACGTCTAAGGGTCCAGTCTGTACTCTCAATTCAGATGCCAAAGTTCAGAATTCGCGCATGAATGAATTCTCATCCGTTCGTTCTGGAAGCGATAAGGGACACGAGAAGAGACATTCACGCCCGAGGCGCTACGACGTCTAAGGGTCCAGTCTGCACTCTCAATTCAGATGCCAAAGTTCAGAATTCGCGCATGAATGAATCCTCATCCGTTCGTTCTGGAAGCGGTAAGGGAGCATTGCAAAAGCGAATTTAGGAAGCACGATGTCCCAGCTCCAAGGTTCACCAATCCACAAGGCATACTCGTGCGGCACGATGAATCACAGGAAGAAAGTAAAAACGTGCTATATATCTACGTGAAAGAAGGAGGTATAGCTAGCTAGCATGTAAAAACATAAGACCCGTACCCAGACCAATAGATTGCTCTAATATAGCAGACAGACCGACAGACCGACAGAGGGACAAAATTCGTTGCTACTCACTTTTGACCTCGAAGGCAGAAACATCAAACTTCGTTGATCTATTCAACACAACTGCAGCGGCTCGGGGAGCGCCGCGCCACAATCAACGAAGTTTTGTACGGTCTACACAGAGCACAGCACCGTCTACGTAGTATATCAACGTATTAGCGAAGCAGAGGAAAGCATGTGGCGGTTGAGAATGCAAAACTTCGCAGAGTACGCGCAAACCATAGCGAAGCGTTCGAGGTGCTACAGATACGCCACACGATTGCCAGCTAGCTAAGTAGCTCAGCGTCTAAGATCAGAACACATCATGTGATGAGATAAGG
>Ga0307982_1004808_pt1 | contig 10621 bp, 12 predicted proteins | sample OrgLakmetagen989_FD_201847 | JGI IMG/M metagenome (GOLD analysis project Ga0307982, IMG submission 201847) | Saline water microbial communities from Organic Lake, Antarctica - #989 | ecosystem: Environmental > Aquatic > Non-marine Saline and Alkaline > Saline | place: Antarctica: Organic Lake... | reverse complement strand
TAGTCCACCTATGCGACCATAACTATAGTTATGGTCGCATAGGTGGACTACGACAACCCTCCACAACACGCAACACCTTCATAAATATTTTGTTCCGTCAGTAGCATACCTCCATCGGGTACGTTCTTATCAGCACGAAAGCGCCTTCTTCTGCTAAAGATGATTACATTGAAATTTTTCAGTCGCTTGGATTTTACTTGACAATAGATAGGAAGCCCCAACTCAACTCGTAGAAGACATCACTGGCAGGCAAAGCGTGGGAAGTATTACGAAGGTGTCATGAACAAGTCCAGCACACTCGAAGGTGAAGATGAAAGCGAAAGCTCTCTCTCGCCTGATGCGGCCACATTAGCATTTCTAGCGTCGCGGCGGACACGTAGTTGGAGTGGGCGCCAGGCACGGTCTGAAATCACCGGGAACGGTGGTAGTGCACTGCCATCGCGAAAAGCCTCGTCTGGTTTGGAAGCCCCCGTGGTGGTCGGGCTTCCCTCCCATCGCCATGCTGACTTAGATTCAGGGGACAAAAGTATTTCGAGACCAGGGTTGCTAACAAAGCGTTCTTCTGAGGAACGTGAGGACGATGCTTCCTCGGAGGCTTCAACAAATGGCGCTTCAATTGCTCCTGGCGTAGGCGTAGCGTCCCTCACACCAGCTGGCAAGCTTCTACGACGGACCTCGTTGGAGAAGCCCGACGATATTGATGATGTTAAGGCGACTAGGCAGTGTTATTATGTGGGGGTTGAACCAGGAGGTCATTCAGCACGGCTCATGAGGCGGCCATCGTTTAAAAAAGAGGTCAGCATTGCGCCGTTTGGCAATCAGACATCGTCCTCAAATTTTGCACCTACATTTCAGCCGCCATTACTCACCAAGGGGCCCTCAGACGAAGAAACTGGAAGAGTAGGAACATTGAAGAATTGCTTTGTTAAGGTAAGTATGGCCGATGGTGCGGTTAGCAGCCGTATGAGCGACTTAGGCGAGGCCAGATCCTTGGATAGCTCGGGCGTTGTCGGCTTGAGCACAGTGGAAGTTATACAACAGTACTCGTCCATTTCAGCACCCCAAAGCGAGACAACTCAAACTTCTTTAAAATCAGCTGATGCATTGACGGCGTATGTTTTGCAACCTGCGCCTACTGTTGCTGTGAGAACAAATCCTTCTGCAGAGATATTGCTTGGGCTGCGTCTAGCATCGTCATGGTTCCTATTCAATGATTTGGTGGTCATGCTCCGAACATGCCGCAGCCTTCGAGTGGAATTGCCTGCCTCTGTAAACGAATTGTCTATGTCTGGGCGGTTCGAGAGCTGGCATGAGGGGCGCATGGTACCAAGATTTCGGGATTGTGGGATTTTGGATGCTACGGTAGCAACAGCAGTGGCCCAATTTCACCGGGCCAATTACTTAGACCTCAGCAGATGTCGTCGAGTTACCGATCGAGCAGTCCCTCACATTGCGGCTTGCCTCGCAGCAACACTCCGAACCTTGCAACTCTTGCGTACGCAAGTGTCAGATTTAGCATCTTTGTCATCTTGTGTGCAACTTGAAGATCTCGGCCTCGAATTTACGCCAGTTGTGAATTTAGCTCCCCTCGTACATTGTCCGAATTAAGCATTCTGAACCTAGCCGCTTCAGCAGTCTTAGACCTCACGCCACTCGCACACTGCCCTCAGCTGACTACCCTGGTGCTGACATCGACGAAAGTATCAGACATTTCATCATTACAGCACTGTAGATCTCTAAAGCGAGTAGCGCTCACAAGGACAGCGCCAGGTCCCAAACCTGAACCTGGCCATTCCTTTTCTAATCGTTGGCCAGGTTCAGGTCAGGTTAGGTCTCCGCCATTATCTTAGCTGCCCCAGGTTGGGTTAGGTTCAGGTTTATGCCTTAATTTTCTAAAAAAAAACCTGGTTTTCAGGTCCATGGGACCTGGATGATCCCTATAAATTTCATTAGGCCAAAAGCTACTTCGCAGCTATATCGCTATTAAGAATTCAGTGAGTGCGCCATACACCAACGCAAAGAAGGCTAAAAGGGCTTGTTTGACTGCTCTCTGTGGTGTGTCCTGGCCCTCTTTTGTCCGAGCACCACTTTTACTGTAACCTCGGTCAAGTCCCCAAGAGAAGGTAGGTCTATCAGGTTTCCTGCCTATATTTTTCTTCCAGGTTAGGTTAGGTCCAGGTCTGAGCTACCCATCTAAAGGCCCCAGGTTAGGTTAGGTTCAGGTTTATGCCCAAATTTGCTGAAAAAAACTGGAGGTTCAGGTTGGCAGGTCCGTGGAACCTGACCTGGCGCTGTCCTTGAGCGCTCAACAACACACCTGTGGTTAACCTCTCTGGGCTTCGTGATTGCTCATCGCTTACGTCGCTCGATTGTGCAGGCACAAAGCTACATGACTTAAGCCCCCTTGAGCGCTGTGACTTGAGGTCCTTGGTCTTAACAGGCTGCTACAACGTTACAGATTTAGGGGCCTGTCGTGACATGACCAACTTAGCCTTCTTGCACGCTGCGTCCACTCGTGTTTCGTCGGTCGATGGCGTGCAAAGTTGTGAGCGGTTAGTGACCGTGGACCTCAGCCACTCAAGTTGTAGGGATGTGAGTGGTTTAAGCAGCGCTGAGGGCTTGCGCAGCCTGAACTTGTTGGGGTCGGCCGTGGCTGATATGAGTCCTTTAGCTGCTTGCACCTCGATCACAGCCCTGAACTTGGCGGAGACTGCCGTAGAAGACCTGGCCCCGTTGTCCAATCTTCACAGTTTGACGACTTTAAATTTGGGCCACACGCATGTCTCTAACGTGGGTGCACTTGCATCCTGCCGCAAACTCCGGGAACTCATCCTTTATAGCACTCGACTAGCCGATGTGGCACCTCTTGGAGCCCTTTCGGAGCTCCAAGACTTACACTTATTTGGGACTCCTGTTAGAGATGTAAGGAGTCTGGCGTGCTGCTCCAGCCTTCGATCCCTCAACTTGAGCAGCACTCCCGTGGAAATAGTGAGTGGGTTAGGAGCCTGCGGTGAACTTCGCAAATTAGATCTCAACGGTGCGCGCTACGTCGCCGATTTATCGGGCCTCGGGCGGCTCAGTGAACTGACGTCGCTGAGTCTGGACTCTACCCTTGTGAGCGACGTGCGCGAACTCGCTTCTTGCGCCGCCCTTCAGGTAACACAAAATATCTCTCTGCATATAACAAGTAAAGAATTCTTCGAGCAAGATGAAACCCGAGAAAATCAGGGTGGGAAACTATTTACTTTGCGTTTTACTCGCAAATCAACAGACTCTAACGTGTGAAGCTTACCACTTGACTCTCTTTCTTTCTTCTCCTTTTCCCTGAGTGTGAAATCTATCTGGTGCTTTGGGAAAAGTTTATCATCTTCGACTTTGGTGTAGGTACTCGACCTGGAGCGATGCCCAGTGGAAGACGTGTCATCTCTCGCAGGCTGTCGAGAAATTACTGTCCTTCAACTCAAGGGCACCAACGTTACGAATGTTGCACCGCTCGCGAACCTCGCTAATCTTTGCACTCTGAACGTTGAGAATACTTTAGTCGCGGATGTATCACCGCTCACGGGTCTCTCACATCTCCGCACAGTGCACTTGGCGGGCTCTTGCGTAGGTGTCGAAGCAACAGCTCTCCTCGCTCATGTGCCCAACGTCTTCGCGGGGTCCTCGCCTGAGTCCCTGTTCTGAGTTCTGACCTCTATTTAATGATTGAAATATATCCGCTTGATTTTAATTCCCAAGGCAATAGCAATAACAGCTGAATGCTGGTGGCATTCCCACGCGCAAGGCCTTTGCGCCTTCGCCTTCATCCTCGGTGTTCCTAGATAAAATCATATGCAGAACAATTTATAACAATAACAGTGCTCAGTGCTGACAGCGGGCTGCTGGTGTTAATGTTAATGCTTCATAGGAGAAGAAGAAGCGCCCAACAACCCACTAACAACCAAGGAAGCTACTCCTGTTCCTACCTGCGAAGCTGCGAAGTAAAAGACCGAGCATAATTATTACTTCTTTTGCTAATCTCTTTCTCATATCACTAACTAATCCACTGGCTTTTTCGCATCTCCGCTTGTCTTCGAAAGGCAATAAGCCACAATTGGCCCTATATAAATAGCAATCTTTTTGAGTCTCCTTTCTTGGTCATGTTTAAAAACTCCTGGGCGCTGGCTGTGCAGGTGATGAGCCACAGCCGAACTCCCAAATTGAATTCTCCGTAACCCTTGGGTCGTGCTCAGTCTGTGGCGAGCATCGTAACTGCGTCCCAGAACTCCTCGTCTTCACCTCCGAAGAACTGAACGCCATGGGCAGGCGGAGTTGGCAACGTTCCGTCGCTTCGCGCAGGCTGCTTGGGGAGAATCGCTTGCGAGGCACTCGCGGTCTCCGCTGCTGCTTTTCCGGGCACTTTAACTTCATTGGTGGCAGAAGAATGCAGTGGTTGGCTGGACCCCACCGCTTCCGACGCAATGTGCACCCAATCAAAGGAGCTGGAAATAGGCGAGTTTAGAGCGGTTTCAAGCGCCGGTGGCCGAGGACGCGGCTCAACGGCTTGGACCGCTGCTGCGGCCAGGGGTACCGACGTGGGTGACGACGACGAAGAAGAAATTGGAGGAAGAGGAGGAGGAGGAGGAGGAGGAGTCGGAAGAAGGACAGGTGCATTGGGTGCAGAAGGAAGCGCACCGTAGTAAACAGCTGCATTTGACAAAAAGGCGCTTTGAGATGGCGGAGCCACTGCCAGCGAAGCAGCGTTCATCGAGAACGAGGGATTCGCTGGGGCAAAGGGAGACGCCACGACCGCGTTCACTGGTGGTGGCGCTGGCGGTGGCGGCAGCGTAGGCTTTGGTGCAGGTTTTGGCACTGGCGCGGCTTTCCGCGCCACGTCCGGCGGAGGTTGCGTCGCTTGCGCGCGGAAGCCGAAGGCCAGGTGGCTGATTTGGCCATTTGGGGTGGCGGTGACTACGAGGTGCACGCGGGCGCGGCAGTGCACGTAGCCTCCTCGGGGCCACGTCACCCACAGCCGAACCGCGTCGGGCACTTCTCGGGCGCACTCCTTCACGCTGTTTCCAGCGCCGCCAGCTCCTCCTTCTTCTGCAGCCTCTCCTGCTGTGCTATCCACGCTTCCTTCTCCTCCTCCTGCGGCACCGCCGCCGCCGTTGCCCCTTTTGTTGAATACAGTAGGCGCGAGGCCTTTCCAGAGGCGGCCCACATGGCTGCACACTTTGAACACGTCGTCAGGATGAATGAAGAGCTCCGTAGAGGGGCGCCCTTTGGCCTGCCAGCTGGCTTGCAAATTCTCTCGGCTCACCACATAAGACTCAAAGGCTTTGTTCGAGAAAAAAGTCGCGACGCCGTTGACCACGTGTTTCACCAAGCCTAGTTGAGCACCGGCAGAATGGTCGTGGAGCCAGCACATGGACGCTGGCAGAGAGGGCAAGCCCGATTGCGGAGGCGCGCCGGCAGCGCCCATGGGCAGGATTGGGCACGGCGGCGTGGGCGAAGACGTTGCGCTGGTGCCGTCACTGGTCTTTGCATCATTTTCAGAAGAGCTGCTGCTGCTGCTGCCGCTGCTGCTGCTGCTCTCTCGTGCTTCACTTGTCTCGCTGAAAACAGAGGTGATTTCGCAGAGGACTGATGCGAGCGACCCAAAGCCGCCCAGCAAGCCTGCCATGCTGTGGCCCGCGGCTGACGCCAACGTCATGGCGCGCCCAAGAAGGCCACAGTCTCGCCGCTGCACGGCCACCAGCGTCCACTCTCGCAACAGCTCAATAGGGATGTCCGTTGCCTGCTGATTGCGTTCCGTGAGTGCGCGCATAATACCCAGCTCGCAGTCTAGGCTAGAGTCCACGCCAGGCTTCACGAGAGCTGCAGCCAATCGACGCGCAATAGTCGCGCCTTCGTTTCCAGCGGCCGGAGTTGCCGCCTTCCCGCTGCTTGGAGATTTGCCACTGCGCGCTTTGGCCGCAGCGCTTTCCACCACTACAGGCGCGGGGTCTTGAACCTCGCGACTCATGCTTCCTCCCTCGGTAGTATGGCGGGTGTGCTTGCCACGGGGCCGTGGCGCTGCAAACTCGCAGTTGAGCTTGAGGCGCGTACACCGGGTACAAGTGGTCTGAATGCTTGTAGTGTCACACTGCACAATTGGGACAAGCACGGATATGACACCGCGCGACATGAGCACGAAGAGCACGTGAGGATGTATAATATTGTAAATAGGGTTTCGTGCGAGAGTCGGCATTTTTACTGCGGCGGTGGTGTGGGCTAATCGAAATCAAGGTGTCTTACCTTGGCTTTGGACTTGTTGCAAGCTACACAGGCGTGTGGCGTGCGCTGCCGCTTCTTTTCAGATGCTTTATAAACTTCATCATCATTATCGCTGCTCATTTGCCGCGATGGGCAGTGATGCAGCCCCGAAACTTCTTTCAGTGAAGAAGCTGGGACAAGCTGAACTGACGTGGGAAGGCAACAGCGCGAAAAGCTGCTGAACCAACCACCTAACCTGCTCTCAAAATCATAGCATGTGCTGCAACAAGAGTATTCACAGGTTGTGAGTTGTGCAAAACAAATACCGACAGCAAAGAAGGATTACAGTACAGGGTCTGCGTAGAGCTTCAAGAGCTTTAGAGTTTGGAGCTTGGAGCTTGGAGCTGATAAACTGATGAAGGTTGATGCGAGGTAGGTGCGAGGTGAGAGAGAGAGACAGGGTGAGAGCGAGAGCTGCTAATTACTAGTAGGCTGCTTACACGGAAGTACGGTGCTACTTGTAGCGAGCAAAATATACGTGAGAGTTGAGACTTGAGAGCATAGCTAGACTCACGCTAAAAGATCAAGCCTACACACTACTTCTCATAAGAGGAGATAATAGTTTGTTGATCGATTAACATTCGTATATTGATCTTATCGCTACTTAGCTTGAGTAACCGGTAGGTTGGTATAGAGGCGATATCCGATTTGGACAATAGCATATATACTAAGTCTTGCCAGTCGAATTTCAACCATGGTTTTAGCATTTCTCGCCAATACCCTTGGGGCACGTGGAGGTATTAAGAAGCAATACCTCGTGGTAGCACTTGGCTTCTGCACTGCTGCAAATGTTGGGTAAGGATAGTAATTTTGTCCTCCATGCTTGACTCTCATATTTTCCTGCTGGAAGATTGAGCTCATCGACCTAGTAATGTTATTTTTTTGTAATTACCATCCCTTTTGCAGGTACTCAATGTTCAGGACGAACGAGGCCATGCTACGAAATCCTGAGAATAAATCTGACAAGGATCCTGCAGCCCAAAATGGCGATAAAACTTCAAAAGAATGATCAAGATACCACCATCATTCTGCAGGAGGAAAGTCCTATCGGTTACTTGGCAGTTTTAGCCGTCTCAAGGGTTAGTAAAAGCTAAAACACACCCAATTGCCACTTAGCTCTTAGCTCGAACTTGGTTCTCGCGAAAAACCAAGGGGCCACGTTCCGCTTTCCGCATTGAGAATGAGCTCTATGAGAGGGGGAATTCCGATTGCGGCCGTGATGCGACCTGCGCCATATGTTATTATTGGATATCAAACTAAGAATCCGGATCTTTAATCTCAGAATTCGGTATAAATATAAGTGTAAGGCCATTATGATTCTGCATCCAGAAGTATAGAATACAGAATTCAGCTCTCCGGAAGTGGAAGTGGCTTCTGTTTTCCTGCGAGTTCAATGAAAATGAGGGAATTCGCATGGAGTCACTCGGCTTTCAAATGCTTCGCGTGTGTGGACGGTGACATCTGGGAAGTGTCATCTCTTCCGGTCACCTGGCCATTGGCACCGCGGTATTCCCGAAGTGGCCTTCTTATGGTCAGTGGCCGTCCTTTGTGACTCCACTTAAGGCGCGAGGAAGCTGCCAGTTGGGTAAGACGCGTCGTAGAGGATGCCGCAAGTGCCGCAGACCGTGGCGTTGGCGGGGCCACCCTTGCAGCCCACGCCGTCCGAAGGCACCACGTCCACGCCGCAACGGTTGGCTTCGTCCGACGTGCGGGCCAGGCGAATGTAGCCCTTCTCGCCCCAGACTGGACCCCATCTGATGAACAAGAGATCACCGTGGCGAAGAACGATAAGAGGGATTTAAACAAGGGTCTCTAGGAGCGTACAAATTCAACGCCACTTTACGCTAAAAAATTCTGTACAAAAAGCGTATGATCATTATGCAGCGCCCTACTAAACTTACGAGTTGCGCACGAGCCAGTAGTCGCCGAGGTCTGCATCGGTGCCGTAGCCCACGAGGAGCACGCCGTGGTCCAGCTCGGGGCTTTCTTGGTTGCAGCCGTCGAAGACCCCGCCGGAATAGGTGGACCACTGGGAGGCGTCCACGGTGATGGACACTGGGCCCACTTGAAGCGCATTCATGAGCGAGTCATACGAGTTCTTGTCCTGTGGAAGCAAAGTAAATGATGAGGGATGAAGAGGATCGTGCGCGCTTCAGTGAGGTGAAAGAGGGTAAAAGAGAACATACAACAGAAGGCAATACGAAGAATAATCCTTCTGAATGCGCGACCCATTGCCGTGCCCACACAAATCTCCAATATGTTTATTCACCCTTTCTCCGTGTCTAGTTACCGTAATTTCGTAGCCGGTGATGCCGCCCGCGCGCAGAGGCGTGTTCTCCGTGAGGGTGCACTCGCCGTCCGCGCCGTTGTAGCTGGTGTACGGGGTAGTCCACTCGGTGGTCAGGCCGTTCTCGATCGCGTAGTCGAACGCCAGCTCCATGGTGGCGCCTAAAGTGGAAAAGAAGTTCGGAGATTGGTGGCGTGAGGAATGCTTGCGAAAGCCTGGGAGCTAAAGCCTAGGAGCTAACGATTCCTATGACAGGAAGTAGAAACTTCAAGTGCTTGATCAAGTGTAATGCTTAGTCTTTTTACCAGCGCAGCCGCCGGTGCCGCCGCACTCGTCCGGGTTTGGCACGCACGACACGAACTGCTGCTCCGACATCTCAAACAGAATGCCGGTGGAAATCGCCATGTGGCTCTCGAGAGCCTGCATGGGCGCGCATATTAAAAGAGAAGGCGCATGAGCATCACAATAACATGCAGGGACAGCAAGGCATGTCAAAGTTGAGATTTTGCATCATCTCTTTCTGGAAATAAAACCACAGATGAAGCAAAGCTCCTCGTCAAGTCGGACAAATTTTCGGTACCAACTAAAAATTAATGAAGCGTGGCGCACAGGCCCAAAACAGATCGTCCATTCGTCATAAATGAGCGCATGCACACGGGAGCTTCTGTTAATTCTGCCCACTTTCTACTGGTTACCTCGGTGGCGCCGAACGTCCAGCACGATCCGCAGTGGCCCTGGTCCTTGACGGAGGTCACCACGCCCGCCGTGCGCCAGTCCACCGTGGTCGGCAGATCTTCAACGCGCTTGTTGACGGGGGCAACCTTGGCGCCGTGCTTGTGGTAGGCGGGGTCGTGGCGGCGGTGGTGCAGCATCTTGCGGTCGATGCCCTTGGGCACCTCGTGCGACTCCAAGTCGGTGAAGGAGGTGACCGTTTCCTTCCAGGTCACGGCGTTTCCGCGCGCATTGTGCGCGACAATGCGGGCCAGGTTCTTGGCAAAGGTGGCCTTGCGGGCCTCCAGCTGGATTTGTGCAGAAAAAAAGAAAAGATATTTATGTGAGTATATCCTATAAAATAAAAAGTATACGAGACAGAACAAGATCTCAAGATGCACGGGGCACACTAATGCACAGGCATGGGGTGCACCTCATCTGCGGCGTAAGTCTTTTTGAAGTCCTTTTGAAACTGCTCGAAGTTGTAATCCTCCAACGCAGCAGGAAGCTTCGCGGCAGTGCCGGCGGAGCAGAGAGCAAGAGCGACAATCACTTTCAACATGCTTAGGTACCTGCACATGAAAACAATTTGAACAAGTTAGAGGAAGTTGGTTCAGGGATAATTAAGAAATGAACTAAACGGGCATGAGTTGGCCTGCTGCTTCAGCGGTGTTGGATGCTCTATGGCACGCACAGGTTTTAGCTTGTAACCCAACGAGAGGCAGAAGTCAATTATTTTGTGTTGAGGTGATGGCTGCCATGCTGCCATGAGTAAAGGAGATGATGATTGGTGCAAAAATGTAAAGTAGTATCAGTAAGTCGGTATTGGTACTGGTAATACCGTCCGTACTACGGGCTGTACAGGTAGTAGTAACTCGAACTCGAACTAATGCAAACCCAAATGGCACAGAAGCCAATGCTGCGGGCAGAAGTGGGAATGCGCGTGCGTTGCGCAAACAAAGTTAGTGTGGGATGATTCAGGAGGGAGAGGGGTATTGGCCAAATTCCTCGAAAAAATTGCAAAAAGCGAGGGATTTGTGGGTGTTGCGCATTCCGCAGAACAATGAAGAGGAAGGCGCGCGAGCAAAGAAGCTCGTGACATGAGGAACACGAGGTCCCCTCGGCAGAGGTCAAAGTTTGCCTTTCAGCGCGCAAGGCGCCTATTGTTCTGCCCCTGAGCCGTAAGTTCCGTGAGAGGCTTTGACGGGACAGGAACTCCTTCCTCGTCCGCGGAGTGGCAGTGAATAGAAAAGCCCCCCCCCCTCAAAAATACAAACAACGACATGCAAGCGGGCCGCTTGAGGCCTAGCAGTCCCTCCCTGTCATAAA
>Ga0307982_1004806_pt1 | contig 10624 bp, 3 predicted proteins | sample OrgLakmetagen989_FD_201847 | JGI IMG/M metagenome (GOLD analysis project Ga0307982, IMG submission 201847) | Saline water microbial communities from Organic Lake, Antarctica - #989 | ecosystem: Environmental > Aquatic > Non-marine Saline and Alkaline > Saline | place: Antarctica: Organic Lake... | reverse complement strand
TATTAACCGGGTCATATTTTTGCGCCGACTTATTGCTAGCTTCATGGGTCAGGGGCAGGCTCGTCCCCGTCTGGGGACTGCCGATTGGGCCCAAGCCTCGAACTTGCTCAGGTCGATGCCCGTGCCAAGCAGAGTGCCGATGCACTTCTGGTCGGTCTTCTGGGATGCACCTGACAGTGCCATACAAATTTTTAGCCTCATTCAGCCTGAGACCGTCCGTGAGATTATTTCGCAGCACCCACGGAACTTGGCTAGGCTGCTAGCAGCTGTGCGTTGCCTGGAAATGCCCGCAAATCGAATCCTGTTTTCAAACTGTACGCATGCAGGTTGTGAGCCAGATGAAAGAAATCGGGCGAAAAGACATTCTAGACAATCGAGACCAACGAGCAGCATTGAACTGTGTACGTCAGAAACCCTTTTGTGCTGCTCCTGGGCCGAAATGTCATCGTCTTAACTACGCAGCTTCGACTTCTCACTCGAGCAATGCCGATCATTTTTGAGGACCCAGACAGTGATTTTGTTCATAACGTGCTTTGGAGTAACCTCATGCCACCAGTGGCAACTTCTGTGCCTCAACTTGACCAGGACGAGGCAGGTGGTGTTGCCGAGCAGAAGCGGCCACCTCTGTCAGACGCCGAGGCTGCAGAGGAAGCGAAAGTGCAGGCGGAAGTGGCAGTCGGAACTGATAGCAATGCTGCAGAGAGCAGCTACACTGCCGGCCAGTGGCAAAGCATGCTGCAGCTGATGCAGGATGAGCTCAGTGTCCCATGTGACACCCCCCTATCCCAGGCGGAGGCTGCGGCGGAGGCAGCTGGCTCCCCCGCGTCTGATGACCAGCAGGCAGAGGCACCCCCAAGCGGTGATGGTGAGCACACTGGTCCTGCCCAGCAGCGCTTCGTTGAGCTGCACGCATTGTTGGCAGATGCCCCCAACGAGCCCCTGGGCCGACAAATGGTGCACGCAGTCATGCGCTTGGCGTTTGCCCCCGGCCTCACAGTGCAGCAAAACGAGTGGAACCTGTTCCAAGACCAACTGGAGAAGAGCTCCAAGGTGACAGGCGCCACCATCGCCAATGCTGTGTGGCCCTCCTTGCTATGGTACGGGGGCATCGGCTTCCAGCTGTCGCCCCCGAACAGGGGCTGGTTGAACCAGAACAGACAAGAGCTCCTGCGCTGCATCATCGCGCTGCTGGCTGCTGAGCTGTACGTGACACCTAACCCCCGCGCCCCCGCTAGGAGCTTGATTTCAGACGCCCTTGTGGCGGGGGATGCCCCATTCGCGCCCACCCTGTTCTACTCCTTGGTGAACGCCGCCCACAACATGCAGCCGCAGTCCCTGTCCATGCTGCCGTACTCTGCTGCACTCACATCAGACCAGCCGTACACCACCGCCACGGCGTGTGTGCAGGTGCTGCTGTTGCTGTTGAACTACTCCCCCCTTGTTCTGGCCGAGTCTACACCCACACCAGCGGAACAAGAACACACAAGCTCAACAGAAGCTGCAGCTGCTGCTGACAGTAATTCTCGCGTTGTTCCCATTTTCAATCGCTACCGTGTTCTGCTGAGCTCCCTGACAGAGCCTGCGGATTTTGCTTTGTTGTTCCGGGGCATTGAGGTTCTGCTGCAGAATAGCCACGCCACAAAAGCTACGTGGCTGCCCAACACGGTTCGGGCTCTGGCAGCTGAGCAAGAGGGTGCTATTCTACTGTGGAAATGCTTGGATGAGAACAGGGCCTTCATGCAGTGGGTGCTGTCTTCTCCAGAGGCCGACATCTGCGGCGTGGTGAGGTCCCTGTGTTTCTTGTTATGGACAAGCCGGAACAACCCGGCTCGCATCGGTCTGGTGAACATCATGGTGTTCGCGTTCCTGCTTCTCAGTGGAGAGCGGGAGTTCGCAGTGGCCCTCAACAGCCCCTACGACGGCTCCTTGCCTGCTGACTTGCCGGCCTTCACCGGCAGCCACGCCGACCTCCTCGTCATCACCCTGCACAAGCTCGTGGTGAACTCCGATGCGCGCGTCATGACGCTGTTCCCGTGCATATTCACAACAGTGAACAACATCACACCCTACACGCGCAGCCTGTGCATGGTGTCAGCCGTGAAACTCATGTCATTGCTGGAGCTGGCGGCGGACCCAGCCGTGCTGGCCAGTGACCCGGCGGCACCGGGGCACCTGAACAAGCTGCTGCTGGGGCTGAACAACATCATTCAGTACCAGTACAGCGGCAACGCCCATGTTGTGTATGCCATGGTGCGGCGGGCTGACATCTTCAACGCCCTCTCCCGGGTCATAGACGTGCCCAGTCTGCTAGCCATGACCAAGGCATCCGCACCGCCACCCCTAGCGGAGACCGTGTCCAAGCCCACACTGGACCCCATGACACAGGATGAGCAGGCGCAACTGGCGGCAGCAGCGCCATCCGCCTCCAATGCAGCAGCGTCCCCTCGTCGGATCTCCGAGGGGGGCGTCAGGGGGGTCGAGCAGCAGCGCAGCTTCAATACCCCACCGCTGCAGACCGCAAGCGGCAGCGGGCGGGAGGACGGCGCAGTGCCCGCTGCTGCCGCTGGTACCCCTGCGACTCGAGCGGTGCGGGAGCCATTTCCGCCGGCGGAACTGCCCACTGGTGCTGACACACCCACCGAAGAGAGGGGCACTCCTGTGGAGACTGTGGCGGTGCCGGCTGTGCCAGCTGGGGCCAGCATGACCCCCACTGCCCATGCTGGGGATGCAGGTGCGGAGGCGGGTGGGCCCACCGAGGAGTACCTGGCCTTGTGGCTACCTGAGACGCATGCGCACTTGCATGCGATCCAGTCCCTGCTGGGGCATTTGGTGCCCAAGGTTGCTGCTCTGCTGGAAGCCAGTGACGGCACTGCGGACGAGCAGATGGTGCTTGAGTTCCTGCAGCAAAGCACCATGGTGGGGCTGCTGCCCGTCCCCCACGCCCTTGTCATGCACAAGTACACTGCCAATGAGTTCACCCAGCTGTGGTTCACCACCTTCATGTGGGGCGTTGTGTTCCTGCGCAACCAGGAATTCCCCATATACGACACGCGCAAGATCAGGCTGTTTGCTATCACCGTAGAGTAGCCCGCACAGCAGCGGAGCTGCTGACGACGTTGCATGGAATACATTTGTCATTTTCGGTGTTCTGCCTGCTTGGCGCGCTCACAGGCTGACCTCCGGCTCCCTGGCAGCCTGCATGGGGGAGGGAGGGGGCTGACTACTCCCAGGAGGGGCAGCAGCCGGTGCCGGCGCCGGCGACGGCGACGGCTGCTTCACACTGACCATTGGAGCGCTGCCATCTGTGCCGTTGTCGATAACAATGGTGCCTTGCCCGGGCACTGCTACGGATACCTCGATGGAGATGGCTTTCTCTTTGGGACGTACCCCCCCTGCACCCCCTTTGCGGGCCCAGGGCTTGGCTGGCCCTCCTGCACGCTTGCCTTTTCCCTTGGCAGCTGCAGCCTTTCTGAACTTGCCTGCAGCAGTGGCGGCTTCGAAGTGTGCCTCTGTGCGCACCACCAGCGTAGTGCCATCTCGTAGCCCCAGCGGCTGGTGCGTCACGCTGCGGTCTAGCTCCAGCTCCAACTCAGGCAACCACTTGAGTTGCCCTGCAGAGCTGGCTGACAGTGGCACACCGTGCACCGTGCTTTTGGCGTAGCAGATCAGCCCTTCCTGCTCGCTGGGCGGGGCACCACCGTCAACGCCCTCTGCGGCAGTTTTCGCCACACCCCCCGCCGATGCTGAGGCAGGAAACCAAGCAGTGCCCCTGGTGCGCACCAGCTGGCCCAGCTCCATCACTGTGATACGTTTCGGGAGCACCACCTCTACTGCGGGCGACAGGGCTGCGTCCCCATGCAGCAGGGGACGCCACTGGCGCACAGCCACAATCATGTCAGTGGGCCCCACGGTCTCTGGCTCGGGGAGCACTTGAAAGGCCACGCCGCGGCCATCCTCCATGCGGCCCTTCAGGGCGGCCTTGAGGGGCTGCGAGTCCCGGAACACTGCTCCCACCTCCTTGCCCTTCCGGTCTCGAAGGCGGATGCGGCCGGCGGGTAGCACGGGCACCTTGCCGGTCGGCGCGGCCTCGCCAGCAGCAGACGCCTCTGCGGCGCGCTTTTCGGCTTTTTTGCTGGCCAGCACATCGCTAATCATGCGCTTAATGGATAGCACAGAGGCATCCTCTGCGGCAGGCAGCTTGCACAACAGCTTGAAGGCAGGCTTGGGATCAGCTTTGAAGTGGTACACCTTGAGCATGATTTGGTCCGGAGGGAGGGGGGGGCCTGGGCACAGGTGTAGGGGGCTGCTGTCCACCAGGCCCATCTCCTGCAGGGAGACACTCTCGTCCTTGACCTGGGGGGCACGCACACTGCGTCGAATGTGGAAGGCATCCACAGAAATGCCCAGCTCATGCGCAATGCGAGCTTTGACGTCAATCAGGGCTTCGTTGCTGCGCGCGGCGATGCACTGGCTGTGGTCGGGGGGCGACGCCACATCAGCGGAGATGTCCCAGGAGGACAGGTCCTCAGGGATCACCACAGGGTTGTACTGCAGAGAAATGGTGCTGGCGGACGCCACCAGGGCAGCCCGCACTGCACTGGGGCGGCTAGCAGGGGCGTGGTCGCCCCCGACAGGCACCACCGGCTCCACCACTACCACGTCCCCGACAAAGATACCGTGGTCTCGCTGCAGGTGCTGCTGCAGGGTGACCTCCTCGTCCTCACTGCCAGCAATGGCGTGGATGCCCTGGAACCCCCCGGCATGTCCCGCCGCGGCGTCCCCCGTCATACGCAGCTGGGTGAGCAGCAGTGGCGAGCCCAGTGGCCAAGGCGCCTCCTCTGTGCTGCGCAGAGCAGCCACTAAATTCCCCACGGTGGCAGTTTTCTCCCCCTCCACTTTCACCTGCACCCCATGCTTGTTCACGGCCAGCGCCAGCTGCCGCGCAAGCTCCCAAGCATCAACTGTGGTCGCCAGGGGCTTGGATTCTGCATCAGGCTGCATGAGCGCGTCAACATCCACACCAGCCTCGACGCATGCTGCGAGAATGTGAAAGGAGGCCACTGCAGTGACCGCCATCTCATTGGGGTTGTACTGCTCCCACTCGGCATGCTCTTCCTTAGTCTCAAGAACAAGCTTTGCGGATGGGAACAGATTTAGTTCCCGCATACTGCTCTCCAGCCGCTTCCCACTGTATGTATCCATGCACCGGCCCACACTGGGAATGAAGCGACGCAGGCGAAGGCAATCGCTGGGCACGGCCAGCAGCGCACTGGCGGCTGCACTGCGAAGGGATGACACCCCTGCCGCTGCATCAGCACCTACTGTGTGGTCGTCAGCTGGGCTGACATCGTACTCCCCCGCCGCCACCAGGGGCAGTGTGAAGCTGAGGACTTCTTGTTGCACCCGCTGCATGCTCCATGCACTAGGAACATCCAGCGAACACAGCTCCTGAGTCAAACCCTCCCAGTCAAGGGCAGCAGTAGTGGCGTCCCGGGCTGCCGATGACGCTGTTCCTGGTCGGACACCAGGAACAGCACTGCTGGGTCGAGAGCCAGCTGTTCCTGGTCGCCCGGAAGACGCGGTGCCTGGCCTGGACTGCGAGGAGGAGGCCGTGTCTGGGCGCTGCCCACCAGCCTGGGGCACTGCAGCTTCAGGCGCTGCAGCAGCAGTCAGACGCTGGTGTGCTTTTTTGGCATCGGCTGTAGCGCTCGGCGGAAACACGTGCACCGTCGTCACCAGGCGGGAAATTGCATGCAGCTGGGACATCTCTTGGAAGAATGCGTTGTCGGCAGTCACCTCCTCCAGAACCGCAGGAGGGGGCAGGGCTGCCACGGAGGGGGGGGTGCTGGAGCCGGCTGTTTGGCTTGCGAGGTCTGCCAGTGTCTTCGCTCCAGCGCGGCGGTACAGCAGCATGTATGCGTTTGAACGCGCTCCCCCGGCCCGGGCAGTGGCTGCTTGCTGCTTGTCAGCTGCGTCCACACCAATGGTGATGACACCAGGCTTGGATGTATCTCGGCCAGCTGTCTCACCTGTGTGTGTGTCGGCTTTGGTGCCTGGCTGTGTGTCATGCTGTGGTGCCTCGGCGGCGGTGGTCTCCGCAGGCGCAGTGCCGCCCTCTGCAAAAATGGTGCCTACCTCGTGCTCACTCAAAGCTTTCACACCGGCATCGTTGAATTCATGCCAGCCCCCCTCCCCCTCGACCCCCCCCTCACCGGGGTTAATGTACGCGAAGTAGTGCCCCCCCATGGCTGAGCCCATGTGGATCATGATGCCGTACAGTTCGTAACGGAGGTCAGGTTGGGGTGTATGTGTGTCACTCGTAGCCAGGAATGGCGCCATATCTACCTCCTTTTCGATGTTCAGGGCGGTGTGCAGCTTCACGCGTCGCATGATGCGGAAATCGAAGGAGAAACGCTTCAAGTGCAGCATGAGCAGGGGTGGTAAGGACTCCAGGGAAGCTTGCTTGGCCCCACCCCTGATGCCACACTTGTCACAGGCCCACGCGTCCCCCGCTCCCAGCACCTCCTCGGCAAAGAAGGCCTGCAGGGCCTGTGTGACGCTGGCATTGTCCGCTCCAGGCAGCGGCACATCCAGATCCACAAATGGCGTGCTGTGGGAGCGAGCGTTGCCGCACTCCAGGCACCGGATGCCATCCCGCACCCGCCCTGACAGGATGTCTGCAAAGCTGGGAAGGGGGGTGCCGTCTGCCGTTACGTTGGCATCCGGGGCCAGCGCAAGGGAGCGGTCCAGGGCATCCAGCAGCACCAGCAGCATCTCCTGCACATCGTGCTGCTGGAAAGCATCAGATGAAGTCCATCCAAAGCTAGCAGTGAGCGCTTTCGTGGAGACTGCTGGGCGTTTGGACAGTTGCAGGCGTGCAAATACGCGCTGCAGCTGCAGAGGAATGCAGCGTGCCTCGTCGCCATGCAGTGCTGCGTCATACTGCCATTGGTACAGGCGCTGGCGAAAAGGGGTTGTATTGAATAGGCCTTGTAATAGAGAGTTTAGATAGCACGTTGCGCCTTGGTTTCTTAGGCCCACTTTGCCAGATGCATTCGCCCGGCCCTGCAAGTCGTCCGAATCTGTCTTGAGTGCTTGAACTAACTTAGTCTTGTTGCTGCGATACTCCTGCAGCTGTTGCAGAGTCAACGAATCACTCAGAGATGACATGCTGTTTTAGTGTTATCGCCTGGAGGTCCCTTGCAGGAAAGGGCAGGAAAGGGCAGGTAAGGGCGTAACGCTGCCGTAACGGTATTGGCCCTGACAATGCAAGAATGGGCGAACATGGATTTATGAATGACGATGCACTGACGTGCTCTCTTTTATGATACTAAAATATTCTGAAGCTGCTTGTGCGCAAGCTTGCGAGCATGCGACACAGCTAATTCCCGGCCCCCCTGGTTTTACTTGGCTCCAGAGGCATCAAAGCGAACCCAGGGATAATTCCTTGCAAATCCCAACATGCTATTCACACACAACATGTATGTATTATGCTTGGCTGTCTCATATCCCGCTGCTTGCGTGGCTGTTCGACGCAGCACCATGGGCCCTCTTGGCATGCGAGCCAACTCCCCACCCCCAACTGCCCATGCATGGCGGCCGGTGCATGAGTGGGCGGTAGCACGCTGCTCTACTGTGAGCTGTGTTATTGCCTTTGCTATCGCGTCACAGAGCTGCTGTCCACACCGGCTCACAGTGCCTGAGCAGAGCAGTGCACCCAGCACCTCGCCGCACCAAGGCTGCCAGTTGCCCAGCAAGTGGCGGGTGCGGGCCAGTAGGACACCACAGAGAAATGACTGCACAGTTTGTGCTGTCTGTGTGGTATCACCTTCCTGCACTGGCAGCTTGAACCGCAGCAGCAGTGCTTCCGCCAGGGCCCTGTCATTCACTTGGATGGACTTCAGGAAAGGCCCCTCCTGCTCCACGTGCACATCCATGGCCCACTCACCCTGCAGAGACAGCAACACACGCACACTGTCTGTGCTATGTGCCTCAATGGCCCACATGAGTGCTGCATCCCCCCGTGCATGCACATCCAGTCCTCGAGCCTGTGGCAGCGCCAGCAGCAGCTGCATGCACTCCGCATCGCCATCCTCCACGCTGCAAGCACTCAACCACAGTGATCCATTGCGAGCGTTGACGTCTACCTGGCGCTCACCCTGCAGCTCAAGCAGCAACTGCAGGCACTGAGCTGCGCCTGCATCTGCTGCACACCGGGCAGGCCCCTCCTCGTCGGCATGCACATCCACAGCGTAGGGGGCCTCGAGTGACAGCAGCAGTCGCACAATATCGGCATTGTTTTCTTGGCATGCCAGCCGTAGCGGCGTCTCCTGCTCAAAACTGCTGTCGGGGCGCTGAGGCTGGGGCAGGGAGAGCAGCCACTCAGCTCGCCGGAAGCCAGCGGGGGCACTGCAAGCATTCAACAGCCAGGGCACCGGAACCTGCATTGCTGAAAAATTTGGACACTGCACTACCATATCAGCTGCTTGAAAGTTGTCCTTGAGGAGAGCCAACAGCAAAAACATCTCAAAAGTGGGCTGATCCAGTGCATCCTGCAGGTCTGCTCGCGATTGCATGACAGTCAAAATACACGATGCATGATCCAAATAGTTGTGTGATATCCAATGGTAGACCAAATTGTTCCACCATTTAGTTTCTGTGGCTGGAAGAGCAACATTGCTGCTTGCAATGCACTGTAATGATCTCACCCCAAGCTGAGGCGCGCAATAGCTACAGGACTCAACATCGATGACATGTTTGCACGTTGCCGATAGCTTGGACAGCAAGCTTGTTGGCATGCTAACCATACCATGTATCAACAGCTGCAATTTTTCAATGCTTTCGTCAGAATCACCATAGGCTGCTTCGCGCAGACTTTTCACCCAGTCGTCAACATCACCATGGAGACCATCTCCTAATGCTGCTGACATGGCTGCTGGCCAGCCTGCACTGACAGAAGTGCGAAACTATCATTTCGTTCTTGCTGTCAATTCGTCTGTATCCAGTTTCACTTTTTTGTTCTTGCTCATCAGTGGAGCTGTTGAGCGATGCTGCTGCTGAAAAAGCCTAGCAAGCGCTTCTGGAGTTGCCCCCCTGAGAAGGGTTTGAAGCCTCTCCAAGCAACTTCTCCTCAGGTTTACTTGTCGGGCACTGCCCACAATTTACCATTCCCTCAAATGCCCACGGTTTAGCGGTTTGCCGCTTGTTCGGAAGTTCAATAATTGCATTCCGTGCGGAAATTGCTAGATATTTCTGGCTTTGTGAATCGCGTCGCACAGCACTTCTTCGATCATGGCAGCACAAGCTTCACCTGAAGACAGCTCTAAGAAGCAATTGAAGGTCACTGTACTGTCTGGCTTCCTTGGATCCGGCAAGACCACGCTGCTACAGCACATTCTGATGAACCGAGAAGGCCTCAGGGTAGCTATCATTGTGAACGACATGTCTGAGGTGAACATCGACGCCGACCTGATCGCCAATGGCTCTGTACAGTTCAAAAAGAGCGAAGAGCGCCTGGTGGCCATTCAGAGCGGCTGTATTTGCTGCACCTTGAGAAAGGATCTTTTGACAGAGGTGTCAGCGCTGGCTGCCGAGGGCCTGTATGATTACCTCGTGATCGAGAGCACCGGAATTGCTGCGCCCATGCCTGTGGCGGAGACCTTCACGTACTGCGACCCTCGCACAGGGGAGTCCCTGGGCACTGTTGCACAGCTGGATACCCTTGTCACTGTGGTGGACTCGTCCCGGTTCATGCAGAATATGGCGTCCCTGGAAATGGCGAGCGGCAGTCGTACAGCGGCAGCAGACGGCGCAGCGGCCGCCCAGGAGGAAACTGAAGATGAGTGCGAGGCGCCCTCTGGCCCGCGCCCCATCACGGAGCTGCTTGTGGACCAGGTGGAGTTCGCAAACGTCATCCTGCTGAACAAAACTGACCTGGTGACGCCGGAGGAGCTGGACACCGTGGCTGCACTGGTCACCAAGTTGAACCCCAATGCCAATCTGCTGCGTACACAGCACAGCAAGGTTGACCTGGACCTGGTGCTGAACACTGGCGCCTTTGACTACGATGAGGCCGTCACCGCCCCTGGCTGGCTGCAGGAGCTCAAGGAAGAACGCAAGGAAGAGCACGTTGTGTACGGCGTGAACTCATTTGTGTTCCGGAACAAGGAGCGTCCATTCCACCCCGAGCGCCTGATGGCTGTGATGGAAAGCCTGTTCGCAACGGCGGAGGAGGGTGGCGGCGACTTTGGCTCGATCCTGCGCTCGAAGGGCAGTGTGTGGCTGGCTACAGCGCACGATGACATGGTCATGTGGGCTCAAGCAGGCCAGCACATGAACGTGCAGCCTGAGCGACCTTGGATCGCGTCTTTGACGGAGGAGGACTTGGAGGGGTTGGGCGAGGATGCGGAGTACATCAAGGCGGAACAAGCCAAGTGGACCACTGTGTTCGGGGACCGCATGTCTGAGTTGGTGTTCATCGGCATCGGCCTGAAGAAGGAGCTGGTGTGTGCAGCGCTGCAGGACGCTCTGTTGAACGACGCCGAGATGGCGGGCGGCCCCGAGGCGTGGGAGGCCATGGATGACCCCTTTGCAGCGCAGTGGGGTGGCGAGGAGGAGGGGGGGG
>Ga0307982_1004802_pt1 | contig 10628 bp, 11 predicted proteins | sample OrgLakmetagen989_FD_201847 | JGI IMG/M metagenome (GOLD analysis project Ga0307982, IMG submission 201847) | Saline water microbial communities from Organic Lake, Antarctica - #989 | ecosystem: Environmental > Aquatic > Non-marine Saline and Alkaline > Saline | place: Antarctica: Organic Lake... | reverse complement strand
CAGCACGCGGGCAGAACTGGACGAGTGCGCTGTGAGCTTGGGTCTGGATCCGGGGGATTATGAGGACAAATTTCATCTCCGGCGGGCTTTGAGTGCTAAGCTCACCCAACAATCAATCGACGACAGCAGTGGTATGCGGAGTCGGAGTCGGTGTCGTATAATTGTAGAAACGATTATCAATGATCGAAACGCATTACAAGGGAGAGCAGTGTATACAGTACATGACACAGAGAGATGGCTGGAAAGAAAAGCCGATTGCCCTGTATTCCCGTCTCTGTCTGCCTGTTAGCCTTCTAATTCCGGCCCCTCGGGGCCTGTGTCAAAAGTATTCGTGCAGTCCAGGTCGCCGTCGTCAGTAGTAGTGCAGACGACGTGCAGACGTTGAGTGACTGATGAGCTGATGAGTGATGACAAGATGACAAGTAATTGACAAGCTCACCAGCTATATAGTGGCTATCTAGCTCTAGAGTACGCGGTAGCGTGTAAGCGCTTCCGTAGTAGGTGCGCTTCAGTCTAGCCTGACACATCTGCTGCGAAAGATGTCGTCTGCTGGCAATGATAGTGAGGTGCAGGATTCGCAGGCTGACAAGCCAATAGTCACGCTCCGAACTGTAGGGCTCAATAATTTAGGCAACACTTGCTACTTCAATGCGGCTGTGCAGTGCCTCGCCCGGGCACGCCCTTTACGACAAGCCTTAAAAGGTCTCATTCTCGATGAAAATGGCCCCGATATTTTAGCTAAGGGCGGCCCAGCGCCATTGTCTCGGGAGCTATTTGCTACTCTTCGTGGTCTAACAAAGGTGGTTAAACTAGCTTATTCTTTAACTACGTCTGAGTTGGATCCTATTCAACATAACTGTAGAGCCATCCACAACATCTATGTATGCTAATGATACTGGAACACTTTTGATTTCTTTGGATTATCAGGCGGCAGCCCTAGGTCCAGCGGACGGTGGCAAAAGAGGGCGGAAGGGTTTAGACCCTACGGGGCTGCTCGAGTCAATTAGGCGAGTAGCCCCGCAGTTTCGAGGACGAGCTCAGCAAGACTCTCACGAGCTCGTTTGTGCGCTTTTAAGCGAGTGCGACGAGGAGCTCCGACGGGCGAAGAAAGCCTCGAATCGCGCTGCAAAATCAGGAGCAGCGGAAAATGCAGGCAACGATAAGGACGTGGATGGCTGCAACAGCAATGGCGATGAAGAAGAAGATGATGATGACCGCAGTGAAGGGAAGACTCAAGAGGCGACTCCTTCGCTGGTCCATAAAACTTTTGGCGCCAATTTATGGAACGTGGTGCGTGTTCAGTTGGATCATCCTTTGAGTTCTATGCACTAATTTCCGTTGGACTTAAGCGTTACAAATCCGCGATTTCACTTCTCCACCTTTAGATCTCGTGCGGGCGTTGTGGATTTGCGTCACTGTCCGAGGAGGCGGCATTCTGCTTCTCATTAGACATCCCAGGGGCTGAGTCGGCAGCAGCACCACGAGGAGGAGGCGGCGGTCGGTCCTTCGGAGGCTACGGAAGAGGTGCTGGCAAAGCGACCAAAAAAGAGAAGCGCGCGGAAGAAAAAGCGAACAAAGCATTGGCCACCAGAGCCGAAGGCAAAGCAGCGAAGGCAGCCGCTAAAGCCGAGGCGGAAGCAAAAGCACTCGCAGCGTTAGCGGCCTGGGAAGGCGATAGCAGTAGCAACAGTGGGAAGAAGGGACTCAGCAAAGGTGGGAAGAAGGTTAGCGCCGTGGCTGCTGCAAAGCTGACGGCCAAGAAACAGAAGCAGCTGGAAAAAGAAGAAGCGCGCGCCAAAAAACTCGCCAAACGCAAAGGAATTCCCGTCGCGTCCACCCAAATTGTCAAAGAAAAAACAGGCTCTGCAGCGGAGGCCGACGGAAAGGAAGGAGATGAAGGCGAGAAAGTAGACGATGAAGAAGAAGACGAAGAGTGGGAAAAGGATGCAGATGGGAATGGAGACGATGTTGCGGATGCCAACGGCGCCTCTTCTAGTGAAGTTGGTGCACCCTCACAATCAGCACAAGGGTCAGAAAGTGCTGTAGATGAAGCCACGGCAGCTGTTGCAAATTTAGACCTTGCTGGCGCACCACCGCCACCGCCGCCTACGCAGGATGCTGCTCCCTCCTCCGTTTCGAGCGCAGCTGGTAGCACCCTTGCCTCCAAAGCAGCAGAGATTAGCATTGCAAAAACTACGGGAGCATCCGAATTAGATAGTAGTAACATCACCGACAGCGCCCCAGCTGCGAATCCGGCCGCTGTTGCAACTGCTCCTGTTGCAAGTGCTGCTACCACAGAGAATGATGACGTAGCCGAGCTCATGTCCAACGGCTGGCTCAAACTGAGTTCAGAAGACGCAGCGCGACGCAACAAATTGACAATTGCTTCGCTGCCGCCAGTCTTGGCTTCAGAAGTTGGAGATTCAGGGGTTCGCCTGGAGCATTGCCTCTTACGCTTCACCACCCCAACGCCCCTGCAGCAATCGGAGGGCTGCGGGTTCCGGTGCCCGGCGTGCCACGCGCGTGCGAAACGAGCAAAGGCTCCTTCAAACACTGCGCTTTCCACTACATGTAGAACAGTGGAGCCCGCCACTGACGTAGCCATGTCAACGACGACTCTAGGAGCGTCGTCACCAGGAGTAGATGCTGACAAGCAGGATGGAAGAATAGACGAAGATGTTGAAGACGAGAACGGGGCAGAGGATCAAGCTGACGACGACGACGAAGATGATGACGACGACGAAGATGAAGAGCGGCCTGAGATGCAAGACGGCACGCACCGGATGGCGCTCGCCTCCGCACCGCCGGTCTTGGTGCTGCACTTGAAGCGCTTGCTGCCTTTCGCCAAAGTGCGCACGCACGTGGACGCCCCGCTCCGTCTGGACGTTGCGCCTTACATGGTGTCGCCACGCGCCAAGTCCACACCGTCGAATAGCGCGGAAAAAGAAGACGACGACGACGACGACGGGGGTGCGAGTGCATCGTCGTCGTTGCCCAATCAGGGGCCCGTGTGGTATTCGCTCTTTGGGGTCACGGAGCACGCTGGGGGGCGGAACGGCGGGCATTACGTGATGCACGGCCACGGCGGCGACAGTGCAGAATGGGTCACGGTGTCGGACTCCTCGGTGACGCCCGTAAGCGCCAGCGAAGTGCTTCAAAAGCAAGCGTACATGCTGTGGTACGCTAAGGACTAGGCCTCGCGGTGATGCAGTCATAAGCAGTTAAGCCATTGGTGTCCATTCAAAGGAATTGACATAGGTGTATACTTGGCTTACACCTAGCTCAGGTGGCAACGCGATCTCATTCCAATTAATAAGCCTCGGGGTCGGTGCTCATCAGAGCGACATCGTTACCATAGCTGGATGTAAAGGCTCGGTGTTTGGTGTCTCGGAACAAATCTATATGAGTTCGTTATCTCGAAGTTTCAAAAGCATGCTAGTCATCCGGCCACCTGGTACCTCAGCAGATAGAACAATCAAAACTCAAAACCCAAACCACGGAAACGCGAGCCCCTGGTGCTGTGTTGAAGTTGCTGGGTTAGACTAGACTAGACTAGACAATAGACTAGACTAGACTACTAGAGACTAGACTAGACTAGACTAGACTAGACTAGACTAGACTACTAGAGACTAGACTTAGAGCGTAAGTAATTACAGAAAAAGTATGGCCAAAATGCATTCACAGCTAGTAGCTTGCGCGCCCGAACTCAAACTTCTTTCTCAGCGGCCTTCGCTGCGTCTCGTTCTAACTTCCTCGCCGCTGCTCTTAAGGCGCGCTTCTTCAAGGGTTGCTGCACCGCTGAAGGCAGCACGCCGTACAACCGCATCGCGCCGCGCTGCGCTTTCCCGCTCGCCCACTTGGCTCCGACGTGGCCGGCACTCCTCAGCGCTCGCCTCACGTCGCTCGACCGCACTTTGGCATTTCCTCCTACAGCTCCAGCGGCAGACCCAATTCCAGCAGCAGCTGCTGTTGATCCACTGCTCGCTGCATGCGCCCCTGTACTTGTTGACGTTCCGCTCGTGGTTCCAAAGCTGTTTGCACTGCCCAGAGCCCACACTGGCAACCGAGGCTCCCTTCCCTTGGCGGGTGCATTCACCGCTGACGACGACGAAGATGAAGAAGACGGGGGCGCTTGCCCCAAGGCAGCGCGGCAGGCCGGCGCCCACTTCTCAGCCAGGGACCACGGCACCTTCAGGCGGCTGGCGATGCCCTTGATGAGCACCGTGGCCCTCCCCAGCATGACCAACTCCTGCGGGAAACTGAGCACTTGCTTGATGGGGCTCTCCGCGCTCAGCTCCACGTGGCTGTAGCCCCCCGGCAAGTCCACGTCAGGGGTTCCAAACAGCAGCAAGGCCGTGGCCGCCCCGCACTCGTCTTCCGCCCGCTGGCGCCGAGCCGCGTACGCGCTCTTCTCCTCGGGGCTCGCGTTTTGCGGTAAGGGGGTGGTGCCCCCTAACTCGGGTACAAAGGTCACCCCAAATGCGCGCACCGCGGCCGCCAGCTGCGGCACCAGCTGTTCTCGCTCCGGGCTCAAGCTCGGACCGGAACTGGCGGCCAGGAAATCAGCGACCAGGAGCACCACTGCAGCGAGCCGGGTGCGAAACGACGACGTGATTTGCTTCACTTGCCCGCAGTCGATCAAGGCCACTTCCCGCCCCCCGGGCAGCACGAAGATGTTGCCCGGGTGGGGGTCCCCGTGAATAAAACCCGTCCCGAAAATCATGCGCCCGTAGGCCTCTGTCAGGCTGACCAGAAGTTTGCGGCCCAGGAGTTTGGCCTCGTCAGAGTCAGCCGAGAGGCCCCGCTTGGTCATTTCTTCGTTCAGTTTGCTTAAGGGCGTGCCTGGAATGAAGTCCATCACCAGCACCCTAACAAAACAGTCATGGGCGAAACCATATCAGCAGTAAATTGGCGAAACAATATCATCATGACGAGAATACATCACGGTCCAACGTCACAATATCTTGCTCAACGCCTCACGGAAATTGCACGCCCATGTTCTCTCATTCTATGGTTCTCTTTTGTGTAGTACGCACAAACCTCCGAGTGGCGAGGTTTGGAATCGGCCTGGGGACCACCAAGCTGGGGGCTGCGGGCTCGCCACCGATGGTGTGGCACACCGCCGCCCAAATCTTCTCGGCGGCCTGGGCTTCATGCAAGAAGTCCAGCTCGTACTCCAGGGCGCGCCCCAGCTCGCAGAACACCTAGGCGGGAAAGAGAAGAGGAACGTGGGCGAATTTGACAAGGCAAAAGAGAATGAAGCACGAGACAAGCTCAAATATGCAATCGTGTAAACAGAACATCGCGAGTGAATCCTTCATAGAGCCAACGAGGAATCACTTTTTGTCACCAAATAACCATGAAAGCTAGAGTGAATTGGAGCATCAAAGTTGGAAGACAGTACCGTGTAGTAATCAACGGGTAGCTGCGAGCGGAGCCTCAGGCTAAAGGCTTTAAGGTTCCCAATGTCGCCGAGCAGCATGGGCACTACATTCGGGCGCTGCACTTTCACTGCCACCACCCGACCGTCCAGCAGAACTGCTTTGTGCACCTTTGAGTGCGCGTGTGCGCGCGCGAGAGAGAGAGAGCATAGCGCACAAGCGCAGCAGAGACCCACATATAAAAATTGATACCGTTTCCTTGATCTACAACTAAAAAGCAGTATTTGAATCATTCAGAAGCGTACAAAAGCAAAGATGAATATGTTCCCGGAAGATACCTGAGCAATGGACGCACAGCCGAGGGGTTCGGCGTCGAAGCTTTGAAACAGCCGGTCCAGCGGCTCGCCTTCCAGAAGCTCCTGGGACACAATCGCTTCCACCATGCCCTCGGGCATGGGCGCCAAGCTGTCTTGCAGCGAGGCGAGTTTGGTGGTGTAGGCCGGGGGAAACAAGTCAACCCGCGTGGAAATCACCTACAATTATTGCAACAAGTTTAAAGTAAAGAAAAAACACACATTCTTAATGTATGAAGAACATGCTAGCCTATTTGCAGGACAAGGAAGCAAGAAGCAAAGTGGCGAGGAGCGCGAAGCTGAAGAATCAGCTTGGCTGGGTGTACAGCGTGAACACTAGCCGCGCGTTGTGCTACAATCGTGTTGCTCGCGCACCTGCCCAGTTTTCACGTAAAAGCCGCGCAACTCCTTGATGGTGTCCGCGATCTGGGTGGAACCCCATTCGTCGATCTCGTTCCAAGCCGCTGCCGTGGCCTCAGCAGTCCACCCACCTGCGGGTGCACCCACTCCAAGGTCAAGCTTCACTTGCTGCACTTTGTACGCGGCAAGCACCGGTAGAACCTAGAGTCGAGTTGGAGAGACCCACAACAACCGTTTCGACACAACAACAACGTCATTTATTTCCTACCTAGCAGAACAATTAAGCGAGCATCGTCTGAACGAAGAATCTCTGTCAAGTTTGCAGTAGATAACTAATGAGAGCTATGAAGATAGCAATCAATGTCAGACCAAAAATATCTGAGGCAGCATTAGCAAACAGATTGTTTACCTTGGAGTAGAAGCTGAGAGCGCGGGCTACCCGCTGTGGTGCGGTCAATGCTGGAGGAAACTCAATGCATTCATTGCCTTCTTCGCTAATCACGCATACATCGTCTAACATGGACTCAGTATTCACCGACAACACGGCATTCACGTTCGGCTCAGCAAGCGCCGCTTCTGGGTCGAGTTCAGCAAGAGTTTCTGAGGTGCGGCTGGTCAGTATGCTCCGATGTGCAATAGCAAGAACATTCCGCTGCGAGACGGTCGTAAAAGCAGAGCTTGGCACTACTAGAGTCAAGAATAGGGCCAGGCAGCGGACCCCCATTGTTGACCCGCTGACGTCACATACACACATACAGTCCACAAACTCAATCGGAAGTACCAAATTAGAGCATCTATTTTAAACCTCTTCTTCTTCACCTTTTTTCCCTTTTCGTTCTTTTTTTGATTTTTGTGATTGCTTTATTGCTTTACTTTGAAGTCATTCTTCATTCTTCACGCAGTGATTGCCCCTTCGCCTTCGTACACCTTGCCCCGGTCAACTCCGACGAGGTTTGGCTCAAGCATTCATGACTACAAGAGAAGGCATGATATCGGTGTATGTTAAATTTTGTGTTCATCTTTACTCATTTGGAGCTATAGCTTAAAACCTGCGAATCAGTTTCCTGCGAACACGAATGAAGCCAAAAATAGTTGAAGTAATCACTGCTACACCCTTTTGCAAATTTTCTTCATCTCGGATACATCGAAATTAGGTTCTAAGTGCGACGTAAAGGTGCAACATCATGGGAGCTCTCAAATTCATCCTTACTTTAGCATTGCTCTCAGCAACGCTGGTATCATCCTTCGCGCGATCCCCACCGCCAAGAGCGTCAACGCTGGCATGCGCCTCTCGCACGACCAAAGGCCGCAGTCTAGGCCGAAAAGCGGCGATTCTTAGTAATTCAAATTATGGTTGTGATCGTGTTCCATCTGGTGGTGGCACTGGGAGTGATGCTGAGAAGGCCACCCTAAAGGGAGGCGCAGCTAGTGCACTCGGATACCTTATTACTCTCGGTTCCTGTGTAACGAAGCTTCCACAAGTGAAGAAGATCCTTGATTCGGGGTCAGTTGAAGGCCTAAGTTTGACATCCAACTACCTTGAGACGGTGAGCCTCACGAGTAAACTTTGCTACCACAAACTGCATGGCTACGAAGTATCGACTTGGTTGGAGAATGTAGCACTGCTAATTCAGCAAGCTATGATTATTGGACTCATATGGAAGCTTGCAGTCCCCGCAGTACCCATCGTTCACATTTTTGGTGCGCTTGGAGTCCAAACAGCGTTTACTTTTGGTGCCATGAAGTTACCTCGCAAGTATTGGCCTCTGCTTTTAGTGGTCAAGACGGCAGCAACCTTGGTCAGCGGTGGCTCTCAAATCTGGTTGAACTTTGTGAACCAGAGTACTGGGCAGCTGGCGTGGTCGCCTATCCTTCTGCGCATCATTGGCAACTCTGCCCGTGTTTTGACTAGTCTAATCAAAGCCAAGGGCGACTGGACATTGCTTTCGCTTTACTGTACATCGGCTGCGCTGAATATTATTCTCGGTGCCCAATTCTTCCTCTACAAGTGACGTGGTTCGTTGTCATTACCAGCCTCCTTTCACGCCGTGTACACTCAGTAACACTGGCGTCCTATTAGGCCGTCGAAGGCCCGGTGTCAATCAATGATTACATGAATATTGGTCTTTGACGCACAACTCGATATTAAGGCAGCCCTGATTAATAATAGATAATGAGTATGACAGTACAAATAACCCTTAATTTAATTGCACACCGACTTTAATTCAGTACGCTGTAACGCTGTAAGAGTAAGCGTGTACTATGTAGCTACTTCTACAGGCGCATAGCCCAAGTAAATCATTCGTTTGTTATGATGAGCGAAGGTTTAGCTTGGTGGCCAGGAGGCATGCGCACTTCCCCGAAAACAAAAACCACCCGGCTGTATTATGTATGCCAATGCCACGTGCGGGAATGCGGGAAAGCCGCGAAAGCAAAAAGCCAATTACAACAAGGAACTGTGTGCTGTGTGTTTACTTAGATGCCGAAGACGGAAGTGGAAGGAGTTGCTAATGCGAATATTTCTGGAGGGGAGAGAAAAAATGATTGCAATTGTTTAAGCAAAAGGGTGCTAAGCCCAATTAGACTTGATCTGAAGGTTACACGTAACACTTTTTCTGTTGCTATGTGACCTATATGTCACATGGGTAATTCTTTGTATTTGGAGAGTAATAAGAAATAAGAGACTGGAATAGGGGCTTTCTACGAAGCAGCCAAAGAGCGTGCCGCTATGAACAATAAACATAGTGGCCTACTACGTCTAAAACGAATTACCTTATTTCTTTGGCCCCTGTTTGGTTCTTCTTGCATGTGCTGTCTTATCCGCAATTGCATTGCGATATAGGCTCGCACGATAATACCGGCGGGCACGATCAGTGGGGGCTGCGAAGAAGAAGGAAAATTTCATCGCCTCAAAGGGCCAATTCGAACGTGCCGCAAGCACAGATCGGTGCCAAGCCATCGATGGAAACAGCACGCCGTGGCCAGGTTCGTCGTATGGAATCACGCCACAGACTGTGCCATTGCTGCTCGTGTCGTCACGGGGTCGCGAACGACTATTCCACATGAAAAAGCCCGTTGGTGGGCCTGTCGAATGCACCAGCAAAGTTACTGTCCAACGCAGCGTTTTCCCATTGTGCATTTCAGCGTGCCGATCTTGGTGGTCGTCAAAAACGGCGCCGCCGCCTTCAGTTGCCGATGACACTTGTCGCAAAATATGCATGTCATGCAGCTCACAAGGTAACGTGGTCTCCTCTTCGGCTTCCGCTTCAAAGAGTCGATCAGCCTCGAGCTCAGCCGCAATTTCGGCCGCATCTTCATCGTCACCGCTATCGCAATTGTGCTCATGGTCGATGTCATCGATGATACGCTTCTTCATAACTGGTTCCTTCACATTACTATGCGTTGGTGTTTCCTTTAGAGAAGTCGACGTAGGCAATATTTCTTCCTTTTGAGGTAATGATGATTGTAATCGCAAACGCCGTCTTTCTTTTCGCTCAGCTTGCTTCGCTTGCATCTGAACGCGTCGATCTTCTCGTGCTGCGGAGTAATTTGCCACTACTTCGCTCCGAACAAAATCCTCTACATCGGCGAGCACATCTTTAAACCAGCCGTATCGCTCATGGAAGGAGTTCCAATGTGCCTCCGATGGCCCAACTACGCGCGTGTGCTTCTCTTGCTCCGCTCCGTCGTGTTCTCCTACTGTTGCGCCATATGACGAAAAGCCTGGATGGTTCGAGCGCAAGTACTTGTCCCAGTCTTGAAAAATTTCTTTGGTCCCCTGAGCAAGCTTCTCTTTTCCTTGCGCCGAAAGAGAGAAGGGAGCTGCACCAGGTTTGCCTTCATTAGCTTCACAGTAAACACGCTGTACTTCTGGTCGAATTTCAGTACGAAAAAACCATGCGTTTGAATCTAAAGTTTGAAAACAATTGACAGCTTCCGAAATCCTATGGGCCCGAGCCAATTGTTCAACCGTGCTGGCGTGCGCATTGGTGAATCTCAAGTGCAAGCCACCAGCATCAGTAGCCATTGCAGACCTCTCATTATAATCCACACCACTGAAATGATTCACTGCACCAACAGGAATCTTTGTGGCGTCTTGATTCAAACTACACCAACTGCTACCTTCATGGAGATCGGTACCTACTTCAAGATGTAAATTGGCACAATCTATTGGTGTATCAACCAGCATGGCCCTATTTTCTTTCAGGTCTTCTATCAAGTCTTTTCCAGAGCCACCTAGTCGGAACACTTCACCGATGTATTGTGCTTCCATGTAACGTTTATACCTAAAGAAAAATAATTTCAATTGAGAGTCATGAGATTTGATCAGCGTTTAATCAGCAAAATACTTAGAGAGCTTCGTGAAAGCAAATCCTAGAATAAAATTATTTGCCGTTACCTTAGCCAGCGAGGTTGCTTCAAGATTTTTGAGGTCTTGGCCACAGTATCGATTTTGGCAAAATGTACTCTTTGTCGAAGAAATTTTTGCTCATCGTTGCCAAATTGGAATTTTCCACGAGACTGCACAGAAATA
>Ga0307982_1004801_pt1 | contig 10629 bp, 6 predicted proteins | sample OrgLakmetagen989_FD_201847 | JGI IMG/M metagenome (GOLD analysis project Ga0307982, IMG submission 201847) | Saline water microbial communities from Organic Lake, Antarctica - #989 | ecosystem: Environmental > Aquatic > Non-marine Saline and Alkaline > Saline | place: Antarctica: Organic Lake... | reverse complement strand
CGAGCACTCAGTCCCGCCGAATTGTTCGGAGGAAAGACGCCAGCTGGAGCCTGAATTGGCCTTCTGGAGCAAATTTGCTAGCGCGAAAGCAGCACATGTACTTTTTTTGGTGCCTCTGTGACTACTGCGTACTTGTTTTTCTTTGTTATTGGAAGAGTATTAACTAGACTAGACTAGGCACAGCGAAATCCCTTACGCGGTCTGAAGAGGAGTCGCCCACCCTCGAGCGATCGCATGGCCCCACTTGCGAGCGAGCTTCTGCTTGAACATGGCTTTGGCTTCTGATTTTGGTTCGGGCCCCGAGGGGCCGGAATTAGAAGGCAAACATGCAGACTGGAAATTCAAAGCAACCAATACTACAGTAAGGTACGATTCACGAAATATGGGAAAAATGTCGGTACTTTTTGATTTGGAACTCCGAATGGCCATCAGCGCGCAGGGAAGATATAAAGGCACCGGCGTATGCGCAATGAGAAGGTGCATAAAAGTACGAACGTAGTTTTTTATTTCAGCTCGGTTCGCTTTTGTGAGCTCCCCAAAAGTACGAAATAAAAATAACGAAGGCAGTCGGCAAAATCTACGAAATTTATGGAAAAAAAGCTGGATTTCAACGTATCTTCGCAAGCCAGATTCAACGACTACCTTCCTGTATTGCAATTCACCTATATCTCTACAAAAATGGCCATAATTAGAACCAGGTCCTCCCAGAAAATCACCAAATGCGCAGTGGCATCGACTTTCTCATCGGAAATAGTGGTGTATATGGGTTCTACGGGAGGAAAGGCAGCTCTTGTCGGAAGCGGAATTTTGATTGAGCTCGATCTTCCCTCCTTGGGAGGCTCTCGGTAATGTTATAGCCCGGGTCAGAGCCATGCAGTGGCGACTTCCTTCCTTTGGGGGCCCCCTACAAGGCGATTTTACCCCCTCCCTGTAATAAAAATACCCTCCCTGTAGTGGCAAATCCCCCCTGTAAAGGCGAAAAAAGGGGTCAGGTCTGGGATGCGCACGAAAATACGTCCAATCGATGCCTCTCGTCGAGCTGCATCCAGCGGTCTATCGTAAACGCTAAAATTCGACAATTCAACCCCATTTTTTGCCTGATCATTTTTTCCCCATATTTCGTGAATCTTACCTTGAGAGGAAAGACTAATCAGGCACACAGGTTTCTGATTTTGGTGTTTTCCCAAATTCTTTCTCAATTATTATTTTCTTTCTGGTTCTGATGTTCGCAAATTTCCCAAAAATCACCGTGCGCCAAATAATTTCACGATTTGGGCTCAATGGGACTGCATGCATGCCTGTGCCACTCTAGCTAGGGGTGCTTTCGAACTTGTACTCGTTGAATAACCATTGTGCACAATAACTCTTGGAGTTGTTCGTTCCAGTACATCGTGAAACTGCGCTAGTGATCCAAGCTCAGTCAAGGTCGATCGAAGGAAGTTCTGCCTACAGTAGCAGCACGACCAGTGTAGAATGGAGTCAGCTGGTAGCGAGGCAGAGTCGGTAACGCCAACACCTAGATATAACAGCAGTAAAAAGGGCTGGGTAAAACAGGCATGGAAACTAGGGCTAATACGCAGCCGTGTGCAGCAGCGTAAGTTGGAAGCTGGTACCTCAGGAAGTGTTTCGGACACGAGCGTGCCTGCTGCGCACACAAACAATTCACCGGATACCAGTGTTACGGCTGCTTTAACTTTTTCTGGAGCTGGTGTTACCTTTCATTTGGATTTCGGTCGTTGCTGTGGTCACGGCGTAGGCGGCACTGCTGACGAGCCATGGTACTTTTTGGTGGCGGGGCGTGAACGCCGGGGAATTGCAGGTGGATATGGCTTAACGCTGGTAGGCTGTCAGAGCTCAAAGTCGGAGACGCTGCATACACTTAATAAAATGCCCACTGGTGGCGGGCTAGAGTGCGGCGGCAATGTGCGCTTGGCTGTGGTGTTGGATGTTGAGGCGGGCACTCTCACTGGGCGACAGGAGCCGAGTGGTCGACTAATCACCTTTGCCACACAATCGGATGAATTAGCATCTTCTTCGGTGGCTCCTTTGAAAGCTGCCTGTGACGCTGCAAAGGTCGAGCGAGACCAGGCTAGAGAAGTATTGGCCGAACAAATGATAGACGGCGGCTTTGAGTCACTGTGCAGTTGTATGCGGCATTTCGTAGCAGTCACGAATGCAGCAGCGCCGATGGGTGGAAGCAACGGTGAAGACCGCGAAGACGTGCAGCGATTGGCGGAAGCTCGCGCACGGCTTGCTGCACTCGTGAACACAGGTGTTGTAGAAGGTGGGCCTGGGTGGCGCGAAAAGCGGGCACTACTGGAGCTGAAGCCCTTCGTGTTGGGTTTCGCACCAGATATTACCGAGCGCAGCTGGTTCACAGACACATGGCGAATGAGCGCTTCCTTAGACGCGTTCACTGACCATTGGGGTCCTCTCAAGATGGGGCCATCCTCTGTTGCATCGCATTCAAACGAATCTGCAGTTTCGTCGATGAATCGCATTTCGCCGACCTCCACCTCCAATGGTTCTTCACCTACTACTGTGACGGCGTCATCGAGTGGTGAGGATAGGAAAGAAGAAGACGAGCCGTTGACCACTTACGGGCGGCACGGCATGTCGCAATGGAAAGTGCCTCCGCAGTCTGACCCCATCGCAGTTCGGGGGCCGAATTATTTGCGCGACAAGAAGAAGTACGACTCTCCGGCGCCTTATTTCCCACTGCTAGGCCTCGATCTCTTTCGGTGTCCCACCAAGAAAGACGGCGGCGCTGGCCCCATGGAAAGGATATGCGCGCACCCACGCTCCCTCTGCCAGCGGGCCCTTCGGCCCGGGGTCATTCCTCTGCCTGCAGCGGTGGACCCAGAGGTAGCAGAATTGGTGCGACTCCCGCCCGATGAAGCATCGAGCACACACGGAGGGTTTGAACCGACTGTGTGCTTGACGCCGCCTCTGGAAGAACCGGAGGAAGGGAGCGTCGAAGCTCTGGAAGCAGCCACTGCAAAAGCGTACGGCCTAACGGCTGGCCAGATGCCAGAAGACGAGGCAATTCCTGACCAGCATGTGCTTGCGTTCAACTTCATGCTTCCTGTTGGGAATTTTGTGGCATATTTCGTGAGACCGCCTGAAGCATTGGGAGACGAGAACGAAGGTGGAAGCGACGCTCACTTGCGAAAACTCTACGATGCCTTCATACGAGGCGACGACGATTTCCGGCGCAAACGCCTCAAAATGTTGAGCCGGCTCGTGGAAGCGCCGTGGATCGTGAAAGTAGCGGTGGGCAAGGGCAAGAAGCCTGCCATTCTGTCCAAGCACATTGAAATGCACTTCACGCGAGGGAAGAACCACATGGAAGTCACTCTCAACGTCGCGAAGTCACAACTTGGCGCAAATATTTTGAAAGTGCTTTTGCCTGCCTCCACTAAAGTTGAGGTTGATTTGGCCTTTATCTTGGAAGGTGTCAGCGATGCAGAATTGCCTGAACGAACTTTAGCGGCAGTGCGCATCACGCGTCCCGATGTCGTTCACGCTCCTCTGCTCTGGAGCACTACCAACAACGGGCAGCCTTTGTCAACAAGTAAAGATGTTGAGAAAAAGAAACTAGATGAGGAAGAAAATGTTGTTGCTGCAGAGGCTCCTGTCACTGCCGTCGAAAGCGCTGATGCGATGGAGAAGGAAGCAGTCAAAGAAGCAGAGGTCGGTGCTTCAGACACGCCAAGCTCATCCACTCCTGACAACACTTTATCAGAGCCCACTACTCTGCGCATCACCCCAAAAGGGCACGAAAGAGCACCATCGCAGCCTCTGGAGGCAGTTTTATCCCCACCGAGTGCGCCCACAAGAGAAGCAGATGTAGTGGTTGAGTTGGACTTAACGAACGCCGCTGTCGTGCTTGAAGCATCAGAGTTAGCAGCTTTGCTCAGCCGATTGCCCCACCTCAAAGTCTTGAGGGTATCCGATAACGAGCGACTGTGCGGCGACCTCGGGACTGGAAACAGAGCCTTCGAGTCACCGTACCGCGACTCAATGCTGCGAAAGAAGCCGTCTGACATGAGTTTTGGTGTTCGCGTAGGCATCTCTTGGAAGAACGCACCGGGAAACAACGGATCTCCTAGAGGCACTCAGCGGCAAGGGTCTGGATCGTCGTTGGTTCGTCAACTTTCTTCGTCGGGCAAGAACGGATCAGGCTCGCGCTTGCTGGTGTCGTTTCGCGAGCCTCGAGCTGAAGCGAAACATTGGCAGGTGTTGTTGCGAGCATTTCACGAGAAAGCAGAGAAGGAGGATGATGCTAAGATGGCAGCCGAGGTGAAATCACAGATGTTGGAGACGACGAAAGACTCAAATGACAAGTCCGACAAGCAGTCCACGCAAGATGAGGCCAGAGATTTGGCAGAGGCTGCTGGAGTATGCGTATCACCAGACCAAAGCCTTAGACTGCGGCTCACTGTGGCTGACTCGTTTGATCCAGCTCTTCTAGTGGCCAACGATGATGATAGTTCCTTCCTCAAAGGTATGCCGCTCGCTGGAGTAGTAACTTCGCATGAAATATCAGTAAAATATTCGCGCAGTAGCCGAAACGTTACGAATAGCATATCTGTTGCCAATGCATCGACAACTGCGAAAGCCTCGGGAAAGAACGTGTACTTTCTCTACTTTGCACCACCAGATTCTTTGAGTGAGTTTGTTTGTGTGCTGAAATTTGGCACTTCGCCCCCACGCACTCGTGCCGAACTGCTCTTGAATGGGGTAGCTGCCAGCCTCGGTGTAGCCACGCCGTCTACCACGCTTCTCACCCGCGAAGGTGCTACAGCAGCATCATGGAGGGCTTTGGAGGCAGAAGCTTCTGCTTTAGAAGGCGCCACTGCAGTTACTCTTGCGGCGAGGTTGTCAGAAGGAAGGAGCACTGGAACAGCACTCTTGATGGAGTTTGTGCCGGGCAAGAAAGCTTTAAGGGAAGATGGCTCAAGCGACAATAGAACGGAGATGACAGTCATGAGCTTAAGTGTTGCAGAAGAACTCGGAGCTGTCTTCGTGCTGGATCTCGTGGTGGAAAACTGCGATCGCTTCCCCTGTGCTGCTCTCAACTGGCAAGGCAATGCTGACAACTTGATTGCGTCGTCTTCAGGGCGCGTCTTTGCCATCGACACAATCTTGCCGAAAGTGTCCCCTTCAGCAGAGGCTGCGAAGCAAAGTTCCGATGCGTGCTCGAGTGTGGTGGAATTGGTGTTGGGAGACGATGCCACCGCGACCGCTGCACTCTTGCGCGAGCTCAGCGGAGGCCAAAGCATCGATGATTCCGCGTGCGAGTCCTTTCGGCAAGGTTTCCGAGCAGCGTTGGTTCGGTTAGAGGACTTAGAGGAAGATCTCTTGGTGGCTCAGAAAGCGCTCTGCATGGCGTTGGCTCAGTGCTCTGAGGGTGCTGCTACTTGCCTTCGCGACTCCGAAACGGCTGCCTCGATGCCACCACCACCTCCTGCATCATCGTCTCCACCCCCATCTCCGCCGTCTTCGTCCCCATCGTGTTCTTCTCAAGCGACGCTGTCCATCGCTGAGAATACGCCGCCACCTGGTACCTCTCCACCAGCATCACCGGGGTCCGAAGTGCCAGAATACGAAGCGAGTGATGGCTTCGACGAGGAGCCGCCGACTGAAATTCGAGGCACTTCTCTAGACCCGTCACGAGGCACAACAACAACTACGGCGCCTATTAGGCGAAGCAGCCGACTCATGTCGGCATTTCGACGGAGGCGCTCGTCCAGAGCGGTGCGCTTGTCAGCGAGTGCGAGCCCCTCAAAAAGGGCAGATGCCAGCGAGGATGCGGAAACGGTGGTCGTCAACCGAGGCAGGCTATTGGACGTGCGCGCCATTCATTCGCGCTACATGAGTGGCAGCGCGACGCAAATCGAGTGCGACTTTGTTAGCGAATGGCGGCAGAAAGTAAGCGCACTATCATGGTCTTGGTGCCCTACTTGATGACTTTGTGCCTCTTTATGAAAAATGTACCATACTCAAAATTTTGATCTGTTCAAACCTCATGAGTCCTGATATTGTGCTTTCTTCCAACCTCGAACGAATATTTTTTAAATCTATCACAGATTTCAGCCTTGGCTCAATCTCTAGACGAAGCACTCTCGAAATGTGCCAATGCGTCAGTTTCCAACGGCTTTCTGGAGGTTGCGCACCCTAGCCCTGGCTTGTTGTGCGCAGAGGGCGCCTTTGAGCTCCTCATGCACCTCGGCTACCTCGTGCCTAGGGCTCAACTCATTCGAGTCGCCGCTGCTGTACCGCTCTACGCAGAAGCGCCTCCAGATGCCCGGGTCCTTCGCAACCAAACGAGCTCGTCAAAAGGAGGTTCAATGCAGCGGCCACCGACTCCTTTAATCGCTTCGCAGAAGGCCTGCAGGAAGTCTCCCAACAAGGGACTCGCGCCGAGAAGAGCTCCAGCTGCGTTCCAAGAACTGGATAAAGATGGGTCCCTCTCGCTTTCGATTGCTGAATAAAGTGGTTTGAACTTCGTGTTTTTGCCATTGGCATTGCCATTGTTCTATTAAGAGCGATGTCCGCGAGGCCCGGAAATAAATGGGTTATTGCTTTTAGATCTCAGGTTAATTATCTTTAAAATAAGGGCCTTATACAAATACCTACACCCAAGCGCCCAAGCCACCTTCAGCAGAGGACGGGCAAGGTCGGTGAGATTACGAGGTTCGTTCTGATTGTTATACAAATACTGAATACGGCACTTTTGACAGTTATCGAGGTGCTTATTAGATCAATTTATGTAAGTAGTTGCATTTCGAAATTTTGATATGTATTCGATCTGGGACATGCCCAGGGCGCATCAACGATTAACCTGAAGCCATGTGCCGCTCTTCAGGCATTAATCATGACTGAACTCAATTGGAATGCGGTTCTTTTTAAACACATATTGGCAGTATATATTCTAGTGCGAAAGGATTAAAAAAGCAAAGCCCTCTCGTAGATTACATAGCACTCTACAAGGCGCTAGAGGTCGGGCCTTTCGAAGTCCCGATAGCTCTCACGCGCTGCACTCGGACTTGCAAAACTTCGTCTTCTTTGTCGTCATTGTTCTCAAGGCAGTCGAACAGTTCACGCAAGGCATTGTAGGGCTTGACAGCAATGTGGCCTTGTAAGGCAGAGAGCAGAGGCCGCAACCCACTGAGCTCTAGAGGCACAAACGGCAAAAGGTTCTTGGACAGCACGAGCATGAGCATGATGGCTGCTCGAAGCACATCTAAAGCATCGCCACGCTCTAAACCTGCAAAAAAATAGCATCATTGACACCGCTCACAGATAATATCACACGGAAAGATAGAAAACGAGTGCCGATGTATAGAGTACAACAGTCAGTGTAGCGCAAAGATATTGTACCGTGAGACCAGCCGTTCTTGGTGCTAGGCGGAGCTCGAGAGAGCACAGACACGCATCGGCGGCGCATTGAGCTTAAGCTTGCTTTCTCTTGCTTCTTGTCCACTTTGCGGACCACCTAATAACAGTAACAACAACAAAGAAGACAGACACGTGCACTAATTGAGACTTGAAGATACGTGATAAATCTTTGAAATTTGTATTGGACAGTAGGATTTAAAATTTACCTGTCCGCACGCCTCCATTAGTTTTGTCTCAATCTGCGACATAAATTCGCCTGCCCACATGGATCCATTTTCTGCAGGATCCTTCAGTACCAAGTCTACCACATGCGCAAAGTCGGCGCGTAAGCTTTCGTCGGCCACGGAAGGCAAGGCTCGAAGCTTCAAAAGTTTGGCTAGGGGCGTGGTTAGCGTTCCCACTAATACGCCACTAGAATGAGAAGACCCGCAGCAATCCACGCGGGTCAATTGCAGCACGTCTCCTTCTGGTCCCACTGTGGAGAGTTCGGCGTCAGTAAGCCTCGGCGGATCGGCAGCCAACCTCAAGAGCAATTCAACGACCACGGCTCCGGGCCCAGTGACTACTGCAAAATGAAGCTCGCGCTGCACTCTTTCTTGGTCGCCCAATCCTTCATGGTGTTGCCACTTGTCGCGCAGGGTTTCTGCCGCGCGTGCCGCCATCTTGAGGCGGCGATACGCGCTGTCGAAAGCTTTTTCCAGCGTTGTCCGCAGGCTTGCTTGGCATCGGGTCGTGAGCCCAGCGCCAACTGTAAGAAGGTAGCTGTGAGCGGCAACGACGGAGGGCAGAATAGCCGCAGCAAGGCCCTCAACAAGCGGTGTTGGAAGCGTCCTTTGCCATTCTGAAAGCGCTGCAACTACCTCTTGATGGCTCGGTGCATCGAACAAAGAACTCGACCCAGAGTCAGCTCTATCATTATCACCTCCTTCGTCGTCGATCTCCGCGCCATTCTTTGCCTTGCTTGGTTTGCTCGCTTGCTTGCGTTTTTCTTTTGCAGATGGTTTTGAGACTGAAACTGCAGCAGCCGCTGCCGAGGTGCTTGCTGCTCCGGCAACGAAGAACACTTCTTCTTCTTCTTCTGGCTGACTTTTTGACGTGCCTCGACTCCCGCCTACCCGTCGTGCTACAGCATCTGTTGCAGTTACGAGTGCTGTGTACGCAAAGCCCCGAGGCACCACACAAGGATTGAGAAATAGATAACTCTCTGGCCAGTCGCCTGCAGTCCTTGCCACTGCAGCAGCTGCTGAACTCAAGGTGGCCCTATCGCTGCAATCAAAGGACGTACCAAAAGGTAATGCATCGCTAACGGGCAGAAGATCCGCTATGAGCGTATGTGCTTCATCTATAGATGCCAGCGGCAACTCACTCTCAACCAATACTGAAAAGTCAATCCACTGATGCTGAGACAGCGAAGCTGCAACTGAACGCCGCAAAAGCTTGACCCGGGCACGAGATAGGATACAGCGCGAAAGCTCAACAATATCTTCACCAACAAGAACTTCTCGAAGAGCTGCGATAGCTTTGTCGGCTGAGTCTGAAGAAGCATTAGTGAATGCTGCGACTTGCTTTGTGAGTGGGGAGTCCAACGCAAGATACCCATCGCGAGAGAATACTGCGACTGCGTCTTTTCGAATGGAAGCAACGAAAGCGTTGGGTACAAACCTGCAACGCACAACGCTCAATCAAAATTCAGTGATCATGCATTTCCAATAGATTGCAAAAATATTTTTTTGACTTACTCTCGACCACCTCCGCGGATCAGCCCTGGAACTTTATCGGTCAAAGTCAGAGCGGCAGCATGGATGTAATCGTCGTCTAGAAGGCTCTGGAATAATGACTGGTCCTCTACCTTTTCAGCAGCGTCTGATGACTTTCTCAAGCCAATACTAGGAGGGCAACCTTGCTGTACTGCAAGTATAGATGCTGTCAGCCCGAGGGGTTCAGAGACAGCGCGACATGCCTGGGCAATTGCATCAGTGACGGCGTGGTCGAAAGATAAACTAACGATGCAGCGATGCGAAGCATCTAATCTCACGCCCTCGAGTTGACCTGCAGCAATACCTTCCGTAATGATGGATTCTAAGAACTCAGTGGGGATTTCAGCTTCAGCTGCGCGCTGGTTGCACGGCACTACGTATCTTTCGAGTGCCTCTTTTACCACAGCCGACGCTAGCGACTCCACCCATCCAATGGTCACGAGGTCACCTGTCGCTGACAACATGCGATAGTCGCCTGATTTCACCACATCTTCAACGAACTGATCTATTGAATCTACGCCGAGGGTTGTTCGTATGCATGCTAGTGATACTCGACCACTGCCAGTAACTACCGCAGAGGAAACCTCCCTCTTGAAGTGCGACTGGTTAACCACTCCAGCACTAGAGCTTTCACACGAATTTGTAAAGATAGTCGCTCCTGAGAGTATTTCCTGAGCAACCATAAGTTTCGCCAGAGACTCAGCACCCGCTTCGCTGAGTTCACGTCTTTTCTTGGTCAAGCATCGTTCTCGTACTCGAAAGTAGGCCTCATCGCCCAACACTCCATCAAGCCGAATAACGTACCGATCTGCAGCCCGGTCAAAAGCGACGACAACACCAGAACAACCATTGAGATCGGAACGAGCTGAGAGACCATGGATCGCAACGTGCGTGCCGGCCAATATTTGGGCTTCGTTGGCGGAGCTCATGCTAAGTTATCAATGTAACACGTTGGGCCAATTTACTTTCTAGATCTTCATTGGGGAGCTGAGGTCCTATCAGTGCTACACCAAAACTTCGCATCAAATTTGCCTGCCTACCAGAATGCCTAGCTAGCACACTAGCTAGCGGGTGCAGAATCTCGTGATTGTTACGCACACGTGTGTAGACTCTAGCTAGCTTTTCTCTATGGCTATTGAAGTTGCAGAAGCTACAGATCTGTAGCTACCAAGTCTATCTAAGTCACTACTGCAGCTACACGCGGCCTCCAGCCTCCAGCCAGTCATCAGTCAAGTACAGGGCTGGCAAAAACAGGAACAGGTGTTTTTTTTAAAGTTGAAAAAAACATGTTCGTAACACCTGTTTTTTACCTGGGTGCTGAAAGAAACAGGTTCACTATAGCACTTCAACACCGCAGTTGTGAGCTCGTTAACCTCTTCTCAAGAGGGCTACTAGGGACGCCTGGCCTCATTAGTATCTCGGTGGCGCGGGGGTGTTTAAAACACGTATTTTTATCCAAATCGTCCCA
>Ga0307982_1004799_pt1 | contig 10630 bp, 3 predicted proteins | sample OrgLakmetagen989_FD_201847 | JGI IMG/M metagenome (GOLD analysis project Ga0307982, IMG submission 201847) | Saline water microbial communities from Organic Lake, Antarctica - #989 | ecosystem: Environmental > Aquatic > Non-marine Saline and Alkaline > Saline | place: Antarctica: Organic Lake... | reverse complement strand
TAGGCGCCTTGCGCGCTGAAAGGCACACTTTGACCTCTGCCGAGTGGACCTCGTGTTCCGCATGTCACGAGCTTCTTTGCTCGCGCGCCTTCCTCTTTATTGTTCTGCGGAGTGCGCAACACCCAAAAATTCCTCGCTTTTTGCAATTTTTTCGAGGAATTTGGCCAATGCCCCTCTCCCTCCTGGATCATTCTGCACTTGCTTTGTTTGCGCAACGCACGCGCATTCCCACTTCTGCCCGCAGCATTGGCTTCTGTGCCATTTGGGTTTGTATTAGTTCGAGTTCGAGTTCGAGTTCCAAGACATTGAGTTCGTCTCAGTCTGCTCGTCTTGGATTAACTAGTACTAGTAGATGTCCATAAAAAGATCGCCGATGCGCATCAAATAAGAAACAGGCCCGAGAACCATCAACCATAGGGCTACTCAGGGAACTAGTCAGGGATATACCCATCGCCCTTCGCGTATTCCCCCGTACAGTGTCTCTCAATCTTATTCTCATCTCACTGCCCCGCCTTCCAACTGGCCTAATAGGCCAAGCATGGCGGATACTCCGTTTGCTAATGTGGCATCTATAAGATAACGAACATGGCTCGTGACTCTAACAGCCAGGTCATCGCAGCGAGGAAAGTTGCTCCTGTAAAACACTGCTGCAGTGGCTTCTCTGCCTGCTGCTGCTGATGCTGTCATCGCAAGCATCTATTGGCCATCTGGGTGTCATCCCAGCGGCGGAAGCGCTGGTTTCTTCGGGCTGGCAAGGCCTGTAATGCTGGCCTGCGCCTTACGGTGCAGCCAGTGTTTGATGGCTTTGCGAATTACCATCCGGGCCAAAATTTCTGTCATGCTTTCTTCACCTGAGCCTTTCGAGCCGAGCGACTCCGAGAAATTGGGTATGCTCCGCGCAAACGAAATGCGCAGCGCCGAGTTAAGCTCGGTGTCGTTGTGCTTGCGCTCGAAGTCGTCGATTTCGGCCATGGCGCTGTTGTGGGTCAAGCTCATGTGCCGCCGGCTCAAACCCTTGAGCACTTTGAAGAAGTGAATCTTGCCGTCGGGCCCCACCGTCAAGTTCAAGTCGCGCACCCGGTGAATCAGCTCTGCGTCGGTGGCCACGTAATCCAGACCGAAACCCCACGGCTTGTCTAAAGTTTGCAGGAAGGACTTCACTTTGAAGATGTCAATGCAGTAGGTCTCTTCCGGGTCGTACAACTTGGTCCAATGGTCCCATATTTTGAAGAAATCGGCTTCTGGAATCACCGACTCTTCATTGCCTTCCGGCTACTCAGAAGGGAGAGGGGCAGCAAAATTTGCAGAAGGGTAAAGTTAGGCTACAGGTTCAAAAGAATTCAGAAACAGGTAGCGCATACGCACAGTTCATCGACGCCGCAAGATACGCTATTGCCTTCAAATGAAATCTCGCTGGAGGCATATACACGCTCAAGCACATAAAACAAAAAACAAACCTGCGAGAAGCCGTCGAGAATGATGCCCACGAAAAGGTTGAGGAACACGAAGGTGATCAAGAGGGTGAAGCACTTGAGGTAGGGGTAAATGAAAAACGACGCGCAGCCGTTTAGTTCCACGCAGCCGTCGGCTTGGGTCGAGAGCTCCCCGTCGTGGGTCCAGGTGGCAAACCCACACATGATGTCGCCATACTTCTGGCCATCGTAGTCGCCTCCCACAAAGACGTCATCATACAGCACACTAGGGTCGCACCAACCCGTGCCGTCGTCGGAGGGGGCGTTGTGGTGGGTGGCGTCGCTGTTGAGCGTTTCTTCCGTAGTGCCATGGAAGTCGGATTGGCGCGAGTGAGCGGTGTCGTACATGAAGCCGTTCCAGTTTTCGCCGGTGGCGAAACGGGCCAGAGTCAGCAGCGCCATTCCGAAGTTCCGGAAGTTGGTATGGGGGCCCAGCTCGCCGTGGTACGCCACCGTGCTGAACAGCTGCACCCCAATCACCGCGAAAATGAAAAACAGCAAAAACAGCACCGTCGCCACGTTCGCGAGACCGGGCAAGGTCACAATCAGGGTGTCGAACATTTTCTTGATGTCCTTGGCGCCGTTGATCAGGCGCAGCAGCCGGCCAATCCGGAACATGCGCACCACGCTGGCCCCGGTGCCGCCACCGCCTCCGGTGCGGTTGGGGTCGGGGAGGCCCGTGGTGGCAATGCCGAAGTTGGTGCCGACCACCACGATGAAGTCGAAAATGTTCCAGTTGTTCAACATCAAACGGTTCCCGAGCATGGTGTAAAAGTAGTGCTTTTCGAACGCATAGAGCTTGAAGACGCACTCCAAGTTGAAAATCATCGCAAACACGAAGTTAGCGCAGTCCAGAGCAAAACTGTACGCGTCGTCTTGGCCGAAGAACCCAATCGCCATCACGCAGGTGTTGGCGATGATGCACGAAATGATGAACGCGTCAAACTTGTCCGTTGACAAGATTTCAAACAGCTTGGCTTTGAAGGGTTTCCCGACGGGTGGCTTGGGCTTGTGCACTTGAAACTCGAGCATTTTCGCGAGGAGCTTTTGCGTCATGGTCCACAGTTTCTGGTCTTCGGTCATGAAAATGTCCCCTTGGCCTTCGCCGCTTTCCTGCGACTCGGCTTCTTTCTGGGCCTTGAGCTCGTTGAAGTTGGATATGATCACGCCCACGAACAAGTTGGTCATCAGGAACCCGCCAATCACCATGAAGATCACGAAAAACACCAGCCACAGCTCGTTGTTGTTCACGATCGGCTGCATCCCAATGTCGTCGCGCGCGTCAACGGCCAACAGCGCGAGCGCCATCCAGCCTTCGGTAGTGGAAATTTGAAAGAAGGCCCCCAGGGCCACCCAGGTGTTGTCGAAATGCCAATACCCGGACCGCTCCCAGTCCATGCCCCAGCACTCGCAAATCTCTTGAGAGGTGGGCTTGTGCAGCAGGTCCACAACGCAGCACCCGTCGTCTGGGGTCACGCAGCCCAGGCCACTGTCCGAAAAGTCAGCAATGGTCGAGTTGACTTGGAACCAGCTCCGCTCTACGTCGGACATTTTCGACCACTTGTACGGGGTGGTGAGGTAGTCTTCCGCGGCGGTGCCCGCGATTTCGTCGAAGCCGTCGCCCATGCACATGTAAAACTTGCCCTTGAGGTAATTGACGGCCACAATGCTGAAAATCACGAACACCAGGATGGTGACGATGGCCACGTTCACGATGGAGCCCACGGACGAGATCATGGTCCCCACCACCACTTGCAAGCCCGGGAATCGGTTGATCATGCGCAGCGGCTTCAGAGCGCGCAGCGCACGCAGGGCTTTGAACGCCGACAACGAATCATCGGCCAACAGGCCAATCCAGCCCACGATCACAATAATCCCGTCCATCAAGTTCCAGCCGTTGGTGAGGTACGCTTCCCCGTGGCCCCACAGGCCGAGGCCAATCATTTTCACCACCATTTCAAAGCTGAAAATCACCGTCATGACCCAGTCCAAGCCAAGCATGAACTGCGATAGCGCCGTGTGAGGGTTGTTGAGGGGCGAGTCCATGGCGAGGGCAATGGTGCTCAGCAAAATGCACCCCAAAATGCCGTTGTCGAACCACTTTTTCTTCACCAGCCGAGCGCAGGCCATCCGAAGCACGCTCGTGTTTCCACCGGTGTCCAGCGGCTGCATGGTGCCTCCGGCTGATGACGCAGAGCCGGCGACTGCAATGGCGTTTCCGTCATTGTCCATGCTGGAACCAGCCTCACCGGTGAAGGACGCCGGAATGGACGAGCTGATGGCGTGCCCAAGCTGAGTGCCTGCACCGTGATGCACAAGGGCGTGCGCTGCCTTGCGCCTCTCTTCAATCGCCGTCAGGGGCGCTCCTGGATCGGGCGCCACTTTTCCGTCACTTTCGCCTTCCTCTGCGGGTTTGCTGGTGCCCAGTTCGTCGAAGTTGGCGAGCAAAATCGCCATAAACAAGTTCATCACCACGAAGAACCCAATCACCATCAAGGTCATGAAGTAAAACGCCCCGAAGCCAATCCCGCCCGCGCGCATCCCGTCGTACATGACTTGGTGCCAGTCCTCGCCGGTCAAGCACATGAAAATCGTGGCGGCGGCCCAGTGAATCGTGTCAAAGTTCATGCGCGGCACCTCCGCCGCCTCCCAAGCGTCGCGGTTGCCGCCCTTGGTGATCTCCACGCGGTAGCCCAGGTCGTCGAAGTGCATTCGGGCCCCAAAGAACTGCATTCCCATGAGGGCGTAAATGTAAATGAAAATCAGGAACAGCACCATGAAGTTGCTCATCTGCACCGCCGTCTTGGCGATCAAGTCCAAAAGCACCCGCATGGCTTCCCATTCCCGCGCCAGTTTGAAGACGCGAAACAACCGAAACGACCGGAGCGCGCTGATGCCCCCCCCTGCGCCGCCATCGTTGGCTTTGAGGAAACTTGGTGGGGTCACAATGGTTTCGACGATGGACACGCAGACAATCAAGCAGTCGAACACGTTGAACGAGTCTTGCATGTACAGCCGCACGCCGAGGCCGGGCAACTTGAGCAGCATCTCAATCACGAACACCAGGGTGAACACGAAGTTGGCGATTTCCAAATCGTCGTCGAAGTCGGGATCCATCGGATGGTGGTCCAACGAGAGCGCGACGGTGTTGAGGACAATGCACATGGTGATGAAGAAACTGAACTTCGGGTGGTTGACCAGGTCGTTCAGCTTGTTGCACCACGCGGGGCGGCTTTGCGAGTCCAAAGTGTGTGGGTTCAAGAAGCACCACCCGAAGTTGGCACTGAACCACCCTTTCTTCGCGTCCTTGGCGTTGCGCACCCCCACCAGCAAGGCCCCAAAGTCGAAATCCCCCATGGGGAAATCGGAGTTCCACCCCGCAGCTTGGTCGATTTTCGCGCCAATTTCGTCGTCGGTCAGCAGTGGTTGGTTGGCCAGGAGCTCGGCAGCCTCGGCTTCTGTCTCGTCGGCCTCTTGCTTCAGGCGCGCCGTCATGAGCTCTTCTTGCTCGTTGTAGTTTTCCTCGAGCACCGCCAGCACCAGCTGGAGCACGAAGAAGCTCCCAAACGCTACGAGGCAGATGAAAAAGAGCCCCGACGCAAAAGGCGACCCCGCGTCCATCAGCGGGTACATGATGAACACCCAGCCTTCGAGGGTAATCACTTGCAAGATGGTGAGGAACGCCTTGAGGAAGTTGTCGAAGTCGACGATGCCCCAGGACAAGTTTTCGTTGAAGTTGGCAGACCATAGCAGCGTTTCTTGGTCGTAGGTGCGGCCCTACCGGAAACGAGAAAACAAAGCACGGGAGTAGTGCGCACAGAAGAAAAGAAAAAGGAGTGAGTGAATCAGAGGGAAAGAAAAGCAAAAAGAGAAGAAAGAATTCTTTGTAAAAACGCGTGCAGTCAACTCAGGAAGTTCTGCTTTTTGCGTAGTAGCGTTCAATGGAAAAAGAACGTTAGTAGGAAATCGAATGCTATGCCCTGCTTTTCTCTCTGTTTTTATTGTTGTTCATAGGAACGCGCGTGGTCGTACACTTGTTTCTTCTATTGAAGCTCTCACGTTTTCGGTGTGGTTTTGGCCAAAAATGTCGAGCAGCGAGGTGGCAGCTGCAAAGCGCACGTTCCCCAAAGCGTCCCAGTTGGAGCCACACCAGGTCTCATAGGCGTCCGGGTTGTAGGGCTGAAGGGAATGGAGAGACGAAAGTAGATTAGAAAACAAGCACAAGAGGCAGACAGAGTGCACATGTGAGATAAAGAAGGGAAGCAAGATGGAGATATTTGAACTTCTGAAATTTCGGAAAAGACGAGGAGCCGAAGAGCATTGGGCACTCAAAATAGAGGGAGAATGTCTATGGCAGGACAGAGGATTGCACGAAGAGAGCACATCTCACAAGTTGCTCGCACAGTAGTGGAGAAGTGTACTACAGACATTACTGTGGACACATTGACAGGAAAAGACATCCTAAGGTGCCAATATTCAACACAAATTTCGTTCCAGCACACCGATTTCAAGCACTCCTGCCCTCTTTTTCCCCTCAAAACAAACAGGGGCATTCTGCCCTCAGGAGCATTCGAAAACACACCACACTGCACACAGCACTCACCAGAATTGTCTCATTGAAGTAGTCGCCGTGGTAGCACATGTGCAGGCCACCGTTGCCCTTGAAGTGGCACAAGCGGTCTGCGGTTGGAGAGAAGGCGAAGGGAAGGGGACAAGACAGGAGAGGGAAAGGGTGCAAATTATGAAATGTCTGGAACGCATGCAATCCCAAGACGTCAAAAAAGTAACGAAAGCTAACACGATTCCATGCAGCTGTGCAGCTTGAAAAGAAGCAAAGAAGAAAACAGGCGAAAGAAGCTACGCGAGGCAAAGCTGGGCAAGGAGGCTCGCACACACGCAAAAGATCTTGGCAGTACCTCCGGGCCAACAACCACAAAGGAGGAAAGAGACAGATATGACAGGGGAAACAGAGGTTAAATGGCTCTTCTTGAATCTTGAAAAAAAGGGGGCGCTTGCGCACCGTCTTCGCCGTCGAGCGGCCAGTAGCACGGCTGCGGGGTGGACCACGCAGAAGAGGCCTTGTTCCACGCCTGGTGGCTGGGCTTGTTGAAATTCGAGGCTCGGCTAGTGCCGTAGACGTCAGCATCCAAGCAGCGGTAGTCGGCAGGGTCTAAGCCCACCACCCAGTCCGTCGTGACGGGGTACGGGGTCAAGCGGCAACGGCTGTGGCTGAGGCCACTGAAAAACTGCAGGCCTAAAATACCGAACACCGCAAACACGAACGCGAGCAAAACCAGCACGGAAATGAGCTCGTCGATGGAGTTGGCGACGGCCACAATCACCATCTTGACGCCCTCCAGGCCAGAGACCGACTTCAGGGGCCGCAGCACCCGGAAAGTTCGGATCACGCTGACGCTGGGCAGCCCTGGCACGAAAGCGGCAAACCCCGTGACGACCACGAAGCAGTCGAGCATGTTCCAGTAGTCGCGCAGGTAGGTGTCCGGCGGCTTGATGTCTTTGTTGCTGTACGACTCAGAGCGCAAGCCCATGCCCACAATTTTGAACACCATCTCGAGGGTGAAGGCTACTACGAAAAACATCTCGGTGTTGTCAGCCAGCGAGTTGCGCCACGAATTCTCTCCGATGGGCTCGTACTCGTCATCGATCACTGAGTAGTCTTCGAGCGCCATAATGAGTGAATTTACCATGATGCAAAGCAAAATAGCTCGGTCAAACCAGCGATTTGTGATGGAGCGCATTGCCATTTGCCGTATCGGATTTTCCATGGATAAAAATCCCATGGCGTAGGGCGCGTAATAGTGCATTTTGCCATTGGACGCAATAAAAACCGCTTGGCCGCGGCGTTCATAGAGTCCATGAATGGAGGACTGGCGACGGTGTGTCATCGTTGGAGACTTTGGCGCATCAGCTGAGGCACCCGGGCTGCCAGCCACCGAGGCCATTTCCATCTCGCCTGGCGCAACTTTGTTCATGATGGCAAATACAGCGCACTTATGGCGCTGCGCTCACACGCAATGATAAGCGCCGAGGAATGCCGCACTCAACTGACAAAAATAGCGATAGAGATTTCGATCTTTCCTTAGACTCTGGGCGTCCTTGCGCAGAGGTTGTCCAGCATGCCGTGGATCCAGCTCATGGAGCACACTGGAGGTGAAACTGCGTGGGTGGGAACGACTGGCGTTGGGCGTTGGATAGAGTCTAACGAACCAACAGCAATGCGGTTCATACTTCATACTTGTTGTCGTCTTGTTGTGCTACCCCTGAGGGGGCTGGTATTACATATGGTGAGCTGTGAGCTCTGAAGACTACTACTACTGAAGACGAAGACTGAGGACCTGAGGACTGAGGACTGAGGGCTGAAGACGACTGAAGACAGATAAAATGAGAGGCAAAAGGGCCATTGTGAAAGATGTATCGAATCTGAGAAGGGTTGCAAAATGCCTCAAATACAACCCACCGCAAGCGGTAGCAGATTGTGCCGGTTTCTGACCCAAAAATTGGAAGGCTACCATCACTTCCATGGCCACTCGGGCATGTGCGCCTGATTAGCTTCCTAGGTCTAGTTTGCGCTGCTTTGCTTTTCTTCTCTACCTGTTAGTCTTCAAATTCCGGCCCTTCGGGGCCTGTCTCAAAAATTGGAAGGTCAAGGGGTTTTTTGAGACAGGCCCCGAAGGGCCGGAATCATAAGGCTAACAGGTAGAGAAGGAAAGCAAAGCAGCGCAAAAAAGGTTTTTTTGGGGTTATTTTTGGTCATTAGGGGTTATTTTCGGTTTAATTCGAGTTTCAGAAACGCCAAATGAAGTCAAATTTTCTCCAGCAGGCACCAAAGTTTGGAAGAAGCTGTGGTGAAGGCGGATGAGTGAGGGGTTTAATTTAAATCGAGGAAATAGGCAGGGTTTGTTTGGGGGTAAATAACCCAATTATTTGGGGGTTTTCTAGACAGGCCCCGAAGGGCCGGAATTAGAAGGCTAACAGGTAGAGAAGAAAAGCAAAGCAGCGTAAACTAACTCGTTTGGGTTATTTACCCCGCCCTACACTAGTAGCAGATGATAATGATCTTTGGAACTACACCAGCATTCTCCCCCAAATGCGCCAGATTAGCTTCATAGTTTGTGCCACTTTGCTTTTTATCTCTTCCAGTTGGCCTTCAAAATTCCAGCCACTCGGAACCTGTCTCAAATTATTACCTCTGAGTTGCCTGCCGGCTGAGGCTGGGTGGACTATCCCACGATTAATCTGAAGCTTGATAACTGAAGCCCGAAGGAGAATGCTCCTTCTAGTCTAGTCTAGTTAATACTCTCCCAAAAACAAAGAAAGACAAGTACACAGCAGTCACAGAGGCACAAAAAGAATGCACTTGAGCTGCAAATGCGCTAGCGAATTCGCTCCAGAAGGCCAATTAAGGCTCCAACTGGCGCCTTTCCTCCGAACAAGTCGGCGGGACTGAATGCTCCTTCGTAACTTACATTACCGCGGATAGTATGTTGTGGAATAACCTTAATTGAAGAATTCGCAGATATAGGGAAATTATAGGAGATTTATTGGTTTTGCCATGGTCCACCTTGACAGGTTTCGCTTAACTTTACATCTCGGCTACAACTTTTATTGGATTCGTTGGGAGTTGTATTGGTGTGATATTTGGTATGATAATGCATAGCATTCGATAGTACCGCCACCACATTCAGAATAACGAGGCCATGTTTAATACAATTAGAGAACTCAATCGCTTATATGGTTATATGTGATATGCTGCATTCTTTTTGTAGCCATTTCCTGTCTGTTAGTGTTCCCTCAGATTACTCGGTTATAGATCTTGTCGAACTCGAACTAATACAAACCCAAATGGCACAGAAGCCAATGCTGCGGGCAGAAGTGGGAATGCGCGTGCGTTGCGCAAACAAAGCAAGTGCGGAATGATTCACGAGGGAGATCTTGTGGATGCTACTACAGTTAGTACTGCTTAATACAGCACTAGCTTTGTACTTCGTTCGCTTAAGATCCACTCGATGATAAAACGAGTTGATTTTCGAACCTGTAAGCTCTGTGAGCTGGCGGGGCTAGAGACCTTTAGAACAACTTTATGAACATACTCCAACAGCAGCACTCGCTTCTGTCATTTAACCCCGTATCGAGATCTGTACTGATAAATTGTCGAGAAAGATTTAGACTGGCTGGGGCGTAAAATTGACGCTCTTGTAAAGCGAGCTTTAGTCTCTCCGAATTTTTCAGGAATGCCTTTAAGCCGAAGAGCCTCACCGAGCATTCGCTCCGAAGTTAACTCTGAGCACATTGGTTGCCTGGAAGATGGCCTCCTGTTGAGGACGCCTTACGCAGGCGGTGAGCTACTGCTCAGGAGCTCAAGCTCTGCCGCTGTGAAGTCAGTGCATAGTGAGAGAAATTATCCATTGACTTCACTGAGACATCTCGCACATATACTTTCAGCATCAAGTATAGCTTGCAGAGTTGTTTCTCACTAGAATATTCATGTAAGTTTAAATAAACACATACCTAGTAGCCTAATAGCTGCACAGGACTCTACTCACAACTCGCTTTATTTCCTTAAGTTTTGTCAATCAGCCTTGTATTTCGTCCATCATTGTCTGCGCCGAAATTTGCCTAGCAAACGAGCGGTGATTACATGGGCTCTGGCTTGGTGCTGCTATGAATTTGTGTACAAGTAGTCCTTGTGGAACATTTTCCTCCTTGCAATTCGGCGAATGCCTCTTGATATGATCTTAAGTGTCAGAGGGAAAGTGGAGTAGAAATGAAGATAGGGAGCGCTTGCTAAATAGCTCCAGAGATGGCGCGTGCACCTGTGCCCGGACCATGGGCTAGTATGGCGTATGGCATTCGGATGTGTTTGAGATCGAGCTTAACTTGGTAGTTCTTAAGCTCCCGGATTCGAATTGATTAATCCTTTTGATAAAAACGTCTCAAAGATGTGCCTAGCTAGTGTGGAGAAAAAAGTGGAGAAGTTGGGCATCGATCCCAATACCTCGCGCATGCTAAGCGCGCGCTCTACCATCTGAGCTACGTCCCCGCTTACAGATAAGGCGAAATTAGAAAATTTCAAGTCATTTACTGATAAGTTTGCGGTCGATGAAATACCTACTCGATTAAACTTTTTATGATTAGTG
>Ga0307982_1004798_pt1 | contig 10632 bp, 8 predicted proteins | sample OrgLakmetagen989_FD_201847 | JGI IMG/M metagenome (GOLD analysis project Ga0307982, IMG submission 201847) | Saline water microbial communities from Organic Lake, Antarctica - #989 | ecosystem: Environmental > Aquatic > Non-marine Saline and Alkaline > Saline | place: Antarctica: Organic Lake... | reverse complement strand
GCCAATGCCCCTCTCCCTCCTGAATCATCCCGCACTTGCTTTGTTTGCGCAACGCACGCGCATTCCCACTTCTGCCCGCAGCATTGGCTTCTGTGCCATTTGGGTTTGTATTAGTTCGAGTTCGAGCTAGTGCGTCTGTCTAGCTCATAGCGATTTTCTATAATAAGGAACACTAGGTGCGTCTGGATTGTAGCTAGAGGAAGAGGAATTAAGTTTCCTCGTAAATCGTAAATGCTAATGCATTCGCTTTCGCTTGAGGGAAAAATAACTTATTGCTCGTTGTCCCAATGAAGTAGCCTTCTCGCTTATCATCTATCAGCTTATCAGTTCAGACCATCTCTGCACAGTCCACAGTCCATACGTGCTACGTGCGAAGAAAAAGGCAAGAAGTTCAAGAAGAAGAAACATGACTCCACAAGGCCAAATGAACGGAACTGTTGATGCCTTAATTCAGAGCCGTTTTTGTTTTTAGTGCTTGGGCTTCACGTAATCTTCTTTGAATTGTGCTTGGCGGTCTAAAGCGGCTTGGGCCTTCTCAGCTTCGTGCTCTAGTCGAAGCACTTCCAAGCGCGCTAGCTCAGCCTCAATGTCCAACTGACAAACAATGAGAAGGAGACGAGATGGTTAAACTTCAAAGAATTAACAGATAAATAAAGAAGTCACACATACATACATTTTTCGTTTGACAAAAGTAGAAAAAGAAAATAAACCTAGAATGTCTCACACCCGTCACTACCGGTTCATTGCTTACTTTCACGCGTTTCAAGAGCTTCAAGTGCCACACTTCCAAGCCCATGACGTTGTCGAAGTTGAAGCAGTGGTCCGCGAAACCGTCCAAGTCCCCCTTTCAGGTGGGCGAAAAAAAATTATGGATTAGAAGACGGTGATGAAGAAGAAAGTTGCCGATAGGATTAAAGGTAACACCCGGAATCATCCCAAAAAGATGTAATTTCGTTTCGAGATGCATTCTGCAGCTCACAAGGCGTGACTGTGCGCCTAGGTTTACCTTCGCAATCACTTCCATGAGTTGATCTAAAAACTGCCGCTCGCGGCTGTATTCCCACGAATAGTCAAGCTTCGACCACCGCCGCATGTAGAACCGAAGTACCTGTGTAATTGTATATTTTCAATAGGGTGTGATGGTAGAGGGAGACAAGGCAGCAGAAAGGGAGAACGTGCGCGTGAGATTGACCTCAAATGAGAAGCAACATCAGCAGGCTTGGCACTATCAAGCGCAATGCGCTGGCTTAATACGGGCAGAAAGCTCTGTATCAAGCCTTATCCTAAAACTCCTCTTTTTCCTCCTCAGTTCTATAGATTTGGGCAAGATCATGCTATGCGCAAACCTGGTGTGAGAAGAGCCCTCCTTGTAGCGACCCGCCTTGCGCGAGCTGACAGAGCCCCGCTCGAAACAGCACGCTCGGCAAGTTGAGCCTTAGGAGTTTGTGGCCGGCGTAGCTGGCGGCGACTTGGGTGAAGGTAGTGGTCGCGTCGTCGTAGCGTTCGAGCATCGCCTCAATGTTCGCCACCTAGGGGGTTGAAGATTGGAAGGTTGAAAAGTAACCAAGAGAACAAAAGAGAGGGAGGGTTAGTGGGAGGGTGCTCCATGCCCACTGAAGCAGATGCCCTCGAAAAAAAGTAGCAAATGGAAAAGGCACTCAATACACCTACTACTCCATAATACATTTCATGAAATACTTGACGTACTTTGTAGAGGCACTGGCAGCTCTGAGGCACGAAATGCTCTCCGAGGTAGTACTCCGACGCTTGGCGGTACCTTTCCATAGCCGGGCGGTACAACTTCTCGTCTTCGTACATTTCAGCTACCTGCACATGATGGATCAGCGAACGTTTACATGTACACTATACTTAATTTGATCTACAGAAGTACGCTAACAAGAGCAGCATTCAATGTTTATTTCAGCGCACCCTATGAATAACAAATTGTCGTGTCTACAAAGCTCACACGACCAGTAGAACGATTTAAATAAGGCAAGGATGAAATACTTGACTCGAGAGATTACACATACAATACGGGCAAGCTCATCACCTCGCTAATAACATTGCCTGCTGTGAAATAGCGGCCCATTTCCAGGTAAGCTTCCGCGGCGGCGTCGAACCGGCGCACGCTACCCACCGGGTCAACTCGCTTGTGCATTTGCGCAGACTTGAGCCAATATACAGCGGATTCGTGGGGAAAGCCCGTGCGGGCCATGTACTCGGCAGCGCGGGCAAAGGCCACGGCCGCCTCTTCCCATTCGGACGCAATGGCGAAGCACTTGCCTGCTTTGTGCCAACACGCGACGGCGTCGTAAAACTTCAGCTTGGGCGAGTTCACGAGGGTAGCCTGTTTGAGCGCCCGGTCCCCAGCGGCCAGGTGGTTGGCGCCAAGCTTCTCATACTTGCGCTGTCTATCTGCTTCGGACATTGCCGCTCTTGCGCACTATATTCACAAATAATATGGAATATGGATAATCTATTCGAACTACTAGTACGCCGACATCAGGGAGACCTTTGACGACGCGATACGAAGCGAGTTCAGCAACACTTCTTCCAAAACTGCAATCTATGGCAGCTACTTAGTTGGCGATGAATGTCTGAGAGAGCTCAGAGTACCTCGACAGAGGCTGATATCCCACAGCGCTCCTGTGCTTCTACCAGGAAGCACCTGAATGCCTTCTTAGTACCGATGTAATTCAGCGGCTCGAGACCTCTAAAGTTATACTCAAAACAATACGTAGGTGATGGTGAAAGCGTTATGGCTTTCTACGTAGTAATGTAATAGTGTTATAGTCTAGCTTATAGCCTTTTGGGCTTTTGAGCTTCTTGTAGTTTATTAGCCATATTAGCTGTTGTTAGCTGTTAGCTGTGCTGGCGTGCTGGCAGTTGTTCGCAAAGTGTGGCGTTGGTTGGTTTCTGGCCAAGTGCTCTTCTGATTGGCTCAACTATCCGAGAATTTTTAGCTTTGCCGAAGCTACTTACTTACAGGTTACGTAGGTCGACTAACTAGGCAGGCACGCAGGCCTACGCAAGAGCAAAAGCTACAGCAGCGCAAGCTTACTCCTGGCTACGTACACCACATCTGGCAACACAAACGGGGCGCCATCATGGCTTTTGTTTGCTGTGCATGTATCGACGATGGTCCTATTGAAGGCGACCGATATGCGTTCAGTGAAGAAAAGCGCAACCAGTTCAAGGTTAGGTCTTCTTTTGGTTGGGAATCTAGGAAGATTGAAATCATTAGTGCTCTCATTATGCATCATCCGCAAGACAGAACCCCTAGAAAGAAATGAATTTCATTCTCATTAACTTTGCTCGCGGACTCTTCTCTATAGGTGTCGATGGGAGATGCACCATGTGTAGCGCCTGGATGCTTTTGCTTGAGCGTCCTATGCCCACCTTGTGCATTGTACAGCATCCGCAAGCGCGCTTTGGGAGGTTCACTGGACGACAACGTTTGCTGTATGGGCTACTATCCTCCATTCCTTTGCTTTCAGCCGGGAAACTGTGGTGAAAGAGATTCCCCGGAGCTTTGTTTAGCCGCGGAAGCGTGCTTTTGCAGCGGCTGTTCGAGCTCAGCCACGCGCATGTTTGTGATGGACCGTTACGCGCTGCACTCGGACCCGTGCGACCGCCGCATCATTCGCTTCAACAACTGCGTGCAAGCGCTTTCGTGTGTTTGCTCCATCGCCGCCATTTTCGTGCCCCCGCTTCGTCGAGCCGCGGACGGCATGCACCGCGCTGCTGAAATTGTCTTTCTGGTGACCCAGGGCTGCATGGTTGCGCAAGTCAATCATGAGCTCGAGCAGCAGGGCATGGGCGTAGACGGCACGCTGTCTGACGTTGGCATTGTTACGGCCCAGCCAGTGGGCGAAAACAAGCCCCTGATGACTTCGAACTCGAACTAAAGCTTGCTCATTTGTCCCTGGAGTCTGCCGGGGCCGTTAGGAAGTGAGTGCCCGTATGCCCACACACCACACACATTTACAACGTGCGCGAGTCGAGTCGCGTTTCAATTACGGCGTGTACTGCTCCCCAATATAAAATTCCAAGGGGGTTAATTCCTTCTCATGTTCACTCATGCAACTTAAACCCAATTCCAGACATATTGCATATAGCGGACTTGTTTAGTCTCTCTGTTCTCTGCTACGCTGAGTTCTGAATAAAGAATAAAGAATAAAGAATAGGGGTTTCTGAACCTGAGTCCTGGGAGTCCGGTATATATTTATAGGCCACTCCAATTCAGAGTACCAACTCGGTTATGGATGGTTGTGGTTGTGGCTATGGCACTGGGTCCTTCTTTGAGTGGTGGGTGGGGGTGGCAACGGTGGCAATGGCAATAACGGTCAAGAGCAAAATTCAAAGTTCCGCATTCCACAGTTGACAGAAGTGGTGGTTGTGGTTGTGGCCCGCTCTTCCACTCTCCCATTTCCACGTCATAAGAGGCGAGGTTTCTTAATTTATGGCATGGTATCGGTGTGGCTTGGTGGCTTCGGCTGCGTTCCTGGTGCTTCGCTCTTACCTATCAGTTTTTGCCTATTCAACTCGGTTTCTCAGAATGCCGAATATGAAACACGAAAGCGTATGTTTGATACCTCTGCTTTCAGAACATCAAAGCAGAAAGCTTCCAGTATTCATCAGCACACAGCACTTGCGCTATTACCGCTGCCTGCAGAATCCTCAGCTGCCTTTCTAGGTCACCATGGCTTTTCGGGTTACCCCGTTTATCAGTTGAAATTTTCGACTTGGCTAAAGGGTTGGTCCGCGGGCAGCATGCTTTGTGATGCCTCCACGCGTCGCCACCTCGACCAGAGGTTACAGGCCCAAGAACTGCTGTGCGCTTCTGAGCACCTTCACAAGTGGATATCGCAGAAATAACTGCTGCAGATGCACTTGAGCTGTACGGAAGCGAAGAGAGGATTCGCGTAAGATCAAGGCACGTGAGCAGTGGTGCAGTCGAAGCAGACTTCATCTGAGTTGAAGACTTGGGGTGGGCGCCTCGCATTTTGGAAGCCCCCTGCTGGCTATCGGATCCTGATTGGGGTAGTACGCTTCGCGAAGGTGTGTCGTCTGCAAGATGAAGTAACTGTGTCAATCGTGGCTGCCCAGCAACTACACATCCGCCGCCGAGTACCAATACCTCGTAATCGCTGTCGCGCTCCTCTAACCACTTTGCTGAGGCTGAAGCCACTGCCAAAGCTTCACTCAGCAACTTCCAGTCTTCGATAGTCCCCCCATCTAAGGCTGTCTTGGATGTGGAAGAAGGAGATGATGCTTGACCAGTAGTCTTCGTCTGAACGTGGTCGAGGAATGGGCGGTAAGTGCTAGAGTCAGCAACAAGGAGCGCCAGGCTCTGCATTGGAATGAGGTCAAGCAATTCACGTGCAGTAAGCCTTGCCCATCGTGATGGTATCAAAGGCCCAAGTGACCGATTTGCTGAACCTTTCTCTGCAGTTGACGTCTTTACTGTCGAAGTCGTTGACTTGGCATCGCTTTCAATCGTGGCAATCTTCTCTGTGCTTAAAAAAGCAACCCGTGCTTGAGCTGCAGCAACCATGCTATCAAGTTCCATGCGATCATCAATAGTGTGGGCTGGATACAGGACATGCCGAGGCGGGGTTGGAATCGTTCCTGGTGACGAGGGAGTTTGCGAAACGCGACCTGATCGGCTATGTGATATTGATTTCTTCGCTAGTGGAGCTACGCTTGTGATGAGCTCTCCGCATAGAGCCCATCCACCATCTGGGAGACACCCTCCCGCACTTCGGCTGCCGCCCCAAGTTATGTTCGGTGTCGTAGCTTCGACCCATTTGCATTCTACAAGTTGCCGCTCCTCTCGGCGAACGACGTCAAAAATGGTTGTTCCCGTACATGCTTCAGTAATGTCCGGAAGGGTCTTAGCTCGTTTGTCATTTTTGGGGGCACTTAAATTTGAAGAGCGACACAAAGGAAATTGTTCCACCAATAATTCTTTGAGTCGCTCTTTTCCTCGAGTGCACGCTTGATCCACGCAGAACTCCCAATCATAGCTATCATCACCTTTTGACTTGACCTTTCGTTTGAGCTGTTTGTTTTTGCTCTTGTTCGCCAATTTTGCTGGCTGTTTCTTTGGAGGAAAGAGAGCGCGCTGCCATGAAATATCTGCGGCAGCGTATACCATAGTCTCAAGGTCTTTCAACTGATCGTCAGTTTCTGCGAGGTAAAGTTCTTCGTCATCGTCTACTGTCAGAACTTCTTCATCCACGGGGATCTTCTCTTTTTCGTTTTTTCGTTTTTCAATTCTCCAAGGCAAGGCATGTGGTTCCCAGGCAGGTTTCGTCGAGAGAGACCACCATCCTCGAGATGCCCGCTTCGTCTTGGTATCGGAAGCTACTGCTTCTTCCACCTCATCGGCTCCTCCAGCAGCAAAGGCTTCTTTCAGGGATCCTTCGGTCCAAACAGCTTCTGTTACGTAGCGCAACTCACGTACATTGTTGTCAAAGTCAAAAAGCAGTGTACCCACCTGCCACGAAATAGAGTAAATTATTAGGCATCATGTCGCATAAACGAATTTCACAATTTAATCTTTACCGGGAAGTGGGCTAATAATTCGTCATGACGCGCATCAAAGCGGCGTTGATAGGCAGCTTTTGCAGCCTCTTCTTTTGCCTTAAGCTGCCTCTCAGTGTTCCAGGTCGAGTAGGCTACTACAAGCGCATCTAGGGCTGTTCGTTGCGCAAAAGTTTGACTGGGATAGTCAACTATAGTGCCCTTGAAATTTTCAGGGTCCTCGCTGCTTACAGTGGCCACCTTCGTCTCAAGAGTGCGAGTTCGCACAACCCAATTTGATGCCACGAGACTGTATCCAATAACAATCCGAATCTGGCCGACAGTATCAGGCAAAAGTGTAGTGTCAAAGAGTCGAGTTTTCAAAGGAAACCTGGAAACAATGCGGCGAAGCTCACTGTCTACATTGGACAAATGGCACTCGCTGTCTGACTGGAGTGCCGCATCTGTAAATTGAACTGACTTCATTAGAGGGCAGCATCGCAAGCCATATTCTCCTTCCACAGCACCCATTCTGCTATAAATTGACTCATTTTCAGAAGCTGGCGATGCAGCAACACCAGCTGATGCAATGGCCTTTTTGATTGCCTCAGTTTGGTCTGAGGTAGGCACGGGTGAAACAGGAGACGGTGCTTTAGAGACCAAAGGTCGCAAAAAACTGGGGTCATGAATACAATCGCGGTCGCCATCATCAAATAAGATGTCAGCACTCCAAGCAGGCGTTTTCGGGGGGCAAGCCGATCGTGCTGAATTGGCCACAACTCCTTCAGCTCCTACACAAATATTAATTACAGTTCCAGTATAGTATGATTCACCACCAAGATAACGGGCTTCAACTCGTAATCCAGGGGAAATAGATTCCACCCATGCCTGGTGACTTTCGTACGAACCAATAGGATGGCTGACCTGAGGAGAGTCAATCTTCTGTCTCTCTCGCTGAGCAGCACAATTTGGGCCGCACAAAAGCGTTTGTTGTTTCTTTTTGCCCTTGCAGCCCTGTTTAAGCCAACATTGAAAAGCACAGTGACCGCTATTGAGATCTCGCACAGTACGATCCGATTCCAGAGCTATTTTTCTCTTTGATACAGGCGGCAACGGAAACCCAAAATCAACAAGGCGATTCCGATGAAATGGCAAGATGCTGTCGTGCTGAGACGGATGGTAAAGACATGTGTCAGTTTATGCCGTGAAACAAGTTAAAAGACAAATATTGATATACGAAAACAAAATCTTTTTCTTTGCTCGATACCTTTGAGATCGTGAAATAAATCAAGGAGTATCGAGTTCCAGTAAAGCACAATGTGCCGTGGGGAAGATTTCCATCAAACCCCACCCACTGATTCTTGACGTCAAGAGGTCCCTGATCATACGTCCACAGCTCACCTCCTGGACAACGAGAGGCAAATTCAATCAGGTAACGTTCATATGGACTACAAAGAATCATAGGAAATAAATTGAATGCTTAGCAGACCTTCAAACGATCCGAGGCCAGTGATGAGGGATGGGCCATAATTGTTCCGATCGACGTGAATGGCAGAAGCATAATTCTTATTCACTTGAATACTTGAGAAGTAAAAATTGTCTTCACTCGTCTCGCTATCACAACCCCCTTCAGCACTAATTCCCGTGTTGTGCTTGACAGAGGTACCATGCCGCTCTTTTGCAAAGCGCACAAGCAGCCTAGTCAATCGAGGTCGATCTCGGGACGAAATTGAGGCTTGTATACCAGCTCCTCTGCAACTTACAGCTCCCAAGCACATCGCTTCGAGAATTTGGTCAGGATCTTGTCGAACATTGCCTCGAGACTTGTTTTCAGGAACCTCCACTGCTTCTAAAGCAGCAAGTACAACTTCATGAGTGACTGGAAAGACGTTTCTGGCAGATTTCTTGACTTTTTTAAACTTTGAGGTTTCCTTTTGAGCTTCAGTCAGATCCACTTGAGTCCAATAGTCTTGAAGAAAATTTGGGGGAAGATCTGGAAGTCGACCATCACCAGCTAACCATGCGTCACCAATATCCGTATGTTCAACCGCATCAGCCAGAGCAAAGAGTCCTGTGCTGCCGTCGCAAGATTTCGGTGCACTCTTGTGCCTTCTCACACATTTCTTTTTGCTCAAAGGAGTGGTAATTTCTTCTGGAAGCGACTCGGCCTTCTTACGGGCACTTGTTCGAATAACCCAAGCCCAAACTTCTTTGAGGCTGCTCCATTCGCACTCGCCAAGAGAAACTGGCCTAGAAAATACACGCAATGTTGTTTGGCACGTTTAGATGTGCGCGTTTAGATTACCTGGTATGAATAAAGTACTGACCTATCAGAAGTTCTGTCGTCATCGTCTCGGTAATAGTAAGCAACCCGTTGTTTCGTCTCCTCGTCAACTCCGACTGCCACAACTCTCCATCGAACTGGCGTTCCGGGTACCTCGTCCAGTTCTTCAAAGGTAGAGTTTTCCAGTTTCCCATTCAAACCTGCGACGAACTCCCGAAGGGCAATGCCCATTGGGTTCTCTACTGCAGTAATGGTTGTGGTTGCTATGTTCCCATTTGCACGCGTGATGTTGATTCCAAGCGCCTGAATTCTGGTGAGAAGAGACTTCAAATTCATGAATGAGCTACAGTCAGCACTTCCTTTTAACAACATGTGCTCACACCAGACGGCAGTGTGCGCTGCTGGAGTAAGGCTCGAGTTGGCGGCGTCGCGTGATTTTTGAAGAAAATTTGCAGCCGCCCACCTGAGAGCTGAGTCCTTAGCACTCGGCGGTTTTCCGTTATTGGCCTTGAAGGTTCGATGCGTGACTTTAGGTCCAACACCAATATTTTCTCCAAGTTGCGTCGCTATCTTATGTTCTAGCAAAAGATGAAAGACTTGAATGATGACTACCTCACGAGCACGTTGGTGCGATTTGTCGGCCTCGTTATACCAATGCTTCAATTCCGCCGAGCCACTATCATGACTAACGTCATTCAACTGTAAGCAAATACAAAATGATGTCTCCGCGCCATCCATCGGGCTAATTGAACTTGGCTTAGAGTACCCCGAGGTTTGCAGAGCTTTTTGATGTGCACCAGAAAATCCAGCAGTAGTTTCAGCTGAACGCAATGGTTGAAGAACACTGACGGTAGCCCCAAAAGGTTTTCCATTTCTAGGTGGTGAACTGCACGTTGATGCACCCTGGACTTCACTCTGAAGCAAAGGATACAAGGGAGCACAAATATGAGAAGTTGAATAGTATACATGCCTCAAGGATAGTGCATCCTACCGTAGATCCGTCGTCCCAATCGACTAAATAAACGTCGTTTTTGAGACGGGAGCAGAGCCGACCCCGATACGAGAAGGATTTTGAACCACTTTTCCAGGAATATTGAACGAGATGATACTTCCAGCGCGTATTACTGTTTCTTTTTTCCTCCATGCTGTCTATTGAGCCTTACAAGTTCAGGCGCAAGTGCATGTCTTTACGTGGGTCTCAATTCATTTAACATAAGTCATCCGACATGCTACTATTGATGTTGGTGGCTTCTTAATATTCATTTTGCCCTCCTGAGAGCAGCTGTCACAGGCGCTTGTATTCCTATGGTAAGTTTGTTTGAAGGCGAATCCTTCTCTAGCTATAGTAGCTATCTGGTTGTTGCTGATAGATTGCTGGTTGAGAAGTTGAGAAGTGCACGAACACGTGACACGACCACACACCACACACGAGGAAACAGGAAATATCATCATCATCATCAACTACAGTACAACCAATACAACAGCAACAACGAACCAAGCTTTAAAAAGCAAATTGCATATGCGCCTGAGTAGCTTCTTAGGTTTACTTTTCGCTGCTTTGCTTTTCATTTCTACCTGTTAGCCTTCTAATTCCGGCTCCTCGAGGCCTGTCTCAAAAAAGCAAAAGCGACGTCAAACCCGGCTCCACGGGGCCTGTTCTAAAACCCAGCCAGTGAGCCAGTTTTCCTTTGGAAATTACCAGGCATTCCAACAAAGGAATCGGTTCGATATCCGCATGAACTTACGGGGGCAGACGTTATCATATACAACTAAAGAATACTCCTATAGAAGATAACAGATCTAAAAGTTAGAAGAAGATC
>Ga0307982_1004797_pt1 | contig 10632 bp, 18 predicted proteins | sample OrgLakmetagen989_FD_201847 | JGI IMG/M metagenome (GOLD analysis project Ga0307982, IMG submission 201847) | Saline water microbial communities from Organic Lake, Antarctica - #989 | ecosystem: Environmental > Aquatic > Non-marine Saline and Alkaline > Saline | place: Antarctica: Organic Lake... | reverse complement strand
TTTCGTTTCTAGAAACCAGAAACGCCCAGGGCGGTACTTCTATTGTTTCTTGGAAACGAAACACGCGAAAAATCCGGGTTTGTTTCCTATGTTTCCATTTCCCTGTGTTTCGACTTCGACCCTACTCCAGATTGCTTGCTCGTCATCATTGTAAACCGGCCAGCTAAAATGGTGCCCCTACCGAAGAATCATATTCAACGTAGAACCCTAGGTCAGCTCCTAGGTATATGTTTCGTGTGCCTGTTCGCTTCAAATCAACACTCAGCCCAAGCTTCGATGTGGCGACCTGAATGCGACGAAGCATGCCCTGAATTGATGAATCACTTTAAAGCTATCGACTTAGACTCAAGCAATCACACTGGTGTGAAGTGGAAGTGTCGAGCCGAGATGAAAAAGTGCGTTGTTGCAGTAGTGCATCGTCTCCTAGCATGCTAGTTTTCGAACACAGTATTTCCATGAAAGAAACTCACTCGCAAAACCCACGTGCTTTGAGCTAAATGATGTTTGCTTTGCTTTGCTTTTCTGTTTTTCTGAACGAGATTGTTTCAGATGGCACCCTGATAAGCAAGTGAACAAGCCAGAGGCTGAGAGGACGGCTGCGAAGGAGCGCTTTTCCAAAGTAGAAGCTGCCTGCGAGGCGCTCAAAGCCCACAAAAACGACGACGAACTTTCGGGGAAGTTGAAAAACTGCAAGACCTGCCCGGACAACAGTGGGCTGGATGGATACGGCGACTTGGATGAGACGGCATTTGAACTGGTCGGTTGATAATTTAATCAAGGAGGGTTGGTTGAACGACACTACTGCATTCGATGGGAGTCGGTTCTTAGATTAGTGACAATACCGCTTAATGATTCGTCTTACTAGCCAATTTCTCCTCGGCAGGCACACGGCAAAGGAGTTACAAAGAGCGAGGAATATTACGATCGTCGTGGGCGTCGAGTGCCTAGTCCATCAGGGAAATCAGGGAGCATACGAGAGCTCTACAAGAAACGCGAGGTCTTATGCCGGCCAACTTTATTGATGCGTTCTTACGAATGCCAAGCCCTCGACTACGAGCGTGTCGCTGGCCAGTGGGTCCCCAATCCTTTCGGTTGGTTCGCCTACGAGCCTGCAGCCACTGGGGAAGAAACTGGCAGCGACGATGGCATGTTTGGAGGTGGTGATTCTTATCATGACATGAGCGCATACGACCCTTTTCTGGGTGGTGGCGACTTTATGCCCAACGGCGGCACTGTGACCTCCTTTGACGGAAGCCACTTCATGATCATGCTCTGGGATGGCAATCTGGCCATTTATGAGGGCGATAGCCCGAAGGTACAGGATTTATTATAACTGCTTTGCGTGCTTGTTTGCCCTGTCAATGAAAAGTGTTGAAGCCTCTTCATAATATGGTCGTCTTTACGATCTATAAATAGTGCCACGAATGAGCTCTTTACTGCATATCTGGTTTTTGCCGTCTTTGACATGTCCACTTTATGGCTTTCTCTCTATGTTTTTTTGCTCTCTCACATACTTACTTCCACTTGAAATTTGCACGCGCCCTCTCTTCTGTGTATACCAGAACGCGGGCAAACAGCCCATATGGCAATCAAGATCGTTTACCGCTAGCCCTGCCTCGTATATGATGCTCCAGCGCGACGGGAACCTCGTTGTGAAGGAAGGGATCATGCCTGGCGATGACGTGACTGTGCCGGTAAGACAACATTGGCGCCGCGTATAGTTTTTAGAGGCCTTTCCTCCCCAATATTATCATGGAGAAAACTTCTTACGATTACACTCGCAGCTCATGTGAATTGATCGGAATTGTTCCTAGCCTACTAATCCTACTACCAGTCGTGCATACTTCCACTTTCTGTAATTTTGAATTTCAAAAATCATCAGATGGACGGAGGTGCAGTCTTATGGGCGTCGAATCGGCGAGTGTCGGACTTGATTCCGTCGAAATCGCCGCACGACCGGCTCCGCAGGCAGCAGCTCTTTGAAGACTTGATGTCGTCTTGGAGCGTGCACGGCATCTTAGAGAACGATGGCAACTTCGTAAGACCCTGTATCCCTTTGTATTCTAGGGAGGGGGGAAGGGGGGGGGGTAAGGAGCGGTTGTCTCTCTATACCAGCAAGGATGCAAGTTTATGAGTCCACTCATGCATTCTTTGTTTATTCTCGACCAATCAGACGCCATTTCCCGTTTCTATATAATAAGCACCTTTCTCCTCTCTCTCTCTCCCTTCGACATATACGTGTCTTATTGTTGGTGATGACGCTGCTAATAGGTGGTGTACGCGAAAGACGACACTTCCGATGAGTCCGAGTGCCTCTGGGCTTCGATCAAATGCCCGGAGCAACAGCCCTGGCAAGACATTGCTGGCACCGTGAGGGCCGTCAAGAATGCTGCTCGCCTGACGGTGAAAGCCGCCAAGACCTCGATCGGAGAGAGCTTGGGTGGTGGAAGTGGCGGCGGCTCATACAGGGAAGCAGATGGCAGGAGAGGAAGAAGCCAAGAAAGGTTTTGGCTGGCGAGGCCCCTTGAAGCCGTTCGAAAATGGTTCGCGAGAAGACGGCGCCAGTAAAACGCGGCGCGGGTGCTCAAGCTCTGCCATTCCTTATTACTAGCAAAGCCCGCTATTGAACCGTACCTGCTTTATAAAGAATTATCCAATTGTATCTTTAACTTCGCCGGTTTTTATTGTGCGAGTTGCGAGTTGAATTCATATCTCAATCTCAATTATAAAAGCAATATCCAATATTATTATTATTATAAAAGCAATACTTACACCATTTTCTCTTTCAGTTTGAACACTTTTCAATGGAATTGGCGTTTGGGCGACTTCTATTCCGCCTCAAGTCTGATTGTTCACCATCGTGAATTTGTTCGTATGGGAACTGGAGACTGGAGACTCAATGAACAAAGCAAAATCCAAACAGACAGCTGAGTTGCACCAGAAGGCCAAAGGCAATAACAGAAGAACGGTCTCGTGCAACTCCATATTTCAATACACACCGCACGCAAACGGATGATGCAGCTCAGCAACTACTGCTATAAATCTGGCGTGGCAGTGGATGCGTTGGTCGAATCGTCGTCGTCGTCACTGTCGTCGCTTTCTTCGGCATCGTAGATTGAATCCTTGCCAGGTCGTAGAGCTTCGTCTTGCATCTTCAACCGCAGCCCCGGGGCCGCCGAGTTGAACGGTTTCACTGTCCATTTGCGCGATGGCGCGTCAAGCCTCTTCATGCGGATGAACTCGATGCACTTGTCGGCTACGGCCGGTGAGATGCCTAGCCTTGGGTCGGTTCTCACGAAGTGCCCCTCGAACCGAACTGGGTCGTGTCGGAGGCAGTCGCCCTCGTCGAGGCAGCACCACCCGTGGACCGCAGCGCCAGTTGGCTTGCCGCCGTCAACGTAAGCGTCCAAAAAGTCAAGCACTTCTGCAGCTCGCACTGGACCTCCGTTCTGAGACGGTTAAGACAAATGAAAAGGAGCAGGAAGAGATTGTTGCGCGCGTGCGTCAATCGTTCTGAAGTGGAAACAGGGGGCTCACAAAGCATATCTAGCGTTTAACACTGTTAGTCATAAACAAAGTGTTGGCATAGAAACACCAGCAGTATAAAGGACTACCTTGCTCTATGAATAATGAGTATAACAGTATGCACTACCTTGGCGCGGTCACCCTCCAGGATTTGCGTCCGGCCGAGTAAGGGGGGCAGGCCCCTCTTTTGCAGCTCCTTGTTGAACGACGTGCGCATGGTGGCCCGGTTACGCCACTGCGGAGACACGTGCAGGAGTAAGAAGAAGAAAGCCCGTAGGGGTGAATTGTAGGGCAAGGCAAAGGGCAACTTCTTCGGGGCGGAAGCATATACCGATTCCTAGGGCATTCACTTTCATCGAAGTACCTTGGAGGTGATAACGATTCGAGCTTCCGTGTGCTCAATGATGCGCAGGAGTTGTGCCACGGCCTCCTCCGACCAGGTAAACTTAGCTCGCCGCCCTGCATGGTTCACCCCCGCTGGTGGGGCGACTCGAGGGTCCTAATGTGTTTAGGTGTGTAAACCGTGTGAAGAGTGAAGATAAGGGAGCGGGCAGCAGTTGTGGACAAACACAGCCACGGAAGGAACGCCTGAATAACAACTTCATGGCCATTAACAAGCTAGTCTAATTCAATGACAAAGCGAGAAGTGGCTCGAATTCTACCTGTAAGGCGCAATCCGGGTCGATAAAGAGAATGTTCTGGCCCGCGTTGGTGGTGGCATTGCGGTCATGAAAGCTAATGCGCGCTGCACGGTATGCGTCGCTAGAAGAGCCCGCTAACACCGTGATGTCGCGAATGAGTGCAGCACCCTTTTCGCGTGCCTCAACTGCATCTCGGTACTGCGTTTCAGCACCAAGGGCTATGCGCCGCTGCACTGATGCCTCATGGTATAAAGAGCTAATTTTGTGTTTGATCTGGTGGTCTGGCACCGGCGGCTCGATGGGCGCCGTTCGGCGAAAACGAAATCCCGGGAAATAAAGATTCATCATGATGATTAAGTCGAGAAGTCCCTTAGTCGTAGTGTCACTGTGGAGGTTAGTGGTTATGCTCAACTTGTCTCGTTTACTTACAAGTACTCAAGTTCCATTTTCACAAGATGACAATGACAACCCTTGATGACAACGTGATAACGTCGCATCGGCGCAACGTCGCAAAACAAACAAACAAACAAACAAACAAACACAAACAAACATGCAAAATATTGAGTGAAGCATCCCTGTACGATTTCTCGTTACCACCTTTTTTGCTGAGCTTTTCGAGCTCAGAGCAGTTGGTTGTTGTTGGTCGGCCCGTTGCTGGCCTTGCGTTCCCTTCGCACAGGCGAACGAAAGGCTTCAATCGTGATTAGAACGGTGAGGTGATAAAATCCCTGATTGTTACGGCAGAATATCCTCGATTACATCATTCATTTGATCCATGTAGGCTCCTGGCACGAAGCGTCTGAACGTCCTGTATTCAAACAGTGGACAATAGCCAGCCGCCTGAAAAGGAAGCCAATCTTGTGCTCGTTTTGTTGATAACTTGGTAGAGCTAGTAACATAATGTCTGATCCAGTAGCTCGACCTTCTTCGGCTGGCCGGGGGCGCGGCGACGGTGCTGGGAAGGTTGCAGGGCGTTCGGGGCGTGGGCGTGTCGCTGGAGTGCGGCGCCCCGCTGTAGCTGCTGCTCGAGATGTTGAGCCAGGCTCGGAGAGTGACGACCCGCCACCAGCACCGGCGCGGCCTACTGTCTCACGCCCCTCTGCAACTGCTAGCGCAGTCCCCAAGACTCTATTGGCAACGAAGGCGGGGGCCGAGAAGACCGCGGCATTAGATGGCGTACCCAAACCTGCAGCACCTCGACCCAAATCCCTTACTCGACGCCCCTCAGAGGCAGAAAAGCCGAGGACTGCTTCTGCTGCGAAGTCAAAGTCTTCTTCATCGGCGTCTGCAAGCGACACCTCTCAAGGGCTCTCCTCTAGCAGCGGCAGCACCAGCAGTGGCAGCGGCAGCACCAGCAGTAGCACCAGTGTGCGAAGCAAAGCGCCTCCTTCGAGCAGTGGCGGCCTCCAAATTAAGGCGCTGGCCTTGTCCTTGTTTCCGGTTGAGAAAGAGGCCCAAGTGGACGACCTTGTGATTGCGAGGCTTCCAAAGGTGATCTATCAACAAGCTATCTTCTGCATTCTGCCCAAGCATCCCCTTTTTCTCCAGTGAAAGCTGACATCTCGTTCGCCACATCCCGTCTCTTGTACGCAACGAACAGGACCCCGCCGAAGCCGCTGCATTAGTGCGCAATTTGCAGGACGCGCTCGACGACGCCATCCGAGGCCGCCGCCGCTTCACCTCTACATGTGCCGAGCTCGAGAAGCAACTGGTGTCGGAGGCGGGGGACCAGCGGGCGCGGGAAGCCAGCAGCGGCGCCCAGATCAGCGAATTAGAAGCGCAGATCGCCGCTTTGAAGACCGAAAAGACGAATGCGGTGTCGGCAGTGGAGAAGCGGTGGCGGTCTAGACGAGACGAGGACGAGGCTCGGCACCGGACAGAGGTAAATGGGGGTGAGGGAATTGGGAACACATATCATATACATGTGCTGAATGGACACACGAAGCGCATAGGTTATTCGTTTATGAGCGACTTCATAAACCCAGTGCTACAACATGTGTATTTCGCCTGCTCTCTTTGATGTTTTCAATTAATGTGAAAAATTCGTTATCTCCACAGGTGGAAGAGTTGCGAAAGAAGCTCGAAACCAAAGAAGAAGAATCCGCTCAGCTCTTGTACGTAAACATGGCCAACGAACGGCGCATATCCGAGCTTTCTACTCGGGTAGCCTCCAATCAAGCAGCATTAACGGTGGATGGTGGAGACCAGAGACGACGCGACCAAGAGCTAGACTCAGCGCGCGCCGAGGTGATTGATGATGTGATTTCTCTTTTTTTAAAATAATATTTCAGCACTGTTGTTGTTGTTGTTGGAATTGCACGTGTTATGCGCACAAGATTTGCTTTTGGTGAAATGATGGAATGCTTTCGTATGTTACATGCTCCAAATTTGACATTAATCACCCCCCCCCCCCCCTCCTCTCTCTCTTTCTCAACACAACAGGTGAGCCGCTTAACCACTGTTCTCGAAGCGAAGAGCAACGAAGTGAGCACGGCCATGATTACCTTTGCGGAAATGCAACGCATGACGGCCGAGCGCGAGTCAGAGCTCAAAGCTAAGCTAGCATTGGCGGAACAAAAGCTCGAAAGCGTTCAGCACGAACGAGATCTAGCTCGAGAGGCTGAATCTGCCGCTAGAGTGCAGGTTGCTACTTCGTGCTCCGACGTAAATGCCCTGAAAGATCGCCTGGCTGAGCAACAAAAGAGCGGAGAAGGAGGCGGAGGCGTGGGCATTGGTGGCAGAGTCTCCGAAATCGCTGAATTGAAGGCGAGATTGGCGGTGGAAACTTCGCTGAAAGAGCGAGCCGAGCAGAGAGAGTCGGAGGAGCGCATGGAGCGAATTGCCACCAATGCACAGCTTGTGGCAGGTTCGTATGTTGCGCATGTACTTACACATACATTTTTGGGGTGTCTTTCATTCATTTTCAGAACAAGAGTTGATCTGCTGAAGGCTTATCTTGACCTCTAGGCTCCCCCCCCCTTTCCTTCTGTTCTTCTGTTTTAGTCTATCATATTTCTTTTCATATTTCAATTACTTACCTACTCTCTCTCTACCCCCCCTCCCCCATTCTTTTCCCTCCTCAGTGGAGCAATCTCGGCTGAAAACGGCCGAAGAAGCTCGTCTGGACTGGGAGAAGCGCGAAAAGAAGTTGATGAATGAGGTGGCCGAGTACGGTGATAGGTGCATGACGGTGACGCTGAGCATGAAAGAGTACAAAGAATCGTGCGAGCGATTAGAGGCCGAGAAACGCATCTTGCAGGTCCGAGGAGAACAAAAATAAAATGAAGAGAGAGAGAGAGAGAGAGAGGGAGAAGAGGAACAAAAGTAGGGTCAGAAAGGTCACAAGAGTGTTGAAATATGACATAGTAGTGCATTTGGAATGTCATTTGCTTCATTTGTGTTGAGTGGATTGTGCAAGCGATGTTATTCTTCTTCTTTCTATCTCACCCCTTTCCATTTTGCATGCAAACGCAGCGAGGCTTAGAGCGAGTCACAGCAGCGAGCAAAGGCCTCAATTCGCCGTCCAAGGATCACGACGACGACGACGATGACGACGACGCTCCTAGGAGTGGCAACAACGCTAACAAGTCCGCAGCCCCCGCCAAAGTGGGGCTTTGGGGCCGGATCCGAGGCAAAGGCAAAGCCGCCGAAGAGATGCCAGTCTCCGTGAAGAAAGTCCTCGAGGACGATTCGTGCGAAGACGCCGCACTCAATGCTGTTCGACGCAACCGCCACCAAGCCAGGGAAGGCGGGCAGCAGGACACTGATCAAAGTGACAATGAGTCCGCAGGCGGGCAGGTGTCGGAGAGATCATTGGCCAGTGGTGGTGGTGGTGACTCGAATGTTGACGCTGCCATCGAGGCTGCGGTCGCCCGAGTGAAAGCCCAAGCACGGGGAGAGCTCGAGTCGGTGCGAAGTGCCGCGGCCACCGCAGCAGCGGAAGCTGCGTCGGAAAACAGCGAATTAGCAGGACTGAACGAACAGTTGAAGCGACGAGTGGCAGATCTAGAGGCCGAGTTAAAGGAACTGCGTGAATTAGTAGCAACTACCAAACAAGAATGCGCTGATTCGCTGAAAGAATTGACGGAAAAGGTAATGGCTCGCCACTTGCCATGCAAGCACTGTTAATTCACTATCATGGCTATTGTCTTGTTTGAACACGTTCTTTTTGTTTTGCCTGTTTACACTTTCTAGCAATCAAAACCAAGCAAATACTATTTTCTGTTTCTCTTGATTTGGTTCTTTTTTAAATTTATCTTCGAATAAAAGGTGCGCGAGGGCGAAACGAAGCGACGCAAGATGCACAACTTGATTCAAGAGCTCCGCGGTAACGTGCGGGTGTTTGCTCGGGTGCGGCCATTTTTGCCGGGGGACAAAGCCAAGGGACCAGATCCGAAACCTTGGCTCGAGGTGAGAATAGAAGAGAATCCAATATATATGCATATGTATTCGCAATTAAGTTGAATCTTTGGAGAGATAAGTGTTCTTGCGAGCATGTACACATCCTTATTCCCTTTCTTACCTTATATTGGCCTATTTCCAATGCCTATTTTTCTCTTTTTATCACCAGGTGCAAAGCAACGGCGAATCGTTAGACGTGTTGGCCGGGGCCACTCCAGGCAGCACGAAACCAGTCAGCGTGTCGCACACTTTTGTCTACGACAAAGCTTTTCATCCGCGCGAGGGGCAGGTGTGTGAGAAGAGAAAAGAGATGATGATGGACTTCCATCTAATCTTGTGCTCTATGTTTTTTTAAAGGAGAGCGCTCTCTGCAGTTGTTATGCTCACGATGCCCTCTTTCCTTCTGAATGCGCCCAACAGGACGTGGTATTCGAAGAAGTCTCCGAATTCGTGCAATCGGCGCTGGACGGTTACAACGTCACCCTGTTCTCGTATGGCCAAACGGGGAGCGGCAAAACCCACACGATGCAGGGAGTTGGGTCGGGGTCTATGCGAGGGATTATTCCACGGTCGATCGAGCAAGTAGCGCAGTACAAGGCAACTTTAGAAGAACAAGGCTGGACGTAAGTTCTTAGTGGGTGTGTGAGAATTAAGGATGTGGTTGTAGTTTAGGGATCGCCGAAAAGGCTGCATGAAATGAAAAGCAATTCCTACTTGATTATCAGTACATAGTACACTTATGTTTCTTGTATATGCGTGTGTCAATCAGGTACACAATGAAAGTGTCGTTTGTGGAAATTTACTGCGAAAAGATTCGCGACTTGCTGCGTCACATGCATGGGAAACAATCGTCGCCGGAACCTGATCACAGAATTGCCCGCAACGATTTCGGAGCCAATGAGGTTAGGAGGAGTAGATAATCATTTGTGAGAGGGGGTATTGTAGATACATTGGGTATTGCTCTTAGTGTTGTTTGTTTTCTGCTAGTTTGTTTTATTCTTCTTGTTTATATTCTTGCGGAGGTCTTTACGACATGACCATCAATCTCCAAGTGCACTGCTACCTGTGTGTGCATTTATATATCTTTTAAATCAATTACTTTATAGGTCACTGGCGTGGAGATGATTGATGTCGACCCATCCGATGACGAGGCCATGGGCATGATTATGGGGGTGGCAGCAGCGGCACGAGCCACAAAAAAGACCGACATGAATGAGGTGTGAGGACATATTTAAAATTGACAGCTTCGTTACCTTCTGCCGTCTTTTGTTATTCTATTCCATTTTATTGAAGTCTATACGATAGCACATCTCACTATAGTAAGCTTTCGCACTGTCATTTGGAGTCTTTTGTTTTATATAAGCCGTCTTATTTGGAATCATCTCTGGAATCGCGTCTTGCCTCCCTCTATATATTAGGTGTCGAGCCGGAGTCACAGTGTGTTCACGCTTCACTTGTCAGCTTCGAACGAGCGCCTCAACGCTGCCATCAACGGTCAGTTGAACTTGTGCGACTTGGCTGGGAGCGAGCGTGTAGAGCGCAGTGGCGCCACCGGCCAAGCCTTGACCGAGGCCAAGAACATCAACAAGTCGTTGTCGGCTCTGGCCCATGTGTTTGAGTCTCTGTCGCAGCGCGCTCAGCACGTGCCGTTCCGGGACTCGACCTTGACTTATTTGTTAGAGCCCACCTTGAGCGGCCACGGAAAGACCCTCATGATCATCAACTTGAGCCCTACCATGGAGTCGGTGCCAGAGTCGGTGTCCACGCTGCGGTTTGGGGCCAAGGTGAACAAAATCGAACTGGGGAAAGCCAAACGCCAAATCGACAAAATTGGGGGGGCGGCGGAGAAAGCCAAGGAGCGCAGTGGGAAATAGGTGCACACGGGTTTCTTGTTTCTTCTTTTTATTTCCCCTACTTTTGTAACGCACTCTAGGAGATCAAGATCAAGGGCCTTAGCAGCAGCAGTCCGTGCCTAAATAGAGAAACGGCAACAGGTGATATATTGATAAACCACTACCGTTTGGTTTGTTACCTGCCTTTTTGCTTATCGAATGCCTATATAAAA
>Ga0307982_1004796_pt1 | contig 10634 bp, 14 predicted proteins | sample OrgLakmetagen989_FD_201847 | JGI IMG/M metagenome (GOLD analysis project Ga0307982, IMG submission 201847) | Saline water microbial communities from Organic Lake, Antarctica - #989 | ecosystem: Environmental > Aquatic > Non-marine Saline and Alkaline > Saline | place: Antarctica: Organic Lake... | reverse complement strand
TTAGAAACCGACGCTTGTTTCGCTTTTCATTGCTAGCGGAGTTGCACCATCTCACGACTAATCAAAGTGAAGAGGAGGAGGAGGAGGAGGAGGAAGAAGAAGAAGAAGAAGGGGAAGAAATAGAGGAAGAGGTTGAGGAAGAGGAAGAAAGACAGAGGAAATATGAAGAAGACGAGAAAAATAGACACATCGACTGAGACGACTCGAATTCCACAGCGGATGTCGCGACAAAGCGACAAAAGCGCCACGCTCCTGCGAGACGCCACCTTCAAATCAGAAACGAGTGCCGTGTGCTCTGCACTCCCCCCAGCCTTTCATCTATTTCATTTCCGTTTAACTATCGGTGGAATACTCGACTACATAAACATCTCACTGTTCCAAGTCCAGCCCTATGTGCCTCTTGCATAGCACTCCATCACGGTGATTTCTTTTGCAGCGACACGATAAACGATATAACATATAAGTTAGAGTTCGGAGTGGATAAAGAGCTAGGATATTCAATTAGATTTCGGCTAAGGGAGTTCAACAGAGAGCCAGTGTTCTCCCCCCACCAAGCGGCCTCTTCTGCCGTCTTATGTCTTCTTCGCCCTTTCCTGTTAATCACATGCCACAACATGTGAACCACATGTAGGGGTACGCGACCTGCTATTACGTCTCCTTCTTTTTCAACTCTCCCTCTTGTCATTCACATAGGCTGCAGGACACACAACACACGCGTAGGGACGGGCGCGCAGCAACCGTGCAGACTTCATTGACACAACGACGACGGAGACAAAAGACGAAGCACAATTCTGCGCGTGGTATGTAAACTCATGCTCATACGCCTCACGGACGCACACTTCACTGCCACGCCGCTTGCAGCTTCTTCTCGTGGTCGAGGCGACGCAGAGCCACCACTGCCGCTCCTAGGCCCAGCAAGAGCAGGACCTGGAAGTCAAAGGGCCCAAACAGCAATAGAAAGGCAAAAAGAGCTTAATTAAAAAGAAGAGCAGATAAAGCAGTATGTGTTTTGGAGAGGAAAAAGAAAGACACAAATTTAAGAAAAAGAAGTTTTTGAGTATCATCATCATCATCATCATCATCGCACGCGCGCTAATATACACATACCAAGAAAGGGTGGTTGAAGTCTGCTGCCAGAAGGTCGAAGGTTTTGGAGGGCGTGGCGCGGGTGTAAAACAAGTCCACTCCCACTGCTAGGACCAGAGTGGTGGACTCAATCACCGCAGGATGCACGAAAACCGAGCTGTTTACATGAAGCATAGTAAGTAAAATAGGCGACAGAGAGAGAGAGAGGCAAACGCAGTCAAGACCGAATGAAAACTATAAAAAAACAAGTGGAAAGGACACACGTGTGTGTGTGTGTCAGCGTGGCACATGTGCTACTTAGTAAGTGGCAAGAATACTGTATGAATTGGTACGGTTACCGCAGGCCAGTCACGGTGGTGTTCATGGTGAGGTAGGCCCTCGGGTCCACGAACAGGAACGGGTGGTACTGCATTAAGCCCTCCGCTTGCTCGACTTTGGTGGGGGGGTCGTTGGGGCGGCGCGGGTCGAGCATGCGGCGGTTCAGCATCGCCACCTGAGGTGCAGAGTAAATGGGATGACGAGGTCGCGAGGATGCGGATGCGAGGAAGGAAGGAAGGAAGGAAGGAAGGGAGTGAGTGCATACGTACATGGTCATGCATGAAAGCATGTGAGCGTGTATATGTGCACGAAATGTACACGTGTGTGTGTGTGTGTGTATGTGACGTGTGTATGTGTGTGTGTGGTTTCGTGTGATGCGACGTGGTATTTCACACCAAAAGAGCTAATGGAAGTGTGATTTGGCCCTTTTTCTCAGTTTCTTGTTTTTTTTTTAAATAAAGAAAACCATAACCCAGCACTTCATGTACCTGGCCCGATTCAAAGGTGGCCAGCAAATCTTTAGTGGCAATCCCCTGTGCGGTCACGGTGGCCTCCAAATGAGTGACCGCGTGGGGCAGCACGAAAGTCCGCTGCATCACTACAGGGGGCTTCGCGGAAAACGACGAAAACGACGGGTCTTGCAGGGGCACCTGACGATGTGGTGGCGGTCGATTGGTTTGTACGCATGGTGTGCAATAACGTTATGATGAGGTCAGTGACCAAAAAAAGGAACGAGCGAAGGCGAAGGGGGGTGAAAAAACAAAAAAGCGAAAGACTTCCGAGATGTATTTTTTTTCAAGGAGTGTTCAGTGATTGCATGAACTTTTGAAGAAGCAACATAAACACGGCTTCAAAACATCGAACAATTCGTAGCACTCGCAGCATAACATTACCTTGAACGGGTTCAAATCCAATGGCCCCATCATTCCTTCAAACAGCGCCAAAACCCCGAGCTCCGACCGTTTGGCTTTGGTGTTCCAGTAACTGTGAAGTTTGGCACACACAGACAACAACAAGGGAATTGAGTCGGTTACATTCGGGAACAAAGGAAACCAAATATCAGACGAAAAAAGTCGAGAGATTTTCGCTGCGAAGAAGACAAGGAAAACGACAGTTGCCTTTGATTTCGCATTTCCCTGCTTCTCCGTGTATGCACTGCTTTTAGCCATCACGACAGTAGTAGTGCGATATCATTACCTGTAGGCCACCCAATTTTCCGTCAGCACCAAGCAGCCGGTCAACTGATGCTTCTGCAGCACTGGAGCGCCAATACGGTTGCCATACGTAGCCGAGGAGTGGTGTTGGGAGTAGTAAGTGGCAGACGGCGCCGCGTTCGTGTGCGTGACGCGGTGCAGCACGCGCCCAGCCACGGTATCCACGAGGGACACTTGCAAGGTTTGGTCCTGCGGAGAAGTGGTCATCGCCGCCATCAGGTGCGCGTTGCGATACCTGTAGTGGAGCAGCAGAGCACATGTAAGCAGAAGGAGCAGGAGACAGCGACAGGGAGCAGAAAAAGAACCACGTTCGAGTAAAGGCGAACTGAATTCCATGGGACCGCGCAGGTACAATTTCGTGGACAAAGAGAAAGCCGCAACCCCCTAATATATACGCATACATAGAATATCCTATTACTTGAGAAGCAGGGAGTCGTCCCCGAGGATCTGCGCGGGCGCGTTGGAGACGTCGGCTGCTTGGGGGTAGGCCACCGCCACCAACGACGACGACGACGAAGAGGCGGATTCGCCTGCTGCTGCTGCTCCAGCTCCAGCGGTAGAAGCGTCAGAAGCAGCAGGCAGCTCTTCGGCCAGCATGGATTGCCCGACAATGGACGAGGTGAAGCAGGCGCCCAGTGCACCACTAATGGCAGTGGAAGTGGCAGTTGCAGTTGAAGTTGCAGCACCGACGCGGCCGGTGATGACGCGGCTCTCCATGGCTCCCGTGTGCGGGTGCACCTGGATGAATTATATATATTAGTACATATGTTTTCGAACGCAGAATCGAAAAAAATCGATCAAACGAAGTGGTGGAAGATTTGGCGAATGAAAGATTAGGAAAAAGTGAAAAAGCTGCCACAGAAAAAAGAAAGAGTCAGAACAAGTCACAGCAATATCCTAAAGTAACCTTATTGATTTCACATGAAAGGCCATGATAACTCTATTTCTTATCATCATTCTCATCATCATTGTCATAATTATTCTTGTAGCAGTTACTTATATTTACCAAGTGAAAGAAGAAGGGGCGGCTGAGTTGGAGCACGGCCGACTCGGCTGCAGGATTGGGCAACAACAAACACGCCGCAGCAGCTTCACTAGCACCATCACCATCGCTAGCGCTAGCCTTCTCATCTTCATCTTGTTGTTCTTGGTGGCTGCTGCTCTTCCAGCCGGTCACGAGGACGCCGGTGCGGCCGGTGGCGTCACGAGCTCCATCGGGAAGGGCCACCTGATTGGTTGGTTGGTTGGTTGATTGGTTGGTTGGTTGGTTGGTTGGTTGGTTGGTTGGTTGGTTGGTGTGCACAAAGAGACACAAGGCAGGCACACCCACGTGTGGACATACCGAGTTCGGTAGATAGGGAGCATGCAAACATCAAAGCAACAACCTTTTAAAGAGACTGAGATAAAGAAGCATTGAAAGAGCAATCCATGCACACATATATTAAAAAATATATGCAAAAAAGAGATAGGTTTTGAACACCGTCATCAACCTAAAAACACAACAACTGACCGTGTCGTAAACAGCCGCCAGTGGAGCTACAGCAGCAGCCGCGGCCGAAGAAGACGAAGAGGATTGAGCGGTCACGCGGCGGCCGTTGCTGGCGTCGAGGAGGATTACAGGGGGATCCTGGTTAAGAGTGGCAGCGACGCTTTGGGGCGACGTGTGGAGCAGAGCCACTTCCGGCCGGTGCGCGCCTGTATTATTGTGATCATGTTTATTACATTAGGGCGAGGATGAAGGCGTGTGGATGAATAGGAATGGTTACACATATATATACAACACACGTTCCACCACAAAATCAAGTTAATCCCAAGCGAATCCGAAAATCAAGAGGCAAGAAACACCAAGAGGGAACCAAATACAGGCTGAATTATTTAGTAGCAGTAGAAGCAACCTGCAGGGAAAGGGCGGGTGGCCAGTAGCTTGTAGTTTCCCCCCTTGTGGGGCAGAAGCGTGGACCAGATGACGTCACCCGACTCCAGCCCCAGGGCGACGACACGCCCCGATCGGGTCAAGCACACCGCCAGCTGGGGAGTCGTATAGGTAACGAGTAAAGGGGGGAGGGGGAGAGATGGAAGAGATAGGATTTCAGAGAGAAGGATTGAGAGATATGAAGCGAGGAGGACATAAAAAAATAAAAAAAGGGCAAGGTGACAAAAGAAGAGTGTGCGAAAAGAAACACAACGAAACAACAAGAAAGCAAAAAAAAAAGAAAAGAAAAAAAGACAAGAAGTAAGGAAGCTGAGAAAGACTAAGTAAAGACCGCTCGAATATAATGGTAATATAAAATATAATTAGGACCTTGTCGAGGCCGAACTTGTGGCGCTGCGACGGCGTCAAACCGTCTTTCGAGCGGTCGCCCAATCCTCCGCCGCCTTTCCCGCCGCTGCTGACGAGGGCAATGACGGAGCTCAGCATCGCTTGCAAGTCTTGGCGCTGAGAGTAAGAGTGAAGCAGAAATGATCAGAGGAAGAAGATGGACTCGATAAAAGAAGACAAAGTAGAGAAAAGCAAGCATGGTGATCTAATCATGATTCTTTTACGATCAGATAAATGAAAGAAGAATGAAGCATTGCCAAAGGCAAGTAATGAGAATGGAACAAAGCACACAACACACGACTAAGAAGCATCTCACCAAAAACCACCACGAAGAAGAACAACAAGAAGAAACAAGAAAAGAAAACGAAATTTCAAACATGAATAAATCGCCCCACACACATTCACCTGCATGGCAAATCGCTCGGGCCACGCAGGCATGAGAGCTTCGCTGCTGCTGCTCGTAGAAGAAGCTGCTCCGTGCACGTCGCGAGAATGCGCCACGAACACCACCTGCAGACACGCGTACATGTGCATGTCGGGGCGTGGGGCGTGGGTGCGGGTATATGAGAGTGTGTTCATTGATAGGTATAACTCGCAAGGTTCAGCAAAATGCTAGTGCAGAAATAGTATCAGGAAATATGGAAAGAGCACGCACATCTCTTTCCCTTAAGTATACACTTTTCTAAGCAATCTCACTCACCTTTAAAGGAAGCACACTAGAACAAAGACACCGAGACAACCAAACCCCCTCAGGAACCTCTCAAATACCTGCTCTACAGCGGCCAAAGCTTCGTCGCGCACCCACGCGCTGGCCGGCTCCTTGGTCAGCATCAAAAGCGATTCCCCCTCGGTAGACGCCAGGGCCCGGAACGCCACGCCCCCTGATATAGTATACATGCAAGTAGAGTGCACAGACATAGATAATTCACATCATTTACAGAAAAGGGCATACATTTGAGCGAAGAGTACTGTGAACATGTCTTACGAACAGCACGCCATCGACAACGACTTCACACTCGCGCATTCGTGGCGTGAAAGAAGATCACATCAGCACAGAGGACAGTTTCGACCTCTCTCACTCTAATACAATACACTGCGCGCTTACCGTCCCGCTTGAGCACCACGTGTGGAAAGCAAGAGCCCGGCAAAAAGGCAGCCCCATGGCTGGTCACGTCCCAATCAATTGGTCCTTGCGCGGGCGAGGCCTCTTCCACTTCCGTCACCATCCCTCCAATCGTGACCTCGTACAATTGCGCCGCTGCGGCGGCACTCGCAGCACCAGAAGTAGCAGCCCCCGTATCCGTATTCGCGACCGTCGACACGAACAGCCTCTGCGTTGCAGCTGCTGTTCCTGTTGGTGCTGCTGCTGATGCTGGAAGCACGACGGCGCCGATGCTGCCGCCCTTCTTGACACTGGCCACTCGCACAGCAGCGGCAGCGCCACTGCCACTAGACGACGACGACGAAGAAGGAGAGGAAGGCGCTTGAACGAGGGCAAAGGTGACGGTGGCGCCACTGGTGAGCGGCAATTGCCAGAGGCTGCTCCCCCCTCCTGGTAGGGGAGTGGCGGGCCCATCGGCCTCTTCGCCCGCTTCGAGCACCTTTTACATGTAGACATGCGTGAACAGAGAGATGGTGCACAATAAGAATCCAACAAGAAACGAGAAACGCATTGCGTTAACATACCACCGTGTAGTAGGTGTAGGAACAACGAAACAAAGGACGGAAAGAACGGGAAAGTTATCGATCGAATGATGCGCTACCACCAAGTTCCCTATCCATCGAATATAATACAAAGCATCAAAATAAGAATAACCTTGTCGAGCGCCAGCCGCTTCCACCGGCTCGCAGCATTGGCATTAGAAGAAGAAGAAGAAGCAGAAGAGTCGGAGCCGAAGAGGCCAGACGCATCGTACACCAGCACCTGAGAGGTGCATAGACACACGCATGGACAGAGACCCAAGCAGGCAAGCGCACATGTATGCATGTGAACGAACACATGCACCACTTGCGAGTGGCGTGGGGTGTGTACCAGTGCCCGTGCTTCTGAACCAAGCTTCCCCCCCAAAAGGAGGCGCCCTACTCGTATACTAAAAAGAGTAGTCCTCCCAAAGTTCCACCAGACGATGCACGCAAGAAACACCATTTAAAAAAAAGGCACACGAACGCACCGCAGCGCCGGAGGTTTCTGCGAGCACTACGAACGAACTTCCGCTGTCGTCGCTCCAGCGCCCACTGCGAGGAAGAGCCAGGGAGGAAGAAGACGAGGATTTGCCTCGGATGTCCACCGTAAAGCCTCCTTGACCTGGCATAGAAGTACACACTTAATTCAAAAGAACACAAGGTAAAAGAGAAAGTCCATGCAACAAAGGCTACTCGTTGTTCTGGCAACCACATATAAACATGTACGGATGTGTACGCAAGCCTTCGTTCACTAACATCATCAACACACACGTAGAATAAACAAGTGCATTGCCGTACTCGACCCTGATTCCCCTTGTTGTTACCGTTGCTGCGCTTCAGGTCCACTACCGCCAATTTCCCATTCGACGACGACAGACCGACCACGCAAGCCCCACTGTTTTTGCCACTGGCAGCTGGCACAATGTCCGACCACTGAACCACCGCTCCCCCGTTGCCAGAAGACGACGACGAAGAGGAAGCAAGACCACTGAGCTGAGTCGCATCCAGGCTCCATGCTAGGGCGCCGCTAACACTCGCATAGGCCGACACACCGTTGCGAGCAAGCACTGCCAACACTTTGCCGTTGTCGAGTTCGGCAGCAGCAGTAGCAGCAGCAGATGATGATGAAACACCACTACCACTATCATCGCTGCCAGTAGTTTTCGCGTCCCAAATTAGAGCGCCGTCGCCGCCGCGCCACAGAGACACTTTGCTGCCGCCGTGGGTGACCTTCGAATGGAGTTTAATAATAGAGATGAGAATTATCGATTTTTTTCATGTTGTAGTAAGAACAGCGGAGTATTTCTAGAGCGAGTAGCCACAAGTTGACTAGCAATGAAGAAAGGCGCAAACTGGACTGCGAAAATAAATCGCGCTGGCTACATCTCAAGGCAGCAAGTAGATACAAAAATAAATTGAGAGCAGTGTGCTGACAAAAAAAGAAAAAGCACATGCATAGTACCGTGAGGAGTTGAGCAGACGGAGCGGAATCGAAAGTGCTGCTTGCGACAGGAGTGAAAGGCTGCATGAAGTCAATCACATGTTGATTCGCTGCTGCCGCTCCTGCTGCTGCACCCACTACCGCTACTTCACTGGAAGGTGACGACGACGACGAAGAAGGCGACGCAAAATGGCGGCGCCATTCGATGCTGCCGGTGCGCGCGTTGAGAGCCGCCAAAACGCCCTGTAAATTGTAGGGGGAGATAGATTTATACATAGAGAGAGAAAGGGAACTAGATAAGAGAGCGAGAGAGCGATGAATAGAGGGAAAGAAAAAGAAGGACAAAAGCGCAGAAAGAAGTGCTAAAGGCGCAAGACTCCATCTGGCAACCGCATGCGAAGTAAATATACCACAAGGTACGAAACTAGGACGCAACACAGTTTGCCCAAGAGACTGAGAGGGCCCTTGTTGGCAGGTGACCATCTTGGTTTTGAGAATCGGATATCGGGATGTAGTGTCATAAGTAGTCACCGCACCTGATCGGTAGCCACGTACAACTTCTTGGCTTCGAACGACGCGAAGAGCGGCAGACCCACGTGGTCTCGGCGCCAGTCCAGTTGGCCCACCTTGGTTTTCAAAGCACCAAAACCAAGGGACAAAATAGAAAAAAAGAAGAGCACTAGAGTTAACATTGTAAAGATTAATGTGAAAAAAAACACCGTGAAAAAGAAATATCATCATTAAGCTAACGAGCAGCAGGCGCATGAAAGTCAGTCCACTATTTAGCAAGGCCAACGCAGGAAGCCCGAATAGAGGCATGCAATGCATGCAAACTCCTCGCTGATTAATCGTAGAAGCATATAGCTTAAACTAGTGTATCTCGTGGTTCCATTAGGCTAATGTTCCTCGTTCAGGTGCTCTAGCTACCGAAGACCCGAAACTCAAATCACATGAGCGAAAGACAGCGAACACAACTCTTAACCTATTCACAAATAACATAGTCTACAAACGTTCGACTGTTAACCTGGTCCTCGTAAATAGCATGCGCAACTTGAGGCAGTAATCCGCTGACGAGCAGCCACGCAGCCCACATCGTAGCGGAGGATTCAAGCGCCAAACCTGTCGAGTAAGCGAGAAGCTCCACCAAGCTAACCTTGTGCTGCCAAAGCAAAAAGTTCACCCAAGCAAGCGCGAAATTTATGCGGCTCACGTAAAGCCACGATTTTTTTTATCTAGCTAGTCCAGGGTCCAGGGTAGAACCAAGGGTAGAACGCTTTGTTCCCCGATCAAGCCGATCACCAAAAAGTCAACAAAACCAACTGACGATCTGACGATGGGCAACGTAGCTTCTGATGCGGGCGCACGCTCTCCAGAAGGCGGCGCCTCGTCCCCCGAGTCAGGGCGTCGATCGGCTAGGGACTGGTCACCACCTGCCTACGCCACCAGGAGCGGCGGCTCTAGGGAGCTTTCGTCGGTCGCTGAGGGCGAGGCAACGGCTGCCCCGCTCGCTACTGGATCTGTTGATGCGGAGGGCGTAGTGGCGGAGCCAACCTCTCGACGCAGCAGTAGCAATGGCCTAGTCATAGTGCGTGAAGGCACTAATCTTGACGTGAGTTTTCTACACCGATTATTTTGGTATTTTTTTTTCTTCTGTTTGCTTTTCGAGGCACATTGCTTCGGCGTGGGTGTTTTGACTCCTGACACTCCTTACACGTGTCAAACTACTTCAGCGAATCGCCATTTTCATTCATGCTAGGATTATCTAGTCGAGATATACCCATACATATTTACGCGATTCTGCCAGTTTGAACGTCTCCATATGCTGTACATGTGCGAAATTTAAACGAGACTTTACATGCTTTTCGTGAACTTTTTTACCCACGCCGCCGACTTCATGAACCCACGCCTACACTAGAATGCAAACCTGCCGGCAACTGCACAGCATACTCTGCTTGCTCTACATGCTACATCACAATTTTACGTCTGCGTTTTATCCCTTCGCATTTGCAGCACGTTCTTTCACTGTGTCTGTTTCTCTGCTCTCTTATTTCTTTGGATGTGCATGTGCATGTGCGTGTGTTTTTTTTAAAATTGCAGGCGTCTCGCGGTGAAAGTTTGATGCGATGGCCCTCAGAAGATCGGGGCTACTCACGGCCAACTTTTAACACAACAAACTCGAGCAGCAGGAGCGCTGACAGCAGTAGTAGCAGCATCAACGTCAACAGTGGCAGCCTTAACAACAGCAGCAGCAGCAGTATTCTGAACCCCCCTGCTACTGGTACTGCTAGTAGTGCTGCATCTAGTAGTGGGAGCCAAACGCCTTCGTCGTCGTCGTTTGACGATGGCGGCAGCCACAGCAGCGGCAGTAGCGATGGCGGCGATAGCAGAAGCGGCAGCGTGAGCAGCAGCTTGATGAGGTAAAACTTCGTCTCTCTCTCTGTCTCTCCCACTATCTCCTGCTAAATCCCACACCTTCACCCATGTCGCACGTACAAATACTCTCCTGGGATGCAGACTTGGCAGGAAGTGCCCTCTTACACTCCTATTTGTCTTCACCCTTCACTTTTCCTAT
>Ga0307982_1004795_pt1 | contig 10637 bp, 9 predicted proteins | sample OrgLakmetagen989_FD_201847 | JGI IMG/M metagenome (GOLD analysis project Ga0307982, IMG submission 201847) | Saline water microbial communities from Organic Lake, Antarctica - #989 | ecosystem: Environmental > Aquatic > Non-marine Saline and Alkaline > Saline | place: Antarctica: Organic Lake... | reverse complement strand
TTTAAAATTTATAAAATAAATTACTAAATTAAAAAAATAAATTACTAAATTAAAAATATTTATTTAAAATTTATAAAATAAATTACTAAATTAAAAAACTAAATTACTAAATTAAAAAAATAAATTACTAAATTAAAAAAATAAATTACTAAATTAAAAAAATAAATTAAAAATATTTATTTAAAATTTATAAAATTGAACTTTGGATAATTTATTAAAACTCTAGATTATGTAAATCTTAATAAAACTAAATATATTAATAATCCAATAAATACAGATAACACTAAATCAAAATCTAAATTTAATTTATTTAATTTTAAAAAATTTATTCTAGTGTATACTAATTTCATTTTACTTCCATAATTAAGACTAACTGCTTTTATACATAAATATGTTAATAATATACACATTAATAAATACAATAATGATTTCATTGATAACATATTAACCATACGAGAACCCATAAAACCTTCTTCACTTTTAATATTATCCATTTCATTATCAGATGTATCCATTGTATCCATTAATTCAGATTCCTCTGATACTTCATTTTCTAGAACATTATTTTCTTCTTGAATATCATTATCTATATCATCATTTACAATTTCTTCTAATGTTTCTTGTTCTATAATATTTTCTTCTACTGTATCATTATTATCTTCATTTATAATATCATTTAACTCATCTGCTGTAAATTTTTCTTTTTTATTTGTAAATCCTTCATAATCTGCATAATTTTCCATTTTTAAAAAATTTGAACCTAACATAACTCTTTACTTATTTAAAATAAAATAAATTAAAAATAAAAACTAAATTAAAATAAATTAAAAATAAATTAAAAATAAAAAATAAATTAAAAATAAATTAAAAATAAAAAATAAATTAAAAATAAAAACTAAATTAAAATTCTAATTCATCATCTGTTAATTCTTCTGCTTCTAAAACATTAGAATTATAATTATTATTTTCTTCTAAATTAGCATCTTCTAAATCTGATAAATCTAATTCATCTAATTCTGATTGATTTGGATTAAATTCAGATTCATAATTATTTTCTTCATTTTCTTCATCAAATTCATCACTATCATTACCTGATAAATTTAAATCTAATTCATCATCTGTTAATTCATCAATTTGTAAATTATCATTATTTTCATTTAATTCTTCTTCATGACCACCTTCAAAATATTGCTCTATCTGTTCATCACCTTCATCACCTTCGACATCTTCATTATCTTCATTTTCATAATTATTATCTTCTAAATTTAATTCTTCAAAATCATCATCTAATTCTTCAAAATCATCATTTAAAGTATCATCACCTAATTCTTCAATTTCTTCATTATTATCATCTAGATTTTCATCATCTAATTCTTCAAATTCTTCTGTATCATCATTTAATTCTTCAAATTCATCATTTAAAGTATCATCATTTAATTCTTCAAATTCTTCTGTATCATCATTTAATTCTTCAAATTCATCATTTAAAGTATCATCATTTAATTCTTCAAATTCACCATTTAAAGTATCATCATTTAATTCTTCAAATTCACCATTTAAAGTATCATCATTTAATTCTTCAAATTCACCATTTAAAGTATCATCTTCTGGATTTTCATCATCATCATCGTCATCGCTATCATCTTCTAGATTTTCATCATCATCATCGTCATCGCTATCATCTTCTAGATTTTCATCATCATCGTCGTCATCGCTATCATCTTCTAGATTTTCATCATCATCGTCGTCATCGCTATCATCTTCTAGATTTTCATCATCATCATTTACATTATCTTCATTGTCTTCATCATTTACATTATCATCGTCAAATATATAGCCTTTAGGTAATTTACTTTGTTCTAGATGATTATAAACTTTAACTTTATGTAATTCATATCCACCAGTTAATATATCTTTATAAAAATTAATACCTACTTTTTCTAAAATTCCAACAATATATGATTCAGGTTGAATAAATGAATAATCACATTCTTTACCTTTAACATCAAAAACTTCACATCTAGGCTTATTACGATAACTTGAAATATTAACTCTTAAAATAGGATCTTCTCCACCTTGTCTAAATATTAAACTAGTTTTATATTTATCACTAACTTCTTGGGTAGTAAAATGTTCATCAAACCATTCTTCTGAATTATCAGAAGTAACTTGAATATTTTTATCATCTTCATTAATCAAATATGCTAAAAAAGGATCATCAACTGGTATTACTAAATCCATTTTATAATCATTACGTATTTTATATATACCAGTTGTTGTATATAATTTAGGTGTTTGAAAATAATATGGTAATCTATTAGTTCCATCTAAATTATAAATACAAGTTGATAAATAACAATTGTTGGCTTTAACAGGTTCTAGAAATTCATATTTATCAGTATTAATACTTTGATAATTTAAAAGTTTATTATTTGACATCTTATTATTTATATTTTAAATTTGATTAATTTATAAAATATTATTTAATATTATTTGAAAAAAAAACGCACTTTATAAATTAAATTTAATTAATTTACAAATATTTAACATAATATTTATATTAAATATTTAATATTCATAATTTTTATTATTATTTTTAAAATACATAATTTTTATTATTATTTTTAAAATACATAATTTTTATTATTATTTTTAAAATAGTGTTTTAATTAATTATAAAATATAAATATTCTATATAAAAAATAATAATAATAATATATTTAATTTATATCAATGGAAATTAAAGATTTAATTTTTGACTTACTAGAAGAAATTATAAAAGAAATAAATAATCCAGAACAACAAGAGAAAATAAAACAAAAAATTGTAGACCCATTTATTATATATATAGTAAAACAAATGTATCCATATTTAATATCTACATGTATTATTATATTATTAATGCTATTATGTATTATAAGTGTTTTAATAATACTTGTTAAAAAAAACTATAATATAAACTAAATAATTGATTAACAAATAATTGACTAACTGAATAAACAAATAATTGAATAAATAAACAAATAATTGACTAAATAAACAAATAATTGACTAACTGAATAAACAAATAATTGACTAAATAAACAAATAATTGACTAACTGAATAAACAAATAATTGAATAAATAAACAAATAATTGACTAACTGAATAAACAAATAATTGACTAAATAAACAAATAATTGACTAAATAAACAAATAATTGACTAATATAAATGTTAAATAATTAATTAATTAACTATTTAAATAATTGAATAATATAAATGTCAAATAATTTATCTAAATTTACATTAAATTCTAAATCTACAACTACATTTAGTTCTAGAAATACACTTAAACCTACATCTATAAATGCACTTAAATCTACATCTATAAATGCACTTAATCCTACATCTATAAATATATCTAGAACTACATCTATAACTAAACCTTTCATATAAGTTATATCACTTTCATATAAGTTATATACCTTTCATATAAGTTATATACCTTTCATATAAGTTATATACCTTTCATATAAGTTATATATATTTTCATATAAGTTATATATATTTTCATATAAATTATATTACTTTCATATAAGTTATATACCTTTCATATAAGTTATATATATTTTCATATAAGTTATATACCTTTCATATAAGTTATATACCTTTCATATAAGTTATATACCTTTCATATAAGTTATATACCTTTCATATAAGTTATATCACTTTCATATAAGTTATATCACTTTCATATAAGTTATATAATGAATTATAATGTATAAAAAATAAAAAATATAAAAAATATAAAAAATATAAAAAATATAAAAAATATAAAAAATATAAAAAATATAAAAAATATAAAAAATATAAAAATATTAAATATAATTTTTAATATGTTGACCTAGTTTATATCCTGCAATAGTTCTCATATTACACATTGCTTTTTCTATATCATTAAATTGAGCATATGTTTTACAATCATCATTTATAATAGAATGATATAAATTGTTATTTTCAGTTTGAGTTTGATATTCATTTATAATAAATGGTGAAAATATAGAATCATAACCAAAACCATTTGTGCCTAAAGGATTTTTAGAAATAATACCTTTAACTTTTCCAACAAAATAATATTCTTGTTGAGTATTATTATCCCATAATCCAATCCATGTTTCAGCTTGAGCATTTGAACCACCATTAAATTTAGAAATACCATTAGGTTGTAAATAGTTTAAATAAGATTTAATTAAAGCACCTGGAAATGAATTCATATTATCAATATATAACCCAGTATCTTCAACTATAAAAGATTTTGTATATAAATCACCATTTGTCATAAAATTAGATTTAACATAATTTAATTTATGTTTAATAACTTCTTCATTTAATACAGATTGAATTTCGGGAATATCAACATTTTGCATTATAATATTATAATTAATATTATTGTTTTTAAATTCACTAGATAATTCTTTTAATTTATTTTCATTACCTGTATAAAAATATAATTTATTCATAATTATTATTTTTAAATTTATTTATTTTTAATTATAGTTTAGTTAGGTATATTTTACAATTAATATAAATTAAAAACAATTTTAATAATAATATTTTAATTTATAATAATTAGTTATAATCAATATGTCCTAGATATATTTTTCTACAACATAATCTAATTAAACCTAAATCATCCATTACACGACCTTCTATAGTTTTTTCTAAATTTGGAGTCATAACATTTAATACTGTATCACCAATTGGTAAATTCTCTTTTTTTTTTAATTCAGCTACACGTGTTAAATATGTATTATACTTATTTGAAATAACTTTACCACATGAATAACAACGAACAGGTATAATCATTTTATATTAAGTATTTTATATCTTAATTATAATTAAATTTTAAATTTAAAAAACAATTTTAATTATTTATTTTTACTTATATTTTTTAATTTAATATTTTACAAAATATATTTTCTTATCTAGATGATTTAATAATTCTAGATTAATAATTTAATATTTTACAAAATATATTTTCTTATCTAGATGATTTAATAATTCTAGATTAATAATTTAATATACAAAATATATTTTGTTATCTAGATGATTTAATAAATTCTAGATTAATAATTTAATATACAAAATATATTTTGTTATCTAGATGATTTAATAATTCTAGATTAATAATTTAATATACAAAATATATTTTCTTATCTAGATGATTTAATAATTCTAGATTAATAATTTAATATTTACAAAATATATTTTCTTATCTAGATGATTTAATAATTCTAGATTAATAATTTAATATTTTACAAAATATATTTTCTTATCTAGATGATTTAATAATTCTAGATTAATAATTTAATATTTTACAAAATATATTTTCTTATCTAGATGATTTAATAATTCTAGATTAATAATTTAATATTTACAAAATATATTTTCTTATCTAGATGATTTAATAATTCTAGATTAATAATTTAATATTTACAAAATATTAATTTAATTTATAATGTTGAAATTTATTTTATTTATAAATGAAAATAATAAATGTTTATTAATACAAATTCTTTAAAAAAAAAAAATAATATAAATCCTAATTTAAATAAAAATAAGTTAACTTTAATAAATATAGTTAATAATTTAAAATTACATGAATTATTATATCAAATATTATGTTTAAGTATTTTAGCATTTATTTATAAAAATAACGTTTCATTAATACATATATTTATTTATCATGATTTAAATAAAGAAAATAAAGAAAATAAAAAAAATAAAGAAAATGAAAAAAATTATATTAATGCATTAAATTATTACAAAGTATTTATATTAATTTATTTTATGATTACAATAATAATTAATGTAATTTTATTTACAAAATCTATATTTAACTTTAATGGTATTTTACAAATATTATTATTTATTATTATTCAACTTATTTTTATATCAGTTATATTTATTATGTCTAATAATATTATACATAATTTACACTTATTTAATAATAATATAGTAATTAATAAATTTAATGAAAAAAATAACATTAATATACATTTTGATAATTTTAAACAAATTGAAAATATAGATAATGATAATGATAATTTTAAACAAATTGAAAATATAGATAATGATAATGATAATTTTAAACAAATTGAAAATATAGATAATGATAATGATAATTTTAAGCAAATTAAAAATATAGATAATGATAATGATAATTTTAAACAAATTGCAAATATAGATAATGATAATGATAATGATAATGATAAAAAAAAGAATATAAAACAAAATATAAATTTTCCAAATATAGATAAAAATCCCGATTTACCTTATAAATCATCTACATGGATGCAAATGCGAGATTATAAAACTACTAAATTACCAGATTATGTTAAAAATCCTAATAAGAAATATAATAAACCTGAACATTATGATTATACACCTGATGATATACCACAATGGATGAATGATAAAGATTTAGTTAAAAATTTTCAAGAATTAAAAGATAAATGGGATAAAGATCCAAATCGTGGTTATAGAGAAAGTATTAAAGCTTATGATAGTGGTTCTTTACCTTATATGGAGGGTGGGTTAGATATGATTTATCCAGATACAGAATTAAAAAATTTATTTGAAATGAAAAGAGAACAAAATCTAGCTAATTCTATAATTTTAGCTGCTTTAGAAGAAGGTGGATATGATAATAAATATGTTCATAATACTGAACATTTGCGTAGATACGACAGTTGTAAATTAAATGCAATGCAACATAATAATTCTTCTAGAACTTATATTGACCCTAATGTTAAATTTTTACATCTAGATAAATTTCCTAATCCTAAATTTAATACTAATTTAAATAAATGTAATAACGATAATAATAGAAATAATAGAAATGATAATAATAAAAACAATAATAATAAAAATAATAATAATAATAATAGAAATAGAAGAAATAATAATAGAAATAAAAACACTAATAAAGATGATATATATGATAAAAATAATAAAAGAAATAGAGATGATAGACAAAATGAAAATGATGAAAGTAAAAAAAAAACAATTAAATTAAATTTACAAGATAGTATAAATTATGATAAACCATTATTAAATGTTAAAATTCCAAATTTAGAATATTTATATAAATCAGATGAAATTAATACACAATATTTAAATTATAAATCAGGAGATGAAAATTATAATACTAAAAGTAAAAATATAAATCAATATTGTACTAATTATCCACCTCCAAATAATGAACAATTAAGACAAGTAAATGATAATGTTGCTTATAGTATAAATGATAAAAAATAGTATATTTTTATTTTTGTAATTTATTTTTGTAATTTATTTTTGTAATTTATTTTTGTAATTTATTTTTGTAATTTATTTTTGTAATTTATTTTTAATTTTGTAATTAAATATAATATAAAATATTAAATAAAACATAATATAAAATTAAATATTAATTAATATAAATTATGTATAAAATTAAATCAATAATTACAAATAAATGTAAAAAATGTTTTAATTATTTAGTTCAAAACAAAACATTATTTATTAGTATTATTTTTATGATAATATTTATAATATTGTATATATATTATAAAAATATAAATAAAAAATCATTATATGATAATTTAGATAAATCATTAAACCCATCATTATCGTTAAATTCTAAATTAGATAATTTAATTATAGATAGTGATAATTTTTTAAATATTACATTTAATAATTTACAAAATTTAAAAAATGATATAAATATAGAAGATGATAATGAAAAAATTATAGTTAATAAATATAAAGAAATTTACATAAATTCACTATTACCAGATAAATTAAATACACATTTTACAACTGATTCAACTAATGTTAATGAAAATATAAATAATATGATTATAAATTATAATAATTATAATAAAAAAATAGAAGATGTATTAGAAGAAATTAATTTAGATTTACTTAAACAATTACAAAAAAATTATGGAACTGCACATAAAGTTAATATAAAAAGACAAATAGATATTGAAGATATAGACTCATTACCACAACGTTTTACATAATTTATTACTTTATTATTTTAATTAGTTTAATTATTTTTATTACTTTATTTATGTTTATATAATTTTATTTATTTTTAATTTGTATTTTAAATATTTTTGTTAAATCATCTAGATAAGAATTACTATTTTTTATTTTTGTTTTTCTAAATTAAATAAAATTATTAATAATAAGAAGTAAAAATATTTACAAATATTTAATAATAATTAATTAAAAATATTAATTCTAATCTAGCATTTGTTAAATCATCTAGATAAGAATTACTATTTTTTATTTTTGTTTTTCTAAATTAAATAAAATTATTAATAATAAGAAGTAAAAATATTTAAAAATATTTAATAATAATTAATTAAAAATATTAATTCTAATCTAGTATTTGTTAAATCATCTAGATAAGAATTACTATTTTTTATTTTTGTTTTTTCTAAATTAAATAAAATTATTAATAATAAGAAGTAAAAATATTTAATAATATTTAATAATAATTAATTAAAAATATTAATTCTAATCTAGCATTTGTTAAATCATCTAGATAAGAATTACTATTTTATTTTATTTTTTCTAAATTAAATAAAATTATTAATTATTTTATACATATATAACTTCATCTGCTATTACAATTATTTTTAAATTTGTAAAATTAGTTATTAAAACATCTATTTCATCTTGAAAATTATCATCTCTAAAAATTAATGTTTCTATTTTTTTTAATTTTGTAAATAAATGTTCTAATGATTCATTAAAATCATAACTAAATTTAATTTCTTTTAAATTAGTTAATTTATCTAAAGAATTACCTATTGGTTGATTATTATATAAACTTAAATATAATTTTTCTAATTTTTGTAATTTGTCTAATGAATTACCTAATGGATAATTAAACTTATAACCCAAATCTAAAAATTGTAATTTGTGTAATTTGTTTAAAGAATCACCTAAATCTTGATTAAATTGAACACCTAAATTCAAATAAGTAAGATTTTGTAATTTATTTAATGAATTATTTAATGGATGATTAAAATTATTACTTAAAATTAAATTTTGTAATTTTGTTAATTTATTTAATGATTTATTTAATGGATGATTAAAATTATGTTCTAATTTAAAAGTTTCTAAATTAGGAAAGTTTAAATTATCAGGTATTGATTTATTATCATTAGTATCTAAAGTTAATAATTTTAATTTTGGAAAATTTAAATTATCAGGTATTGGTTTACTTAATAATTTTCCAAAAGTAAATTTTTCTATATATAATGAAATTAAATCTTTCATATTTAAAAACATATCATAATTTTCATAATTTAGAGTTAAGTTATTATAAAAATTTACGTTTATAGATTCAAAATATTCTTTTAATTCTGGATATAACATATAAAGTATTAATATATCTACATCTATATTATATATATTTTTTAATTCATACTCTTTTTTATGAAATTGATATTTTCCATAGTTATATAAAAATTTGTTTAATTCATATTTTTCTATACTTGTATTATTTATTTTTTTTACTATTATTGTATATAAATTATCTAATTTTTTATACTTTTTGAATTCATTTAATTTACTTATAACTGCTGTACACCATTTAGTATCATCACCCAATTGTATAGATTCTTTTATATTTTTTAGTATATATATTTGTAATATATCACTTTCATATTCAGGTTTAATATATAAAAAATCTTTTATTTTTTTATAAAGATTTATTTTTTTATATGTAAATTTTACATTATCTAATATTATACTTTCAAAAATATAAATTGGCATATCTTTATCATTTGTATAATTATTATAATTATTTAATTTTTTAAATTTTCTTAAATTTTTTTTTAATGATAAATACTCATCTATTGATTTTTTTAAGTTATCATTAAAAAAATCTTCTATTGGTATATATCCTTCTATATATTGTAATATAATCCAAATTATTATTATTTGATTACTTATTATATTATTAATAAACGATGGAACATTATTTTTTTTTTAAGTTTCTTTTTAGTTTTAGTTTTATATTTCTTTTTACTAACACTAGCACTAGCACTAACACTAGCACTAATATTAGAATTAGAATACTCATTATTTTCATCACGATAACTTAAATTATTATGTGAAATATCAAAATTATTAAAAAATAATTCAATATCTTCTATTGTTTTAAATTGTGTATTACTTTTTAAAACTATTAAATCAGATATCATTTTATTTTTAAAATCATTTTTAATTTCTTTAAATATTGAGGATTTTATACCACCTCCTAATAAATAGTTATTATTTTTATATTTGTTTATATTTTTTTTAGAATATGTAGTTTTGTTATTTTTATATTTTTTATATTTTTTATAATACATAATTAATATTTATTTATATGTAATAAATAATATATAAATCATCTAGATAACAAAAATAAAAAACTAAAAATACATAAATTATAAAAATTCAATCTAGAATTATTAACACATCTAGATAACAAAATAAATAAATTACTAAATTACTAAATTATAAAAATTACTAAATTATAAAAATTTCAATCTAGAATTATTAACACATCTAGATAACAAAATAAATAAATAAAAATAAATAAATAAA
>Ga0307982_1004794_pt1 | contig 10637 bp, 3 predicted proteins | sample OrgLakmetagen989_FD_201847 | JGI IMG/M metagenome (GOLD analysis project Ga0307982, IMG submission 201847) | Saline water microbial communities from Organic Lake, Antarctica - #989 | ecosystem: Environmental > Aquatic > Non-marine Saline and Alkaline > Saline | place: Antarctica: Organic Lake... | reverse complement strand
TTTTATGTTTTATTGAGCGCTGTGTTTCTGTGGGTATACGCCCCCCCCCCCCCTAAAATTACTAAATTTTGAGGACGTGGCAAAAGACAAAAGAATTTTTTTTCGTATTGCTGATGCAACTACTGTAACATATAAGTAAAACTGTACACCATCTGTTTATATCATCCTATTATCATGATAACATTTTCCCGTCTAGGAGCTAGGAGTTACTTGTGATTCAGGCGTCGTCTCATCATCCTAGCAATCATACGCCCAGTCAGATTACTTCCACTTGTCAGGCTATTCGCGAGGAAATGAATCACGAGTACTTCACAATTTGGTTTGCACTCTTCTAGGGTCATCTTCGTCAGCCATGTCTTTGTATTTTGGCACCTGCTGAAGAAACAGAAAGAAAAAAACATTTCACAAAATTGCTTGATAAAGCTCAAAACAGTGAATGTAAAGATAATTAAAAACCTCGATTTATTGGTGTCATGCCGTTCAGGGGATCGCGCTTGTGACTTGTTGAATAGGGCACATGAGCAGTCCGGATTTGCGATGAAGGCGACGCAATTGGCCTATTTTGAGGAGATCACATCATGTAAAGCAAAATTGTATACCACGACAAACTTCCAATACAATCTTAAGCACAAATGTATGCAAATTGATCAATTTATGTTCTATTCATTTGCCTTTGTGGAGTAGCCTGTGGCGAAGCCTGCGGTAATTGGTGGCCAGGAATTGAGGTTGTAAGCAGTGGGTTACGCTGCAGACTAGGAGTGCTCTGCACGCTTCGCTGTGGTGTGGCAGCTAAGCTCAATGCTTTCTGCTGAGCAGCAGGACCGCCGCTGTTGCCGCGGTCCATCATGTCAAAGTACGAAGACACATCGCCACGGGCAGTTGGACTTTGAGGACTGACCATTTATGTGACCACAGCATTCGCCCGAAATAGAACACCCATCCAAACATATGTGCCGAGGGAGATATGAGAAGAAGAAGGACATTAATAATACAGATTATTAGACTGGTGGCCTAAAGGGTTATTCTTACATGATTTCACGAGAGGCCGTGCCCTTACTGCTATGCCGCGGGGTTAGCGACGGATGATTGCTAGGAGGTGGAGTCAATTCTGAGCGCACCATCGGAGTTCTTGGCATCTGCGAATGTGGCTGATTTAAGCGTGGTGATTGATTCGGCGTATTTGAAACCGGAAGGGCTGCGCTATTATAAATACCGCTGTGGTACCCCCCAACACCCCGTGGCGACGGCGTAGGGGATGGCCGAGCACCGTAGGGCATACGAGGCCGCTGCGAGGAGGAAGGCGTGCTACAACCACTTCCATCACTTGAAGATGGATTAATTGAAGTTTTGTCTCTTCGCTGCTGTGGGGTGGACTGACGGAACGGAAACGCACCTGCCGGAGACTGCTGCTGTTGCTGCTGCTGCTGCTGCTGCTGAAAGAACGAATTCGATGCCCCGCCTCGAATACTTGCAGGGCCAGCTCGTTTCATAGCCCCAGGAATGCCACCTTGTATCTGTCTGTTTGGAGTAGGTGGCTTGTCGCGGTTGTCCTGCAGACGCGCCAATGCTTTCTCTTGGGCCACTAACTGATTCTTGAGTCGCGCGCTGTCCGCGCGCTCTTCAGTCAAAACACGGGAATACTCGCCAACCTTCAGACAAGGATACAGAGTAATATTTCACTGGCAGGACTTTAAGTTGAAAATTCTGATGACAGTATATCTCTTACTTCACCTTGTTTTCTAGTCGAGCCTTTTCTTCTTCAAACCGCCTTCGAATTTCAGAGTGGTGGTCCTCTTGAAATTGAAGCACGGAGATGACTTGCTTCAGGGCCTGTTTATTTCTTTTCAGTACACAAAAGGCTATATTGATAATTGAATTTTCGATCGGTTCATTTTGAAGCATACCTCATTTGGAGGGATGAGAAATTCGACGACCTCGGGGCGAGGAGATAGAAGACCTTCTGCTTGGCAGTCGTCGCCGCACACGGGACACTGTTTTTGGATTTAAAAAAAAACTCAAATCGTTTGAGTTTATGCAGTCCCTTCAATCGCCAAGAATTAATGAATGAATCAAGTTGTAAAGTAGCTAAGCCATACCTTGGTTGGTTGATAGGCACAAGGGTCACAGACGAAATGGCTGCAGCTCAACACAGAACCCTGACCATCGCTGATCCGGCGCAGACACCGAGAGCAGCTAGGGACAAATTGCATTCAAATTTGGAGCTGCAGCCACCTTTATGAAGTTTTGGAGTCAGCAGGCAGGCGGGCTGAGAGTCTTTCGGAAGAAGAAGGAAGAAGGCTTCGTTCAAAAACAGAAGAAGAGAAAAACGAGAGGAAGCCGAGGACGACGAAGAGAAAGGAAGCTTCTTGAAATAATCCGGAATTCGAGAATAGACGGAAGTTCTCTTCGAACATCTTCCAGAGCTTCTGATTGGACAATTTGGAGTCAACATGCACCTGGAACGAAATAAGTAAGTTAGCTCGAACACCCCTACTTGTCTCTATAATAGCATTCGTAGAGCTCGATAATTGTATTAGCTCCAGACATAATCAGAAGGGGAGCTTCTTCTTTAGTAGAATACATAAGCACGCAATTATCTCGTAGAAAGAAATGGGTAATGTGGACAGCAACAGCAAACGCGGCGGGCTTGGTGACGGCGACGAAGAAGAATTCTCAGATGGGGAGGAGGATGACTTAGACTCCGAGCTGCAAACGACGTGGCAGCCTTCCAACTACGGCATGTCAGCTTCTGACCGGCGCGGTCTCACCAAGTTCTTTAAGGCGGCTGGCGGCGACAAATGGCGTGCGCGGTCGAATTGGCTCAAGCCCAGCCCTCTCGGCATGTGGCACGGCGTGGGGATAGGGTCACGGCACGGCCAGCGCATGGTGGTGGAGTTGAACTTGCACCACAACAAAATCCGAGGTAACTTTCAATAATTATTAGAGGTGCACTCCTTGATGTGTTGCATTTTCTGGCTAGCTCAGAAGGGGGAAGGGGAGGGGAGGCGTAGCGCTACGTGAATAAGTTTACTATGCCAACGTGAGGAGGAGCTCGAATACTTGTTGGCAAGAAAATGATGAGTGCAGCGCAATCAAACTTATTCCACTTCTTGTATACAGCAGCAAATCTAAGTTACCGTCGAACTGTGTCATCACTTCTCTCTTCAAGCCGCTTTTCTTCCTATTACCATTATTTTTGTTCCTATGCCTTTTTTTTCTCTCTCTGCCGTCGCATCTCATTAAGGCGACTTTCACAAGTCTGCCATTGAGTTCAGCAAGCTCGTGCATTTGGAAGTGCTCAACTTGGGCCACAACAAGCTGCGGGGGCACATACCGCCGGAGCTGTGCATGGTGGAACGGCTGAAGGAATTGTGCTTGAACGACAACTTCTTAACAGGGCCGGTTCCTGAATTCCTCTCCAAAATGCCGAGGTAACAAAAAACATCATTTGTCAGACGACAACCACCCTACTATTTTTCCTCCTCTATGTGAATTCGGAATGGGAATATCATTTCTATATTCTTTGATGAGAGTGTGCAGCGTGCATGTTTTTTTTTTCTTTTTTTGTGCTTGCTTTTTACATTTTTGAATTTCCTTCACCGCCTCATCCTTTTTTTTCTTCTTTCAGGTTGAAGAAAGTAACGCTGGCCTCCAACGAACTTTCGGGAAAACTTGCGCTTAGCTTACCCGTCTGTAAGACTGAAACCAAAACGAACGATGCACGCTTCTCTTTGCCCTGTCCACCTCGCAGTTTTGTTTCCCTTCGTGTTTGATGGAATTTTCGCATGCTCTCTCCCAGTGTTGTCTCTTTGTCTGTCTCCTTTACTCTCTCGCTATGCTGCTTTATTTCAGCCTACCCCTTTCTGAATCCTGCCAAGCGCATCGGGCAGTCGAATTACTGAATCGATTGATGCCTTAATGGATTTTTTATGTATCTGTTTATTTTGTTTTCTGAATACTGCTTCTTCTATCAGACTTTGCTCGGTCCAACGTGATTGAAGTCTTCGACGTGAACCACAACGAGTTGTCGGGCTACGTGAGCGAAGAGTGGGGGCGCATTTGGTCCCTGCGAGAACTCGGCTTGGGTGGCAACAAATTCACCGGCGTCATTCCTGAAGAGGTATCGAGACACGCAGCACCACCTTTTCGATATACAGGCCACTTTATTTCTGCTTATTACTCACGAGCGCCATCTATTTCACTCTATTTCTCTCTCTCCCTCTATTCTTTTTAGCTCTGCAATTTGGCGTCCCTTGAGCGCTTGGACCTCCACGAGAACCGCCTCTTCTCCGAAATCCCCACCAAAATGGGCCAATTAGGTGCCTTGAAACAATTGCGCTTGCACGGAAACACTCGCATCGAGGGGAGCTTACCGCTGGACCTTCTCGAAATCGGGCGCCTGGAAGTACTCAGCATGCACTTTGAGTCCGCTTCCGCGGCCCGTTTGGACGATGCTTGAGTAGGCTTTACAGCTTGTTACTGTACCTTCTTGGGTGCGGATGTATGTTCGCGTTTCAGGGGAAACTGGTGCTGGTGCTTTGCATGTGAAATTTATTTATGACTAGTTGCTAAGAACAACCCATCACCTCAAACAGCTCGGCATGTACACGCACAAGCACGCGGGAAGAAGGAGGCTTCTTCCGCTTTCCTCTTGAGAACACGAACATAAGGCAGTGCGTGGAATTAAACGTTTCCTCGGGTCTTTTATGTTTTAACTTACTTAACACATAGGCCCCGAAGTGCCGGAATTAGAAGAAAAACAGGCCGATATACAGAGACAGAACAAAGCAGCTAATAAAATGGGATTCGCCAATACTAAGACTAGAAGTGGGCGTAATCAGGCGCATAGGTCAGAGTGGCATTTGAAGTGGAGGTTGCGGGTTGCGGCCAAAAGGGGCACGCTCTTCCTTTCCGTGCTGCTGTAAGAGCACTGTTCTAGTCTGGTCTAGTCCAGTCTAGTCTAGTCTAGTCTAGTCTAGTCTAGTTAATACTCCCCAAATACAAAGAAACACCTCTGTGGCATATAGCAACAGAAAAATGTAACCCTCAGAACAAGTCTGACTGGGCTGAGTGTCCTTTTGCGTAATGCAGTTGTAATCATTTACTCTCGAGGTGCCCTTCAGCCATCAGGCATCAAGAGGTCTGGGAATGGAGTGAGTCAGCTGTCTCAACTTCGACCTGTCCTTGGCAATGGCGATCCACTCATCAAAATCCTTCGAAATGCCCTTACTTTTAAGCGCATTCTCCAACGCCCTGCCCCAAGTCATCTGTGGACAACCAATCGGTCGAGAATGAGATACCCAACCAGTCAGTAACTGCCGTGGCGCCCGGCTAATAGGCATACGTGCGACGTGGCCAGCCCAACGAAGAATCCGATTATGAAAGTAACTGTCGATGTCTAGAATGCCCAATCGACGGAAGAGATTCAAGAGAAGAGATCCCACCTGCAGAGTGCGGGGCTACAGCGAAGTCCCTTAGGCGATCCAGAAGAAGAGCCACCAACCCCTGAGCAATTTAGTGACCCTGTTTGCGAGCAAGCTTCAGTCCTCGAGTCCCTTTGGTCCTTTCAGACTTTCAGATCCAAATTGGTCGCAGTTTCATGAGGTTTTCGTGCCCTGATTTCAAAAGAATTTTTAAAGAGGAAGCCATAAGCCACAGCACATCCAAATTATGCTTTGGTGATGGGCCACATTCCCTGAAGGTGAGCCCTGTTCTTTTGAGCAGCACTTTCTGGCCATGGAAGATGGGGCGCCGCATTGGACCGCCGCCATTACTTCCATGGCTACGTGCCTGATTAGCTTTCATTCAGCCCTGTAGGACTTTTTCTGGAGGATACATCAAAACGCAGCGTTATGCTGTTTGTTGTTGTTTCTTTGCAATTGGGGAGTATAATCTAATCTTATCTTATCTGTTTTATAGGCATTGCTCTGTACTTCTGCCTATTAGCTCCCTGATTTCGGCCCTTCGAGGCCTGCGTCAAAATTTCCTTGTATTTCTGCTTGTTAGTTTAAGTTCGCCCCCTCGGGGCCTGAGGCCTGAGTCAAATTTACTTAGTTTATGAGCACAGTGCCGTTAAATTGTTGCCCTAAGAGCCCCCTTGGCAAATTTATGACGGCCCTGTCCGCCAACTTGACCTCTGAATAAAATTTACTCTCAAGGCGTAATTTCTGGGCCTTTTGACACAGGCTCCGAAGGGCCGGAATTCGAAGGCTAGCACAAAGAAATTCAACTAGTGCATGCCCTAAGCACCCCTAAGGAGAAAACTCCCACAGCGGCCTTGAGAGCCGCGAAGAGGGGGCGTAAGCCAATTGCCAATATTTGCCAGAGGCCAAATTACCACCGAACCTTTGGTCCGAATGAGAAGAGAAAGGCGAGATGCACTCCTTGACACTGTTGAGAGATTTTGTAATGGGTGTGTCATTCAATGCGCTCTCCTTCTCCTCATCGACCGGAGGGCCATGAGTCTTTTATACCTCACATACTCCTGGAGATGCGGTATACCGCGTCTCTTGGCCACCTACAGCAGCGGAGTGAGCTCACTGAATTCGCTCACTGACTGAGATAAAGATATGAAGTGGGGGACTTCGTAGGAGCTCTCCTCGCTGGTGGGCGCTCTTGCATCTGAATGGCCGAAAGAATTTCACCCAGCCAGAAAGCAGCTGCTGCGGCGCCCAAGGTACTAAAAATGCGGAAACTCTTCTTTTGAGCAGCACTCTCAGAGCACGGAGAAGCGTGCCATTTTGGACCGCTACCATCATATCACTTCCATGGCCACTCGGGCATGCGTGCCTGATTAGCTTTTTAGATTTAGTTTGCGCTGCTTTGCTTTCTATCTCTTCCTGTTAGCCTTCTAATTCCGGCCCGGGGCCTGTCTCAAAAATAACATTAACGCACTGGGCTCTAACGCTGCACCCTGGGATAAACCCTATTATTGTTTAGCGATGCGCTGAAATAGATATGCAATACGACCTCCGACGTAGGCCCCGATACGATTTTCCGTATTGGTTTTTGCTATCCCTGGCACTGCTTTTGGCGTGGTTTAATTGGCACAGGCCCTGAGGCGGCCGAATAGATATAGTTGTGGAGAGGGAATGGAGAGCCGCCTTTCCTGAATCCTTGATCTTAGGCATAAACCCCATGCCCACTTCACTATTTTTAGGCCTGGGTTCGCAGTTCGCAGCCGCTACCTCAGAGGAGCCAAATCCTGCCTGTTCTCCGATGTAACCTACAGAACTCGAACTCGAACTAATACAAAAAAATACTCGGAAAATTTGCAAAAAGCGAGGTATTTGTGGGTGTTGCGCACTTCGCAGAACAATCAAGAGGAAGGCGTGCGAGCTAAGGAGCTCGTGAGATGCGGAACACGAGGTCCACTCGGCAGATGTCAAGGTTTGTCTTTCAGCGCGCAAGGCGCCTATTGTTCTGCCCCTGAGCCATAAGAGGCTTTGACGGGGCAGGAACTCCTTCCTCGTCCGCGGAGTGGCAGTGAATAGAAAAGCCCCCCCTAAAAATACAAACAGCAAAATTCAAGCGGGCCGCTTGTTGCCTAGCGGCCCCTCCCTATCATAGAGCTAAACCTATGTATCTCCCTTCAAACACCACGGACGCTAGTCGTGGTCGTCCTCCAGCGTTTTTCGAAACCCTAGTAAGGCCCTCCACCTTGAGTGCAAGTCGACTGCGTATACCCCGAAGAGTGCAGGTTCCGCGCTAGTGATCGGAAAGATAGGGCTGAAAATGCTTGTAGCTGCCGCCAAATAAATCAATCCTCCATTGTGCCTGCCTTTGATCAAACGAGAGTCCAACGGCTAATTCAAGGACCAAGCGGTGCTGCAAATTCATAACGGAAGGGTTCATCATCTGTCGGTGGCCCGAAGTTCCTAGGAATCCGTTCCCTCCCCTGATGCCAACCGAGCATGACTGTGTCTCACAGACGGACCGTGGAATATTGACGCCACTTTTGAAGTCCTACAATGCGATTCTGGATTAACAGCCATGAGCTCAGGTGTCAGAGTTCCGTCGGAGTTTGCAGTCCATACTGTCCTCGAAATCATCCTGGACAACCACTCACAGACAAAGACTCATGTACAGAGTTAATTCAAACGTGTTAGCGGAAAGGCATGCCGCGTTACACTTCAAGGTGACGCAACTACAAGCCCGTGCGGTGGATGCTGCGCCAAGAATTGGCGCCTCGAACGTGATGAAAAGGTGAAAATTGCTCGACGGGTCGTAAACGACCGGCGATACTCTAAATACCTTACCTCACTAAGTTTGAGATCCCGGTTGCACTCGAAGCATTTATAGCTTCGAAGGAGGTGCTGGTCCGCTGCCCAGCACCTCCCGGCATTCGCCAATTTCTGGAAATTAACGGTCAGTACAGGGTGTGATCGGCAAGATAGTACTGACAATGCTTGCTGCTGCCGCCAAAATAAACCACTCCACCGTTGTGCCTGCCTTTGATCAAACGGGAGAGTCCCACGGATAGTTCAAGTACCGAGCGGTGCTGTAAATTCATAACGGAAGGGTTCATCACCTGTCGGCGGCCCGGAGTTCCTAGGAATCCGTTCCCTCCTGAGTCGAGAGTCGAGGGCCATGCTGCCATGCTTTGCTTTACTGCACAGAAAAATATTGTATCGTAAATTTGCCGTAAATACGTAAAACCCCAACCACCCCCAGAGGGTGCGTATGTATGAACGGATTTTCGTACAAATCCGACGTGGAATCCATCAACCAAGATTGTGAGATATTTTACCATGGCTCCCAAGAAGACCACCAAAACCGCTGCCGCGCCTGCCAAGGCAGCTCCTAAAGTAGCCAACCCGCTCTTCCCATCGCGCAAGAAGAACTTCCGCATTGGCGGCGATGTTCGGGTTCGTAGCTTGTAGGCATTTAAGCGTTCTCCTCTCTGAAACAACCACCGTATGTGTCATCGCTGATGATGATACAGACAGCGCGCTATCTATTAGCCGCTTTCTGGCAGCCTTTGAGCTGAAAAGAGGACGTGTAGAGTAATATGCGATTGCCCTTGTGGGCTCGCGCATTGTCAGCTCGCATGACTGGTTTGCCTTGAAATCAAGCATTCCAATGAACCTCTCCGCCGGGAGCTGTGCCGGGGACCATCTTGTGGCCCCGTGCCGGCGCCCGCAGCGTGTAGCGGTTTTATCCCAACCGCAATGACACAAATACTATGGGAGCACTAGCGAGTACCCCTCGCGATGACTAAAAAAGGGTCTCCCCTCGCGGGGATGTTAACAGACTACTCTATCGTCGTAGCTTACGCCACCTCCATGCTGTGGGTCTTCTTCTTTGCTTTAACAGAACATCAAGGAGGACCTTTCCCGCTTCGTGAAGTGGCCAAAGAACGTACGCCTGCAGCGCCAAAAGAAGATTTTGTATGACCGCTTGATGGTGCCACCTGCGGTGCAGCAGTTCAAGAACACGGTAGACAAGAACCAGGCCGTCGAGTTGTTCAAGCTGCTGACCAAGTACAAGCCTGAGTCTGACGAGGCCAAGAAGGCTCGCCTCGCCGCTGCGGCTGAGAAGGGTGGCGAGACCGGTGCCCCTCCTAACGTGCTGAAGTTTGGCCTGAAGCATGTGACGGCGCTCATCGAAGAGAAGAAGGCGAAGCTGGTAGTGATTGCGTCCGACGTAGATCCGCTTGAACTCGTCCTCTGGATGCCTGCCCTCTGCCGCAAAATGGACATCCCTTACTGCATCGTGAAGTCCTGCGCCCGAGTGGGCGCGCTCGTAGGCATGAAGACCGCCACCTGCGTAGCGCTCACCAAAGTGGACAAGGAAGACGAGAACACTCTGCGCACTTTGTCCGACGCCTTCACCGAAAAGTTCACCATGAACAAATTGTCGTGGTCCAAGTTCGGCAAGCCAGTGATGGGCTTGAAGACTCAAATGCGGTTGAAGAAGCGCTCCGAGGCCATCGAGGCCGAGCTGGCGAAGCGCCAGGCTTCAGGAATGCGCTAGGTGTTGTAAAACTGGGGGGTGCGCTTTTTCGCTATGTCCTTCGGTTTACCCAGTTGCCTTTCTATTTTTCGACTAGTTCGTTCATTTGAACTGCCTTGCTGCTTGCGGAGGCGTTGTCTCGTGACCTCGTTGCGTTGCGTTTGGCGCGTAAATTTCTCTTAATAAGCAATATAAGACCTCCATACAGCAGGGCGACTATGTTCATTTGAGATTTGAGGACAGAATAGGGTTTGCAGTTAGGGTTGAGATTGAGATCCCCGTTTCCGCGGAATTCCCGCGCGGTGGCTAAAAATTTCACCTCACGTGGTATTTTCGCGGGGATTCCGCAGGATTCCGCGGGATTTCCGTGCCGTGGTCATAAAGGAACTGCTAATTCCCCGTCGCGGAAATCACGTCTAATTTGTAAAAATTTCCCTTTCCGCGGGAATTCCGCGGAATTTCCCGCGGGAAACCGGACCTAGATTGCAGTCACCTTTACCTTTAGTATATAGTAGGAGCTGCATAGCTATACAGGGAGGGTTCTTGATGTTGGCGATGCGTTGCTCTTACTGTTGATCTGGAGAGACTGGGAAGTGACCAAGTATCGTTAACGAGGTAAGAGCAAAGCATCGCCAACAACAGGAACCCTCCCTGTATAGCTCTGCAGCTCCTAAAGCCCTTCT
>Ga0307982_1004793_pt1 | contig 10639 bp, 10 predicted proteins | sample OrgLakmetagen989_FD_201847 | JGI IMG/M metagenome (GOLD analysis project Ga0307982, IMG submission 201847) | Saline water microbial communities from Organic Lake, Antarctica - #989 | ecosystem: Environmental > Aquatic > Non-marine Saline and Alkaline > Saline | place: Antarctica: Organic Lake... | reverse complement strand
AATGAATTGGGTCGAACTCGGCTAAGGAATAATACAATTAGGGATATTTAAAACAAAAAATTCCTCTTACTTTCCTATATAGCAATCCCGCGTAATAATGCTTGCTCGGAGGTCTCTGGGTAGCCTCCAATGCCCCTCCTGGGGGAGCCTTATCTCGAGCTCCTGCGACGAACGTGGATTCCCAAAACCGCCGGGAATTCCCGGGATTCCATGGGAATTCCCAAGAATCTGGGGAATTCCCGAGGCCACTTCTTAGAATTGGGAATTCCCCCCCACTAGTCGTGCGACCTCGACTGCTGGCTGCAACTTACAGGGAGGAAGAGTTTTAATCTCCCATCGAGCAAGGTCGTTCACTTTTTATAATAATTTCGACACAGGCCCCGAGGGGCCGGAATTAGAAGGCTAGCAGTTTTTTAATTTCAGTACCTACAGGTACTTAGTACATTGGACTGTAGGCTTTGTGCTTTAGTCGTATAGTTGCAACTCGAGCGAACGAGGCATAAGGAAATAGAAACCTAGCCAAGCATCTCCAAGACAAGTTTTTCGGCTTCAGGCCGGATTATTGGGGTCCTATGTAGGCAAGTCACAGCCAAAGGCGGCTTTCTGTTCTGTTCTGTTCTGTTGTTTTGTTCAATTCTTTCTTCAACCCCTACTTTCGAAGCTTATAGACGTATTTGTTGTTGTTGCATACAATTCAATTCCAGAGTCACTTTATCGAAAATTTGAAACGGCAGGTTCTACAAAAATTGGAGGCCATCTACTTACTTGGCGACATGGCATTTTCCTCCACTTACCTGGAGACTAGAGTCTAGAGTAAAAATTGGTGTTCTTCGTGGGTTATGGGCTATAGTCCAATCATTCTCTTGCGTCCGAATGTCTCGTCTTTCACATATCTTCATCAACCCATGCCCTTTATGAGGCGCGTCTCGCATTTGCAAACCCGTAAATATGACATGCGATAAGTCACCTGAAAAATACTAGAGTTTCGAAGGCATCATCGATGATGTTGGTGGGTGTGGCGCGATAAAGCTCAATGAGGTGCCAGTAGCCACTGGTTCAAGCCCCTTCTCTTTTTGCCACGCGGAGTTGAACGTGGTGTTTTTGTACCGCTCGCCGCTGTCGCACAAGATGGTCACCACGGTGTGGTCGGGCGTGAGTTTCAGCTTTCGGGCGAGGTGCACCGCGCCGCACACGTTCAGCGCCGCGCTGGGCCCCACCCACAGGCCTTCGTTGCGGAGCAAGTAGTACGCCATTTCGATGGCCTCGCGGTCGGTGCTGCGGAACGCGCCGTCGAGGTGCGGCCGCGCAATGGCGAAGTTGGCCGTTTCCCGGGTGATGCCAATCCCGTCGATGAAGCACGAGCCAGCGCCCTCGAAGAGCCCCACTTCTACAGCGCATTTCAACCCCGACCCTGGTGGGTCTACAATGTGGCAACTCACGCGGCCTTGCGAGACGCCTTTCAAATAAGACGACATCCCAGCGATGGTACCGCCAGTGCCAGCAGCACACACGAACGCATCCACTTTGCCACCAGCCTGCGCCCAAATTTCTGGCCCCGTGGTCTCAAAGTGCGCCTGCTGGTTCGCAGTGTGTTCAAATTGGTCAGGCAGAGCCACTGAGGTTACACCCTTTTGTCGCCCTTCGTCATAGAGCCGCTGTGCTGTGTTCACGTAGTGGCGTGGGTCGGTAATCGGTACGCACGGACAGATGGTCACCGTAGCTCCTAGCAGCTGCATTAGTTCAATTTTGTCCGGTGAAATGTTCATCGGAATAGTCACGTGGCAGTGGTAGCCCTTGGCTTTGCAAATCATGGCCAGGGAAATGCCCGTATTGCCTCCTGTTGGCATGAAGACTGTGCCTCCTGGCTTCAGCTCGCCTGATTTTTCTGCTGCTGCCAAAAGATACGTAGCAGCCCGCTCTTTGACTGACCCCGTTGGGTGCAAATGCTCGCACTTGACCAGCACGCGGCACCCAAGAGCTTTGGATAGAGTTGGCAGCTCTACGAGAGGTGTCGGCCGAAGCCCGCCAAACGTTGGATTTACATTGACTTTCACGTCATTTGCCTCGCAGCTTGAAGATTTCTTCATGGCAATGGCTGCAGTGACACTAACGGATACAGGAGCAAGCAAACGAGAAAAACCTCGAAGCATGGAGAGGACCAAGGGGAGATGATTATATTATGTTACACCTAGCTCCTGGTCAGAGAACTGCTATGTGTTGGAAGGTTTTGCGATGCAGCAAATCCTTTTCCTACCTCTAGCTAGAAGTAATAAGTACTACTGTCGTCTGCACCGCACAACTGCAGAGTCTCAAATGTGTAGCTACAGGGGGATATCACCTGATGAGCACTCCTCTGCTTACTATGCTCCTCTGCTCCTCTGAGCTTTCCTCAGTATCAGTCTCAGCTCTGAGATCCAGGCTTCAGGCTTGAAGGTTAAGGGCTTGGACTTCTAGGCTTGGGTGTGCAATTGCAGTGCATTTGGGTTACACAGGGCTCGGCCACCTCTGTAAGTTGATTTCGCGGATGGGTGGCTTGTAGATGCATGTCGTTCGTGTGTCGTATGGACGTCACCACAAGCGAGGCACAAACACAAAGACGCGAGAAGATCCCAGTGAGTTCCCCCATACGTAGACGCCGTGCTACCGAAACAGCAGTACTCCACATGTTTCTATGTCGGATTTTAGAAGCACCATCTTCCACTTGCTGTCCCTGTGCCCTGTGCCCTGGGCGCTGTGCGAACTGCGAATGAAGAAAAAGAAAACTAGAGTAGTTATGCTGGCCTCGTTTGTAAGTATAGAATGCAACGAACAAATAAGAGATTTCCCAGTTACACTAAAGTTATTGGAGAAATTCAAAGCGAAGTATTGGTCTAGGCTCCTCAAGCGCGGCGCAAAATGTGATTCATGTCGAGTTAAGTCTACTTGTTAACTTTTCGACGTCGTGGCTGAATCGAAAACCCCAAGGAAATAATATGCATGCAGTTCTCTTGAGAATCGCTAGCACTCCTATGGCGTCTTATCTTTGCTGGCTGGAAACCAAGGCAGAATGCACGAGGTGTTGTCCATGTAAGCACGGTAGGCTGGGTCTTTGCCCCACTTGGACTCGCCTGCTGCTTCCACCATCGGTACGCCGCTGATCTGTAATGATAAAAGTTTAAAATGCACACGAAATGCTCTTATACGTAGGTGGAATCAAGGTGATTCTCCAAAAATAAAAAGTTGTCGGAAAGTTTGACTACATTGTTATCCTTCATTATTCGCATCACCTTGAGCAGCAACAGCGCCGTAAAAGCAGGGGAAGCAAACGCCCACGCAGCAGTGCCGCCCACCGACGAGAAGCCAGCAGCAGTGGCAGCAAGCGCCATCGCAAACCACATGGTAATTTCACCTAAGACATGGGGTACCCGTTGGAGCAAGTTACGAGATTAGGGTGCCAAGTACGATAGAAAAAGCTTGAGTGACTATGAAAGAGATATCTGAATCAGATGCGGCATGGCATCGAGTCAGCAAGCACCTAGCTGGCAGCTTACCAAAGTAGTTTGGGTGCCGGCAATAGCGCCACACTCCTTCCGTGATGAATTTCCCTTTGTTTTCTGGCTTGCCACGAAAGGTGAACTTCTCCAAATCGGCAGAGCACTCAAACGCGAACCCGAGGCACCACAGTCCCAGAGCAACACCATCCACCACCGATAGCGGTGCTGTGCCGTAGGCTTTCGTGTTCACAAGCAGCACAGGCAGCTGCGTCAAGACGCACCACGCTGCTTGCAGGTTCCATGCGCCCAGAAAACTCAGCCAATTGGGCTTGATCGCGTCGAAGCGGCCGTCTTTCCCGTCGCGTGCAATGCGGGTGAACAGAAAGGTCCCAAGCCGAGTGAGCCACACCACTGATAGCAGAGCCATCGCGAGCTGCCGAGGCGAGCGCGGATCGCCCAGAGACGCTTCTCGCAACAAGCACGCTGCCACAAGCGCGAAATGCGTCAGACTACCACTCAAATCGTAGAACTTTTCGCTGCGGCAAGGCAGACCGTGAAATGCGAACACGGCAACTGGCACACATCGAGGCAAGAATTGCGGGTACAACATTCGCAGGCATGTGTGACGTGATAAATCAAAGTGAACTAAATTAGATGGCCATCATATCACAGAATTCATGCTTGCACTGAGCACGCTACGCATTTGTGATATCGTAGACGAGATCTTTCACGTGCGTACATTGAATTGAGGCTGAGACCATGACGTAGAACCCGAGGTCCAGCTTGGAAACACCCCAAAGGATAGCGGCACCGAGGCCGTTCGAAATTAAACCACGCATGTAGAGCTTAGCCGACATGGAGGATTTGGTTGGTGGCTTCTCTGAGGGTTGTTCCTGGTTGTGGTTATTCTTCGTGGGATCAGCTTGTCTCGGTCTTAGCCTAGGGGAGCGTCCAGCAGGCAAGGCTGAATGTAGCCAGACTTTACTAGAACTTAACGCCCACTGTGGCTGCGCTCCTACAAAAGAAGTGCCAAGCGGCAAGGTGCACACGACGAGGGCGCAGGCCTTCCACGCGCTGTAAGGTGTTTTGTACTTCCTCGTAGTCATTCCGTGATACGATACGCACTCTGTCGTGTCAGAAGGTCAGAACGTTCGCAATTCGCAATCGACAGCTACAGGGGGGATGATCGAGAAATCGAAAAATCAACCCGCTGGATGCGCTGGATCCCACCTTGTTGCCTTGCCTTCAGAGCACTAACCGGTCACGGTGCCCGCCATCTCCAGGAATGATGGACAGCATGCAGATGTACCTGGCGGGTACATGCGCTGGGTTTGTTCTATCCTTTACCTTTGCCCTGGTTGGGAGGTGAGCTGGAGTGATTTGCTGTCGTCTTGACATGCCCAAGAGATGCTTCCGTACTCGATTTATCTACTAGTTGTGATGTGCATGCACGAATACGGTTGTGACTTCAATTAGAGAACAAATGACCTACTTTTCATTTTCGAGTTCTTGAAGTGAATAACTTCGTGTTCTTTTTTCCCTGCTTCGCAGCCAACTGGTCGCAGACACGGCATGGTTTGGAGGAGACCAGACCGGGCCAGAAGGCTCGAGGATCGACTGGCGGTGCATGTGGGGCTTACTGCTCGAAGCTTTCCTGCTGCCAACTACGTTTTGCTTCGGCGGCGCCTTCGCGCTCGCTGTCTTTAAGTACCCCACCGTGTCAAGCAAGGTGATTGGAGAATAATAATGAATCTTTCAAGAGTGGAGTTGGTGCAAGGAAAAGTGGGGCCAGTTTACTATGCGGACGTTCTTCAGGCGCAGAGGCATACGCTTCATGCACTTTCGTTACCAACACTTCGTTCATTCGTGAGCGCTGATGTGCTAGCGGCCTTAGACGTACTCACGCACCCCTTCTATTTGTGTTTACAGGTGGCGAAAGTGCTTGTGTTGACGGGCATGGAAGCGTGCTTCGTGTTTCTCGTCTCTGCCGCGTGGGACAGCGACCTGGGCCTCGCCAAAGACGTGCTCGAATGTGGTATTTTCGGGTGCTACGCGGGTGCCACCAACGACGCCACCAAGTCGGCCAACTTCAAGTACAACTACCGGGTCGGGGTGGGGGTGTGCCTCTTCGCCCCAGCGCTGGCCATGTGCGTCTACATTTTCCTCCTCGTGCTGCGCGTGGGCGCCGATGTCAACGTGGCCGACGCTGTGGCAGGCCTCGGTGTGTGTCCAAAGTCCTTCTATTTCACGGCCGCTGATGAAACTTGCATTCTGCTATGCTAACTCAATGACCAGCACTATTACTCCCCTGTCAGGGGTACGTGAAGTGGGCTCCCTCTATTATTGCTTTCTTTTCTGACACATTCAACTTTTTCCCATCTTTGCTCTTCTTCCTACGGCTTGCTATCCCAGGCGAGCGCCGCAGTTTAGCAGGAGGAGGCGGTGGAGGTCACAAGGCATCGGGTCTGCGGCCTTCTGCGTCTGCCGACAAGAACCTGGCCTCCAACGAGATCGGGCTTGGCATGATGCACGAAGCTTTGCTGGCGGGCGACTCCCCCGTGCCCGGGAGCTACACCGACGGCGGTGGCGGCCTCGGCAGTGGCCTCGGCAGCGGCGGTGGCAGCAGCAGTGGGAGTGGCAGTTCGAGCGCGGACGAGCGTCGAGGCCCGCTGCGGCCCCGCGAAGGGCGGGTGACCACGACCCGCTTGCTGGGCAACGGAGGCATTGCGCTGCGGGGGGCGGCTCTGTTGGGCGGCCTGGTGGCGCTGCTAGTCGCCACCGCATGGGTCCCGCAAAACTGGGAATCGCTCACCCGCAATTCGGTGAGAGCAAGAAGGGCACTTTCATGCATGCATATAGCAATAGATTGAACAAAGATGGATTTAAGGAGTTTAAATTAGGATTTGCTACAATATCATACGATGCCTACTATTACAATATTTTCTTCGCGCTTCAATTCAAAATGAATTCATTCAATCTCGTCCTTTCTTTTTCATGCAGCTAATTGCATACAACTCCGCCAGCCTCAACGGAGCTCCTGAACTCGAGGGCGCTGTGCTGACCACGCAAGAATGGACGGTCAGCGCCCACAAGCTCGTGCTGCACTTCTTCCCCGACTGCCTGGTGTTCTACGGCTTCTTGGCGTTCTTAGCAAGTGTGGGCACGGCCTCGCACCTCTTTCCCCGAAAGGTGCACTTCATTATTCTAAGTCTCAGTAGATCTGCGAGCTTCTCAATAAGCATCATTACCTCTCTTCGTACACACCCCAACCCTCACCCTCACCCACGTCTTTCCCACGTTTCTCCTGACCTTACCCTGGCGCTACAACCATTCTTCACTCTCAGGTGGGCGCTTGGCTCCAGCGCCGCGTGCTCCTGGTTCGCGCGGACCCGAGCCCCCGGAAGTGGTGGTGGGATTGGGTGGCCCCGCCGCCTTTGGCCACCACCCGCGGCGGCCTCGTAGCCCTGGGCGCCCTCATCGTGGCATTGGCGCTTCACTTCCAGTACTGGTGCGTGTAGCCTCTCTACTTGGAGTGTTTTGTTACGAAGAAGCCCCTTCACCTGTTGAAGGCGCAATGCATTTCATTTTTCAGCGCTCGTAATTTTCCGGTACAGCAGAATCCCACACTCTTTTTGTTTGCTTTCCTCGTTATGACTATACCTTATTGCTTCATGTTAGGATCAACGACCATGCCTACCACGGCGGTAGAGTGGTTCTAAGCAACGCTCAAGTGGCTGCTCGCGTGCTTGGGCAAACCGCCAACTTTGTGATGGGCCTCATGCTGCTGCCAGTCGCCAAAAATAGTGTTTTGACGGCGTGTTTTGGGATTGCCTGGGAGCAAGTGATCTTCGTACACGTGTTTTTGGGGCAGGTGAGGACCAGGCGGAGAAGACAATCCTCCTTTACGACAATTTTAGGGCATTTACATATTTCTATTTTACAACGTTCGCGTTTCTTTTCTCCTTCTTGATCTATTTCCTTTCACTTTTCGATAATTATTTTTTTCAGGTGGTGCTCATGCTCATTGCTGCTCACGCTCTGTGCTGGTGGAAAGTCTACTACGAACAATCCGTCTTTCCTCAAGATGTGCTTCAAGTGAGTAAAAATATATTGCGTCAGCTTCTCCGCTCTTCTTCGCATGAATTGAGCCTCAAGACAAGCAGTGAGTAGGCCAAAACCAAAATAATAAATTTCCACCTTTCATATCGGCTCTTTCTGGTATATTACTTTCTGTGCTCTTTTTCTTTTTTTCTTTTGTATCAACAGGTGCCTATGTACTTCCCTTTGAATTCGCCGTGCGACAAACTCACGGACTCTGACCCAGCCGCTGCCAAAGATTGCTTCACGGAATATGTTGCGGCCAACCCACCAGATTCCGACAACTTTACTATTCAAATGGCCACGGTAATGAACGGGACCAGCTTACATTTTTTCTTCGTGTCCTCGTGTCGATCTTCCCTCCATAGCATCCTTGATGCTGTACTTTTCTTCAACCCATATATGTCGGTGTGTGTTTTATCGTGCATTTTGTATTGCCTCCTGTCCGCGAACTCTTCATGCGATAGATCGTCGCCGTGCTGTTGATGGTGTGCATGGGCCGCTTCGCGCGCTACTCGACGCGCCGGGCCAACTACGAGTTGTTCTACTACTTGCACCACGCTTTTCTGGCAGCGTTTAGCGTGGCCCTCCTACACGCCGCGTCGTCGTGGTATTACCTGGTGGGGGGTTTAGTCTTGTGGTTCGTCGACCGGTGCTTGCGCGCGCTGAACCGAGCGCGCCGCTGGTGCGTGCTCGACGTGTCGCCGTGGCCCGACGGCGTGACCCGCTTAGAGATTGCCCCCCTGGACGACTTTTGTGGGCGGAGCTCGTCTTTCGCCTTCGCGCCGGGCCAGTACTTGTACCTCAATTTGCCGTGCCTGGGCCCCCACGAGTGGCACCCGTTCACCATCTCGTCGGCCCCCTCAGATGGGGTGGTCACTTGCCACATCAAAGCAGCCCCCACGCCACCGGGCCAAAGGAAGAACAGCACCTGGACCGGCAGGCTCCACGATTTGGCGGTGGCCACGGCGGCCAAACGCAGCAGCGGCGTGGTGTCGTTACAGGTGTGGGCATAAGTAGTGTGCGCACATGTGTGACTGTATGTTTTCACGCGTTTGGATGGTTTAGCGCTGCATGTTGTCACATCACAAGCTCCTCTTGCGCATCTCTAATAAATGCGTACCGCAAGTCATTTTGCCAATCGTGCTTCAATCAAACGAGCAAACCAACTCTACCTGAACCGCACTAAACCGCCAACCACATTTACAGGCGGACGGCGCCGTCGATCAGCTCCTCCGAGGGCCAGCCGGCAACAACAGCGGCAGCGGAGGTCGAGGCTTCGGGGGGGCTCCGCTCCTGGTGTCCGTCGATGGGCCCTTTGGAGCGTGCGTGGACGTGGACTACCACGACGATTTGCTGCTGCTTGGCGGGGGCATTGGCTTCACCCCCATTCATAGCATCGTGCGGCAGGTGAACAAAAGAGGCACAAAATAGCCATAAGTAGTCTGTTGGCTGGCTGTTTGGAGTATATTTTTATAGCTGTCTTTTTCAATCGCAACGAAATCATAAACGGCCCTGTGTATTCGTAAATGTGTACTCAGTACCACATAAAGTACATTCGTATAATTTTGTGGATTCAATTTTCTTTCGTTGTCTTTTCGTTCTTTCACCCCTTTGTGCTCCTTCTCAGGTGCGGTCTCGGATGTTGGTGGGGGGCTGCGGTTGTCGTCGGGTGCACGTGATGCTCGCCGTGCAGCGCCGCAGCAACCTCGACCCGTTCCTCGACACCTTGCAGGCCATGGTAAGGGGGGGCAATGAGAGTGCCAAGACAAGAGTTTTTATGAGGATGCGTGTATGCAATAGAGCAGATTGCGTAGACGAAGACCGAGTACAAGAACGAAAAAATGCGAGGTAGCAATGCCCCGCAGTTCGGGACATCGCCTTTATGATCTTTGGTTGTCGCTTGAGGTTCCATAGTGTGCCTACCTAGTCTTCGGCGCCTCTTCTTTACCCTCTTGCTTCCTACCTCACGGGCTATTCCTCGACGCACAGGTGGCCCATGACTTGGACGGCCGCTGCGTGCTCTCGGTTTACGTCGACAATGAGCCCGGGGTGCCGACCTTGGAGCCAGAAGGCGGCCACATGTACATGGGCGTTCCCTTCAAGGTGCGAAAGCTCGTCCTGTTCTAGAATGCGCTGTTGCTACGCTCCCAACGTCCCCATGATTTATTCCTTGCATTCTTGTCTTCAGCTACTGAATTCCTTCGCTCCTGGTGCAAAGCCCTGCTTGAACAGTTGCGTCCTTAAGTAAAAATCTTTCGCTCTGTGTCGTCCGCTTGGTCTATGCCCCTCCTTTTTTTCGCCCCCCCCTCAGGTGGGAAAACTGAACCCTGTACCGGAAATTCGCACCCTCGGCAAGCACAAGGACGTGTACTCGGCGCAGGTGTTTGTGTGCGGCCCACCAGGTCTTGCGGCCACCGCAGACGCCGCCTGCCTGGAGCACGGTGTCTCTTTCCACAAGGAAGTCTTTGCTTTTTAAGTAGAGCAAAGGACCGGCAGCAGTCTTTTGCCGTTTTGGAGTATTTGTAATGTTAGATGCGAATGATTTGTTTAAATTTATTTGTTTTCCTCAATGAGGCAGTGGCCCTTGCTTCCTTAGAATTAGAAAGGACGTTGATTCCAATATCCTAATTGCAGTGTCTCGTTACTCGTTAGATAACTAGATGTGCGTCGAGTGAAGTGGAATTGGACATTTCACTTGAAGCCCCCTCCTGTGCATAGTGAATAGTCCTAAGAGCCGTTTGCCCTTTGGCATTGGGCATTGGGCTGTTTGGAGTTTAGTACCACGGCCACGAGATTTAGCACGGCCACGAGATTAAGTTCGGAATACGGAACAGGAACAGGAACAGGAACAGGAACTAAAACAGCGGCAAACGCAGAACCGAAAACTGCAGAGGAGTATACACGTCAAAGGTTAAAATGTCAAAAGGAAAAAGGCCGCGGTATTGACCGTTTATTTTCTAAAAATGGGCGAATGCCGGGAGGTGCTGGGCGGCGGACCAGCACCTCCTTCGAAGCTATAAACGCTTCGAGTGCAACCGGGATCCCAAACTTAGTGAGGTAAAGTG
>Ga0307982_1004791_pt1 | contig 10642 bp, 10 predicted proteins | sample OrgLakmetagen989_FD_201847 | JGI IMG/M metagenome (GOLD analysis project Ga0307982, IMG submission 201847) | Saline water microbial communities from Organic Lake, Antarctica - #989 | ecosystem: Environmental > Aquatic > Non-marine Saline and Alkaline > Saline | place: Antarctica: Organic Lake... | reverse complement strand
AAGCCTGGCTCGGGGTTCATATAACTTTCGTAAGCGGTCTCTTCGTCGTAGTCGTTGCGAGCACGGGGGTGTTGGCTTTGGTCCCGTGGGGCGCCCGGGGCTTGTCTCGCTTTTTGCAATTTTTGCGAGAATTTTGGCCAATGCCCCTCCCCCTCATGAATCACTCCGCACTTGCTTTGTTTGCGCAACGCACGCGCATTCCCACATCTGCCCGCAGCATTGGCTTCTGTGTCATTTGGGTTTGTATTAGTTCGAGTTCGAGTTCGAGCCCGGCTTCCGCGCCGGGCCCGGCGACTCATATGATGCCGCCTAAGTGGCACCCTTCCCTGTATAGTCACTAATACCAGTCCTCCCCGGGGGAGGTGCAAAAAATGAAGCTTTCGACCTTTCGAGCTGGGCCTGGGGACTCGTGTGTCGCCGCCTAAGCTGCCTTGAACAGTAACCAGTCGTGCCCTCGGAGGAGGCACAAAATGAAGCCTTAGTGCCTTAGGACGGACCAACGGAGCCACAGATCTGTATAATTGATTATTATTAGCTCCATGCTGGCTAGTAGTATTTAAACGAAGACCTAGAGAGTGTAGCGCTGAGAATTTCCAATTGAAATATACCTAGGCATATGGCAGATTGAGGGCGTTGCCACATCTATTTTTTAATGGCCACTGCACTAGGCGTCGGCGAGACTGCATCGAATAGAGAACGGATCCTTGTTGCCCACCGTGATGGAGGTGTGTGCCCACTGTGTCCTGTCACTCTAGTGGCGGGCGATGCTCTTTGGCCATTGACATGTATCCCGCGCCAGCGATTTGCTCATCGAGCATGTGCAGCACAGCAAGCGGGCTGCGCCCCTGCAGATCTGGTGCCGCCTCCCTGCAAGCACTGGCAAAAACGAGGCTCGTGCCAGTTCGGGGCGGACTGTTTCTTTACTCATTCTACTCGGAGTGAGGTTACAGGCGAGGCTGCTAACGATAGCATTAGTGACAAAAGTGCTGGGTCAGATGCAGCGGCTGCGCCCAATGTAGCTCAAGGCAAGGCAGGAATGGGCAAAGAGGGGCGTTACGCTCAACGCAAGCGCAAGCCTGTCGCCAATGACTCGAGGGCGTTTGCTTTCAGAGCGTTTCTCATTGACACCTTCGGGCTTGAATTATTGGCGAGCGGCAGGTGTAAAATTTAACATTCTTTTTCTCGCGTAGTTTTGACGCAATTTTTGAATGTATTTTAGCAGCTTTGGGTGCTTACATGTCAAAGCGTGCGTTTGTTTTTTGCTCGCACGTGTTGCAGCGGCGTCTTAGATGTAGGGGGGGGGCACGGCGAGGTAGCTTTTCAGCTGGTAAACCTCAATCGTGTGCCTGCCACGGTCGTAGACCCACGCCCACTTCGGCTGCGGCGATTTGCTCGTAAAGCCGGTGAGCTTTTGCGTTTCGGAATTGCGTGCTGGAGCAATGAATAGTATAGATACAGTAATGATTATCTTGTGTATAATTCAGAGTGAATTTTCACACCTTTCGCGCTACGTTTTTTTAATCGCAAGCAGCGCATAGTTCGTTGTAAGTGCGCTGCTTTCCTGTTTCTGTGTATTTGTTCGCGTCTCTCACTTCTTTTCTCTAAACTCTTTCTTGCATTTTGCGCAGCCTTTGGCATGTACACGCGAAACTTTGCGCTCTCTCGCTACAACCACCCGTCACTGCCTGCTGGTTGTGAGCTTGACCCAGAAGCTTTGAGAGCGCCAGCTCACATGCGAGTACTCTTTCAAGCCTTAGGCAGTGTGTCAGGCCGTGCTCGTGCTGTTGCCTCTGCGGACGATGAATTTCAACTTCCTAATGGTGGCGCTGGCGATGCCCCAAGTTGCCGCTTCGTAGCCGCTCTGTCTAGCGAGTCCACCTACGCAGAAGCAGTGGCACACGCCAAAGGCACTGCTTGGACCCGCAAGGTGCATCGCCAGGGAGTTCTTGATTCCAAACTGATTGATTTGTATCAGAAAGAGATACTTGGATTGATCCAGGTAGTAGTTGACGCAGAGCCTGGTTTGCCTCTCGAGTGCTCCTCTTCTTCATTTTAATAACCTTCTGTTGTTACGTACTCGTACGCCTCAGGGGCTGGTGCACGAAGGAGAGAACGCGGATGAGTCAGGAGTAGACCCAGAAGACGACGGTGCCACCGACGATGGAGTGCCCACTAAGCCACCGACCGTAGAGCTCGATGAGACTGGCTCAGCGATCAAGCATGAGCAAGAACCTAATGATTCTAGTGCTGCTATTGCCTCAACAAACGAGCCAGCGGAAGCACTTCCAGGGGAAGAACCAGACGGCAATGCTTTGAATCTTCCTTGCGACGCTCTAGCGGTGCCTTTGCAGCAAAGCCCGTGGCAGCGCCGGGAAGCCCTTCTCGAGAAGTTGCCAGCTGTGGAGCCCGGCCTAAGTTTTGAGGACGCTGCTGCGGTTTTGTCGGCCGCCTCGCTGGTGGTTGGCTTGCATCCTGATCAGGCCGCGGCCGAAATCGTCGCCTTCAGCGCAGCTTACGGCGTGCCCTTTGCCGTGGTGCCCTGCTGCGTGTATAGAGCCCAGTTCCCAGCCAGGAAGCTGCCGAACGGTCAGCCAGTGCGCACCTACGACGACCTCGTCGCGTGGTGCGTGGAAAATGGGCCGCCTGGGACGGAGTCCACTGAACTGCCTTTCGAAGGAAAAAACAAGGTGGTCTTTTGGCGTGGATGACGAACAGACCATGGGGACCCGCAACTTCCCTTGTCGCTTTTTGTTGCACTCGAGGGTCAAATCGGCATTTTAGCGTTCTGGAGCAATAGCTTTGAGCCCCGCCCCTGAAGGGCTTGTGTCTGAGCGATTTCGAAAGTGAGTCTCGTCCATACACGAAAACTTGCATTGAGCGAACAGTCCCGAGTACGCACAACGCACATAACCCAGGGCATATCCAGCTCAGACCGATGTGCATATAATATAAGAAAGGCCTATCCGATCCAATAGTTGAAGAGCCTTCGAACTTTCGCCTTAAATGGATTAAGGAGTTCAGAGAGGTGGCTTTGGGGGAAACATCAAACATTTGGGCGTTAGGCCAATACCAACCAAAAACAACTAACAAGTAAAAAAAGTCAACAAAGTGCAAAACGCAGACAAACACTTCTTTCTCGAACGATCAAAAGGTTACAGGGACTTGACAGAGATGTTCTGCATTCGTTTATCCTATTTGTTTGCAGCGTATTCGCACGTGGTTCGTTCTTGCGTTTGTGGTCGTCTTTTTTCGCCACAGGCCCCGAGGGGCCGGAAAGTCGCCTTTTTTGTGTACCTACAGTACTACAGTACAAATATATTTGTACACGTGCAGTATATAGATAAGGAAAAGCGGACCACGGATATAAATAAGCATGGACATGCACCACGGGCACTACACGGGGCACTCATTCACAGGCACCACAAGGCCGCGAACCAAGGCGCTGAGAACGCCCGCACGTACACTGTGTTGCAGCAAATTCTTACATTGCCCCTGAACCGTGCATCGCACGGGCTACTGAACTTGTCTCATTGTCTCATTCATTTCAAAGTATATTTCAAACTCAAACCTACTACTAGTACCTTGGAGACCTGGACTAACGAAAAGATCTCCTTCTTCTTCTTCTTCGGCTACTCGACGGGCTTGGATGAGGCGGAGCGTGCAGGCCTAACATGGGAAACCTCTCATGGCATTTACTATACGTAGTTGCCTTGACCTCAGCATTCAGGCCAGCTCACATTTTCCACCATGCGCCAGCCCATTCGGAGAAGTTCGATGCCTACGCACGCAAGCGGAACAAGGGCTTGTCTGACGAAGAATCTAGGATCTCTACAAGTAAGCGTAGCAACGTAGCGTCTCAAAAAGGGTCTGGCCGCGCTCGAAAAGCATCAGGTTTAGGCTTGGGACCTGCACCTCGCGCTGCACCAAAGCCTACCGGCGAAGTTCGCGCTCAAGGTGGTGGAGATGGCACAGGCCGTAGCCGAGCAGCGAAGCGGACAGCGGTGTACGAGAAACTCAACGATTATTCGGCTGCGCAGGCGCATATGCTGGAGCTTGAGCGTGCAGAAGAAGCACGGGTAGTAGAGGCGAAGCTAGCGACTCGGCCGCTTGAATCATTAATCACGGATGGCCTAGTGGTGCTTGGTTTGACGGTGGAGCCAAAGGAGCGATTCTTTCGAAGCTACGTCGTACGATTAGCACTTCCAGGGGGTGCCGTGCTGCCTCCGCATAGCCTCGAGCCGGGAGACGTAGTAGCACTCACGGACGGGGATACTTCACCATTTCCCGAGCACGCCACCACCATAGGCCAGAACGTGCATCCTGCCGCTGGGGAGCACTCCGTCGACGAAGACTACGACTTCGATGATTTAGGGAGCAATGACGAGGAGGACTACAACGACGACGAGAAAGCAGAGGTGCTACAAGGAGTAGTGTTAGAGTTTGGCCAGCGTTTTGTCGACGTGCTTTTCAGTGCACCTGTTGCTGCGTCAGCAGAATCCCACCGCTTGTCGCTTTACTTCAGTGATGTGAGCTATCGCCGCATGGAAGCAGCTCTTCTCGAAGTGGCCTCGCCTGACCTTAAAGTCACGTGCAAAGACCTCCGACAATGTCTTGTGGACAGTTTTGTAGAGCTGGCACCACAATCTTCATCAGCAGCTGCCTTGCGTAAAGAGCCGTCAGTAACTTCGCCAGCTGCTGCTGCTGCTGCTCCAGAGCTTTCTGCCTTGGCCCGTGGATCCCCTCCTTGGAAGAGCGATAAGACCGCTGCGAAGGCGGCGCTCGTCTCCGCCGAAGCATCAGCAGGGCGGCAGGGGCATGGACCCTTGGATGCCTCGCAAACAGCAGCCGTGGCGCTGGCCCTGAAGCGGCGGTTAAGCCTGATCCAGGGCCCTCCAGGGACCGGCAAGACCCGCACGGCCTGCCGCCTAGTCGCTGCACTGGTGGCGATGCAGCGCAGTGACCCAGCGCGAAGTGCTACGGACCGTGTACTGGCGTGCGCTCTGAGCAATGTGGCTGCAGACAATTTGCTCGAAGGTTGCCTCGAACTTGGCCTCAAGGTGTGTGGAAAGGGGGGTCCTGGAATCGTGAATTTTGAAGCTTGATCGTGTCATTGTGTGTGCTTGTTTGGGGGAAGCAAACACAATATTTGGCTAGAAGTTCAAGTATGAGCTCATTTTTAATCACTAAGAGTCCGCTTCTGGGTGTGCGTCTTTTTCGTGCGTACGTGTACATGTGTATGAAGGTCACGCGCGTCGGCCTGCCCGTTGCCACTCGGGCCTCACTCCGCGACTACACCCTTGAAGCGGCCGTCCTCAAAGACCCTGCCTACCTGCGAGCTCGAAGCAAGCTCGACCAGTGCGTGGCTCAACTCGCAGCTAGTCGCGACAGCAGAGAAGGCAAAGGTAGCAATGCTCGAAGAGGGGATAAAAGTGCGAGTGGTGCTCGAAGAAGTCAAGGAGTTAAAGGGCAGGGAGCAAGCCGAAGTGCGGTAAAGCGAGCCCTCGAAGAGTGCAGAGCCGCCGAGTTTCAAGCCTCCACGGCGCATTTGCGGGCCATGGACGTGGTAGTGTGCACGTGCATTTCTGCGGGCACCGCCCCCTTGCTGGCTGCCACTGGTTTGCGCTTAACCTCCGACTCGAGCAGCAATAGTGGCGGCGGTGGCGGCCGCAAGGGCAGCAACAGCAAAAATGCGGCTGCTGCGGCTGCTGGAAGGGCCCCCGATGGAAAGCCTTACTTGCGTTTCGCGTCGGTGGTTCTAGATGAAGCCACTCAGGCAACGGAACCTGCCGCTCTTGTCCCGCTTGCTTTGGGAGCTCGACAAATAGCGCTCGTTGGGTTAGTATAAGCTATGTCATGAAGCGATGTCATTAAAGTGTGCGTGTGCTTTTTGTCTACTACGGGTGTCTTTTATTAAACTCATTTTCTCTCTGATACTCTGCTCGCTCTACCTATGTGGGGTCTCGCTGCCCAGGGATCAGTGCCAGCTTCCGCCCACGGTGTTAAGCTCCGACGCCAACGCACGTGGCTTTGGGCGGTCCCTCTTTGAGCGCTGTTTAGCTCCCCCTCTCGCTCTCGAAGGCGCGATGCTCCGAGACCAATACCGCATGTGCGTACACGCCCCTCGAATGTGATGTGGCGATTGGAATGAGTGGCAATATTGAGCGTGATTGCTTTCGCCAGTCTCATATTCTCGTACACGCATGCCTTCTTCTTAGCCCACGCCATATTTTTCTTCACGCAGGTCCCCGCCGCTGGCCGCCTTCTCTGCCAAGCGCTTTTACGGCGACAAACTACGGTCAGTGCCAACGCTCGCGGACCGGCCGCGGCCTCCTGGCTTCTCGTGGCCGCATGCGAGCTTACCGGTGGCGTTTCTCTCAGTTAATGGTTTTGAAACGCGGGTGCTGCAATCCGAGTTGTCACCGGGGTCTAGCAGTGGCAAGAAGTCTTCGGGTGATGGTCGGCCGAAGTCTTTTTCGTCGGCCCAGCAAGAGGGCACTTCGTATTGCAACCCTGCCGAAGCAAAGGCTGTAGTAGATGCTGTGCTGGGGTTCCTTCGTGCTAGCTCAAGTAGTCATGAAACACCAGGAGCTGTGAAGAAGAAGTCAGCATTGGACGTGGCGCCGACGGATATAGGCGTGGTAACCCCGTATTCGGCACAGGCCAGGCTCGTGACGGATTTGCTCGCGAAGCAGAGCAACGCGTGCCAAGGAGTGGAAGTGAGCTCCGTTGACGGCTACCAAGGCCGAGAAAAAGAAGTCATCGTGCTCTCTGCGGTGCGGGCGAATTCACGCGGTGCCGTTGGCTTCGTGGCCGATTGGCGCCGGTTAAACGTGGCCGTCACGAGAGCCCGGCGCGGTCTTGTGGTGGTAGGAGACCCGACCACCCTAGCGGCAGGCTGCCCTCACTGGCGGGCGTACATTACCTGGCACCGGAAGCAAGGCACTCTGATGGAGTTGGGTTCCCAGGCACAAGACCCAGGCACAAGAGCTGCGCTCTGAGGCTCTGAGGGCATGATTTTTGGTGTATTAGTGATGCCCCCTTCTACGTAGTTAACCTCATGTGGCCTCATGGGTCACTTAATTTTGTAGCACTTTCTAACTGGTGGAGCTCGGATTAAGATTTGCCTGGGTTTGGCCGGATTCGGAAGTTCCGGAAGAAAGCTAGGACCGGCCAAAAGAGATATGAGATGCGCAGTATAGTCCAGAGATATCCGAATGGCCCACCAATAATGGCCCTGGTTGTTAAGCTCAGAAAAAAAAAAAAAAAAGGCCATTGTTCGGAGTTTAGAGTTCAGCCTGGTGGTTTACCGATAAGGATGTTATATATTAGGGCGGCGCCTAAATTTCAGCGAAGGCCATTTCATGGCCATTTCATATATTATACCTTGCCCTAGTTCCTTAGTTCCTTGAGTTCAGTATATCTAGTATTCGAATTATTACACGAAAATAAAGCAAATACATGGGATGTGGGACTGCAAACATCTGTATTAATGTGTTTCTGATTGCCTCTCGCCTTCATTTAAGGCAATTCCAGACTCCACACGCTCCTTGACAAGCCGACTGCGAATTTCTTCGAGCTGTTCAGCGGCTTCCTCCTGAATCTTTTCGTCTGATGCCAAGCGCTCAGCCTCTCGCGTGGCTTGTTCAGCTGGCGTGAACAGCTGGAAGGCAGGCTCCGCCCTTGAGCGCGCTCCTGGCTGCGCAGCTGCCTCAACCAGGCCTCCCAATGACACCGTTGGCCCAGGCCCAACTTTCTCGGCGTCACGCGAGTCCTTGAAGACGATCAGGTCGCCGTCAACCAACCTTGGCGGTCCAGTGCACAGTTTTGCCTCACTTCGAGGCTGTTGGGCCCATTTCAGAGAAGCGAAGTTGGCCAAGTCCTGCAACAAGTACGAAAAAGGCTTTGCAAGGGCCACTGTCGTTGCACTAGCATTGACCTCATTTGCTGGTAGTTTTGCCACAAGCTGAGTTTTGAGGTCATCAAAGGTGGCCTCTCTTAAGACGCCTATTTCATCGACTGGTCCTAGCTCCTGTAAAGTCGGCTGCCAAAGCCGGCACCGAAGTAACATCATCTCGGAAGTAAAAGTTTCCTGCCCACTGGTTTCTTGAATGCCTATCAACTTCCCGTCTGCAATTGCCTCACCGAAATTCATTTCCAAGGTCTGCTCAGGCCCGTCTTCGAGTACCTTGAGAAGGCGCACAACCCCTGCGGTGCTCGTGGCTTTCCTCAGTCGCATGCGGTCTGGAGGGGGCACGCTATGTGACTCGCCAAATGCGTCAAAAAGGGCTCGCTTGACATCAGCGACAGGCTGACTCGCAGACACGACGAGTGCACCAAGCGATGTGTGGCTACTGTCATCTTTGCTAAGCGCGAATCGAAATCGGTACTCACCAGCCTTCATGGGAGCCCCAAGGGCCACCTCCAAACATACGCCATCAGTGAGGCCATAACCTGATGAAAGCTCGAGGTCGAGGTCTTTCAACTCTTGACCTGAAGATCGCTTGACAGTAAATTCGCCAACCGAGAGACCGATCAAGGCGCCAATTTTGTCTTTGAGTGATCGCAAAGGCACCCGTCCATCAATGCGAACTGACTTTCGTGACTCAGCGGCGCGGCTCTTTGCATTCAGCACAGCCATCATGCTTGTTAACGGGTTGTTTTCCGGTGCATTGTCACTCCGAATTTCAGGCGCTTCCGATGTTTTTTTAAGGTCATTGAAGTACACCGTGATGGAGTGAGCAAGAACTTCAAAGTATGATAACAATCGACTAGTGCTCTTGTCGTTTCGACATTCGTCGTCAACATGGAGCGTGTCGCCTGTAGTGATAGATACATCTTTGAGGAGCTGAGCGTCGTCTTGCAAAGCCATTGGAGAGTCATCCTGGAACAGAACGACCTGCGTGTTTGTAAGTGCAACTTCGAGGCGAGCAGAGATAGCTTCACGTAAATGACCAACCGTGGCTGATGCCGAAATTGAAAACTGGACGGGATCGTGGAAAGAGAGCTCGACCCCTGACTCACCCGCTCTGCAACCCGCCACTTGGATCAACTGAAGGGCAAGGCCATCAGCCGCAAAAGACTCAAACTGAGTGCTCTCAGGCCTTATTTCGAGCAACAAGGGGTTGGTTAAGAAACTTTCTGGCAATTCATTGAGACTACAATCCAGCGGCATCAAAGCCAAGTTCTTGGCTTTGTCAAACACTCGTAAGCGCAGCCGCCCATCAGCGAGGCAAACAGCAACGTCTGGATTCTTTTCGCGTACGGTCTCGGCTGCCTGAGTCAATAAATCCATTGGGGTGGTACGCTCTTTGTGAATGCTGAGAGACTTGGTAGCTGCAAGCACCGACAAGCCAGAGGAGCCCGACGATGCTTCCCAGGGACCGTACACAAGCACCTGAGCCCACTTTTGCTTCTCTTCCCATTCGGCCTTAGCCACCTCGAAAGCTGCATTTTCTTCATCAATTTCTCGGCGTATGTCATCTGGGATGATTGCTGGACCAACAGACAATATGCTGGCCGAGGAAGCTCGACGGTAAACTAATCCATAGCCGGTGTTGTTCGAAATCAGTATTGAGTTCAGCTCATCCTCGGACACGGCTGTAACGGTAGCATCATTAAATTTGAACCATGCCTTGGATACGGGGTCATGCACCACACAATAGTAGTGACCTGAGTGCGCTCCACCAACATGCACCAAGATAGACGCCAATTCGTACATTAATTCGGAGTTCGGTCTTTCTTTCGAATCCCTTACATATGCCTCCATGTTGAGGACTAGGGGAATCGTGACCTCATCATTGAGTTTGACACGCTGCCATGTCGTGTAGTCGAGAGTAAACCGTTTGAGGTGAAGCATAAGCACGTCTGGTAAAGCTGTCAGTGAAATTCCCTTGCGGTGGTTGTGTTTGCCATGGCACGCGCTGCACTCTACGCCTTCAAGATCCTCTTCGCTGCCATGAGCTAGCAGCATCGCTTCTACGGATGTGTGGCCTTTCACCTCCAAGTGAATGTCCTGGTAGACTTCGTTGCGACCACGCTGGTCGCCGCACTTACTGCAACACAAATAGTCGTGAAGTTCTCCTCGGTGCGCGCTGGCGATGTATGACCCAATGGACTGCGATTCAAGAAAGCTCATCAAGACGGTGAAGCATTCGGTGACGTCCTGCTGCACAAACGCATCCGCACTGGTCCACCCAAAGCTGCGAGTAAGAGCGCCCGTCGTGACCGCAGCTCTAGAACTAAGCTGTAACTGGGCAAAAAGTTTTTGGAGCTGTCGCGAAAGGCACCGTTCAGCCTCACCGTGCAAATCAGGGTTGTATTCCCATGAAAATAGAGCGTGCCGAAATGCGGGTATCATGTAAAGAGTTTGAATCAGCGAGTTTAAATAGCAGGTACCTGACGAACATTTCCAATGTTTTTGTTTAATGCGTAGTGAAATAGAATTGATGATTCGCAAAAAAAAAAAGTGGATGAACGTAGCTCCAGTCTACTATTTGAAGCACTTACTTCCCTGGTTGATCAAGCCCACGAACCTGCAAGATAAGGGCAATCAAGCAAAGGCACAGGTAATAAAACTCAGGATGATTAAGCGCTAGCTAGCTAGCTAGCTAGCTAGCTGATACGTTATCATGGAAGTCCATAA
>Ga0307982_1004789_pt1 | contig 10647 bp, 5 predicted proteins | sample OrgLakmetagen989_FD_201847 | JGI IMG/M metagenome (GOLD analysis project Ga0307982, IMG submission 201847) | Saline water microbial communities from Organic Lake, Antarctica - #989 | ecosystem: Environmental > Aquatic > Non-marine Saline and Alkaline > Saline | place: Antarctica: Organic Lake... | reverse complement strand
CTGGGGCGGAGTGCCGGCACCTGGTGGGGGAGCTGGGGGGGTGTGGGGCGGCGGTACCTGGGGGGGAGGGGCGCAGCATCGGGGATGCCTTTGGGGGGTACCACCGTGAGTGTGGCTGGAGGGGCGTGGCTGTGCCAGTGGATGCAGGCGCTGCTGACGTGCTTACCGATGTGGCTGTGGGAGCCCTTGTGAGGCGATCGGGTCGGCGGGGGGCAGTACTGCTACGAGGGCACATGCAAGTGCAGCACCCCTCCAGTGAAGTGGGGGCTCCCAGCCGCCATGCTCGTGGCTGCCGTCAGTGCCCCCGTGTTTGGTCGCGACACCCATGGACTCCCGCAGGAAATGTATTGCACTGCTGTGACACCTGTGTGTATCATTTACAATTTACCTGCATTATTCATCGTGTGCTTCGGCTGCTGCTGTGGCTTGTGGCTCAGCTCTCAATACTAGGTTGGACGTGGCGCAGTTACAGCGAAGTTTCTGCTGTGCAGTTTCCAGAGCTAGCGTAGTTCGCAAAGATGGCGAGCTTATTTGCCCAAGATGGCAATCCTGTGAAGGTTGTCGCGCGCATCCGCCCTCTGAATCACATGGAGCGTGAAAAAGGTAGCCACATTGCTGCCACCCAAAGCAGCGACAGGCAAATAGAAATCCAGGTACGGTAACTGCTTCAAGCAAGTATGACTCAAACAATTGGTGACTTGATACAGGCAGAAGAAGCCTCTCACAAGTTTGATTTTGATGGAGTTTTCGCATCGCATGTTCCCCAAGTGGAGGTGTACGATGCTGTGGTGGCGCCAATGGTGAATGGTATGCGCGGCGACGACATTTCCTTGCGGCAACAACCTCCCAGCAGAGGCCCAACTCGCAGCTGTCCTGGAAGGCTTCAACTCCTGCATCATGGCATATGGTCAAACAGGTGAGACACATGCGCTGATGGTGCACAGATCGTACACCTGTGGCTGCTGCAGGCTCCGGGAAGACCCACACAATCACTGGCGACCTGGCCAGCGGCAGTGACGACCGTGGACTGGTGCCGCGGCTGCTGGAGTCCCTGTTCTCCAACCTCACCGGCAAAATGCGCTTCGACGTGCGCATGAGCTACGTGGAGGTGTATAACGAGGTGGCGTATGACTTGATTTGGCCCGGCAGCAGTTTGCAGCTTGTTGCCACCGACGGCGACGACGCTGGCGTCACAGTGGTGGGTGCCGCAGAGGTCCCGGTGCGCTCCGCGGAGGAAGCCATGCGGGTGGTGAAGCGGGGCGCTGTGAACAGGCGGGTGGCAGAGACAAAAATGAACAGGGAGTCTTCCCGCTCCCACGCTGTGCTGGTGCTGCTGGTGGCAAAACAGGACGGCGAAGCCATCCGATTCTCCCAGCTGTTTGTGTGCGACCTGGCAGGCAGCGAGTCTGCCCACAAAACGCAAGTGTCTGGCACGCAGCTGACAGAGGCCGGGTATATCAACAAGTCCCTGCTGACCTTGGGGCGGGTGATCCGTGCCCTGGGCCAGAAGAAGGAACACGTGCCTTACAGAGAAAGCAAGCTGACGCGACTGCTGTCCTCGGCACTGGGGGGAAACAGCCTCACCGCCCTGGTGGTGACGCTTTCGCCGTCTTCCTGGAACGCGGCGGAGAGCTTGTCCACGCTGCGCTTCGGCAGTGCAACGCGGCTGATCAAGAACACACCCACAGCCAACACGCTGCTGAAAGATGAGAACCTGGAGGAGGCACTGCGAGGCATGCAGCAGAAGGTGGCTACCAACACGGCGCGAGCACAGTGGCTGGCTGGGGAGATTGACCAACTGAAGGCAGCGCTGGGGGCTTTGGGCATGGGGTATGCCGACATTCAGAGCTTGTGCGCTGGCGCAGTGGCGGGGGCAGACACGCAGCATGCTCCAGCTGCATGGGCAGGCAGCAGTGGGGTGGATGACAGCCACACGGCGGGGGGGCAGGCGGCGGCATCAGCAGCGGCCAGCGACGGGGGGGGGGCGCTGAGCCCAGGGTCGAGTCCTGGAGGGCTGCGCTCCGACAGCCGCGCCAGCAGCGAGCTGGGCAGCCGTCCCGACACGGCACTGGCCAACGCCACCCATAAGTCGGAGCGGGACATGCTGCGCACCGTGGCTGGCAGCACCAGCAATGTCTTCCTGGAGTGATCGTGGCGGGCCGGGCCCACTTGGCCGTGATACGAGCCGGCCCCTTCCGCCAGTTGAGCACAGCGATGATGCCGAAAGTGTATATAAAATCCGTTGGTAATACCTCTGGCTGGTCTCTGCACAGGCATGGCGAGAGCAAGGGCGATTGCTGTTGCAGGCACACGAAGGGGGGCTACAAGCAAGCAGCGAATGGCCACTCCATGTTTGCTCTGTTTTTGTGGGATTGTGCCTGTGCATGCCTGGCTTTCATCATTTTTACGAAAAAATGCAGTGAATGCGAACAAGAAGTATTACGATTGTCTGCTGATGGTGAGTATTATGCTTAGGTGTACAAGTTTGTTACCAAACCTGGGTTGTTTTCGACGCCTGGACACCACGCCGCACAACGATAAGTGAAATCGTCCCAGCTTATGTTTTCCTTCATATGTGTGTGTTTAATGCACTGCGCTTCCGTATGTGGCGCTTGTGTAGGGTGGGGTTTTGCTGAATGCACTGCTGAAGTCCCAGGCGATGTTTTGTCCCCAAACTGTGCGGCAGCTGCGAGCACTGTGATCCACACTAAACGAACAGTCTTTCTATACGTGCAGACAGCCTCCGAGTGACAACATGATGGCAGCGGGGTTCCCAAACGATCCGCCGGTGGCTGCTGTTTGTACTGCTCCGAATGCATCGTGTGAGGGTGGGAAATTGCCCCCAGTGCCGTATCTGCGTGGTCATGGGGGCGGGAAAACCATTGAGGTGCATGCTGATGACGAGGCAGGCTTCCGCGGGGCATGTGAGCATGGCCACTTGGATGTGGTGTGCGAGCTACTTGCCCTGGACGGCGACCGGCGCATTGACGTGCATGATGATGACGAGGCTGGCTTTTGCGGGGCATGCAGGTACGGTCATCTGGGCGTGGTGCGCGAGCTACTAGCGCTGGACGGCGATCGGTGCATAGAATCAAAGGCTGCTGGCAGGGCCGGATTGCTGGCAGCATGCCATCAGGGTCACTTGGATGTGGTGCGTGAGCTGCTTGCTCTGGATGGGGATCGGCGCATCGATGTGCATTTCGAAAGTTCAGATATTCCTGGTGTGTGGGGATCACACCCCTTTGGTCTGGCCTGCCATGGTGGCTATTTGCCGGTGGTACGTGAGCTGCTTGCCCTGGATGGTGACCGGCGTATCGATGTGCACGCGGGCGACGAAGATGGCTTCCGCGAGGCTTGCACGAACGGCAACCTGGATCTTGTGCGAGAACTGCTTGCTTTGGATGGCGACCGGCGCATCGATGTGCATGCTGACGAGGAGGCCGGCTTCAGGAAGGCATGTGCTGTTGGTCACTTGGATGTGGTGCGTGAGCTGCTTACCCTGGAGAGCGACCGGCGTATCAATGTGCATGCTGGGGAGATAACTGGCTTCCGTGATGCGTGCATCAATGACCGCTCAACAGTGGTACATGAGCTCTTGGCTTTGGGTGGCGACCGACGCATTGATGTGTGTGCTGAGCGCAACATCTTGCCGCTAACATGCCGCGCGGGCAGCCTTGGAGTCGTGCGTGAGCTCTTGGCGCTGGATGGCGACCGACACATTGATGTGCATGCGCGGGGGGAGTTTGCTTTTGTGGTGGCGTGCGCTGCTCAACAAGTGGCAATTGTGCGCGAGCTGCTCGCTCTGGACGATGGCCGCCGCCCCAGCCTGCAGCTTGTTGGGCCATCTCTGGTGGAGTGCATCACTGACGAGCTGCAGTACTACAGCACCGACAGCACACCTGCTTTATTGGCCCTGCTGCGGGACTGCGTCATCCCTCAGTCCATCCTGGAGGCAGCCATGAAGCGGGCCTGCGCTGGTGGTGAGTGCGACTGGCCGGCCCTTGAGGAGCAGGCACGGCTGATAGGGGGGTCTGAGGCGGCGCAAGCAGTCATGCACCATGCACTGCTGTGCGTACTGCAGGACACACCTGTGCCATGTGGAGCAGGCTTACTCACGGGTGGGGCGTCCCCTGCCCTGGATGCCCTGGCGCTGTGCGCTGTGCTGCCTGGGGCGGAGTGCCGGCACCTGGTGGGGGAGCTGGGGGGGTGTGGGGCGGCGGTGCCTGGGGGGGCGGGGCGCAGCATCGGGGATGCCTTTGGGGGGTACCACCGTGCGTGTGGCTGGAGGGGCGTGGGTGCGCCAGTGGATGCAGGCGCTGCTGACGTGCTTGCCGATGTGGCTGTGGGGGCCCTGATGTGCCGAATGGGGCGCCGGGGGCCCGCGCTACGGCGGATGTCGGCTCCCGGGTTGGCGATTCACAGGCAGTCCCATGGGGCTGCGATGAAGTTGCATTGTGCAGAATGTCGGTGAAGTAACTCGCCAGCACCTGCTGATCTGATTTCTTCACAAATGGATCAGTTTTAGTTGACAGCCCGCTGCTGCAGTCCTGCAAATGTGTAAAACATGGGGTTTAAGCTTCACTGCTTGAGCAGGGCTGGGGGGTCCTTTGGCAGCCCTTCCCCCCCCTGCTGCGCCCGAATTGCCGCTGCTGAAGTTTGCTGCTGCAGCTGGGGCCGAAGAAGGCACTTTCATTCGAAATAGCAAATATGAAATGCAAAGTTCGGCTAGGTGCTTATAGCAGAACCTTTCCCAGGTACCTGAATCCAACCCCGCACGCCTCTCGTGCAAGTGTGTCAAACAACTCATGGACGCTGATGCACTTGCACGTGCGCCATGGCAACTGGAATTAGTTCCACTCTGTGCACCGGGTCCATTTCAGCCGCGTGAGTTTTTGCATGCATGGCAAAGCTGTGTCTGGCCACTTTCACCCGACCACTCGCAGTTGTTGTGCCGGCCAGTCCAGAGGTGTTGCAGATTGGGAGACGATACCAACAATATGTTGGACACAACCAAATCAGCCGTCTCCAGGCAACTGTGCACTCTCTGTCTGCTGGCAGTGGTGTCCGCTTGATTCTCAAGGCTGTCAGTGCGTGCACTGCCGTTGCAAGTCCTTGGACGCAAATTTGCGCTGTTTGCAGGAGGGCAAGAGCCCTTTACGCGTTCTGTCGCCAACAAGGAAAATCCAAAGTAGAATAGCACCCGGGAGGCGCTGCGAGCTAGTGCCTGGTGACATTGTAGAGCTCGTATATGATTTCCCCGGCCGATTCGCGTTTCGCGTAAGTTTCGCGTGCCTCCAACTCAGCGAAACAACACCTTCCCTATAGCCCTGGCTTGTCGCAGGTTGTTGGAACATCTCGGTGTGGAGAGCCAGTTGTTTCCTTCAGTGTGCCAGCACGTGGCGGGATGCAATTTGTACCGCACTGCCCATCGCGCATTGACTCTGCCCTGCCCTGCATGACAGATGGGCAACCTCTAGGCTTAGGTGCTGCCGCCAGTTGGTCCGCCCCGGAGCTGCCAGTCGAACATAATGAGTGGATTCTTTATAAAACTCCAGGGAATTTCGTGTGGTCGCGGCAGACACAACGCGAATCCCACAGCAGCGGCAGACGCAGGGCGCTTGCAGCATCTGCACCCAGTTCCTCTGCTTCGGGCCAGCAACCGCAACTGGCTGGAAGCACCCAGGGCACAAAGCGCGCTCGGGATGAAACAGGGCGGTCGCCATTCCTTGTAGTGGCAGCAAGCCCAGCAAAGCGCCCAGCGCGCGCAGGGGAGCCCCCCCCTCCCCTGCTGCTTGCTTTCCTGGAGGGGGGCCTCCAGGCCGCCCCTCCTGGACAGCTCCCCGGACTTTCGCCTAAAACCATGCATATCGATACAGACAGCAGCGATGATGCAGACACGCAAGCCAGCCCCTTTTCGCAGCTGCGCAGCACATCGGGAACCCCCAGCCGCCGGCCCCTGCAGGGTCGAGCACGGCTGGCCACAGGTGGCGACTGCCCAAGCCAGTCCGAGGGGGGCTCATGCTTCATACCTGGCATCATCGGTCATATTATCACCTTCTTGTCGCTGCCGGAGGCCCTGGTATGCGCTGAGGTGAGCAAAGCTTGGGACGCCGAGCTGGGCGTCAGCAGCGCCTTGGAGTGGGTGGACTTGGGCCGGTACTTCCGTGGGCACAACCATCCAGACCCGTGTGTGCTGTACACATTATCCAGGCGCATTGCATACCCCATGCGTTGCTTGTCCCTGGCGTACTGTGCTTGGGCCGGGTGCGGGGACGTGCTGATGCTACTGGGACTGAGAGCCAGCCTTAGCCCCAGCAGCCCCGACAGACTCACTGGGGTGGCTGCTCACGTCAGCCCCCCTGCATCTATGGGAATCATTGCGGACAGTGGTGGCCTTACTGCCCCTGGCCAGCCCCACAGGCGGCAACTGCTGCCCCCCTCTCCACCCCCCGCTGCAACACCGCAGGCTGCGCAGCCCCCAGGCGATTCAACCGTCACCAGCGCACCAGCAGCAGCATGGTATACACCAGCAAGCTCACAGCAAGATCACATGGACACTTCCCAGGTGTCTGGCACTGCACTGTCCCCGGGGTCTCCCGGCCTCAGTGCCGAACTTGCGCGAAAGGTGCTTGACATGACAGTGCTCTCCCGTACAGACACCGCAGAGCAGCAGGGCATGTTGTATGCACATTGGTTTGTTGAAGCGGGCAGTGGCCTGCCCTGCGGCTCCTTGGGTGCGCAGGCAGCCCCCCCCCCCGCACCTGGGCTGGGAATGCACGCAGGCGAGGCCATGCAGCTGCTGCAGGGATGCGTAGAGCCCGCCCTGAAGCGCACCCTAGGAGGAGCTGTGGCCATGAATGCGTGCTGGCAAACAGCTCAGCTGGATTTTGCCGCTGCGCGTGCAGCATGGCGCCAAGCTGCCACGAGCAGTGCACCGGTGCCGGCAGCATGGCTGTCCTCAGGCAGCAATCAACTGCCCACCGCCCGCTTCTGTGCGGCGGCACTGGATGTATTTGGTCCCTGGTACGCACTGCATGCCGTGCAGGCGGCGCTGGGCTCTGGCATCGAAGCCGCGCGGGCTACGGCAGCGCTCCTGGCCACGGCTTGGAAAGGCGCCGCCCCCCCTGCCGATCCCGCGCTCCTGCCCGCTGTGCCCATCATACGCACTCAAATGCCGCTTGGTGTGCACCCCCAGGACATGGCTGATGCGGCGAGTGAGCGCTTCCATCTGTACCTGCCCAAGGCGACCGCAGGCGCCGGTGCTGCGCCCACTGGGGCGCTGCTGCCGACCGGGGCCCTGCCTCGCCTGCAGGAGCACTGGCTCATGCGCCCGTTGCCAATGGGCGCATTTGTGTCCCCAGTGACTGTGCTGGACTTGGCGGGGTGTGTAGGGTTGCACACCGACAACTTGCCTCTTCTGGCAGCGTACACTCCACACCTCCGAAACCTGCGGCTGACTGGGTGCAACCAGTTGCAGCCTGAGCACCTGACCAGAGCCATTGCAATGTGGCCCGCCTTGACGCATGTTGACCTGGACTACGCCGAGCGCTGCGTGACTGACGCTGTGCTGCACGCGCTTGGCGGGCACTGCCCCAATCTTCGCCGCCTGTACATCACGGGAGCCCAGGCAGTCACAGACGCCGCCTTCAGTGTGGACGAGGGCCTGCTGTCTGGCTGCCCGCATTTGGCCACGTTGAAGTTGACGGGGTGTCGGGAGCTCACAGATGTTTCTCTGCGCAGCATCGCTCTACGCTGCAGGTCGCTGGAGGACATCGCCCTGGGCGGGGTGCGGCAGTTGACAGCGTCGGCGCTGGCTGAGCTGCTCGTCTCATGCCCTGCCTTGACACGCATCAAAGCTGAGATGTGGCTGGATGCTCAGCCTGTGGCCATTCGGCAGCGCCAAGCCGCCAGCGTGGGGGACATCGTCGCAGCTGCAGCAGCTGTGCCCCCAGCCGGCATGGCTGCTGCCACCGCAGAGCAAGACACCACCTCCTACCGCGTAGTGCGGAACATCGACTCAGCACTGCGGTACCTGGCGCGGGTGCTGCCGCCGGGGCACGTCGCCTCCAAGCCGCTGCTGGAGCTGCGGGCTCACCGGGGAATCACAGACAAAGCCGAGTCGCTCATGGTGCTGCACGACGACCATTTGGTGCGCCAGCTTGACAGACACAGCCGTGGTCGACAGTGACAGTGCTCTGCACCAACGCAGTCTGCTTCAATCAGCGAAAACATAAAATTCATCACTCACGCGAGCACACACGAGCACACACCGCAGCAGCAGACGCTCCCTACACAGCAGGGCAGTTCAGCGCTACCGTTTCCGCCGCTTCCCGTTCTTTTTCTTGGCATTAGCCTGGTGCACACTGATGGCAGCCACCTGCCTGTCCTTGACTTTTGCCCGTGCCTCCGCCTCCAGCCGGCGCTTCACGTCCTGTGCCGCCACTGTGCGCCCCTTGCGTGCATTGGCGCGCCCCTCCCGCTTCTCTGCCACGAGGGTGTCCGCCTCGGGCAGCTCGTCAAACATGACGTCTCCCACATGTTTATGCCCCCCGCTGCGCTTGAAGTTGCTGGACAGGGCGAAGGCGTCCTGGCACTGGGGCTGGGCGAGGATATTGTAGCTGGGGGTGCCAATCATCTTGGGGGCCCTCCCGTCTGCCCCCACGCTGGTGGCTTGCTGGAAGGTCAGCGTTTCTTTATTCTGCGCCAGTTGGGACAGGAAATCGGCGTGGGCTTGGCAGTGTCCGCAAGTGGCCACAGACAGACACCGACCCAGGAAGCTGCCCAGCTGCTGCAGGGCAGCGCTGGCTGACATGTACAAAACGATGATGAAGAACAGTACCACAAACGGCACAACGTGCACCTGAGACAGGCGGTCGGAGTAGGACAGGGTGGCGTCCTGCAGCGCCCCTCCCACCGATAGGGCACCGGTTTGAGCCGCCTCCACAATGTACTCATTTGACGAGAAAATCGCGCGGTTGCTGTACATCCACGCCGCGAAGCCCAGGTGCAGCAGGATGGCGTACGGCAGGAGGCCGGTCATACGCATGCCCATACGTGTGTCATAGTGGGGGGGCTTGCGATAAAAGCGCAGGAACAAGTACTTGTCCACCCAGAAGGACACCAAGAAGGACATGGCTGCAATGGGCAGCAGAACAGGCATGCCAGAGCTGTACATGAGGGTCACAAACACGGTGTTGGTCAGCTGGGCGTAGCGCACAGACAGGCGAAACTCGGGGCCCAGGAACATCTGCGTGAGCTTGTCTTGGTGCCTCGGAACAAAGGGGCTGCACAGGCGTGCACAGCAAATCGTTTTCTGGCGCTTCACAAGGTTGCTAGACAGCTCGTGGTTGGCTGTGGAGCAGCACCAGCGGGGACAGCAGCACAGACACAGCCAGCGCATGGCTGTGGCATTGCAGTAGCAGAATGGCTCGCCCAGGGCTACACGTGTGAGACAGCGCTTCTGTCCCCACCGCAGCAGAGGAAACGCATGAGGAGAGAACACGTTCAACAACATGGTCAGGATGACACCAGCCCCCACCGAGATGTACCACCCTGTCTCAAAGTCTGAGAATTGCTGTGATACGTTCACCACCGGGATGCCTAGAAGCCCCCAGTCGGCATTAATGAACAGCACCACTAGAGCAGTGTTGATGAACTGGGAAGCGAACAGACGCACCGCTAGGGACACTGACTGGGAGTCAAATGAGTGGTGTTTCTCCCACTGCGTGAGCCGTTTCATCAGCGTCGCCAGGCACAGATTCACAATGACCACACTGGCCGAGGAGAGGCCCTGAACCAGCGCAGCTAGACTGCGTTCGCGGGTCCAGTCCCGGCAAAAGTCGTCGCTCACCACCTCTCGTGCGCTCAGGGAGCTGCAGTAGCAGTGCTTCAGCTCCAGGTTGGACTGTGCCTCCGCCAGTGGCACTGCACGGTCGGTGGGACACTCTGCTTCGCCCCCTGTCTCACGCGCCTGCTGCTGACGATAGCTGGCCCACACCAGCAGGCCAAAAGACAGCGCAATGGCCATGAGTGCAAGCAGGGAAGTCAGGGTGCGGCGGCAAAGGCGGCTACCTGCAGTCACCCCCAAGTTCTTCCACCGGATGCTGGACGGGTCGGGGGCGGGGGTGACGGAAATGGCGAACCGCCCAGAGGCAGACTTGATGCAGAAGGAGCATGTAGTGGAGGCGCCATCCCCCGCAGACACCTTGCTGCCGTCCACCACCGCCTTGAGTGCTGGGCGGTATCGCATGCTGTCCTTCTGGCAGGCACGCAGGCAACACATGTTGCTGCCCCGGTACATCTGCAGAGCCTTGGAGCGCCCCGCCTCAGTCTCAAACACCACATACGCGGCCAAGGCGCGCCCACGGCCCTTCCAGCGGCCCTTCAACCCCGTGTCGCTGCGCAGTAAGGTGGGCATTCCGCTGCGAGCCCGGTCTGCCAGCACCCCCACGTGCTTCTCCCTCTCCTTAGCGATGGCGGAATTCACCTTTTGGGCCTCCCGCGTAATACGCTGCTTCCGCTTCAGCAGACCCTGCACATGCCCCTGCGTGATGGCAGCCATCCCTTCCTCCTCGATCTCGCGCAGCTGGCGCACAAGCTTGCCGCGGGTCTCGGCAAGTCGCACAAGGCGACCTTCGTCGCGGGCGA